>Ga0207422_1001041_pt1 | contig 65824 bp, 60 predicted proteins | sample MarCyaLeptolynsp_FD_187757 | JGI IMG/M metagenome (GOLD analysis project Ga0207422, IMG submission 187757) | Marine cyanobacterial communities from Panama - species 1 Leptolyngbya sp. (SPAdes) | ecosystem: Environmental > Aquatic > Marine > Unclassified | place: Panama: Panama City | collected...
GCCGGATCGACGACCGGCGAGTACACAACGCCGTCCGCACCGACAAACAGCGGAATGCCCGTGGTCTCGTCGAGAACCGGGTCCAGCAGGTCGAGAAGGTCGTTGCCGCCGCTCGCCGCCATGATGAGCCGCTCGTCGAGCACCCGGGTCACCAGGTTGAAGAACGCGGCCTTCCACGTCTGGTCGGCGAGAATGTCGGCGCTGGTCGCCCCGGGTTCCGACTGGTTGTAGAACAGCGCGATCTGCCGGGTGAACCGGGCGAACGCCTCGCAGGTTTGGAACGTCCAGCTGCCGGTCTCTTCGTCCGAGGCGCCGATGCCGAAGTTGATCGACGCGCCAATGGCCGAGCAGGTGCCGAGGCCGCGGAGGCGGCCGTCGAGCTCGGGAACGTCGGTCACGACCACCACGTCGCCCGCCTCGGGCTCGGTGACCGACCCGGTGCACGCTGAGAGAGTGAGCGCAAAGACAGCCAGACAGACAACGGACGCGGCACGTTTCATCGAGGACTCCTGGACGGTATCGAGGAACAAAGTCGGCGCTACGGAGGACCCCTGATCCCCCAGGACGCTACGGCCACAAAACTAGGCCGCATGTTCAGACATGCACGCCAGGGAGAACCCGCTTCTGTTGCCAGAATTACTAAACAAATCAGAGGCTTGTGGGTGCGTGGGCGATGACAGCCGCTACTAGGGAGCTGGGATCCGTAACCGGCCCAGCACGAACCTTGGTTTCCGTGTGCTTGTCCACAGCGGTTTCGTGTGCTCCTGTAGGCGCATGTGCGCGTCAGTAGCCCCATGATTTTTTTGTGTTTTTTTCGACTCGGCCCGGGCACTCCGGACGGCAAACCGGCGCCCGGCAGGCAACACACCGAAACGAAAAACCCGCGGACGGCACGATGGCCGCCCGCGGGCGATTCGCTAGGAGCGGAGCGCTAGCCTAGAAGCCGTTGGCCTCGAGCCACGCGGCAAACGCCAGCTCGGCAATCTTGCCGTGGCCCGCGTCGTTGGGGTGGATGCAGTCCTGGGTGACGAAGTCGCCGCCCGACTGAGCCTCGGCAAGGAACGCGTCGAAGGTGTCGAACGCGACCACGTTGTCGAACTCCGACGCCACCCGGCGAGCCACGCCGTTGAGGCCCTCGACCCCGAACAGCGGGTTGCCCTGAAGCAGGAAGTGAACCAGCGACTGGGCGCCGCCGTCCGCCGTCGGAAGCGACGGCGCGACGAAACCGGCGATCTGAGCGCCCGGGATGAACGCGTTGGCCGGGTCGGTGTTGTCCACGCCAATCGAGTAGGCACCCGTGAGGCAGTTGGCCTCGTCGAACGCGCTGTACTCGAGGCGAAACAGAATCGTCGCGTCGTCGGCAAACAGCGTCAGCCGGCGCAGGGTCTCGCGCAGGTTGGCCTCGTACTCACCGAAGAGCTGGCCGAGCAGCGGAAGGCACTGGGTCTGAAACAGGGTCGGGTCGCCGGCAAAGCAAGGAGCGCCGTTGACCAGCACCTGAACGCCGGCCACCGCCGGGGCGGGAATGCCCGACGCCGGGTCCACGACCGCCGCAACCAGTTCACCCGTCGCCGTGTTCACGAACGAGATCGCACCCGTCGCCGGATCGACGACCGGCGAGTACACAACGCCGTCCGCACCGACAAACAGCGGAATGCCCGTGGTCTCGTCGAGAACCGGGTCCAGCAGGTCGAGAAGGTCGTTGCCGCCGCTCGCCGCCATGATGATGCGGCCGTCGATGCGCTGGGTGATGTAGTTAAACAGCACCTGGGTCCAGGTCTGGTTGGCCAGGATGTCGGCGCTGGTCGCGCCGGGCTCCGACTGGTTGAAGAACAGCGCGATCTGCTTGGTGAACTCGGCGTAGAGGGCGCAGGTCTGGTAAGTCCAGCTGCCGGTCGTCTCGTCCGAGGCACCGATGCCGAAGTTGATCGAGGCGCCGATGGCCGAGCAGGTACCGAGATCGAGGCGGCGGCCGCGGCGGGCCTCGGCGGGATCGACCTCGTCGAGGACGATGACGTCGCCCGGCTCGGGCTCGGTGACCGAACCGCTGCAGCCTGGGGCAGCGACCGCGACGAGCGCGGCAAGTGCGAAAAAGCGTTTCATGGTGGCGGGGCTCCTACGTGCGTTGGAAGTTAGGTTTCGGACCGAGGGGTCACCGGGGGGCCGGCTTTTGGGGGCTGTGGTCACCCGAATCTGTCTTCTCTGTCCGAACAACTGAATGCCACAGACACATGTACGCCTCACTGTTATCTAGATTACGCGTTTTTGAGACAAAACAAGCAAGACAGCGCACTTAGGTCCGTAGAAATGGCGTAATGAGCGTGCGCTCGAATAACCATTCGGCCGGCTGGTGTGCGCTGGCAAACAGCGCTTGCGTGTGCCCGTGTGGGTGCGTGCCTCCGCTGTATGGGTATGATTTTTTTCGGATTTTTTTGAACCGGGTCCGTAGTGACCGTGAGCTGGCCCGCTGTTGTGACGCAACACTCATCCGGACCGGCGGACCACAGCCCGGCTTCGGGCCGCGCGCTCGGGCCAGCGGCCGGCCTACGAACCGACGACCGTGGCCGCGGCATTCACGGCAATCGGGTCGAGAACGCCAAAGAACTCGTGCGGGGTCGGTGCCGCGAGAAGCTGGGGCATCGCGCTTCGCAGGCGCGCCGCGAACGCCGCGGACGACGGACCGGGAGGCACGCCGTAGAGCGTCGCCAGGGCCAGCATCGACTCGCCATCGCCCCGCAGGAGCTCATTTACCAGAGCCCGGTGGGACGCCAGGACAAACGGCTGCCGGTCGGCGGTCGGCGAACGCTGTCCGCGGACCGGCGGGAGCTCCACGTAATACGACCCGGGCGAGTACTCGAACATGTTGCCGGTCGTGAAATCGGTCGCCCAGCTCAAGATGAAAGTCAGGTTCACGATCGCGACCGGGTCCAACGTCTTGTTGAGGATGAAAGTCTGCGGTTGGTAACCGTCGGCACGAATGGTCGCCACCGCGCTCCCGGAACGCTTGTCGACCTGCTGGGTCAGCGGTGTGCGCCCCAGCAGCGCTCCGTCGAGAAAGACTTCCGCGCCTTGCGGCGTCGACGTGAAGGTAAGCGGTTGCGTCGAACTCGAAAACAACGTCGCACAACCGGAGCTCGAGACGAGAACCGCAGCCACAATCGGAACAAGTGTCGTTCGCATGACTGCCACCATACGTGCGAATGGCCACGTGCCGAACGACACACGATCACGCGCGCGAAATTTGGCCCGAAATGAGCGAGTGAAACTTGGCCCCACTTCGCCATGCCAGCGCATTGTGTCGCCGCCAGAAAACCGGATAGCGTTCGGTCAACAACCTTTGGGAGGTGGATGAATGCGAGTGTTTCTGACGACGGTGGTTCTTGCGGCTCTGGTTGTCCTCGCCGCGCCGAGTGACGCGCAGGCGCAGGCCAAGGTTCAAACGGCCAGCGGCTACGGCATGGCGGGTTGCGGACTCGGTTCCATGGTGTTCGGTAGCCAGCCGGGCATCGTGCAGATCTTGGCCGGTACGACCAACAGCACCTTCGGCAGCCAGACCTTCGGCATCACGTCGGGCACCAGCAACTGCGTCGACTCGGCGCAGCCGGTCGTGTCGGTGTCGAACTTCGTCAAGACCAATCGCGGCGCGCTGGCCCGCGACATGGCGCGCGGCGACGGCGAGACGATCCGGGCCCTGTCCAACGCGGCGGGCTGCTCCGACTCGACGGTGGTGGGCAAGACCCTGCAGCGGAACTTCCGCCGCGTGTTCTCGTCGCCCGGCGTCACCGACGACGCGGTGAGCAGCTCGGTGGTCGAGATTCTGCAGACCGACCGAACCCTGGCCTGCAAAAAGCTCGTCACCGCGAGCTAGGGCGCCGGCACCCGCGCGAGCCGTCTTAGTTGCTGTAGCCGACGACGATGCGCCCGCGCAGGTTCCTTTTCGCAAACGCGGCCATCGCTTGCCTTCTGGCGGCGATGGCCGCTCCTGTTTTGGGCCAACCGGCCCCGCCGCCGGCGCAGCGAGCCGACCAGCTGATCGCCCGGGCGCGCGCGAAGGACCTGGCGAACAGCCGGCAGTGGAGGCGGCTGGGCCACTGGCGCTCGCGCTGGCTGCGGTCGGCCAAGAGCGAAGCCGACAGCCGGGCGTTTTTCCTGGCCGAGGACGGCAAGACCGACCCGTCCGCGGAGCTCGAGGCCACGATTCGAGCCCTGCTGTCTCCGCCCACCGACGAGGATCACCCGGTGTGCCGGTATCCGGCGCGACAGCTGTTTTTGCAGCGCACCGTCGGCTTCGACCCGGCGTGGACCGCGGGCCATCGATGTCCCAAGCGCGACCGCTTCGTCGCGTCGATCGAGGCCGACTCGGCGGCGCTGGTGTTTTCTTCGTATTTCATGGGCCGCGCGGCGTCGGCCTTCGGCCACACGCTGCTGCGCCTGGGCAAACGGGGCAGCGGCGAGGCGCCCCGCCCCGAGCTCCTCGACACCGGCATCAACTTCTCGGCCTCGGTCGATACGTCGAACTCGATCGTCTACGCCTTCAAGGGGCTGACCGGTTTGTTTCGCGGCGAGTTTCGCCGCATGCCCTTCTACTACAAGGTGCGCGAGTACACCGACCACGACACGCGAGACCTGTGGACCTACGAGCTCGCGATGACTCGCGATGAAGTCGACATGCTCGTGGCCCACGTGTGGGAACTCGGGCACACCTACTTCGCCTACTACTACACCAGCGAAAATTGCTCCTACCACCTGCTCGGCGCCCTCGAGGCCGCCATGCCTCGGGTCGAGCTTTTGCGCCACGTGAAGTGGCCCGTGATTCCCAGCGACACCATCAAGGCGCTGTTTCACACCCCGGGCCTGGTCAAGACCGTCAAGTATCGGCCGTCGCTTCGCACGCAGTTCGAACGACGAGTGCGGGCGCTGCCGGCCGACCAGCGCCAATGGGTGACGACCCTGGCCGAGGCCCCGGAGGCGGCCGTGCCGCCGGCACTCGGTCCCGAGGCTCTGGCCCCGGTGATCGACGCAGCCATTGACCTGATCGATCTCGAGCACGCCGACGACATTCTCGCGGACCCGGCGTCCGAACCCGGTCTGCGAAAGTTTGCCCTGCTCGGCCGACGCGCCGAGCTCGGCCTGCAGTCTTCGGACCCCGCCGGCACCGTTTCGTTCGAGCAAAGCCCCCACGAAAGCCACGGTTCGGCGCGCCTGTCCCTCGGCTCCGGTCTCGACGACGGCGAGCGGCCGTTTTTGAGCCTGCGCGGCCGGCTGGCTTTGCACGACCTCGCCGACCCGCCGCGCGGCTACCCCGAGCTATCGCAGATCGAGTTTTTGCCGACGGAGCTGCGCTACCGCCCCGGCGAGCAGCTCGTCACTCTCGAGTCGATGCAGCTGGTTCGGGTGGTCAATTTGGCGCCACTGGACCAGTTCACCACGCCCATGTCGTGGGCGTTCGAAATCGGCGGCCAGCGCCTCGACGACGACGGTTGCCCCGATTGTTTCGCCGGCAACCTGGAGGTCAGCGCGGGCTCAACGCTGGCCACGGCGAACCAGGCCGCGGCGGTCTGGCTGCTCACCGGCGGTCGCGTGGCCTACCACCCCGACCTGTCGGGGCTCGGTCCGGTACGCCTCGGTCCGATTGGCGCACTCGGCGCTCGCGTGCGCCTGGGAACCGATACCGTCGCGGTGGCCCAGAGCAGCATCGCGTGGCTGCCGGGGCAGGATCCGGCCGTGGTGTGGGACGCCGAGCTGGTCGTTCGCTGGAGCTATTTTCACAACCAGGCGCTCGAACTTTCGACGCGCGCGTTTCCCAACACCTTGGAAACCGCGGCGAACTGGAGCATCTACTACTAGGGGTGTCCCAGTCCGATGGGGCCCCGGGAATGGCCGAGGCCCGCGGCCGATTCGAGTGGTGGCAGCGCGGCGTCGCCCGCACCGGCTGTCTCGGGAGACACTCATGCCTGCGAAACCCACACCGCCGCCCGCCGTCGCGTATCGCGCCGCGCCCTTTGCCCTGGCGCTGGCCCTGGCCCTGGCCGGTTGCGGCCAGGCGACGCCCGCGGGCGAGCCGGCCACCTCCTCCCCCGCGACACAGGCCCAAGCCGCGGCATCCCCCGCGCCCGGCAGCATGCAGGTTAGCGCCGCGGAGCGAGCCGACCTCGACCGCCTCGGCTTCTTCGGCGGCTCGGAGTGCCCGGGCGCCGACGTCGGCGACGAGCTCATCGGCACCACCGTGCCCGAATGGCAGCTCGACGAGTGGGTCAACAGCGCGCCCCTTGCCCTTGGCGACCTGCGCGACCGGGTCGTGGTGGTGCGGTTCTGGATGGCGCCGGGCTGCCCGTTCTGCGAAAAGTCGATGCCCGCCCTTCAGACCCTGGCCGACGCGTTCGCCGATCGGCCGGTCACCTTTGTCGGCGCCTTTCACAGCAAGCCGGCCGGCGCGACCCCGGACATGAAGGGCCCCGCGGCCACCGCCCGGGATTGGGGCGTCACGTTTCCGCTCGCCTTCGACCGCGAATGGAAAACCCTGCGCGCCTGGTGGCTCACGCCTGGCCGGCACCGCCACGCCACGAGCGTCACGTTCGTCCTCGGCCGCGACGGCAAGGTCGCCTTCGTGCATCCGGGGCCGGAGTTCTACCCCAGCGACGACCCGGCCAGCGCCCAGCAAAACCTCGACTACCAGGCCGTCAAGCGCGCCATCGAGCAGGCGCTGGCCCAGGGCTAGCCGCGCGAGACGGCAGCTACTCGCCGCTTCCGGCGGTCGGCGCAACTGCGTCTTCAACCGGCGCCGGAGTGCGCGGAGCCGAGCCGACGCGGCTGCCGACCGCGGTGACGTAGTTGCGAAAGCGCTGCTGGTGCTGCGCGTCGAACGCGAACTCGTCGGCGCACAGGCGGCCTTCGACCTTTGCCGCGTTGGCCAACACGGCCACGGTCGCGAAGTCCAGCTGGCCCGAAAGCCGGCCCCCCGAAAACTCGACCGAGCTCGGCTCCACCGTCACCCCGTCGGCCAAAAAAATCATCTCGCTGCACGCGCTCAGCTTGGCCGGCACCGGCCAGCGTTGAAACTGCAGCTCGACCACGGCGTCTGCCGACGACAGGGTTTGGCCCCGGTCTGCGATCAGGGCCGATGCGGTCACGAGCAACCCGTCGCGGCCGCCTTTGCCGGTGTTGACGAACGCGTCTCGCCACTCGAGCCAGCGCTGCTGCCGAAAGCGATCCTGCCGCTCGACGCCGCGGCCCAGTCGCTTGTCGCCAGTCGGCCGCTTGATCTGCGCGACGTCGGAGTCCTGCTCGCGGTCCCGCGCGGCGGCAAGCACGTAGGGCCGGCCGCGCACGAGGGTGCAGCGCCGAACGTAGATGCCGAGAAACGTGAAGAGCTCGTTGTCGACCACCACGTCGGTGAGGCCGTCTGCCGATACCTGGCTCTTTTGAAGGGCGTCGTCTATGGCCCGCGCAAGCGAGCTATCCGCCTCGAACGCGATGCCCATGACGATCGCTCCGCACGCGCGCCCTTCGATCTCGCCGTAGATTGTCTCGTCGCCCCGAAGCGGTCCGGTCGAGTCGGCCAACTGCACCGGCCAGCGGTAGGTGCACGCACCCGCGGCGACCGCGAGCGCCGCAAGAAGCAACCGAAGAAGCCAAAGACGAGCTGCGTTGGGCATGACTACCCAAGACGCTACTGCACGGCTCCCACGCGATCCGAGTTCGCATGGCGCACGGTTCGCCCGCTGCCTCAAAATGGGCTACGGCCCGGGCCGTCGGCCGACCGGGCGCGGCGCTAGCGGGGCGCCGCGCGCTTTTGCCAGCGGGCGCGCGCGCGCTCGGCTTCGCGTTCGCGGTTCTTGGGCGGCGCCTTGGTGACGAGTTGATCGAGCAGGCGAGCCGTCACCGCGGCAATGTCGTCGACGGCGGCGTCGAAGGCGCCCGCGTTGGCCTGCGACGGCCGCGTCGAACCGCTTACCTTGCGCACGAACTGCAGCGCGGCGGCGCGGATTTCGTCTTCGGTCGCAGGTGGGGCGAAGTTGAACAGGGGCCGAATGTTGCGACACATGCGGGCAAGTCTACCCGGGCTCGCGGGGCCGCCAGGCTGGCAACCGCCGCGGACGGCGGCGGGCGGCGACGCGCCGCGACCGTCGTGAACCCGACCGACATGGACGAACCCGAACCGGAGCGGACCGCGGCTGGCCGCGCGGCTGCCTCCCGGCAACCAGGGCCCCGCACCTTCGTCGCCGCAAAAGAGCCAGGCCCCAAAGGCGCTTCGCCGTAGGCACCAGCAATTCCATGGACTTCGCTCGACGGGACACAGACCTTTGGGCCTCTGACCGGCTCGGCGGCTCCGTGACCGAATTATTGCCAAACGCCGGTCCGGCCTGACCGGGTTATGGCGAGCGACCGGATGCCGCCCACGGGACCTCTGTGGCAGTCTCGGCGCGATGTCTGAGGCCAAAGCTCACCCCGGCAACCTTACCCTGGCCATCGCGGGCGCGGTGTTCGGCGCCGCCGCCGGCGTTGTCGGCTGGCTCGCCCTCGAGCACTACGCCGGCTACGCGTTCGACCCCGCCTACTTCGCCCTGCTGCCCGGCAGCCTGGCCGGCCTGCTCGCCGTCATGCTCGGCAAGCGCCCGCCCGGAGGCGCGTTCGCCGTACCGGCAGTCACGCTGGTGGCCGTGCTGGCCGGCGGCTACCTGAGCTGCTGGAACGCCGCCACCCTCGCTCGCCAGGACAGCCAGGCCATCGCCGCCGACACGGTGCCCGGGTACGACACCCTCGCCACCGACGAGCAGGTCCTCGCGGTCGACAAGGTCCACGCCGAGCGGGCCGAGAGCGACAACCTAACGCCGATGTCGCGCCTGCTGAGCACCTGGGGCCTCTGGTACCTGCTGTTCGGCTTTCTTTCGGTGTGGATCGCCCACTTCATTCTGGTCGGAGGCAACTTCCCCCTCACCGAAGGCCCGCCGACCGGCCAAGCCTAGACGCGACGGCACCGACACGTCGAGCCTTCCTTGTGCTAGACGTGAAGCGGACGAGAGGCTTGCCACAGTGATTCCGTTTGTTCACGTTCCCGAGGCGTTTCACTGGCTGGTGCTGTTCGCCGTGGTGTCGGGAACCTACGTCGGCTACCGCCGATCGGCCCGGCTCGGACTCGACCAGTCCCTCGTGCTCGACATGGCGGTCGTCGCGGTTGTCGCGGGCTTCATCGGCGCCCACCTGTTCTCCCTGATCGTCTACTTTCCCGAGCGCATCGCCGAAGACCCCTGGGTGCTGCTCGACATCACCTCGGGCATCAGCTCCATCGGCGGGTTTCTCGGCGGCACTCTGGGCGTGATTCTTCTGTTCCGAGTGCGCGGCGTCCGCCTCTGGCCGTACACCGACCCGATGGTTTATGGCCTGACCTTCGCGTGGATCTTCGGCCGCCTCGGCTGCACCCTGGCCCACGACCACCCCGGCAGCCCCACCACCTTTGCGCTCGCCGTGAACTACCCGGCCTTCGGCGGATTTCCGCCGGGCCCGCGCCACGACCTCGGCCTGTATGAGCTGGTGTTTACCCTGGTGCTCTTCGGGTTGTTTTACGCCCGCAGGAACCGGCCCCGATTTCCAGGCTGGCACGTCGTTGCGATTCTCATCGGCTACATGCCCGTGCGCTTCGCCTTCGACTTTCTGCGAACCGCGGACGTTCTGTATCTCGGCCTGACCGGTGCGCAGATTCTGTGCGTGCCCCTGTTCGCTCTCGGGCTGGTGATCTGGCGCCAGCAAAAGCGCAGCGGCCAGGTCATCTCGACCAATTCCGGCTCCGCCGACGAAGGCGCGACCGGCGCCACCGAACCACCGGCCGGCGAGTCACCGACGAAAAAAAGCCCCGAACCGGATGACCATCCGGCCGGGGCCTGAGCTGCTAGCGCTGCCGCCCGTGTCTACGACTCGCTCGACGCGAGCCGCCGACGCAGGCGCACCGCAAGACCGAACAGCATCAGCAACAAAACGGCCAGGCCGCGGCGCGAGCCCACCGGCGCCGTCTCACAGCCGCTACCACTTCTGCCGAAACTGCTGCCCGACATCAGTTCTTCTTCGCACGCGCCGTTGACGAGCTCGAAGCCGTCGTCGCACTCGCAGCTGAACGCGCCCGGCTCGTTCACGCAGGTGCTGTTGTCGCCGCAGTCGTCGTCGCCGGTATTGCACTCGTCGATGTCGGTGCACGCGTCGCCGCTGAGCTCGAAGCCGTCGTCGCACTCGCAGCTGAACGCGCCCGGCTCGTTCACGCAGGTGCTGTTGTCGCCGCAGTCGGCGTCGCCGGTATCGCACTCGTCGATGTCGGTGCACGTCTCGCCGTCGCCGTCAAAGCCGTCGTTGCAGGCGCAGCTGAACGTCCCCACCTCGTTCGTGCAGGTCGCGTTGTCATCGCACCCGCCGTTGTCTGTCGCGCACTCGTCGGTGTCGGCGCAGGTCTCGCCGTCGCCCTCGTAGCCATCGTTGCAGGTGCAGCTAAACGACCCCGGGGTATTGGCGCACGTCGCGTTGACGTCGCAGTCGCCGTTGTTCGTCGCGCACTCGTCGATGTCTGTACAGGACTGACCGTCGCCCTCGAAGCCTCCGTTGCACGCGCAGACAAAGGTACCCGGCTCATTGGTGCAGGTCGCGTTGTCATCGCAGCCACCGTTGTCCGTCGCGCACTCGTCAATATCGGTGCACGTAAAGCCGTCGCCGGCGTACCCCGCAAGGCAGGTGCAGCTGAAGGTACCCGGCGCGTTTTCGCACGTGGCGTTGACATCGCAGGGATCGAGCCCGCACTCGTTGATGTCGGTGCACGTGAAGCCGTCGCCTTCATAGCCCGGGTCGCAGGCGCAGACGAACGATCCCGGCTCGTTCGTGCACGTGGCGTTCGCGCCGCACGGATCTAGCTGGCATTCGTCGATATCGACGCACCCCGAGGCATCGATGATGAATCCGGGCTCGCAACAGATGCTCTCCGCCGTCGGCGGAATCACTTCGCATGCGAACGGCGGCTCGACCGTGCACGTCGACGAACAGCCGTCGTTGTCGTCGGTATCGCCGTCGTCGCACTCTTCGCCGGGCTGCACGCGACCGTCACCGCACGGCGCGATGCAGGCCGCGCCCGGAGTCGGACAGGTGTATCCGCTTTCGATGAACTGGCAGTCCCACGTGCAGCCGTCGGAGCTTTCGTTGCCGCCGTCGTCGCAGGCTTCCCCCGCGTCGAGGTTGCCGTCGCCGCAGGTCGTCAGACGACACGCCGATTCGGGCACGACAATGTCATCCAGGGTCGGCCCCGCCGCCGACGGCGCGCTGCCCGAGAAATACAGCACCGTGCTCGCGCCGACCGCCGTGAACGAAAAGCTGCGCTCCTGCCAGCCGAGCAGCTGCACGCTGCCGGCGGAATCGACCTGCTCGGTGGCAAACGTCGCGAACTGAATGCTCTCGGCAAGAGTGCCGCCGACGTCCTCGGCGACGCCGATCTTGAGTTCCTTGCTGCACGACAGCGTGCACGACTGCCCCGACACTTCCACGCAGTTCGCGCTCGATTGGTAGCGCACCAGGTAGCGTTCGCCCACCTGGGTCGCAAACGCCTGCGCGATCACGCCCTGGGTAAAGCCATTGAGGTCGATGGAAAAGCCGCCCTCGCCCGCCGGAAAACACGTCGAGGTCGAAAGGCGATCGATGTCGCCACTCACGACCGTCCAGTTGGCGGCGCTGATCGGGTCCTCGAAGCCCGGATTCTGGCTTGCCAGGGCGTTTAGCTCCTCGCACGTAAACCCCGCCTCGGTGGTGCAGGTCGCAGAGCAACCGTCGCCGTCGCGAGTATTCTGATCGTCACACTCCTCGATGCCATCGAGGACACCGTCGCCGCATACGGCGTGAGCTGTCGAGCTCGTTGCAGCCACGAGCAAAAGCGCGCACGCAAAAACCTTCACCATGTTCCCCTCCCCCAAGGTTCAGATGGACCGCTCCACAGTAGCAGCACCGGTCGTTCCGACAAACATGTAGAGACCCGAAGTCGACGGAGCGAGGGCGTTCCCAGGTCCGCGCGCGCGAGGCCTTCAACACTCCCATTGAAGAAGCACCCCATCGCGTGGAGCCGACGCCCACGCCGCCATCGGTCTGACTACATGACGCGCTACACGGCGTCGGCGTCGGCGCGCTCTTCGCCCGCCGTTGCGGCGTCGACATCGAAGAAGCGCAGCAGCTGCTCTTCGCGCCGCTTGGCATCCTTGTAGCCGAGCTCGATCAGCTCCGCCGCGTAGTTGCCGTCGAACAGCAGGTAGGACATCAGGTCGGACTCGTGCGCGGCCTCGGCATCCGCGATCTGGTCGAGCAGGTACCGCGCGGTACGCCCCTCGACCTGGTAGCGGCGGTTGCGCAAGAAGTCCGACATGATCACGCCAATGTCCACCGACGGGCGCAGCTGCTCGACCGCGAGGCGCCGCAGCGGCGCCCCGCGCAGCCGCGTGATTTCGTCGTTGAGCATGGTGACGAACTGGGCGCCAAACGCGCGCTCGCCCGCTTCCATGATGACGTTGAGCCGCTCCATGCGCTCGATGTCGTACTCGGTGTGGTCCAGCAGCAGCGCGTTGAGCGCCTTGCCCGCGATGTACATCGGCTTTGGCAAAGCCTGCTCGCGTTCCGCCTCGAGGATGTCCTCCGAGACGCGTTCGGCATCGGCGGCCATGTCCGCGTCGGACTTGTGCTTGAGCGACACCACGAGAAGCCGGGTCGCTCCGAGCCGGATGGCCGGCGACAGCGGCGTGTTCATGCGCAACCCGCCGTCGGTGTAGAAGCGCCCCTGGATCTTGACCGCGGGAAACAATCCCGGAATGGCCGCCGAGGCCAGAGCGTGGCGCGGGCCAATGTGGGTGGCAACCCCGCGCACCAGCGGGTTGCGGCTCCACGAAAGCGGGGCCTCCTTGCGAGTTTCTACGAACACCACCGTGTGACCGGTACCGACGCGAGTCGCCGCCACCGCAAGGCCATCGATGTGCCGGTCGCGAAGGTTGCGGTGAATGCAGCGCCAGGGGATGTGGCGAAACACGAACTGTTCGAGGCCGTCGGTCTGGAGCAGACCGCCGTAGCGAAACTGCCCCGGCTCGATCTTGCCGACGCGCCCGACGGCGCCGAGGACGCCCTTGAACAGGTCCTTGGCCTGCAGCGAGATCATCTCCTCGATGCGCAGGCTCTTCCAGTTGTCGACCAGGCGCGTCCCCTGGGAGGCCGTGTCGTCAGCGGTCGCCGCCAAAAAGCAGGCGTTGATGGCGCCCACGCTGGTTCCGGTAATGAAGTCGACCCGGAGCGGTCGACCGAGCCTGGCCGGCACCGCCTCGCACAGGAACTGGATGATGCCCGCTTCGTAGGCGCCGCGGGCGCCGCCGCCGGACAGCACCAGACCTATCTTTGCCTCGTCTGCCCGCCCCACGTCTCTTCAGTGTTGACCGGTCCGGCCTCAAGCGCAACCGCGCAGGCCGCGACGGCGGACGCAACGACCAGCGGTCGCTGCGCCCACGCCACCGAGCCAACCGCGAGCGGCGCTACGGATCCACCGTCATCAGGAAACCACCGAGGCACATCTCGTCGTTTGTGCCCTCGCCCCAGGTCCGATCCACGGGAATCTGCGGTTTGCCGTCGACGACGGGCTGATTCTCCTGGCTGTTATCGAAGTGGCACCGCAGCTCCATCTGGTCGCCGGGCTCGAAAACCACCGGTTCCGTGAACTGATACGCGTCCTGCCAGTTGAAGTCCCACCGGTCGATGTCGAGGAGGCAGGTCTCGCCACCGCCGCCCCGCTGGATCTTCAGGTGTCCCTGGGTGCCGATCTGATGCATGTGAAAGAACGTGGAATGAATCGTGAACGGCCGACCGCCCGACAGAAACAGCGTCGGATCGATGGTCCACTCGTGCACGACATCGGACTCGCCGGCCGGTATCAGCATGTTGTCCCCGCGGAGCCAGTTCGGGTTTGCCCACGGCTGAATGGTCGCCACCTGATCGACGCTTTCTTCGAGGCGAAGCTGGATGCTGGTCTGATCCGAGTCGGGGTTGGGCGCGAGGGAGTTGTAGTGCATTTGCAAGATAATCGTGGAACCGGGCTCCACCGCGATGCCGATGCCGTCGGGCAGATCGGCGCCGAACGTGCCGGGCGCCCACGACCCCAGCCAGGCCCGCGCGGGGCCATTGGTGCCGCCAAAGCAGGTGTACCCGGGGCCGTCCTCCTCGGCGTCGAGGCGCTCGTACTCGGCCCGCTGGTCGGGGGTGGCCAAAAACGCGATCACGTGGTGCACCGTTCCCAGGTTGCCCGGAGCCGCCGAGAAGCCCGTGACGTACCGGGTCTCGGTGAGCTCCTCGGGCCACGGCAGCACAAAGCAGCGGTAGTCGTCGGGCACGAGCTGCGGCGTGTACGCCACCGGCATTTCCAGCTCCAGGTCGACGCGAGAAAGAGACGGCGCATCGTTGGGGATCTCGGGGCCCTCGTTGGCCGGGTCGCCTTCTTGCAGCCCGCCGTCCATCCAGGCGTCGAACAGGTCCATTTGCTCGCTCGTGAGCGAGCGGTCGCCCTCGTAGTCGTTGCAATCGCTGTTGGGCAGCCACGGAGGCATGGTCCCGTCGTGGATGGCCATCGACGAAACCCCCGCGTAGGCCCGCGCCGACTCGTAGTCCTGAAGCGCGAACGGGGCGATTCCCCCCTCGATGTGGCAGTTGCCGCACCTGGCGTCGAGCAGGGGCTTGATGTCCTGGTAGTAGGTAACCGGCGAGGTGTCGCCGTCGCCGTCGCCATCGCCGGGGCCCCCGACGGGCGCGTCGTCACCGGAGCACCCAAGCCAAAGCGCGAGCAAACCGGACAACAACGCGTACTTCGACATCGAAACCATTGTCTCGCGTGGCCCGAATCCGTCGCAACCGCGTTCTTTGGCCACGTAGACGCACATGTCGTGGCAACGAAGGTCGCGGTCACCATCGGCCAAACGCTCAAGCTTTCGAGGGGGTGATCCGATTTTCTCAGGCACGGTCGCATGGCAACTCCAGACACCAAGACGCTTCCGCCGTGCGGCATGTCCGACCGCGCGCGACAAATCGCCGAGGCCATCGCGGCCGGCGAGTACTCCGTCGACCTCGACGAGCTGGTCACGCTGCTGGCTCCGGTGGTAGACGGCGACGATCCACCGGCGCCGCCGCCTGGGGGTCGTTGTCGAGGGCGCGAAAGCCGGCGGCTTCGTAGATACAACCTGCACTGATGGCTTCGTCGCCATCGAGGTCGGCAATGGTGCGAGCGACCTTGATCAGGCGATCGATGGCCCGCCCCGTCATGGTGCGTCGGGTTTCGTAGAGGCGCACCAGCGCCTTTTCGGCGTCGCCGGTCAAAGAGCACGTCTCGCGCAGCACCCGCGGCGTGAGCTCGGCGTTGGTGCGAAGACCGTGGTCGGCGAGGCGAGCCCGCTGCCGGTCGCGCGCCGACAGCACCCGCTCTCGAACCGCCGACGACGGCTCGCCGGGGCTGGCGCCTCGCATGTCGTGGAGCGATACGTTGGGCACGAACACCTGCAGGTCGATGCGGTCGAGCAGCGGCCCGCTGAGACGCTCGCGATAGCGCGCAATGGCGCTCGGCGAGCAGGTGCAGTTGCGATCGGGCGACCCGAGCCAGCCGCACGGACACGGGTTGGCCGAGGCCGCGAGCAAAAACGAGCTCGGAAACGTAAACGTGCCCTGCGCCCGACTCACCGTGACTTCTCGGTCCTCGAGGGGCTGGCGCAGCGATTCGAGAACCGGGCGCGACAGCTCCGGCAGCTCGTCCAAAAACAGCACGCCCCGATGGGCCAGGGATACTTCGCCCGGGCGTACCGGCTGGCCACCGCCAACCATGGCCGCCACGCTCACGGTGTGGTGCGCCGAGCGAAACGGCCGCGCCCGGACCAGACCGTTGGTCGCGCCCACCGCCGAGTGGATGCGCGTCACCTCCAGGGCCTCGTCCCGGGTCATGGGCGGCAACACCGAGGGAATCCGGCGGGCGAGCATGGTTTTGCCGATCCCGGGTGGACCGACCATGAGCACGTTGTGGCCACCCGCGACCGCAACTTCGAGGGCGCGTCGGGCGACCATCTGGCCGCGAACGTCGCTGAGATCGGCGGTGCCCGCGTCGGCCGAGGACCACGTCAGCTCCCGGGGATCGATGGGAGTGAGCGGCTGCTTATCGGTGAGCGCCGCGACGATCTCGCCGAAGTGCTCGGCGGCGTACACCTCGATGCCGTCGACCGCAGCGGCCTCGGCGGCGGAAGCTCGGGGCAACAGCACGCCGCGAAGCCCCCGCTCTCGCGCCAGCATCCCGGCCGACAGGGCTCCCCGCACCTGACGCAACGTGCCGTCGAGGCCGAGTTCGCCCATCACCAGCAGGTCGCGCAGCGGCGACAGATCGACCGCCTTGTCGGCGGCGAGCACCCCGAGGGCGATGGGCAGGTCAAAAGCCGCGCCCTGCTTGCGAACGTCGGCCGGAGCCAGGTTAACGGTGACCCGAGCGTGGGGCATGGACTGGCCCACGCACCCCAGGGCGGCGCTGATGCGCGTGGAGCCTTCTTTGACCGACGCGTGCGCGAGGCCAACGACGGTGTACTTGGGCAGGCCGAAGGAAGCATCGACCTCGACGGTGATGGGCAAGGCGTCGATGCCCCACAAGGCGCACGATTCAAGCACGGCGAGCATGCGCCGGGCCGTTGCGAGGTCGGTGCCAGGCGCAAGCCCCCGAACCAAGGCGGACAGCGTCCGGTAAGCCGGACGGGCCGTCCGAATCTCGGACGCCGCCGGACACGCCTCGGACGGCGTGGTAGCGTCGTCGCCGATGAGACGGCTCGTGCTGTGCCTCGCGCTGATCGGCTGCTCGGAAGGCGGCGCCGAGGTGCCCGACGTCAACGCGGCGCCCCAGGGCGGCGCGCCGGTCCGTGCCGAGCCCTCCGCCACGAATTCGGCGAGGTCGACCGAAGGAGCGCCCCCATCGGCCGCCCCGGCGAGAACCGCAACCGCCGCAACCGCCACGACCGCCACGACCGCGCGAGACCCGGACCCCGGCATCGGGACCGACGCCCGGCCGGGGCCCGCCCCCGAGCCCGGCGCGCGCTTGCCCGACGCCACCTCCGGCGCCGGTCGCCAGCGGGTCTTTGGTCCCGCGCCACCGCCGGTACGCGAATGGGTCGAAATCGTCCTGCGGTCGACGCCGTCCGGCGCGACGGTATCGGTCGACGGCGCCATCGTTGGCATCACGCCGACCTTCTGGCGCGGCGCCAAGATTCCCGCGGCCCGCGAGTTCCGCTTCGACCTCGAGCGGCATCAGACCGCCGACTTCACGTTCGTCCCCATCAAGAGCGGTGTGCTCCACCCGAGCCTTGTTCCTACCCGCGACAAGGCCGACGCGCCGGCGTCGCCCTGAGAACCTGGCCGGTTTCGGACCGGTTCGGCCGCCTGAGCCGTTTGGGCCCAAAGCAGTCAAACGCGTTCCCTTGACACTGCACGCGGACGCGTCAATGTAGCGATAGAATCGCTGTTCGCGATCCGCCGGGCCCATGTCCACTACCGAGCTCATCGTCTGCACCACTTGCGGTTATTCCGACCGCGACGCCTCCGGCCGCACCCGCGGCGAACAACTGCAGCGCAGCCTCGCGCGCGCCTTCGAAGCGGAAGACGGAGCGGTCGAGGTCCGCGGCGCCAAGTGCTTCATGGCGTGCGGGCGCGGCTGCAACGTGCACGTGCGAGCGCCCGGAAAAATGGGCTACCTGGTTGGCGACCTCGATCCGAACAACGAGGACTCGGTGGCAACGTTCGTCGACTACCTGGCGAAGTACCGCGAAACCGACACCGGCGTCGTTCCTTACAAGGAATGGCCCGAAGGCATCGGCCGGCACTTCATCTGCCGCGTCCCGCCGCACGATCCGCCCCAAGACTGACGGCCGAGGCAGGGCCTCACAGCTGAACGTGGCTGATCATGAACTGCAGGTGCTGCGGTTCGTGTGTCTCCAGGTTGTACTTGATGCCGTCCAGCCGCTCGTCGGGCAGGCCGTGGTCGAGCCAGGTGTGAACGATCTCGCCGACGTTGGTCCAGCCCTCGTCCCGGTAGGTCTGCCGGATGCTCCAGAACTGGTGCCAGGTCTGAAAGGGCACCAGGTAGTGCTTGTACTCCGCGCCGTCCTGATACGTCGTGGCAACGAGCTCGCCGCGAAAGAAGTCGCCGGTCAATGACTCGTGAAACTGCTCCGGCGTGTCCGACGCGTTGTCGATAATGTAGTTTTCGTACCAACCCGCGGCGCCGTGACGGTCGCCGGCGGGGTCCCAGTTTACGGAGATCTTCGGCCCGTACCACCAGCGCCCGCCGGGGCTGGTTTCGTAGAGCGTCAGCTTGCCGTGCACCGCGTGCTCGCGACTGATAGCGCTAGCCCGGTCGGCGAAGTAGCCGTTGCCTATCGACGTGTCCATGCCCCCTTTGGAGGTCTGCTGCACGTCCACCCAGAGCCAGCTGCCTCCGAAGGACCGGTACACCCCGCCGTCGAAGCCGTCGGCCGTCCAGATGGATGACGTGAAGTCACCGAAGAACAGCCGCTCGTCGAGGCTGTCCGAGACAACGCGCGGTGGCTCCTCGGTATCCGAGGGCGCGTCCCCGTCGCTGTCTCCGCCGGGCGAGCCCGACGTCTCGTCGGCGGGCGGGTCGCTAGGCGAGCCCGACGTCTCCTCGACGGACGGGTCGGTCGAGCTGTCATCGTCGCCGGGCGACGCGGCATCGCACGCGGTCGACGCGGCAACGAACGCGTACAAGCTCGCGAGAAGTAGCGGTGAAACACACGATTTCATGGGGGCGAAAACCTTTGGCGAAGAAGCATGTCGTCGGGGCGACGACGAACTCGGGTGGCGCGTCCAGTTGCAGCGCCCGTGCCCGAGCCCGACCTTGACCGAGGTCCCCGCGATCGCGGTGAGTTGGGACCGCCGACGAAAACTACGTTCGAACCGAACGGCGCCGGCGCAGAGCAGCAAACTCACGGGGCGCCCACACGTGGTTGCACCGCCGGGGCACGAGCCCCCGGTGCGCCCGGCCGAACACGGAAGCTAGAGGGTTGCCCCTAGGCGTCCGCGAGAGCGCCGACCACGGCGCGGACCTGGTCGCGCGGCCGCGCCGCCAGGCGAACGCGCGACGGCAAACCGAACGACGTCGCGTCGCGCACGAGGATGCGCCGCTTTGCCAGAAGTTGCTCGACCACCGGCGCCGCCGGGCGGCCCAGGTCGACGAGCGCGTAGACCGTATCCGTCGGGGTCGCGCGAAAACCGGCGTCGGCGAGCACACAGACCAGATCCCTGGCGTCGGCGAGCATGCGCGCGCGCGCGTCCACGGCGAGGCCCGGCGTGCGCGCGATGACCTCGAACGCCGCGAGGGCGGGCGCGCTTACCGACCACGGCGGCCGCTGCCCGTCCAGGGCCCGCACCAACGCTGGAACGCAGCGCGCGTAGCCCAGGCGCAGACCGGGCAAGGCGTGCGTCTTGGTGAGCGACCGCAGGGCCACCGCGTTGTCGGGCAGGCGGAGGCGCTCGTCGCCCCAGCGTGTGCTCAGCGCCAAAAACGACTGGTCGACCACGAACACCGTGTCGGCAAACTCGCGCACGAGGCTCGCCAGGTCGGCCGCGGGCAGGCCGACGCCCGTGGGGTTCTGCGGCGTACACAGGTACGCGGCGGCCGGCCGCGCCTGGGCGAGAGCCGCGGCGAGCTCGTCCAGGTCCCAGGCAAAGTCGCTCTCGGGGCGGGCCCGCCACTCGACCACCGGCGCACCGCACGCGGCGGCGGCGGCGCGCGCCTCGGAAAACGTCGGCTCGGCGACCAGCAGCGGCCGGTCGGGACCGCAGTGGGCGCGAACCGCGGCCCACAGCAGGTCCACGGCCCCGGCGCCGACGATGAGCTCCGCGGGGTCGACATCGATCGAACGGGCAAGCGCCGCCCGGGCCGACTGGCCGCGCGGGTCGGGATAGTCGCCGAGGTCGGCCTCGCGAATGGCGGCGAGCACGGCTGGCGCCGGCCCGTACGGGTTTACGTTGGCGCTGACATCGAGAATCGGTTCCGGCCCGAGCCGGGCGCGCAGCTCGTCGGTGATCCCACCGTGGTTCACAGGACACCGCCCAGGGCCAGCAGGCACAGCCCCACAGCGAGGGCGCTGGCCCGCCAGTACACGCGCAGGGCCCGGGCGACGTCGTCGGCGCCGGCGACCCGCCCGCCAGAATGCAGCGCGTAGCAGCCGGGCTTTTCGAGCCGCACGCTCAGGGCCCCCGCCATCGCGGCCATCGGGTGACCGGCGTTGGGGCTCTCGGTCAGGCGGGCATCCCGGCGCCAAACCCGCAGCGCCCCGGGCGACGCGCTGGCGAGAACCAGGAGAGCCGCCGTCAGCCGAGCCGGCACCCAGTTGAGTGCGTCGTCGAGCCGCGCGGCCGCCTTGCCCAGATACTCGAACCGGCCGCGGTATCCGACCATCGCGTCGGCGGTGTTGACGGCCCGGTAAAAGATCGCGCCCGGCACCCCGGCGATGGCGAAAAAAAGCAGGGGCGCGACCACGCTGTCCGAGGCGTTCTCGGCCACCGACTCGATCGCCGCCGAGCACAGCTGCCCCTCGTCGAGCTCATCCGCCGACCGCGCGCACAGGCTCTGCAGGCCTCGACGGGCGGCCGGCACGTCTCCGGCCGCCACAGCGTCGCGGACCACCGCGGCCGCCCGCGCCAGGCCTCGCACCGCAAAACTCGACGTCAAAAGCCAGATGGCCGCGGGCCACCACAGCCACGGCGCGCCCGCGAGCCCCGCGAGCACCGCCCAGGCCAGCACGGCCGCCCCGGCAGCCACCGCGCCGACTCCCGCGGCGCCGAGGACGAGTTGCCCCGACGGCTCGCCCCGTCCCGCCCGGGCGGAGCGCACGAGCGGTCGCAGGCAGCGCCCCATCCACACCACCGGATGCAGGCGCGCCGGCGGCTCCCCCAGCAGGACGTCGACGGCCACCGCAGCCGCCAACAGGGCTTGTGCCACCTCAGATTCTTGCAACGTCACTTTGCTTTCTGGCCACTTGCGAACGCCGGGTTGACAACCACCGCGCGCCTGCCGCTATGCTCCGCCAACTTCGACCAACATACACGCACTGCGGGACCAGGGAAGTCCGGTGAAATGCCGGCGCGGTCCCCGCCACTGTAAGGGGTGAGCGACCCTCGAAGGCCACTCGGTAGCCACATCGGAACCGAGGAAGGCGAGGACGTCGCGACCAGCAACAACAAACCCCGAGCCAGGAGACCTCCCCGCCGTGCCCGAGACCAAGCAGCCGCGGGCGACGGCGAGGTCGTATCGGCGCCAGGTTTCACTGGGCCGCTATGCCCTTCGCCCCGCCCCAGCGAAGGTTTTTTTATGCCGCCCGTGCCGAACAACCCCTCCGACGAAACCCCGACCCAGCCGAACCGCAAGGACCCGAAGGACCCCGAGGTGCACAAGCGCCGCGCCCAGCGGGCCAAGGCCGCTCACGAAAAGAAGATGGCCCGGGCCACCAAAGAAAAGGGCCTGCTTATCGTGCACACCGGCAACGGCAAGGGCAAAAGCTCATCGGCGTTCGGCATGGGCCTACGGGCTCTCGGCCACGGCATGAAGCTCGGCGTGGTGCAGTTCATCAAGGGCGCCCTGCCCGCCGCCGAGCGCGACGTGCTCGCCGCCATGGGCGACGTGCGCTTCGAGACCATGGGCGAGGGCTACACCTGGGACACGCAAGATCGCAGCCGCGACATCGCGACCACCGAGCGGGCCTGGGCCGTGGTCGAGGAAATGCTGGCCGATCCGGCCTACGGCATGGTGATTCTCGACGAGCTCAACATCGTTCTCAAGTACGAGTACCTGGCTCTGGACCGGGTGCTGGCAGCGTGCGCCGGGCGACCCGCGATGCAGCACGTGGTCATCACCGGGCGCAACGCGCCGGCCGAGCTCATCGAGGCCGCCGACCTCGTCAGCGAGATGAAGAACATCAAGCACCCCTATCAATCGCAGGGCATCAAGGCCCAGGCCGGGGTCGAATTTTGACCGACCGCGCGTCGTCGATGCGCACGCCATCGATGCGCGCGGTTTTGACAGGCGCGGGGCTCGTTGCCCTCGCGCTGGCCGCCGCCGCCGCCGGCCTTTTGGTCGGAGAAGCCGACCTGGGCCGCGCCGACTTGCGCGACGTGGTCTTGCGTCTGCGCGGCTACCGGGTGCTGGTCGCGTTTGGCGTGGGCGCGGCCCTCGCCGTCGGCGGCGTGCTCGTGCAGGGGCTGTTTCGCAACCCCCTCGCCAGCCCCTCCATCCTCGGCACCACCGCCGGCGCCGGCGTCGGTGGTCAGGCCGCGCTGGTCATCGCGCAATTCGCGGGCGTCGGAACGACAACGCTGATCGCACCGGAGATGCTGCTGCCGGTTGGCTGTGTCGGCGGGGCGCTCGGCGCGCTGGCGCTTTTGCTGGCAGTGTCTCGGCGCCGCGACGACACCGTGGTCTTGCTGCTCACGGGCTTTTTGCTGTCGTCGCTGTTTCTGAGCGCCGGGGCGTTCTTGACGTCGATGGCCCAGGAAAACTGGGAGCTCGGTCGGGCGGTCGTGGCCTTCGCCCTGGGCGGCGTCGCCGGCGCGGGCCCCCGCCAGGCCATGCTGGTCTGGGTCCTGGTTGCCTTCGGCCTGGTGGCTGCGTGGCGCTGGGCGCGCCACCTGGACCTGCTTTTGTCCGGCGACGAAGAGGCCCGGTCTCTCGGCGTCGACACCCGCCAGCTGCGGCGCTGGGTCATCGTGTGGACCGCCCTGCTCACGGCCGGAGCGGTGGCGACCGCCGGCGGCATCTCGTTCGTCGGCCTGGTCGTGCCCCACGTGTGCCGCAGCTTCGTCGGCGTGGCGCACCGCCGCCTGGTCCCGACCGCCGCGATGCTCGGCGGCACCTTCGTGGTCCTGTGCGACGTGCTCGCGCGGCTGTCGCCGACCCGGGCCGAGCTGCCCCTGGGCGTGGTCACGGGCCTCATCGGCGCGCCCCTGTTCCTGGTACTTCTCATGCGCAGCCGGCGCCGGGCGGTGCTCGGTGCCTAACGCCGCGTCCAGCCGGTTGGTCGCGACCGACGTGAGCGTCGAGCTCGGCGGGCGAACCGTGGTCGACGGAGTCTCCGTGGACCTTCGCCCGGGGCGCGTGCTCGCCATCATTGGCCCCAACGGGGCCGGCAAGACCAGCCTGCTCAAGGCTCTGCTGGGGCTTTTGCCCTCGACGGGCGCCATCGCCATCGACGGCGTGGCCCAGGGCGAGCTCGATCGCCTCGAGCGAGCCCGGCGCGTGGCCTACGTGCCCCAGCGCTCCGGACTCAACGCCGCCATGCCCGTCGAGGACGTGGTGGCCATGGCCCGGTTCGCCTCGGGCTACGGCCAGCGCGGCGACGACCCCAGCGTCACCCGGGCCCTCGAGCGCGTCGACGCCGTGCAGCTGCGGCACCGTCCCTTTACCGAGCTGTCCGGGGGCGAACAGCGGCTGGTCCTGGTGGCGCGAGCCCTGTGCAGCGAAGCGCCCACGATCTTGCTCGACGAGCCGACCAGCTCCCTGGACGTGGCCCACCGCCTGGCGCTGTGCCTGCTTTTGCGCTCGCTTGCCGACGAGGGCCTGGCCATCGCCTGCGTGCTGCACGACCTCGACGACGCCCGGCGTTTTGCCGACGACGTGCTCGTGCTCGACCGCGGTCGGGCCGTGGCCAGCAGCGTCACGCCCGACATGATTCGCGACGTGTACGGGGTCGATGCCCGCGAGCGCGACGCCCTTGGCTTTCACCCCTTGCCATCGACTGTGCGAAGCGAACCATGAACGCGACCGACATCCGCAACGGGGCCGGCGCCCTTTTGGCCCTCGCCGCGGCCGTGGCCGTGATGCTGCCGCGGGGTGAGGCAGCACAGCGCTCCAACGTTATCGCCGCGACGACCTACGGCAGCGAGCCCCTCGAGTTTCGCGACCTCCCCCCCACCGACAACGACACCGACGGCGCCGCCGTCCGGGGCCTGGTCGACGCCAGCGGTACCGCTGTCGCCCTGCGCGACTACCGGCGCATCGTGGCCGGCAGCACCGTGGCGCGCGAGGTTTTGATCGAGCTGCTCGAGCCCGGGCGACTCGCCGCCATCGTCGACTACGACCTCGACGTTCTGCCCGACCGGCACCGGTTCGCCGGCATTGTCCGCATTGCCAGCGCCAAAGATGTCGAGCCTCTGCTGGCCCTTTCGCCCGATCTGGTGGTCGTGCACGGCATGGGCGATCAGGCCCGGCTCGCCCGCATGCGCGAGGCAGGCCTGCGCGTGTTCGACCTCGGCACCATGCGCGGCCGCGGCGACTTCGAGGGTTCGGTGATGCGCCTGGGCCACCTGGTGGGCGCCCCCGAAAGAGCGACCCGACTGCTCGACCTGTTCGATCGGCGGTTCGCGGCCATCGCCGCCGACATTCCCGCCGATGAGCGCAAGACCGCCATCTACGCGACGGCCTACGGCGACCGGGTGTTCGGCGGCACCCGGGGCTCGAGCTTCTACGACGTGCTCACCGCCGCCGGCTTGATTGACGCCGCCGCCGACGCCTACGAAGGGTGGCCGCGCTACGCCCCCGAAGACCTGCTGATGCTCGACCCCGACATCATCGTCACCCAGCAGGGCAAGGGCGAGGCCATGTGCGCGCTGCCGGGCGCCAGCCAGCTGCGGGCGTGCGCCGACGGCCGCCGCGGGATCGTCGAGGCGCCTCGCCACGTGCTCAACACCCCGGGGCTGTCCATGCTCGAGGCCGCCGAGATCCTGCGCGAGGCCGTCTATGGCGCGCGCTAGGGCGCTCGCGGTGTTGGGCACCGCGTCGAGCGTGGGCAAGACCCTGGTCACCGCGGGCCTGGGCCGGCTGTGGCGCCGGCGCGGCGTCGACGTGGCGCCGTTTAAGGCCCAGAACATGTCCAACAACGCCGCCGTGACGGCTGAGGGCGGCGAGATGGGCCGCGCCCAGGTCGTGCAAGCCATCGCCTGCGGCCTCGACCCCCACGTCGACATGAACCCGGTGCTGCTCAAGCCCGAGAGCGACGGTCGGTCCCAGGTGGTCATGGGGGGCCGGGTCGCGTCCACCGAGTCCGCCCGGGCCTACTTCGGCCGCACGGACGAGCGGTTTGCGTTCGCGCGCGACGCCTACGACCGGCTCGCCGAGCGCCACGAGGCCATCGTCATCGAGGGCGCCGGCAGCTGCGCCGAGCTCAACCTCATGGCGACCGACATCGTCAACTGGCGCACCGCCCACCACGCCGATGCCAGCGTGCTCCTGGTCGGCGACATCGAGCGCGGCGGCATCTTTGCCCAGCTGATCGGCACCTACGAGCTGTTGCCTCACGCGGCCCGGCGGCGGGTCACGGGATTTTTGGTCAACAAGTTTCGCGGCGACCGGAGCCTGTTCGACGAGGGAGTCACCATCCTCGAGGACCGCACCGGTGTCCCGGTAGTCGGCGTGATTCCCCGGCTCATGGACCTTTGGATCGACGACGAAGACGGCGCCGACGTGCTCGACCCGTCCAAGGCCGTGTTCTCCGCCGACCGCGCCAACATCGCCGTGGTGGTGCCGCCGCGCATTTCCAACATGTCCGACTTCACGGCGCTGGCCGCCGAAGAGGACGTGGCTCTGCGTTACGCCCATCGCCCCAAGCATCTCGTCGGCGCCGACGTCATCGTGCTGCCCGGTTCCAAGGCGACCATCGCCGACCTCGAGGCCCTGCGCGAGTCGGGCATGGCCACCGCGGTGGTCGAGCACGCCCAGGCAGGCGGCCACGTGGTCGGCCTGTGCGGCGGCTACCAGATGCTGGGCCGCCGGTTGCGCGACCCGCACGAGGTCGAGGGCGGCGGCAGCATCGGCGGCCTGGGCCTGCTCGCCGGCGAAACCACGCTGTCGCCGCAAAAGGTCACCGAGAACGTCCGCGCCACCGCCGAAATGCTCGGAGGGCTGCCGGTGACCGCGTACGAAATCCACTGCGGGCGCACCATCGACACCCGCAAGCCGGCGTTTCGGGTCGAAGGCCGGCCCGACGGCGACGTCAGCGCCGACGGGCGCATCTGGGGCACGTACTTGCACGGCGTGTTCGACAGCCCCGGGTTTCGCCGGGCGTGGCTCAATCGCGTGCGCGCCGACAAGGACCTGGCGCCCGTCGACGTCGCCGAATCCGAGCGCACGACCAGCCGGCTCGATCGGGAGCTCGACCGCTGGGCGGACCACCTCGAGCGCTTCATCGACCCGGACCACCTCGACCGGCTACTCTCGCGGTAGCCGCACCATGGGATTCAAACGCCGACATCCAGCGGAAGTCGGGCCCACGGCCGGGCCCGTCACCATGATTCGCGCCATTGCTTTGGGCTTGCCCGACGCCTTTGAGCGGCCGTCGTACGGCGGCCAGCCAGCCTGGCGCACGCCGCGGCGCATGTTTGCGTGGGTTCGCACCGACCCCGACGCGCTGGTCGTCTGGGTCGCCGACCTGGACGAAAAAGAAGGCCTGCTGGCCACCCAGGGCGACCTGCTCTTCACCACGCCGCACTACGACGGCTATCCCATGCTGCTCGCCCGCCTCGACGTTCTGTCCCGCGACCGCGCCGAAGAGCTGGTGCGCGAGTCCTATCGAGTTCGCACCGGCCGCCCGGCGGGCAGCTAACGCGCCGCGCGAACTACCGGTCGCTGCGTGAACTGCCCGGGCCGGCAGACGCGTCGTCTTCGATCTCGATGTGCGCTCGCAGGCCGGAGCCCGGCGGCGACGACAGGGTGAAACGCCAGCGTTCGAGCTCGCTGAGGTCGCGCACGAGCGACAGCCCCAGCCCGTGGCCGTCGGGCGCCTCGCGCTCGAAGGGGCGCTGCAGCCGGTCGATGTCTTCTTCCGAGATTCCGGGGCCGTCGTCGGCGACCTCGATCGTTCGCGTTGCCACGGTTACGACGACCTCGCCGCCGTGGGCGTGGCGAAGCGCGTTGGAGATCAGGTTGCGCAACGCCAGCCGAAGGGACGTATCGGCGACGACGACCGGCGCCCCGGCGGCGCCGGCGCGGCGCAGCGTCGTGTCGCGGCGGGCCGCGTCCGGTGCCAGCACCGCGATCTCCTCGTCGACCAGCTCGTGCAAGACCAGCGCGCGCCGCGTTTCGGAGCGCTGCCCTCGAGCCAACGCAAGCAGGGTTCGCGTCGTGTCCTCCATGCCGCGCACAGCGCTGTCGAGCCGCGCAATCGCGCGTTGGCGCGCGGCCTCGCGCAGGCTCGGCTCGTCGAGGAGCTCCGCGGCGGCCCGGCACACGGCCAGCGGCGTGCGCAGCTCGTGGCTCACGTACCGAGAAAACAGCCGCTCACGGGTGGCCGCGGCATCGAGGGCCCCGAGGGTGTCGACCAGCCGAGCCCGCAAACCGTCGACTTCGACCGGCATCTGCCCACGCGACAGCGCCGCGGCAAGCTCGGTCGGCGGCGTGCGCGCGACGGTTCGTTCGAGCTGCAGCAGCGGCCGCAACACCAGGCGCGCGAGGCGGACGCTCAGAAACAAAACGGCCGCCAAAACCAGGCCCGCGTACAACAGGACCGCCGCCCCGAGCGCAACCTCGAACGGGTCGAGGACCTCGTAGGTTTCGGACTCGATGGCAAAGCGACGAGCGCCGTCGACGATGTACTCGATCCCCCCCGCCTCGCCGACCCGCCCCGGCTCGGTCGTCTCGAGATCGGCCGGCGCCGGGACGGCTCCGAAGCACTCAACCGTCAGCGCTCCGGAGTCGTCGGCACAGTCGAGGACTCGACCCATGGCTTTTTCGAGCACGGCGTCCTCGACGAATAAAAAGCCGTCGAAGGCCAGGCCGCCGAGAATCAGCACGACGACCAGGAACACCAGGGCCAACGCGACCGTCACACGGCGCTGGAGGCTGCCTCGGGTCACGGTGCCGTCAAACGGTAGCCTCTGCCCCGCACGGTGTGAAGCATCGGCGACGCAAAGGGTCGGTCGAGCTCGCGGCGAAGATAGTAGAGGTGGGTCTTGAGAGAGTCGCTGCTGGGCGCCTTGCTCGGCCACAGGATGCGCGACAGGCGCTCGTGGCCAACCACGTTCGGGCTGCACCGCATCAGCTCGGCCAGAAGCTTGATGGAGCTCTCCGACAGCTCGAGCTCGACGCCCTCGCGCGTCGCGCGCTGGGTGCCGATGTCCAGGACCAACGGCCCGACCTCCAGTCGAGCCTGCTGCCGACCGGTTCGCTGCAACAGCGCCCGCAGGCGGGCCAGCAGCTCGTGAAGCGAGAAGGGCTTTTTGAGGTAGTCGTCGACGCCGGCTTCGAAGCCAGCAAGGGTGTCGTCGAGGGTGTCGAGGGCAGTGAGCATCAAGATCGGCGGAGCGGCCGCGGGCGCGCGGCGCAGGCGGCGGCACAGCTCGAGGCCGTCCATGCCGCCCGGCAGCATGACGTCGACGATGAGCACGTCGTAGTCGCCGGCCTCCAGGCAGCGAAGACCGCTCTCGGCGTCCCGCGCCGTCTCGACCCGCCAGCCCCGAGCCGACAAAAAGTCGTCGATGCTGTCGGCGACGTCGCGGTTGTCCTCGACGATCAGGACGCGCGTCGGAGTGTCGCCCGCGTCGGTCGTCAACGCGGGGGTCCGATCGGAAGGCTCGGGCCCATGCCGGCCATGGGTGCGTGGGGCTGAGGCAACGACAACGCTTGCGGCCCGAGAATACCCCGTTCGTCGCGCAGTAGGTCCTCGACCCCGGCGTCGACGAACGCCAGTGCGGAGGCGAGCCGACGACGGACGGCGCCGATCGGTTCGCCCAGCAGTCGCGCCGTTCGGCAGACGCTCATGCCCTGGCGATAGCGCAACAGCAGCGGCTCGCGGCATTCTCCCGGCAGAGCCCACAAAAACGCCGACGTCAGCGAGTGCAGTCGTTGTCGCGGCGATTCGCCGGCCTCGGCCGACGACGGACGGTGCCACAGGGCGCAAGAGCGCGGCGCAAACCAGCGCCGAACCCGGTGTTCGAGTGCCCTGTCGCGAAGCCAGGCCGCCACGTCGACGTCGGCGGCGAGGGAGTCGCGGCGGCGCCAGCCGCCGACAATGGCGCGGTGGAGTCGGTCATCCGCATGGGCCGGGTCGCCCTCGTCCAGGTACGACACAATCCAGGCCGGGCCTGCAAACCGCGCGGCCAGGGCAACGTACGCGTTCGAGTCGCCTTCGCGCGCAAGGGCAAGAAGTTCCACCACATTTTGGGCCGCCATCACCCTGACAACGTAGCTCGGCGCCACCTGCCGGGCGGTTGGCGGCAGGTCAAGCGAAGGTCAAAGCCAGGTCAAAACCGAGCGACCGCCCGGCCGCGGCGCGGGCGCTTCGACGGCCGCCGCTATCGCTTCAGGCGGTAGAGCGTGAGGCTCTTGCCGCCGCGGGAAAAGCCCACGTGCTTGTCCAACACGGCCCAGTGAGTCGCGGAGGCGCGCCAGTGAATGCCGCGCTTGCCGGCCATCAGCCGGGCCACTCGCTTGGCTTTGGTCTGCCCTGGCGCCACGTAGTACAGGTCGACCCAGGGGTCGTCGGCTTTTTTTCTGGCGACCGCGTCCGGGTGCACCGGGTCGATGGTAAGCGACACGTACATGCCCCCGTTTGCCACCGCCTGGTAGGCGAGGCTCTCCGGCAGGTAGTGGGAAAACGGCTCCGCGAACTGGAGCGGCCGGGCCCCCCCTTCGTCGTAAACCACGACGCCGCTGCGATCGCGCGGCACCCGGGCGAACCGCGCTGCCGAGAACTCGCGATAGACCGCGGTGTCTTCGGCGTGCTTGACCAGATTGCCGATGGCCTCGACCCGCGAAAAGGTCCTGGCCGGCACGTCGTAGACAGCGTACTTGTCGGGCGAGCGCTGGTCTTCTTTGCGGTCCCACGTGCCCTCCTTGATGCCGTGGGCGCGGGTGTAGCCGTCGCGCCAGTACTGAATGCGAAACCCGAGGCGCTCGACGTGGCCGGTATCGTCGGCCTCGAGCGTCACCTTCTTGCCCAGGCGCTTGCCCGTGGCCAGGGCGCGAGCCTCGACCGTGTGCAGGACCCGCAGGCCTTTGCGGCCGCGCTTGTCGGTGCGCGTGTAGCTCACGACCGCGGGCGTGCCGTCGTATCGGGTGTAGGCCACGTCGAGGGCCGGACCGAAACGCCGCACGACCTTGCCCGCGCCGTCGATGAGCACCGCGGCTTTGCTCGCGCGCTTGTCGGCGCTGGTTCGATAGATCACGACGAAGCGATCGCCGCCGGGGGCAAGATGAACTTCGTCGGGCAGCGGCGCGACCTCGCTGAGATCCACCGTGGCAAGCGGCGCGCCGCCCTGAGCCAGATCGATGACCTCGAGGTTGACCAGGTTGCCGGCGTCGGTGTTGACGTACAGCAGCCGCCCGCCCGCGCCATCGAAGGCCATGGGGTCATCGACAAAGCCGCGGGGCGGATCGACCTGATGAACCTTGGTCGCGCCCTGCACCGTGCCCGGCGCGGGGCCGCGGCGCACCTGGGCGTTAGACGTGGCGGCAACGGTGCCGAGGGCAAACGCGGCGACGGTCGCAAACATGTGGCTCGGGCGTGACGCGGCCATAACTGAGTAGACCATCAGAACCCGATCCGAATTCAAGGTTTTCGCCCTTACCGGTAGCAACCGGGCTGCCGCGGAAGCCCGGCCAGACGAACGTCGCGCAACCGCCCGGGGCTACAGCACGACGCGCGGCAGGGCGGCGGCGATGCGGGCCGCGAGGGTGGCGTTGGCTTCGGCCAGCGCGCGATTGGCGCCCACGGCCACGCCGCCGGTGGACGCGGCGATGTGGCTCAGCAGAAACGGCGTGATCGCCTTGCCGGTGACGCCGTCGGCGTCGGCCGCGGCCAGCGCGTCGGCCACGGCCCGGTCGATCAGGTCCGGGTCGGGCGCGTGCTCGGGCGGGATGGGGTTTGCCACCAGCACGCCGCCCTGGTCCAGGCCGCCGAAACGGCGCCGGAGGATGTCGGCGACCTCCTCCGGTGAATCGACCCGGTGCTCCAGCGCGATGCCCGAAAGACGGGTGTAAAACGCCGGAAATTCGTCGGTTTGGTAACCGAGAATGGGGACCGCCAGGCTTTCGAGGGTCTCCACGGTGGCCGGCAGGTCGAGGATCGCTTTGGCACCCGCCGAGACCACGGCAATGGGCGTTCGCGCCAGCACCGACAGGTCGCTGGACACGTCGCCGGCGCCGCCGCGGTGCACGCCGCCAATGCCGCCGGTGGCGAACACCCGAATGCCGGCCCGGGCGGCCAGCAGTGCGGTACCGCTGACGGTGGTCGCGCCGTCCTGGCGGCGAGCCATGATCACCGCCAGATCGGCCGCCCCCGCCTTGTGCAGCGAGCTCCCGCCCTGGGCCACCCGCTCGAGCGCCGCGGGCGACAGGCCAATGAGGGCATCGCCATCGAGCACCGCGACGGTGGCCGGCACCGCTCCCTGGGCCCGCACGGCCTGCTCGAGCGCGCGCCCGACCTCGAGGTTGTCGGGGAACGGCAGGCCGTGGGCAATCAGCGTCGACTCGAGAGCCACGACCGGCCGGTCGGAGTCGAGCGCGTCGCGCACTTCGTCGGCGATGACGATCAAGGGGTCACTCGAATGTCGATCTGGGGTCGAATCTCGATGTCGGCGGCGTTGTCGCCGTCGGTCGCCGTGCCGGGGGCCGGCTCGTTTTCGGCCGGCGCCGGGTCGTCGCCGCGCGCGACGGGCGTTGCATCGTCGGCCGGGTCCGGCCCGTCCCCGGTTTGCCGGCGCGCTTCTTCGACCCCGGCCGTGACGGCCCGGTCGAGCTTGTCGAGCATGGGGCCGCTGGACTCGCGCACGCCGTCGACCAGCTGCTGAGCCTCGTCGGAGCCCCAAATCGCGCTGAAGTGGCCGAACAGGGTCTTGTTCCCGAGCGGCACCGTCGCGCCGACGTAGACCACCGCCGCGATCATGGCCAGGGACATCAGAGACTTGAGGAGCTGCATCGGTGGCCTCCCTCGCTTACCACGAACCGGCCGTGTGGGCAGGAAAACGGCCGGCGCGGTCGCGGTGAGGGACGGCCGCGGCCCGCGCCGGCGAGGAGGAGGAAGGGGCGCGAGTGAGCATTCCAATTGCGCACGAACTGCACCGGGCCCCCATTGGCCCGACACGGAGGACCAACTCCTCGCGCCTACTCACACAACTGCCGGCGGACGCCGGGCATTCCCGAGTCCGAGGCCGCCTGGCCTTTTCGTTCCGGCGGGAACGAGGGGACGTTCCCTAGAGAAGCTCGAATTCTTTGCAGAAGTGGGCCGTCGGCGGCCGCAGCGGCCACTGCTTTTGGCCCTCGTTGGGCCAGCCGTGGGCGCAGGTTTCATCGTCGGCGACGAAGAAAAAACAGTGGCGACACGAAGACCGAAGCGAATAGCGCTCGGCCTCGTCCCGAAGCTGATCTGTAAGTGGGTGATTCATCGCACGCGCCGCGGGCCCGCCGCCGATCAAGCGACGGGACCCGCCAGCGCCTTGTGGCCGCCGACCGTTACTGGTCGGCACGCTTGATAATGAGGAACTCCACGCGTCGGTTCTTGGCCCACGCGCGCTCGTTGTTTTTGGGATCGATGGGCTGGGTTTCGCCGTAGCCCTGCGACGTCAGGCGGTCGGCGTCAACGCCGCCGTCGACCAGGTAGTCCTTGACCGCCGCGGCGCGCCGATCCGACAGGTCCAGGTTGTACGAGTCCGAACCGCGATTGTCCGTGTGCCCCTGAATCTCCACCAGCTCGATGTCCGGGTTGCCGTTGAGGGTCGCGATGATCGCGTCGAGGATCGGGTACGACTGCGACTTGATCTTGGCCTTGTTGTACTCGAAGTAGATCTTGTCGAGGATCTCCATCTTCGTGTCGGTCACGACCACGCGGCCGCGGTCCGGACAGCCGTCTTCGTCGTCGGTCCCGTTGTAGGTCTCGGGCTCGTTGGGGCACGCGTCGTCCACGTCGAGGATGCGGTCGCGGTCGTTGTCCGGATCCGGGCAGCCGTCTTCGTCCTCGAAGCCGTCCATGTCCTCGGGGTCGTTCGGGCACAGGTCGTCGACATCGAGAATGCCGTCCTGGTCGTTGTCCGGGTCGGGACAGCCGTCCTCGTCCTCGAAGCCGTCTTTGTCTTCCGGATCGTCGGGGCACTGATCGACGTCGTCGAGAATGCCGTCGCCGTCGCGGTCGAGCTCGTTGCCTTCGGGGCAACCGTCTTCGTCCTCGAACCCGTCTTTGTCCTCGGGCTCGTTGGGACAGGCGTCGTCCTCGTCGAGGATGCCGTCGCGGTCGTTGTCGGGCTCGGGGCAGCCGTCCGAGTCCTCGAAGTCGTCGTAGTCCTCCGGGTCGTCGGGACACTGATCGACGTCGTCCTTGATGCCGTCGCCGTCGCGGTCGCCGATGTTGGGCTCGAACACGATGCCGATGAAGGCGCGCAGGTCGGGCGAGTCTTCCGACACGTCCAGCAGACCGACGCCGCCACCCAGGGTGAGAAACGAGTTGCGGGCCAGGTACAGCTTGACGGCGCCGATGGCTTCGATGGGCGAGTAGCGCTCGCCGTCGAGGGGCAAACCGCCGTAGACCTCGGCGATGAGGTCGAACTTTTGCCGCGACACCGCGTACGCGATGGCGAGACCGAAGGGAATGCTGGTGGTGCTGGTGATCACCTGCCCGGTGGCGATGTCCACCGGCAGCTGGCAATCCGGCGCCGCCTCGCAGCCGTCGGGGGTGTCGGCGACCACGGTGGCAGTATCGGCAAAGGTCGTCTCGTCGCCGAGCACGGTGATGCCCACGTTGGCGCCGATGCGAAACTTGCCGCTGCCGAAGTCCTTGTCGACGATGAGCATGCCCATGGGGGCGAACTGGCTATCGCCGAGCCACTCGTCGTCGCTCGAGGTCGTCGGCACCCGAACGCCGCCGAGCAGCGCCAGGCCGACGCCGTGGCGCGAGTTGTTGAGCAGGCGAACCTTGGCCGTAAGCCCGAGGTCGCCGATGCCCTGGCCATCGAAGCTGAAGCTCTCGTCGTCGTTGGGGTTGCCCTCGAAGCCCTCGTAGTCGGGGCCGCGGTCGCCGCTTACGATGGCAAACGGCAGGTTGGCACCAATCTCGAGCTCGACCGGGCCGAACTTGAGGCCATAGGCGGCAATGAGGGTTGGAACCACCAGGTTTTCGACCGCGAATTCGTTGGCACCGTTTTCGAACACCACCGGATTTCGCCGGTACGTGGTGAACAGGCCGAAGGAAATCTCGTTGTGGCCGAGCACCTGCGCGGCGTTCACCGTGACGAAGCCGCGCGAATCCATCGCGGGCTTAAAGGCGTTGATGTCGATGTTTGCGCCGTTGACCTGGGCCGTCGCCAGGGGCGTCGACATCGTCAGCGCGATGGCCGTTGCTACTGCGACTCGAAGAATGGAACGCGAGAGCATGGATCCTCCGCTTTGAAACTGGGCGCGATAGTCGCGCACAAACCCGGCTATGCCCAGTTAATACAGGCACAACACGACGGTCAAACGACTGAGAGCGCGACTGCCTCACAGTTGTTCGCGGACCCGGTCCGGGCGGCGCTCAGCCCCTCACAGGCCCGGCGCCGTTCACCGACGGCGGTTGCCGAGCGGGCGAAGGCGGCGAGCTACGGAAACTCGACGCCGCTTCGCTTGCACTGCTGGTAGGCCATTCGCTGGCGGTCGGCAGTGAGGCGCTGGTAGTGCTTGGTCGCGCGCTTGGTGTTGCGCATTTTGCAGGCCGCCAGCACGCACGTGATTCGAGCCTGGGGATCGCGCGGATTCTGCTCGAGAGCGTCTTCGCACAGCTTGTACGCCTTGCCGTAGTTGCCCCGCATGTACTCTTCCTGCGACTGCTGCTGCAGCTGCTGCGCGGACAGGCGCGGCGTTTCCGGCTCGGGTTCGGGCGCCGGCGGCGGATCGTTGCGCGGGGGCTTGCGGCGGGTGTTGACGGTTCGGGGCGCCTTGCACTCGGCCAGCACCGCGCGCGCCGCATCGCCGGCCTCGGGCCAGATCTCCCCGGCGCGGCGCGCCATGTCGGCGATGGCTTTGCAGCTGCCGGAGCGGTTGAACACCTGCGCCTGGGTTCGGACCTCGGTCACGTAATCGGCCCGCGCGGCGTCGTGCATCTCCTGAGCGCGCGGCCGATACACCGAGTTGCGGTCGATCTTGGCAAACGTCGTCGGCACCGTTTTCCAGTCCTGCGACGCGATGGCCTGCTGAAAGCGCAGGAACTGCAGTTCGTTGGCGATTTCCTTGGTGGCCTGCTCGCGAAGCTGCGCCGCGTCGGCGCTGCTGGCGTCGACGGCGAGGGCCTCTTCGGCCAGGTCGCGGGCCACGTCCCATTTTTCGTCGAGAATCGCCGCGCGCGCGGCGTCGAGCTTGTCGCGCAGGACATCGCCGGGAGCCGGCTCGGGGTCGGGAGGCGGATCCGGGGGCGGTGTCGGCGTCACCGCGGGCGGTGTCGGCGTCGGGTCCTTCGCCGCCGGGGACGCCGCGGGCGGATCGGCGCTGGTCGGCGCTTCGACGACGCCGTCGGTGCTTCCGGTGGTCGTCGGAGTGCCGTCGTCGCGCATGAGCAGAGCCACCAGGGCCCCGCCGATGACCAGCACGGCGACCGCGGCCCACATGAACCCTCGTCCGCCGCCGGCCGAGGCCGCGGCCAGGTCGACGATCTCCGCGTCGCGCCCGAGGACGAAGTCTTCGCCGGCTTCGACGAAGCGCAGCCGCACGTGCCCGAGGTCGACGTTGTCGCCGCGGCGCAGCTCGACCTTGCCGTACTCTTCACCGTTGACGCGCACGCCGTTCGACGACTGCAGATCGACGATGGCGTAGCGACCGTTTTCGCGCACGACCTTGGCGTGGTGCCGCGAGATCGAGCGGTGGTTGATGACGATGTCGTTGTCGTCGGTCCGGCCGACGACCGACGCCGGCTTGTCGAGCGAAAACTCCTGGCCGGCAAAGTTGTTCGAGACGATGACCAGGCGGGCGATCTCGCCGGCCGTGCTGCGCGCCCCCGGATCCGTGTCGGCCAACGCGGCGGCCGCCGACGCCTCCGCCTCGGCCTGGGGATACGCCGGGCCCTTGGCGACCGCGGGCGCGTCGCCCTGCGCCTTGCTGCCCTCGGGCTGGTCGTCCTCGAGGGTCTCCGGATCCACGGTCTCGACCGGCACGGTGAGCGCCTGGGAGTCGGACTGTTCCGCCGTGACCTCCGGGACCGGCGTGTTTGCCATGGGGTCGATGCGCTCCATGGGCTGGGTCTTTTGCTCGGTCGACAGCGCGGGCGCGTCGCTTTTGAGCTCGATCAGGTAGTCCCCGATCTGGACCCGGTCGGCCTCGCCGAGCTTGATGCGCCCGTCGAGCTTGTTGCCGTTTATAAAGATGCCGTTGTAGCTGTCGAGATCTTCGATCTCGACGGCGCCGTTTTGGCGAACGATGCGCGCGTGCCGCCGCGACACGTTGCGCTCGGTCAGGCGGATCGTGTTGCCCTCTTTGCGACCGATGGTGATCTCGTCGCGAATCAGCGGGACGACGGTCGTCTTCCCCTCGTCATCCTGGATGACTAACTTGAACATTGGGCGTTGCGATCCAGCCTGTCGGCTAAGTGACCGATTTTCTCCAAGAAATACTAATTTTGCGGGGTTAGCGTGTCAAGCCGAGGGAGAAGCGACCGGGCACGGGGCGATGAACTGGCGACATTGTCGCCCAGGACGGTTTCGAAAGCGCGCAGAAGCTGCCGATCTTCCGCCAGTATTTTGGCAGTTTGCGGGCGAACGGCCAGCCGCCGAAGACGAGCCGACTCGGCGGCGCCGGCGGTGACGACCCGGTCCGGCTCGATGCCGCGGCCGGCAATGCTGCGCCCGGATGGCGTGAAATAGCGAGCGGTCGTGAGCTTGAGCCCGCTGCCGTCGCGCAAATCAATGAACGATTGAACAGTGCCCTTGCCGAACGAACGCGTTCCGACGACCACGGCGCGGCCGTGGTCCTGCAAGGCCCCGGCGACGATCTCGGCCGCCGACGCGGATCGCTCATCGACCAAAACCGCCACGGCAACGTCGGTCATGGTTCGCGCTCGACGCGCGAGCTCTTCGTCGAGGTCGCGCCCCCGACGGCCGATGACCGAGACCAGCGGCCCCTCGGCGACGAACATGTCGGCCAGCGCGACGGCTTCGTCGAACAAGCCGCCCGGGTTGCCCCGCAGATCGAGAACGACGCCACGCCCGCGCGTCTCGGCGCCGAGCACGCGCCCGAGAGCCAGGCGAACATCGTCGGCGGTGCCCTGCTGAAACTGGCGCACCCGAACGTGAACGACGCGATCGGACAGCGTCGTCGCCTCGACGGCGGGCACGCGAATGCGCTCGCGAACCAGGGTGAACGTGCGCGGCACGGCCCAGCCTTCGCGCCCGACCCGCACGCGCACGCGCGTCCCCGCGCGGCCCCGCATGGTGCCGCGCCAGGCGCCGTCGGTGGTCGGTACCCCGTCCACGGCCAGCAGCTGGTCGCCAACCGCGATCCCGGCCTGCTCTGCGGGAGAGCCCGGCAGCACCTCGGACACTTCCGGCGACCGGCCGGTTTCCAAGTCAACGCTGATGCCGATGCCGCCGTATTCGCCTTCGGTGTCTTCCCGAAGGTGGCGGTAGCGCTTGGGCGGCAAAAAGCGCGAGTGCTCGTCGAGCCGGGCGATCATTCCCTCCACGGCGCCGTACACCAGCTTTTGCTCGTCGAGGTCATCCACGTAGTTGGTCTCGATAACGGCGAGGGCCTCGGCGAACACGTCGAGCTTGCCGAGCTTGCCCGCGGGCGCCTGGGACACGCCGCGGCGCGGCGCGGCCGTGGCCGCCACCGCGGTCACCACCACGGCGCCGGCGACAAAAGCCGCCGCGTGCGTCCCCAACGCTCGCTTTCCGAACACAGGACGCAGAGTATATCCCGGACTGCCGCGGCGCGCTGGCTCGAAACGGCACGAGGTTCGAGGAGTTAGCGAGCCAAAAGTGGGGCGGGGTTGACGGGCAGACCACCGGGGCCGGCGCCCACCCGAACCTCGAGGTACACCCGGGGGCCGCGCGCGCTGCCGATCGCGTCGCCGGCGGCGACCGCGTCGCCGGCCCGAACGGTCGTGTCGCTGAGCTTGCCGACCACCGTGAGCACGTCGCCGGCGTGGCGGCTGACCACCACGGTGCCCAGGCCGCGCAGCGGGCCGGCGTATTCGATCGCGCCGGCGGCGGGCGCGACCACGGGTCGCCCGCGCGCCGTGGACAGCTCCACCCCGCGGGCCATCAGACGGGTTCCGGTCCGGCGACCGACGTAGCGGCCAAACCCCGAGACAATCGGCCCGGGCACGGGCCTCACCAGGGAGCCGGGCGCCGGCGCAACCGCGGTTGCCGGAGCGGCGCGGTAGCGGTCGCGATTGCGCTCGACCGCGGCGAGCTCATCCCGAAGAATTCCCAGCTCGCGAACGTCCCGGGCCAGCAGTCGGCCGGCAAATCCGCGCCGGCGCACCAGGGCGCCCCGGCGCTCGCCGTCGAGCCACAGCGGCGCCCAGCCGGTGCGCGACAGCTTGTACAGGGTGCGGACCCGGCCCGCGAGCTCCGCCGAGCGCAGATCGATCTTGTCGCGCAAGATGACCTCGGTCTTGTCGAGCACATCCAGGCGCGCCCGCAACGAGGTCTTGGTCGCCACCGGCACGCCCCGGTCGCCGGACGCGGAGGAACCCTCGCCGGACGGGGATGTCGCCCACGCAACGCCGGCGATCGACGCCACCGCCAGGGCCGTGGCCGCCACCAGCACCGGTCGCCCGCCGGCCCCCACTAGCGGCTCTCCGGATAGCGGTGACGCGACGCTGCGCGCCAGGTCGCCAGCCAACCCGCAACCGCGCCGAGAGCGGCGCCGAGGGCGACCAGTCGAGCCACGTCGCCGGCGGGCAGAAACTGGACCGACAGCGGGCCGAAGGCGGCGCGCACGGCCTGCTGCAGCGCATCGGCCCCCAGACTGTAGAGCACCCACAGCAGCCCGGCGGCGGCGAGCGCGCCGGCGGCGCCTTGAAACGCGCCCTCGAACATCAAAGCGCCGCGGCCGAACCAGGGCCCGGCGCCGACGAGCTCGTACACGGCCTGCTCTTCGCCGCGGTCCCGCACCTGCAGGCGAACCGTCGATCCGATGGTGTACACGGCGGCCCCGGCCGCCAGCAATCCGAGGGCGAGGGCCGCGAGCTCCAGCGCCGAGTACAGCGCTCCGAGGCGCTCGGACCAGTCGTCGAGGAACTCGATGGACTCGACCCCGTCGGCTGCCTCGAGATCCGCGACGACCGGATGCAGGGCGGCCACCTCCGACACGCCCGGCTGCAACGACACCTCGAGCGAGGCCGGCAGCATGGCGAGCTCGACCCCGTCGAGCAACGCCTCGTGCGCGCCGAGCGATTGACGCAGCCGGTGGTACGCGTCCGCCGAGTCGACGTAGTCGATCCGGGTGACCGCCGGCAGCCCGCGCAGCACGTCGGCGAGCTCATCGGCCCTCTGCTCGTCGGCGTGGTGTTCGAGGTACACGACCATCTGCACACCGCCGCCCCACGACGACGTCCACGACGACACGTTGAGCGCCGCCAGATGCACCAGGGCGGCCAGGGCCAGGGTCGTCGCCACGGCGCCGATCGCCATCGCGGTCGTGCCCGGCCGGCGCGCCAGAGCGCTCAGGGCGCGGCGAGCCGCCGAGCCTACGTGGCCGAACCAGATCATTCGCTCGCGTCGCCGGGGTCGCCGAGCCCGGGAAAGCGCGCCTGAAAGGGCCCCGTCGCCAGGTCGATGACCTCGGTCGGGCTGCTCGGATAGCTCGCGTCCTCAACGGGCACGACGTCGTAGCGAACGGCGCGCGTCCGCGAACGGCGGCTGGTGTGAACGCGAAGTGCCGCCTCGAGGCGGCGCAGATTCATGCGCTGGTACGTCTTCATTCGGCCTGCCCCCCTGCGCTGGCAGCCACCCGCAGCGGGAATGGCACGACGTTGTCGTTGGCCAGCACGATTGGTTGTGCGGATTGATCCGTGTCGCCGTGGTACTCGAGGTGACCATTGACCAGCTCGAGCACCCGCAGCTCGCGATGCTCGGCGGCGTCGGTCAGCCGGCTGTCGGTCGTCGCCACCAGGACGGCGGCGCCCAGCTCGGCTGCATCGAGCAGAACGTGCAGCACGTCACCGGTACTGGTGGCGTCGAGGTATGCGGTCGGCTCGTCGACCAGGAGCACATCGGGCTCCACGACCAGCGCCCGGGCCAGCGATACCAGCTGCCGCGCGCCGGCCGACAGCGACGACGGCCGGGCGTCGATGTCGCCGCCGAGACCGAGGGCGGCCAGCGCGGTGGTCGCCCGGGCGCGCGCGCGACCGCGTCGCTCGCCGGCGACCGTCAGGGCAATCGCGACGTTTTCCAGGACCGACCGATCCCAGAGGATCGGCGGATCCTGGGGTGCGTAGCCGATGCGACGGCGCAGGCGCTGACGCGAGCTGGCGCGCAGCCGGCCGACATCGCGGCCGAGCAAACTCACCACGCCCTCGTTCGGAAAGTCGAGGCCGGCGGCCAGGCGCAGGGCCGTGGTCTTGCCCGCACCGGACACGCCGGTGAGCACGGCGAGCTCCCCGGCGGCGACCTCGAGATCGACCTGGTCGATGACCAGCGAGTCCGGGTCGCCGTCGCGATAGCGAGACACCTCGGAGAACTGGAGCATGGGGTCAGTCGTAAACCGAGGCGGCGCGAGCGGGCAAAAAAACGGCGATGGGGCTGCCCCCAGCCCGCCCGACCGGGGCCGCCATCGAGCGGCCGGCAAAGGCGGGGACCGCCCGGGCACGGGCGAACCCGGGAAACTGGCGCTCGGCGCCAGGCTGACCGACAATCCCGCCGTGCGGTGCGCGCTCATAGCGGCGCTGGCGCTCGCCACCGCGTGCGCCGGCAAGGATGCAGAGTCCGCGCGCGCGGATCAGGCCGCCGCCGCGGCCAAAGCCGCCGCGGACGAGCTCGCCGCCCTCCGCGACCAGATCGCCAGGCTCGAAAGCCGGATCGCCGATATCGAACAGAACGGCGCCCGGGTCGACGCCGCGCGGGTTGCCGCCGAGCTGGCCGCTCTGGGACCGGACTCGAACCTGGCCGGTCCGCGCGGGCTCGAGGGACCGCCCGGCCCCGTCGGCGCGCCCGGTCCGGCGGGACCGGCCGGACCGCTGGGTCCCACGGGCGACCTCGGTCCGGCCGGGCCGCGCGGGCCGCAAGGACGTCCCGGCCCGCCGGGACCGCAGGGAGTGCAGGGACTGCAGGGCCCCCAGGGACTGCAGGGGCCCCAGGGCCCCCAGGGACCGCTTGGCCCCCCCGGCCCCACGGCTGGCTACGCCGCGAAAACCGACCTGGTACGCCGCGAAGAGCGAGTTACCGCGGCGGCCGGAGTGGCCGCGACGGCGGTCGCCGAGTGCGATCGCGAAACCGACCTGGTCATCACCGGCAGCTGCTACGCCGAGCCGTCCTGGCGCGGCGAACTGATTGCGACGCGGGCCTTCGGCATGGTGGGCGACGCGGGCAAGGGCGGCTGGCGGTGCGACTACCGAAACACCTCCGACGGCAAGCTCATGGAAGTGGTCGCCGAGGTCTTTTGTGCGCCGCGCAAAGAGCAGGAATGATGCGCGCCCCTGGCGAAAACGATGCGCGCCGCGCCATGAGCTGAGCTGGCGGGGTCCACAGTGGCCCCGGGCCATCGGGCCCGCGCGGGCAACCGCCCCGCTTTCGCTCGAGCGCTACCAAAGGTTGCAACGCTCGGCGTATGGTGAGGCGTGGGGTTCAAGACGACACCCGTCGGCGGACTGCCGACCTTGGCGCTCGCGCCCGGCGTGGTCGCGCGGCCCCTGGACTTCGACGACACCGCCGCCGTGTTCCACGCGGTCGAAAAGAACCGGCGCTATCTCAGCCGCTGGATGCCCTTCGAGCACCGATCGACCAACCTCGAAGACACCCGGGCGTGGATTGGCACCCGCCCCCACTTCGTCGCCGAGCGCGGTGTCACCCTCGGCATTTTCGACGGCGACCGGGTCGCGGGCATCATCAGTCTTCTCGTCGATCGCCCCGGCGACGACGGCGCCCACCTCGGCTATTGGGTCGACGAAGATTGCCAGGGCAAAGGCTGGGTGACCCGCACCGTGTCGGCCGCCTGCGAGTACGCGTTCGCCAACGGGGTCGAGCGCATCGTCATCGAGGCCGACGTGGACAACCAGCGCAGCCGCGCCATCGCCGAGCGGCTGGGGTTTCACACCGAGGGCATCGCGCGCAGCCGCCTGTGGCACCGCGGCGAGTACCGCGACCACGCCGTCTACGCGGTTCTGGCGAGGGACTGGGTCGGCGCCGGCTCGAATCGGCGCGGGCGGTCGCTCAAAGCAACGCGCAAATCAGATAGGCCAGCTCGGCCAGTTCGATAATGGCGCCGTAGACATCGCCGGTGAGGCCGCCCAGGCGGCGGGTCGCCGCCGAGGCCAGGCCGACGCCCACCGCGAGAGCCAGCGCGGCCGGCAGCGCGACGTCGAAACCGAACACCGCCATGGCGACCGCCAGGGTGGCGAAGGCCAGGTTGCGCTCGGGCGCACCTGCGTGCGCGGCGAACGCCGCCCCGAGACCGTCGGCCCTCGCCGACGGAAACACGACCACGGCGACCGTTGCCGCGGCACGCCCGGCAATCGGAAACACCCAGACGTGGTCGAGACCGCCGGGCAACAGAAACGACAGGGCGCACACCTTGGCGAGCACGACCAGGGTCACGGCAACGACCCCGTGGGCTCCGACGCGCGGGTCCTTCATGATGTCGAGGGCGCGCTGGCGGTCGCCGCGGCCGCCGCCGAGACCGTCAAAGACATCGGCGACGCCGTCGAGGTGCAGGCCGCCGGTGACCGCCGCCAGGGCGGCGACCAGCAGCACCGCGACCACCGGCGCCGGCAACGCGGCCCCGAGAAGTTCCGCCGCGGCCACCAGCCCGGCGCCAAGCAGTGCCCCCACGGCGGCAAAGTAACCGACCGCCGCCCCCAGCTCCGCCGGCTCGACCTCGCCGACGTCGACGGGCACCCGGGTGAGCAAGCCCAGCGCGAGGCGGGCGGGCCGGCTTTCGATCATGCGCCGCTGTCGCTTACGCCGGCGCTGTCGAAGGTCGCCATGTCGCGCAGCACCCGCACGGCGGCGTCGACCAGGTGCATGGCCAGCGCCGCCCCGGTGCCTTCGCCGAGGCGCAGTCCCAGATCGAGCAGCGGCTCCGGGCCGAGCGCCGCCAGCACGGCGCGGTGGCCAGCTTCCACCGAACGGTGGGACGCGAGGCAGTAGCCCGCCGCGGCCGGCGCGATGCGCGCCGCGACCAGCGCCGCGGCGCTGGCGATAAAGCCGTCGACCAAAACCGGCACGCGGTGGGCGGCGCAGCCGAGCACGACCCCGGCCAGCCCGCCGATCTCGAAGCCGCCCAGGCGCGCCAGCACATCCACGGCATCCGGCGAGTCCCCCAAAGCCGGTCCGTGCAGCGCCAGGGCGCGCTCGATGACGGCGATTTTGTGGCGCAGGCCGGCGTCGTCGATGCCGGTGCCGCGGCCCGTGGCTTCCGCGGGCGAGAGCCCGGTGAAAGCGCACGCCAGCGCCGACGCCGACGTGGTGTTGGCGATGCCCATTTCCCCGATGCCCACGAGGGTGGCCCCGCTACCGGCTGGCTCGACCAGACCAGCGGCGACCTCGAGACCGGCGACCAGCGCGGCTTCGGCCTGGTCGCGCGTCATGGCCGGCCCCGCGGCCAGGTTGGCAGTCCCGGCGCCGACGCGGCGGCTCTCGATGGCATCGCTGCCGGCCAGGGGCGCCGGATCGACCACACCCATGTCCACCACCAGCACGTCGGCGCCCACCTGCCCGGCCAGGGCGTTGATGGCGGCGCCGCCGGCGGCAAAGTTGAGCAGCATCTGCGCCGTGACTTCTTGCGGATAGGCGCTCACGCCCTCGGCGGCGACCCCGTGGTCGGCGCCCATGACGACGACGGCCTTGCGCGGCATGTCCAGGTCGGCGGTGCCGCGAATGCCGGCCAGGCGCACGGCGATGTCCTCGAGCCGCCCGAGGCTGCCCCGGGGCTTGGTCTTGTTGTCGAGGCGGCGTTGCGCCTCGGCCTGGGCCGCCTCGTCGGGGGCCGCAATCTGGTCGATAGCCGCCCGAAGACGGGTGGCGGGGGGAGCGTGAAGAGTCATGAATCGATCCGCTAGGGAGTATCAGAGAGGGAGGGAGGCCGCGGCCACACCATTTCAACCGGCGACGGCCGCAGGCGCAACACCGATCCGAGAACCGCTGCGTAGACTTCGTCGGCAGCGGCCGCCAGGCTCTGGTTGGCGCGCCCGGCCAGGTCGCGAAAGCGCCGCGCCATCGCGTTGTCCGGCACGATGCCCATGCCGACTTCGTTGCTCACGGCGATGACGGGAAACCGGCGCGAACGCGCCACCGCCACCAGCCGGGCCACGGCCGCCTCGATGGCGGCGTCGGTGTGGTCGGCGAGCATCAGATTCGACAGCCACACGGTCGTGCAGTCGAGCAGGGCCACGTCGATGTCGGCGGCGTCTTCGAGAGCCGCGGCCGGATCCAGGGGCGCCTCGGCGGTGGCAAAGGCGTCGCCCCGCTCGGCGATATGCCGGTCTATGCGGTCGCGCATTTCGTCGTCGAACGCCTGGGCCGTGGCGACGAACAGCCGCCGCGGGCCGGCGGCGAGGGCCCGGTGCACCGCGTAGGCGCTTTTGCCCGAGCGCGCGCCGCCGCCGACCGCGATGAGCCCACCGCGCCTGCCGCCGTCAACGTCCGAAGACGCGGCGGTCACAGACAAACGACGCCGCCAATCGCGGCCGGGGGCAGACCGATGTCGAGGATCGACGTGGTGAGCTCGACGTCGTCGGGGCCGTAAATCCGCAGCCCCTTGGCAGCGTCGCCGAAAGGCCGCTCGACCACGACGATCTCGCCGGTGGAGCAAACCTCGACGTCCTGGGGGAACTGTTCCGCCGGCGTGATGGCGACACTCACCGAGCCGTCCGCGGACACCGCGTGCAGTCGCGCCCCGGAAAAGTCGGCGTTGGTCACCGCGATGAGCAGTTCGCCAGAGCCCGGGTCATAGGCGAGGCCGTTGACGTACCCCTCGAGCGTCGCGTTGTCGACGATGCACGAGGCCGTGCCGTCGGCGGCGATGCGCTGAATGCAGCCCGACCCATCGGCAAAGTCGATGGTTCCGATCACCAGGTCGCCGCCAAAACCGCTGTCGGCCGGGGTTTCCTGCAGCAGGCCGAACGGATTCGGCGTCGACAGCTCGAAGGAGCTTTCGAGAGTGTCGGTCGACGGGTCGACGATGGCGACCAGGCCGTTGCCCTGGGGCGCGAAGTTGGCGTCGAGGCGCTCGATGGTAACGAACAGCCGATCGCCCACGACCCGAATCGAGTTGGCATTGGCCGCGTCGTCGGTTGGATCGAGGGCGCCCAGGTCGATCGTCGCCGGCGGGGCCGTCAGGTCCGCCAGATCGAACACGACCACGCCGGGAGCCTCGAAGGTAGACACGTACAGCTTGCCGTCGAACTCGACGATGTCCTGTGGGTTGTTGGCGTTGCCCGTCGACACCTGGTCGACCAGGGTCAGGGTTTCCAGGTCGATGATCGAGACGTTGGCGGTGCTGCGGTTGATCACGTACGCGGTGTCGCCGAAGACGCGCAAAACGGGATCCGAGTCGACCACGCCGTCGAGAGCATTGGTCGTGACCGCGAGGCTGGCGGTGTCGACCAGCGAAAAGATGCCGTTGGCCATGGAGTCGCCACCGACGACCAGCACCGTGCCGGCCGGCAGGTCGCCGACGCCGCCGGTGTCGGAGTCATCGTCGTCGCCGCAGGCGGCAGCCAGCGCCAACGAGAGGGAAAGAACAAAGGACAGACAGAAGTTCGTTTTCACAGCAGTCTCTCAAAAAGCAACGTCGAGCCGGGCGTAGAAGGCCCGGCCGACCAGGGGGTAGTTCAGAGAATCGGCAATGGCGCGGTCGATCTCGCGCAGATCGGGCCGCGGAGCGGGGTTTTGAGTCACGGTCTCGGTCCGCCGGTCGAGGGCGTTTTTGACCTCGACCGATAGAAGAAGGCCATCGCGGAGCTCGCCCTTGACGCCCGCGCCGAGCAGGTACCGCGGCGGCAGCGGGTCGCGGTTGGCCTGGTCGAGGAACGCGCCCGACACGACCGTGAGATCGGTCCAGGGCACGAGCAGCCGGCCGCGCACGCGCCGGGCGACGTCGGCCCGGGCGTAGACCTGGTGCCGCGGCCGCTGCGGCAGTCGGCGGCCATCGAAGCTGTCTTGCTGGGAGATCTGCCAGGTTTCGACGAGGGCGTAGTTGGCCGTGAGGTTGAGCGAACGGGCCAGGCGAACCTCGGCGCGCGCCTCGAGTCCGTACAGCCAGGCGTCGCGAATGTTCGCGGCCTTGGAAAACGGGCCAAAGGCGGGGGCGAACACGATGGTGTCTTGCTGGCGCGAGCCGAAAACGGCCGCCTCCAGGTACACCCGATCGACAGCTCCCAACGAGCGGCTCGGGGCGAACACCACCCCGAGGTCCGCGGTCGTGCCGCGCTCGGGCTCGAGCAGGGGATTGCCGCGAATGGCGCCGCCGGTGCCGAAGACCTCGATGATCGTGGGCGCGCGAAAGTAGCGCCCCACGCCCCCCTTGAAGACCAGCTCGGGCGTCGATGCCACCGGTTGGACACGCGCCGACAGCCTGGGACTGGCGAACACGTCGCTGCGCGGTCCGAGCATGTCGACGTCGGCGATGACCCCCTCCCACTCGGAGCCCGGGTCGGTGCGCAGCCAGTCGACGCGGACCGCTGGCGCAACGGCAATCCTGCCGCCCGCCAGGGAGATTTCGTCGGTGACGGCCGCGCCGCCCGCGCCGCGAACGCCCAGCAAATCGATGGAGGTAACCCGATCCGACGACGCAAACCGGTCGACGCGAGCGTCGAGGGCCGCGGTGATGTAGTGGCGGCCGAGCAGCATTTCGGCGGAGCCGGCGAGCCCCGCTGACAGAGTGAGCGAGCGAATGTCCTCGGCGACCATGGCGCCCTCGGTCTCTCGGGTCTGCTGGTCTTCGGCCACGCCAAAGGCGCGCACCGTGAGGCGACCGGTCGCCGTGCCGGGCAGCGGGCGGGTGGCCGACGCGTCGATGAGTTCGTTGAACGTGCGCAGCCGGGCCGTTTCGCTCTGGGCAAAGCCGGGGCCCGGCAGCCCCTGCTCCTTGAAGAAGGTGCGGCTGCCGATCGCGAGCGTCCAGTCGCGCAGGCCGATCTCGGCCCGGGCCACCGCGCTGGCCTCGTCGAAGTCGTTGTTGGCGCGCCGGACGACCGCGTCGTCGCGGGTATTCTGCCGCGTGCCGCCGTCGTCGAAGTACGGAAAGTCGCCCGTCGCGCCGCGGTAGGCGGCCTGCACCCGGTAACCAACCCGGCCGACCTGATCGTCGAACCGCGCCGACAGGTCGCGAGCTCCGAAGGAGCCGCCGCCGAGCGACAGGTGAAACCGCTTGCCGTCGGGCGAACGCCCCGGCGAGGTCACAAAGTTGACGGCGCCGCCGATCGACGCGCCGCCAAACTCGATGGGGGCGGCGCCGCGGAACACCTCGACGCGCGACACCGTGCGCGGGTCGATGGACGACAGGTCCGCCACCGTGGAGGCAACCTGGGCCACCGGCACGCCGTCGATGAGAATGTTGGTCTGGCCGGCCGACGCGCCGCGAATGGAGATCGACGAAAAGCTGCCGAGCCCGCCGAGACTTCGGGCGAACACGCCGACCGACTCGGTGAGGAGTTCGGCCGTGTCGACGGTTTCACCGACGCGTTCGCTCGGTCGAATCACGGTGACGAAAGCCGGGTCTCGCAAGCCGCGCTCGGCGTCGGTCGCCTGGGCGCCGTCGCTGTCGAGATCGTCGAGGCCGCCGCGGTCGCGCGGGGCGGTTCCTTCGATCACGATGGTCTCGCCCGGCCCGTCGGCGGGGCTCTGGTTGGCGTTCTTGCCGGCCGGCGCCGGGGCCGGAGCCGGGGCCGAACCCGAACCCGAGGCCGAACCCGAGACCGGGGCCGAACCCGAGACCGGGGCCGAACCCGAACCCGAGACCGAGGCCGAACCCGAGGCCGAACGCGAGACCGAACCCGAACCCGAACCCGAGACCGAACCCGAGACCGAACCCGGACCCGAACCCGACGCCGAACCCGACGCCGAAGCCGAACCGGAGACCGGGGCCGAGCCCCGCTTCACTCCTGGTCCGCCTGCTTCGGCCGGGGAACCGGCGACGCACAACCACAGCGACGCCGCCAGCGCGGTGGCGCGGGCAGCCCATGGTCGGTTTCTATGTCGTCGGTGCTCTCTCAACCCCGGAGTGCGGTTGGGGCGAGGGCACCGAGCTGGCCGGGCGCGAGCGCGCGCGGCGTAGGCCGTTGCCTCCTCCCCGGAGGACAGTCACTGCGCGCGGGTCGGTCTCCTGGCTTCCAGCTCGTCCTAGTGGCGGCGCCTTCCCGAGGATCTCCTCAGTGGTCGTTGCCGCGTTCGTCCCTGGTTACAGTAGCGGGGGCTGCGCCGGACTCTCACCGGCTTCCCGTGCACCCGCGCGCGTATGTGGCGATTGGTCGGTGTTGGCGGCATGTAACGCCCGAAGCGACCACCTGTCAAGCACGGGCTTCGCGCGGCTGCTTGCTGGCGCCGAACGGCACCACGGACGGCCTGGGGGGCCACCGACGGCCCCGGCAGCGCTATCCATCTATCGGGGGACAGCCGAGGCTATTCGCAGAGGCCTATCTGCGGCACAGCGGACGGCAACTTGGCAACACCGTCCCCAAACGCAGTGGCGGCTACAATCGGGGACGGTCTTGCCAACTTGACGCTCACCGCCACCCGCGGAGCCGTTGTCGGTCCCCGTACTGGCAACTTGGCAACACCGTCCCCAACTGCTGCCGCGGACACCGCTCGGTCTTGCCAACTTGACGCTCACCGCCACCCGCGGAGCCGTTGTCGGTCCCCGTACTGGCAACTTGGCAACACCGTCCCCAACTGTTGCCGCGGACACCGCTCGAACCGCGGACGGCAACTTGGCAAGACCGTCCCCAAGTGGGGGCGGTCCCCAAGTGGGGGCGGCCTTACTCGAGGCTCAGGTGCTGGTAGAGCTTTTGCCAGGCGGCGCCTACGTAGTCGAACTTGATGCCGACTCCGGGCGGGCGTCCGCCTGGATCCTGGTCGCCCACTCGGTCGACCACGTCGCCTTCGCCGGTCAGCACCCCGTGGGAGCCTTCGGCGTTGAGGGTCACGCGCACCCGGGAACCCAGCGCAGGCGGGTGGCGAAGGCGCACAAAGATTCCCTCCGGATTCATGTGGCTGCCGGTCGCCGCCATGGAGTTCTCGTCGCCCATAAGCTGCAGCTGCAGCGGCAACTCGGCCCGCAGACGCTTCCAGCGGCGACGCTCAGCACCCACGACGATTGACCCCCGGCATCTACCGCGAAGTGTCCACCGACTGCGAACCCCGGTCAAGAACCGGACGCGCGTCGAGCGGCTCAGGTGTAGTCCCTACGACCACCCATCGATACGCCGGCCGCCCGCGTCGAGCAACCGCGACCGAAGCGTCGCGAGGCGTTCACAGGCCGAAGTCGAAGGTCACCGCCGAACACACCTCCGCCAGCTGGCCGTCGATGCGCAGGGGACGGTACGTCCACGTCAACGTTCGCTCGCGTGCGGCGCGGTCGTAACAAACCAGACCGGACGACCGAATGACCCGGGCCGCCGAAACCTTGCCCGCGCGATCGACACACAGCTTGATTGACGTAGCAATGCGTTTCCAGCCCGCCTGCCGGGCCGCCGCTACCGCGGACGCCGACGGCAGCACCACGGTCTCGCCGGAAATCCGCTCGAGGGACTCAACGGTGGCTGGCTCGCCCCCGCCACGAGCCAGCGCCTTCTCCAGCTTGCGAAGGGACGCGAGGGACTCGGCATCGCCGATGAAGTCGGCGAAGGCGTCCGGCGCAAAGCCCAGGTTCGGCTCACAGACCCAGGAGTCGGCCAACGCCGCGTCCTCGGGAAACATCCGAACGTGTTTGCCCACCGCGTCGCCAAAGTCGCCGCATTGCCGGTGCAGCGGCACGGCCGCCAGCGACACGCGACGGCTCGTTCGGTAGCGCAGCCGCGCCGCCTCGACATCGGCGCGACACGGAGCGTCCCCCGGCAGATCATCCAGCATGAACCCCGCCTGCGCGTCCCCCAGGGCCATTCGCTCCGCAAATCGCTCGCAACTGTTGGCCGGCGGTTCCTCGCACTCGGACGTTCCCGCGCCCCAGATCGGTCGCCCGCACGAGGTTCCCATCAGCAAGACCAGCAGCACGCTCGCCCACCGCCCCCGGCCAACAACCTCGAAATCCATTCGCCCCTTTTCGCAGACTCCCCCCACCAACCCCCAGCCCATTTCGGACCACTAAAGCGGATTTTCCTCCAGGGCAAGGAGCAAGGAGCAAGGAGGGAGTTGGCTAGTGGCCAACGACCGACCGCAGCGACGCCGCCCTGGACGAAAAGACGACCACGACGAAAAAAGGCCTCCCCAACGGGAGGGCCCAGATACCTCATTCCATCGCCGCCCAGCTAGGCGAGTGGATTTTCGTCGAGAGCAAGGAGCAAAGAGGGAGTTGGCTTAGGGCCAACGACCGATGCAGCGACGCAGCCATCGGCGAAAAGACGCCGCCTGCAAAAAAAGGCCCTCCCCAAAGGGAGGGCCCAGATCCGTCCTGTCACCGCCGCCTACCGTCGCAACCGTCGTAGGCGAGCGGATTTTCGTTCAGGGCAAGGAGCAAGGAGGGAGTTGGCTAGTGGCCAACGACCGACCGCAGCAACGCCGCCCTGGGCGAAAAGACGCCGCCTACGAGCAGCCGGAGGTGGCGCCGCAGTTAAGACACTTATGGCAAGCCCCCGACCGGACCATGAGCGTGCCGCACTCGTGGCACGGCGGCGCGTCGCTTTCGCGGACCCAGCTCTCGGTGCTCGACTCGGCTTTGACCTCCACCGGAATGCTGGACGACGACCCTTCCTGCCCCGGCATGACGGGCACCTTGGGCAGGTCGAGCTGGCCCGACGCTTCACCGCGCGCCGCCGGATGGCGCTCCGCCTCGAGGAATCGCAGCGACAGCCACCGGAACAGGTAGTCCATGATCGACGTGGCGATCGGAATCTCCTGGTTGCCGGTAAAGCCCGACGGCTCGAAGCGGGTGCCGCGGAACTTCTCGGCCAGCAAGCCGAGCGGCACACCGTGCTGAAGCGCCAGCGAGGTCGCGGTGGCAAAGGAGTCCATGAGGCCGGCGATGACCGAGCCTTCCTTGGCCATCCGCACGAAGATCTCGCCGGGGCGACCGTCTTCGTACAGGCCCACGGTGATGTAGCCCTCGTGGCCCGCCACCGCGAACTTGTGGGTCAGCGACCGGCGCTCGTTGCCGAGCTTGTAGCGGATGGCCGTCGGCGGTCCCACCGGACGGCCGTTGGCTTCGCGCATGGCCAGGACCACGGCCTTCTCTTCGTCGGACAGGGCGCCGAGGCCTTCTTCCTTGGCTCCCCCGGTCACACCACCGTCGGTGTTGGTGGACAGCGGCTGGGTGCGCTTGCAGCCATCGCGGTACACGGCCACGGCCTTGAGACCGAGCTTCCACGACTGCATGTAGGCGTTTTCGATGTCCTCGACGGTGCAGTCGGTCGGCAGATTGACCGTCTTGGAAATCGCGCCCGACAAGAACGGCTGCGCCGCCGCCATCATGCGGACGTGGCCCATGTAGTGGATCGAGCGCTCGCCATTGGCGGCCCGGAACGCGCAGTCGAACACGGCGAGGTGCTCATCGCTCAGATGCGGCGCGCCCTCGATGGTGTCGTTGTTGTCGATGAACTCGCAGATCTCCTCGACCTGGTTCTCGTCGTAGCCGAGCTTGCGCAGCGCCAGCGGGACCGTGTTGTTCACGATCTTGAGCATGCCGCCGCCGACGAGCTTCTTGTACTTGACCAGAGCGATGTCCGGCTCGACACCCGTGGTGTCGCAGTCCATGAGAAAGCCGATGGTCCCGGTCGGCGCGAGCACCGTGGCCTGGCCGTTGCGGTAGCCGTGGGCCTCGCCGGCCGAGATGGCCTCGTCCCAGCTGTCGCGCGCGGCCTGCATGACGTCGTACGGCACGAGAGCGCCGTCGATGTCCTCCACCGCCCGGCGGTGCTGGCGCATCACGCGAAGCATGGGCTCTTCGTTCTCGGCGTAGCCGTTGAACGGGCCGGTCGACTTCTCCGAGATCTCGGCGCTGGTCTTGTACGCCTCACCGCACATGATGGCGGTGAGCGCGGCCGCGTAGGCGCGACCCGGCTCGCTGTCGTACGGCAAGCCGCGCGACATGAGCAGAGCGCCCAGGTTGGCGTAGCCGAGGCCCAGCGGGCGGAAGTCGATGGAGTTTTTGCGAATCGCCTCGGTGGGGTACCGGGCGTTGCCCACGATGATCTCCATCGCGGTGATGGTCGTGCGCACGGCCGACTTGTACGAGTCCACGTCGAACTCGCCGTCGGCTTTAACGAACTTGCGCAGGTTCAGCGACGCCAGGTTGCAGGCCGAGTCGTCGAGGAACATGTACTCCGAGCACGGGTTCGACGCGTTGATGCGCGCCGTGTTGATGCACGGGTGCCACTTGTTGATGATCGTGTCGTACTGGATGCCCGGGTCACCGCAGAGGTGAGCCGCGTCGGCCATCTTGCGGAACAGCTCGCGCGCCGGAAAGGTCTCGACCGCAGAGCCGTCGAGGATCGCCCGCGTGGACCAGTCGCGGCCGTCTTCGACCGCCCGCATGAACTCGTCGGTCACGCGCACCGAGTGGTTCGCGTTCTGAAAGCTGACCGAGTCGTAGGCGCCGCCCACGACGTTGAAGCTGCCGTCGTAGCCCGCGTCGATGAGGGCCCAGGCCTTTTGCTCTTCGCCGGCCTTGCAGTCGATGAAGTCGACCACGTCCGGGTGATCGACATTGAGGATGACCATCTTGGCCGCCCGGCGGGTCTTGCCGCCCGACTTGATGGCGCCGGCGAACGAGTCGAAGCCCTTCATGAAGGACACCGGTCCCGAGGCCGTGCCACCGCCGTTGAGCAGCTCGCGCGAGCTGCGCACCGTGGACAGGTTGGACCCGGTTCCCGAGCCGTACTTAAAGAGCATGCCCTCGGTCTTGGCGAGATCGAGGATCGAGCCCATCGAATCGCCGACCGAGTTGATGAAGCAGGCGGAGCACTGCGGGTGCTCCTCGACGCCGACGTTGAACCAAACCGGCGAGTTGAAGGCCATCTTCTGGTTGACGAGCAGGTGCACCAGCTCGTCGCGGAAAGCCCAGGCGTCGTCGTCCGACGCGAAGTACTTGTCGTCGCGACCCCAGCGGAAGATGGTGTCGGCGACGCGGCCGATCATCTGGCGGACCGAGCGCTCGCGGCCCTCGGTGCCCAGCGTGCCGCGGAAGTACTTCTGGACCACGATGTTGGTCGCGGTTTGGCTCCACGAAGCCGGGATCTCGACATCCTTCTGTTCGAAGTAGACCGTCCCATCCGCGCCAGTGATCGACGCGGAGCGGAGCTCCCACTCAACGTCGTTGAAGGGATCGGCGCCCTTGCGCGTGAAAAAGCGCTCGAACGACAGGCCGGGTCGGGCCGCTTCCGTCGCGGCGCCGTCCTTGGACGCTGCCTTACCATTTTCGCCGCTGGTTACGTCGTTCGCGCGGCCTTCAACTTTTTCAATCATGGCTCAGTGCTCCCTCCGAGTCATCGTCCGAGCATGGGCAACCAGTCGGATGCCCCCAATATCCGTTTGTCTCGCCCCCCCGTTTTCCACAGCGTCGTGGCTCCCCGAGTTGGTGACAGCGAGGTGTCCAACTCTATCTTTCTCGCCATGTTGGTCAAGCAAAAAGCACAAGATTTTGTGTGCGCTCGGCGGGCGTACACCACAGGTAGTAGCCGAAGGCTGAGGACAAACTGTGGTTGTGCGTGGATAAGAAGCGGCCACCGGCCCAGAGCGCGCTCATTTCGGCATTTTGCAGTTCGTTGTGGATAACTCTGTGGAAATCTCGGTGCCCCTGAGGATGGGTGTTGTAGCCCTAGATGTAGTGTGGGACCACGGGCGGCCATGGCCGTCGACGTAGGATTGGGGGGGACATCCCCCAAACTGTCCCTGGCGACCGGGCCACGCTCCAGGGGGAACCGACGTTTCCGAGGGCAAAGCGCAAACGAATCGCCCTGTTTCGTCCAGCGCTGGCGCGTTGCGCCCGCCGATCGTGGCGCCGACGAATTCCGGAAAAAAATTCGCGAGGGGAGATCTCGCCGGACCACGGAATCGCCTCCGCGCGCGCCCCCGCGACGGCGACGCGAGAAACGGCTTGCCTCTGGGCCTGTACCAACTAGTTTGTACACCGTGTCCAACCGACGCGACAGCATTCGGGAGGCCGCCGCCCGCCTGTTTTGGCAACGCGGCTACGAAGCCACCAGCCCGCGGCTCATCCAGAAGGAAGCCGGCGCCGGCCAGGGAAGCTTCTACCACCACTTCGGCAGCAAGGCCGACCTGGCCAACGACGTCCTCAGCGAGGCCTCGTCGGCGATGGTGGCGGATGCGCGGTCGCTGTTGACCGGCACCGACTCCCCGCTGGCCGCCCTGCGCGCCTACCTGGACGCGGAACGCGACCCGGCGCTGGGTTGTCGCCTCGGCCGACTGGCCAACGAGACCGCCCTGGCCGACCCGCAGCTCGGCGAACCAGTCGCGGCCTATTTTGCGGCTCTTCTCGAGCTGCTCGAGGCCCGCCTGGCCGAGGCCCGCAAGCGGGGTGAAATCCAAGCGGACAGCGATACCGCGGCCCTGGCTGCCGCCCTGGCGGCGGCGGTTCAGGGCGCTTACGTACTCGCTCGCGCGACGGCAGAGCCCGCCAATCTTCGCCGGGCGCTCGCCGGCGCCAGGCACCTGCTCGACGGTCTGGCGCAGGGCTAGCGCGACCGAGTCGAACTCACGGCGCGGCCGCCCGGTCGCGAAACTCAAACCCCCGGAGCCGAATTGTACCAACTAGTATGTACGTTTACCGCGAGCGTCGTTGCCGCGAGCGTCGTTGCCGCGAGCTGCGCTGGCGGGCCGGGCCTTGCCGACTCGCCCTCCCCCGTGCTCGTCCTCGCGCGCGTCGAAGCGCGGCCCGACCAGCGAGACGCGGTCGCCGAGCTGACCGATGCGCTGGTCCAGCAAAGCCGCGCCGAACCCGGGGCGATCGCGTTCGACGTCTTCGAACAGCGCGACCGGCCCGGGCGCTTCTTCTTCTACGAGGTCTTTCGCTCGCCGGCCGCCGCCCGGCGCCACCGCGAGGCCGACCACACTCGGCGCTGGTTTGCCGACGTCGGGCCTCTGCTCGTTTCACCGCCGCAGATCTGGACACCCCCTTCGCCCTAGCGAGCGTCGCCGTTCGCCTCTTGATCCCCACACCTCGTTCCCACAGGAGCCCGCTTTGCCCTCGACCCCTGAGCTGTTCTGGCTTGCCGCCGTTTCGCTGTTCACCGCCTGCCTGTGGATGCCGTACATCGTGAACCGCATCCTCGAACACGGCCTTTGGCCCGCCCTGCGCAACCCCAACCACGATGCGCGCCCGCGAGCAGCCTGGGCCGACCGCCTGATGTGGGCTCACGCCAACGCCATCGAAAACCTGGCCGTGTTTGCCCCGCTCGCCGTTGCGACCCACGTACTCGACGCCACGAGCGCCGCAACGGCAGCCGCGTCGGCCCTCTACTTTTTCGCCCGCGTGGCCCACACGTTCATTTACGCCGCGGGCGTGCCCCTGCTCCGCACCCTCGCTTTCGTCGCCGGCTTTGCCGCGCAGGCGGTGCTGGCTTTCGCGGTCTTGCGCGCGGCCAGCTAGTGACCTGGAACAGGGATTGTTGGGAAATGTCCGCGTCCCATCCGCGTGATGGCGAGGCGTGAGGAGGGAGTTTGGTGGGTCCAAGTGACCGACGAACAACGACGCTAGCGCGTGGAGGGGCCCGGAGAGTTTTCCGACGAATACCTGTTCCAGGTCACTAGCCGCCGGCCGTGGTCGGGGCCCGTTACACGACGGGCAGGCTGCGGGTCGGTATTTCGCGAAGCAGCCGGGCCGCGCCGTCGAGCGCGGGCAGCGCGGCCGCCACCGAAGGCCCGGGGGCGATGGCCAGTTGGCCCAGCGGCGCGAGCTCGAGGGCGGCCAGCGCTGCGCGGGCATCGTGCGACGTCCCCGCCTGGGCGGCAAACAGGTAGCCGCGCGCGGCCGGCGCCAGACGGACCGCCAGGAGCGCGGCCGCCGCCGCCGCGCCCGAGTCGACGAGCACGGGCACGCGAACCGCCGCCGCCCCGAGACACGCGCCGGCGAGCACGCCGAGCTCGTAGCCCCCCAGGGCGGCCAACGCGTCCCGCGGCTCGGCGGGTGCATCGATCGCGAGGCCGTTGTTGACGAGCGCCTCGACGACCATCACATCGGTCGGCTGCCCGAGAAGCGCCGCCGAAAGGACCGCGGCGCTGCGCTCGGAGCCAGCGCCCAGGGCGGTCAAGCCGAGCAAGTCGAGGCCGTCGCCGACCAGCGACATCGCCAGCGCGACCCCGGTGTCCAGCGCCAGGACCGCCACGTCCCGGTCCATGGCCGGGCCGTAGCGAAAGTCAGCGGTGCCGTCGCCCACGCGCAGCTCGAGCACCTCGGGCCCCAGGTCCGCCGTGAACATGCCGGCATCGACGACGATGACCTGCGCCTTGTGCTCCCGCGCCAGCACGTTGAGCGGAGCTCGGCCGGACGCGACCGAACGCACCGCTCGATCGGCCGCCGCGCGCTGCGCATCGTCGCTTGCGCCGTGATCGCCGGCGCACACCAGCACCGAGCGACGCGCCACCGGGGGCATCGTCGAGTGCCGCGCCGCCGCGAGCCGAACGGCCGCGTCCCCCAGCCGACCCAGCGCATCGTACGAGCCGTGGGCGCTCAGGCGCTTGCGCGCTTTGCCGGCGAACTCCTCGCTCGCCGGCTCAATGCCGGCCAGGACGGTCTCCAGCGACGACGAAGGCTCCTCTGCCATGCGGTGAGGAGTAGAGCACACCGATGCTCAATGGCTATTGCATGTGCCGCAGGACACGTGTTTCATTCCTTGTGTTGATGGTGACGGGCAAACGGTGGCGGCGAGCGTTCGGTTCCTGGCGGAACTCGAACCGCCGGGCCTCTCCGGTCACCCTGCAGGTTCACGCCGGGACAGGAGCGTAGGCAGGGGGGGCAGGGGGCTCGGCCACCGGGTCGGGTCTCCGCTCCTGTCCGTTTTGCTTTGCTCCCGAGCCAAAGGAACGGTCGCTGGGCTCGCGCACAACGAATCACGTTCCCGGCCCAAAACGAGCCAACGCACGCGCGGCACGCTACGCTAGTGGCCGTGGCGAGGGCTGGCGGCAGTCGAAGACGACCCGGTTGGTCGACACAGGCCAACGAGATCGTGAGCCGCGTGTTCGTGTACGGCACGTTTCGCTCCGGCGAACCGGCCGGCGCCATGCTGCAGCCCCACTGCGTTTCGAGCGAACCGGCCAGCGTGCCGGGACGGATGGTGCTGTTGCCCGAAGGCTTTCCCGCACTGCTCGATCCCAAGGCGCACGCGCCCAACGGCGGCACGGTCGTCGGCGAGCTCATCGAGCTGCGCGACCTGGCGGGCGCCCTGGCTCTCATGGACGCCTACGAGGGCGAAGACTACGAACGCGTGCTGATGCAGGTCGTCGTCGAGGGCGGAGAAAAGCGGTGGGCCTGGTGCTATCAGCTCGCCGCCGTTCACAAGGCCGGCGACACGATCCCCGGCGGCGACTGGGTGCGCTTTCGCCGGGGCCAGTCCCCGTCCGGGCTCGGCGACCGCGATCGGTAGTGACCGCCGCGGCCGGTCGCGACGCGCCTCGAGCCACGGCCCGGGTCCGAGCGCCGACGCCGCGCGCGCCCGGACGGCGCTTGCCCGGCGCTACAGCAGCGTGGCGAGCGCGAGGCCCAGGGCGGTGAGGGCAAGCATCACGGAGGGAAGCCCGAATGCGTTGGGCTCGGTCTCTGCGGAACGGTTGCGCTTCATGGCTACGGCACCAAGCTTCGCTCCGCCGGCCCGGGTGTCAAGTTCGCGGCCTGTCCCTTAACAGGCTGAAACACTTGGACCACGCTGCGAAAAAGCGTCGTACCCACGCCTACTTGCGACGACGCGCCGCGGTGACCATTTTTCGAAGGCTTTGGGCCGAGAACCGTTCGATTCGGTCGGCCTTCGCCCCTGTTTCGGTCACGAGCGCCAGATCGCGAAGCGACCGGTGGAGCACCAACGCTCCCCCCGGCTGCCGGGCAATCGAGAACGCGCCCTGGGCCATGCCGACCGGAGCGAATCGACCGTCGGGACGGGCTCGGGCGAACAGCACGACCTCGTCATCGCGGACCAGCGGGGCCGTGCCCTCGACCAGCATGCCCACGTCGCCGACCTCGCCGCCGAGCTGGCGCACCACGATCCGCTCGGGGCACGGCGCCTCGGTCCAGCACTCACTCACGGCCACGACGCTGTCGGTGACGATGAGTCCCCGATCCCAGCGGCTGTCGCTGGCGACGACCTTGCCGCGAACCACGACCGACGCCTCGCGCGCCATTTGCTCCACCGGCAGGTGGACGAGCGTCGAGGCCTGCGCCGACGTCGGCACGACGAACGGCGCAGCCAGCAGTGCAGCCAAAAGCGGCACCCGGGACCGACGGCGGCGACGGCGGCCTCGTTGCGACAGCGGCACGCTGGCGAGCAAAAGCAGCAGAGCGCCGACCCAGGTCGTCGATGCGTCGCCACTCGCGCTGCAGCCGGCGAGCGGGTTGACCGGCCCCGCAGCGTCGGGCTCGGGGCCCTCGAGCAGCGCGGGGTCGAGGTACAGAAACTCGACGCCGTTAATGTCGTCGTCGGCGAGGTCGCGCTTTTTCACTTCACACGACGCCGACGTGGGAAACATCGTGACTTCATCGATGTCGTCTTCGTGGGCCAGACCGACGAGGTGACCGACCTCGTGAGCCATGACGTTTTGCAGATCGAACTTGCCGCTGCAGTCCTCGCTGCCGGCGGCGGTCCAGCGGTAACGCTGAGCGTTGATCGCAATGTCGGCATCGATGATGGCGCCGGTCTTTCGACTGTACGTCGTCACCGTCATCGCGAGCGCGCGCTCGTCGAAGCGCTCGTTCCAGCCTTCGTAGTACCAGACCACGGTGTTCCTCTCGTCCTTGCCGCCAATCGCCGCGTCGGCGTTGGCGATCGGCGTGAACTCGATGTCGATCATCGGAATCTCGTCGAACCAGGGCTCGAATGCCTCGCGCATGCCGACCACCGCGTTGTCGATGCCTCCGGGAATCTCATGCTCCGGCGCGGCAATCGCGACCGATAGACCGCCGGTACGTTTCCAGCGAATGAGTTCCCCGCTCGATGTCGTCTTGGGCTCGAAAGCCTCCGCGACTCCCACGCTCCCCAACATTACGCCGCCTACAGCGAACACCCCGATCCAGCGCACATAACAGGCTATCGGATCGAACGTGAATGCCTTAAGGGACTAGTTCACCGCACGTTCCTGACCGGTAAGTCGTTGTACTCTACGTAGGATGGTTCTGCGCAAAACCTCCCCTGTTGACTGCCGTCGATACGGAGCAAGCGACGGGGCCTCGTTGCTCGCTCTAGCGGGCAACGAGCAGCGTATTCGCAACGTCGCGCGCCTTCGCCACCTCGACGCGAAACACCTCCTTCACACAGGCGCGCACCTCGACCACCTCCGCGGTGCGCGTGAAGTCAAAGAGGCGGTACACGGCGACATGGGGCTCCACGAAAACGACCTTTCCCTCTCGCTCCGAGAGCAAACGGACCACCAACCTGTCATCGAGGCATCGCTGTGAAGATCGACTTTCCCCCCCGGCTCGAGCTCGCACACACGCCAACGCCGCTGCACCGGCTGTCCCGCACGAGCGCCGAGCTCGGCGTCGAGTTTTGGATCAAGCGCGACGATCTCACCGGGGCTGCGCTGTCGGGCAACAAGGTCCGCAAGCTCGAGTTCCTGTTCGCCGAAGCACTCGAGCAGCGAGCCGACACCGTCGTTACCTGCGGCGGCGAGCAATCGAACCACTGCCGGGCCACGGCCATCGCGGCCAGCCAGGTTGGGCTTTCGTGCGTGCTGCTCTTGCGCACTGCCGATCCCAACAACCCGCCGCCGTTTCGCGGCAACATCGTGCTCGACCGGCTCGCGGGCGCCGAGATTCGCTGGATCAGCCACGCTCAGTACGCCCGGCGCCACGAGCTGTTCGAATCCGTGGCCGAAGAGCTGCGGGCCGCCGGGCGGCACCCGTACGTCGTCCCCGAAGGAGGCTCAAACGCCGTCGGCACGTGGGGCTACGTGCTGACATGCGAAGAGCTCGCCGCCCAGATCGACTCGCTGCCCGACAAGCCCACGACCATCGTGTACGCGACCGGCTCCGGAGGCACCGGCGCGGGACTCGCGGTGGGGGCCAAGATGACCGGACTTCGCGAGCGCGGCGTGCGCACCGCTGGTTTCAACGTCTGCGACGACCGCGACTACTTCGTAAAGGCCATGACGCGCATCGCCGCCGACATGCGCGCGCGGTGGCCGGCCGTGCCCGCGCTGGACGCCGACGAGCTCGACATCGTCGACGGCTACGTGGGCCTGGGGTACGCAAAGTCGCGCGCCGAAGAGCTCGAGCTTCTGCGCGACTTCGTGCAACGGGAAGGCATCGTGCTGGACCCGGTGTACAGCGGCAAAGCCTTCTACGGCCTGACCCGCGAGCTCGCCGCCAACCCGAGCCGGTTTGGCGAGCGCGTCATCTTCCTTCACACCGGCGGCATCTTTGGCCTGCTGGCCAAGAGCGAGCAGCTCGAGCCGCTACTCTGAGCTCGCGACGGCCTTGGGCGCCCGGCAGCCCGCCCGGGTGAGGGGCTCGAGCACCGGAGCCAGGTCTTCTTGCAGCTCCTCGGCGAAGTCGTCCTCGTCGAGGCTGCTCACGGCTGCCAAAAAACGAGGCCAATCGCCATCGCAGGCCTTGTGAAGCGCGACGAACGGCTCGTAGCCGGCGTTGTAGGTCTTGAAGCCGATGAGAAAGGCGTTGTTGGGCCGCCGGATGAACTCGAAAGCCTCCATCAAGCCGTCGACCACTTCGTCCTTCTTCTTTTGTTTTTGCGCGTCGGTCGCGTCGCTTTCGTAGAGCTGCTCGAGGGTCTGGTAGGCCTCGTGCAGCCTGGTGCCGAACTCGCGGCTGCGCGCCTCTTCCCAGCGATACCAAAACAGCTCGGCCGACTTTGGCCCAAAGCGCTCGGCGAGATAGTCCTCGGTCATGCCGTCGCCGACGAAGGACGCGAGGCTCTCGTTGAAGACCGCCTGGTCCGGGATCAAGATGTTGGCGTGGACCAGCTCGTGCAGCACGACGTTGGCCAGCGAGCGAAATGCGTTGGGCCCGTCGGACAGCATCGACGAAACGATGGGGTCTTTGAACCAACCACCGGTGGAGTACGCGCGCACCGGACGGGTGTAGACGTCCCAGCCATCGGCCTCGAGCTGGGCGCGAAAACGAACCGCGTCCTCGCGATTGAACCAGCCGAGGTAGGGAAAGCCGCCGACGATGGGAAAGTTCCACAGCTTGGGCTCGAACGCCAGCGGCCGGCTGGCCGTGAGAAACCACACGACCTGGTTGTCCTGAAGCTGGACGAAGGTCTGGTAGTTGCCCTGGGTGTCGAGACCGTTTTTCTCGGCGAAAGCCTTGATGACGTCGACCTCGCGCAGCAGCACCACGGTGCGTTCAGGGGTCTCCGGGTCCTGCAGCACGTCGCGCACCGCCCGGGAGTCGGTCATCAGACCAAGCTGGCCTTCGGCCGCCTGCCCGATGTAGCGGGCGTGAAAGCAGCCGCCTGCGGCAAGACCTGCCAGGAGCACCAAAGCGAACGCGCGCACCTCGTGATCATGGGTGGCGTGCCGCCGCGGCGCAAGCGCGGGAGCCGCGCCGTCGAACCGGAGTGGCGCTGTTCCAGGTCGCTAGCCGAGAGCTTCGGCCGCGGAATCGACCACGTCGAGCAGCCGCTCGAGCAAGATATCGGGCATAGACAGGGCCAGCGTCGCGTCGTGGGCCTGCAGGCGAACCAGTCGGTCCGCCCGCGCCTCGGCTCCGCAGTCGGCCGCCGCGTCGGAGATCGCCACGGCGTTGCGCATGCGGTTAGTCGGGCTGTCCTCGATGCCGATGTCGTGGTGCCGGGCGGCAACCCCGTGGGTCAGCGGCGGCAGGTTCCAGCGCTCGAGCACGCGCGCACCGACTTCTTCGTGAAAATCATCGAGCAAGGCGTCGACGAACTCCGGGTGCAGCCAGCGCTGCTCTTGCGGCGACAGACTGCCGAGCGCCGCGAGCAGAGCGAGCCGGCCGACGTCGTGCATGAGTCCACAAAGGAACGCGTAGTCCTGAGAAATCTGGAGGGTGCGGGCAACCAGAGCCGTGCCGCACGCGACGGCGAACGCGTGGGCCGCCTCGTCCCGGGCTCGCGACGCCAGCGGCCCGCGAGCGAAGGTCTGCTCGAGCGCGGCGGCAAACGCCACGTCGCGCAGGCCGCGCAAACCGATCCGCCAGACCGCGTCGCGCAGGCTGGTCGTGGGCGCGGCGCCGCGCAAAGCGGGCGAGCAAGCCAGCCGCATAACCCGGGCGCTCAGCTGGGCGTCGCGCTGCACGACCTTGAGCGCGTCGTTGGAGTTCGCGGACGAGCTCTCGACCAGGCGCTGCAGCTCCACCGCCACCTCGGGCAGCGACGGAATCTCGAAGTCATCCCGGCGAATGACCGTCGCCAGGCGGCGGCGCAGCTGATCGCGGCGCGCAACGGCACCCTCGGAGTCGCGGTGTTCGCGCCAGCGACGGTCCATGCCCCCGCTGTGGACGGAGTACTCCGTGCATGCCTCTTTGCCTGCCACGTCGATAGCTGGATCGGCCCACCGCGTTCGAAGTTGAGCGACAAAGTGCCGCCACCGAGGCGCGTCTCGCAACGAAGGCCCGCCCGACGCAGCGAGTATTTGAAAAAAAGGACGACCGCACGTACGACATGTAGAGAAAAGAGACGCAACGGCTCCTACCCACCGACCGCCGCCGCTACACTGCGCCCGTGTCCATGTTTGCCGCGCGCCCGACCAGAAAGACCATCCCGATCACCTCGCTGCACAAACGAGAGCTGTCGGGCTGGCTCAAGCAGCAGCCCAAGCGCGTGGGCACCTGGGTCAAAGCGACCGACTTTGCCGCGACGCAAAACCAGCTCTGCCTGGTGCCGAACGACGACGGCGGCATCGCGCGGGTTCTTTTGGGTCTCGGCAACCACCAGGACCTCTGGAGCACCGCCTCCCTGCCCGGCAAACTGCCGCCGGGCCGCTACGCGTTCGACGACCAGCTCGGCGATCTGTCCACGCCGTTCGCGCTCGGGTGGGCCCTTGGCCACTACCGCTTCGAGCGCTACCGCAAGCCCCTCGACCGCAAGGTTTCGCTGGTTTGGCCCGAGGGATGCGACCAGGCCCTGGTGGAGCGCACGGCGGCGGCCGCCACCCTGGGGCGGGACCTCATCAACACCCCGGCCGAAGACCTGGGGCCCGCCGAACTCGCCGATGAGGTGCGCCGGGTTGGCAAAGAGTACGGCGCGAAGGTCGCGGTGACCCGCGGCGACGCGCTGCTCAAAAAGAACCTCCCCGCCATCCACGCGGTGGGCCGCGCCGGCGCTGCCGGACGAGAGCCCTGCCTGATCGACCTGACCTGGGGCAGCGCAAAGGCACCGCGGTTGACCCTCGTCGGCAAGGGCGTTGTGTTCGACAGCGGCGGCCTCGACATCAAGTCGGCCGCCGGCATGCGCCTCATGAAGAAAGACATGGGCGGCGCCGCGACGGTGCTGGCCCTGGCGCAAATGATCATGGACGCCGAGCTGCCGGTCCGGCTGCGCCTGCTCATCGGCGCGGTCGAAAACGCCATTGCCGGCAACGCCTATCGGCCCGGCGACGTCGTCCCAACCCGCAAGGGACTCACGGTCGAGATCGGCAACACCGACGCCGAGGGCCGCGTCGTGCTGTGCGACTGCCTGGCCGTCGCCGCCGAGGACGACCCGGACCTCGTCATCGACTTCGCCACGCTCACCGGCGCGGCTCGCGTGGCGCTGGGCACCGAGCTGCCGGCGCTGTTTTGCACCGACGACGCCCTGGCCGACAGCATCCTGGCCGCCGGCACCGCCGAGAGCGACCCCGACCCGCTCTGGCGCATGCCGCTGCACAAACCCTACCGGCGCTTTCTCGACAGCAAGATCGCCGACATCTGCAACATCCCCAACCAGCGCTTCGGCGGGGCTATCGGCGCGGCTCTTTACCTTCAGGAGTTCACCGGCGACCACGCCTGGGTCCACGTCGACACCATGGCCTACAACAACGGCGCCCTGCCCGGCCGGCCGGTGGGCGGCGAAGTGTTCGGGTTGCGCGCCATGTACCGCGCGCTGGTCGAACGCTACGGCCAGTAGGCCGCCCCTCGCGCGGGCCGACATGTCCGCGCTTGCCCCACAGACAAGCCCCGACCAGACCCGGTCCTGAAAACGCCAGCCGGGTCCGCGTTGGTGAAGTATTCTGACGTCGTGATCGCGCGGCCGGGGAACCGCGCGCCGAAAACCAAGGGGGCATTGGTGAAAGTCATCGTCGTCGACGACAACGAGCGCATCCTGGCGTCGGTTGCCGCGTTTCTGAGCAAGCGCGGCATGGACGTGCGAACGGCATCGTCGCCTATCGGCGTGCGCAACGTCGCCGCGGAGTTTTCGCCCGACGCCATCGTGCTCGACGTGATGATGCCGACGCTGCCGGGCAGCAAGGTGGCCGAGCTGATTCGCGGCAACGGCACCACGAGCGAGATTCCCATCGTGTTCTACACCGCCATGGACGAACAGCAGGTTCACGTCATGAGCCGCGGCGTCGCCAAGAGCACCTACGTACTCAAGTCCGACGGCGTCGAGGTGCTGGCCGCGACGATCGAACGCGTCGCGGCCCCGTGACCCGCCTCCGCTGGAGTTACGCCGCCCTCGCCGGCCTGGCCGTCGCGGTCGTCACCGTGGCCTGGTTTACCGACCAGCGCTACGTTCAGGACCGAACGAACCTGGCGCTGCTGAGCGCCGACCGCGCCCAGCTCGTCGCGCGCGCAGCTCTCGACCGGCACGGTCCCATCGACCTCGGTGCCCGGGGCCTGTCGGCCGGCGCAACGGCGCTGACCGGCACCGTAGATGTGGTCGACGAGGTCAAGCGACTCACCGGCTTCGGCTGCACCTTGTTCCAGGGCGGCAAGCGGGTCTCGACCACGGCAACCGCTCGCGACTCCACCGAACGCGCCATCGGCACCATGGCCGCCGCGGACGTGATCGAACACGTGCTCGAAAACGGCGGCACGTTTCGCGGCATCACCCACACCATCGGCAAGGACTGGGTCATCGTGTACTCGCCGCTGCGAGCGCCGAGCGGCGACGTGGTCGGCATGCTGGCCACGTTCCGCGAGCGCGGTGCCTTCCTCAGCGGGCTGCGCGAGTTCCGGGTCACCCTGTGGGTCACCCTGGGAGCCCTTCTGATTATCGTCTCCGGTCTGGTGTGGCGGTGGCGCTACGAACACCAGCTCGCCGCCGCAAACCAGGGCAAGGCCGAAGCGGCGGCACTGCGATCGCAGTTCTACGCCAGCCTGTCCCACGAGCTGCGTACCCCGCTGGTCGCCATCGCCAACCTGACCTACAGA
>Ga0207422_1001049_pt1 | contig 65270 bp, 57 predicted proteins | sample MarCyaLeptolynsp_FD_187757 | JGI IMG/M metagenome (GOLD analysis project Ga0207422, IMG submission 187757) | Marine cyanobacterial communities from Panama - species 1 Leptolyngbya sp. (SPAdes) | ecosystem: Environmental > Aquatic > Marine > Unclassified | place: Panama: Panama City | collected...
CCCTGAATGACACCACTTGTTTAGGGCGTTCTCGGTTTGGAAATATCGCAAAAAATGTGCTCAGGAAATATAAGTAAAACTTATTAAACAGGGACAAAAATCGGGGATCTCTGGTACTCACACCCGCCAGTTGCACTTCGTTGCAGCTTCGCTGCAATTACCCCTAGAGGGATATCCGCCGATGGCTTGGTTGTGGTAGGCGACAGCAATAGCAACAATGGCGATGAAGCCTTCCGCTGGACAGCAGATGAGGGCATGGTGGGACTGGGTGACTTACCAGGTGGAAGCTTCAGTAGCTTTACTTCAGATGTCTCCGCTGATGGCTCTGTTGTGGTGGGTTCAAGCAACAGCAGCAATGGCTTTGAAGCCTTCCGCTGGACAGCAGATGAGGGCATGGTGGGACTGGGTGACTTACCAGGTGGAAGCTTCAGTAGCACTGCTATGGACATGTCCGCTGACGGCTCTGTCGTGGTGGGTTGGAGCAACAGCAACAACGGCTTTGAAGCCTTCCGCTGGACAGAAGGGAGTGGGATGGTGGGACTGGGCGACTTACTAGGTGGAAGCTTCAGCTTTGCTGGGGGGATCTCTGCTGATGGTTCTGTTGTGGTGGGTTCAAGCAACAGCAGCAATGGTCGGGAAGCATTTATCTGGGATAGTAGCAATGGTATGCGTTCCCTCTCTAATATACTAACCAATGACTTCAATCTGGATTTGACAGGGTGGAGATTAGACACAGCAACTGATATCTCTGACGATGGTCTTACTATTGTAGGCTGGGGAAGCAACCCAGATGGAGCAAGGGAAGCCTGGATTGCACAACTCGACTGTATTCTGGGTACCTGTCAGGACAATCCCATCCTCCCTAATCTGCAAGACTTTGAGCGGTTTGAGTTTATTGATGTTCCTACTGGGCAGTGGTACGACCCTCCTGCCGCCTTCGGTTTCGAGTACACCATGCTCTCAGACTCTTTATTCACCCAAATTCTAGATTTCCCAGTGGGTATCGACACCGATGACTTGTTCACTGTCACCGTTGGCAATACTGTTCTAGGAGAATTTGGCGCAGGACAGAGCGTTGATTTTGTCTCACTGCTGGGCAATGGTGTCTCCAGCTTCACAATTACTGGAATTGACCCGCTAGTAGACGGAAGCGATCCAACTGCCTTCCCAATCAGACTTGACTTCAACACGGAAACAGCAAGCTTTGAAATGCGGGCGCTAACGGCTTCTACTCCCGAACCCTCTGTTTTGATCGGACTCAGAACCCTAGCCCTAACCACCGGAGCGCTCCTGAAACGCAAACGCCAAGCCTAGCCATTGCCCTGCAAGACTTTGCACCATCAGCTCTCATAATTGATTGCGGCCATTACCCCCATTTAGGTCAGATTTTGCGCCAAAAATGCGGACAAGTTTGCAGGCACGTCCTCAATAGAGGGGACAAGTTTGTGGCAAAACCGATCGCATGTGAACCTGTTTCTCTGCAAGCATTACAGGCATTCGGATAAAGAATCGATCGCACGGGCAAAGGTTGAAAATGCGGACGCTATCCCTACGCACGATTTGGACAGGACAGTATCCCGTTACTGCGAATGCCGTTGTATAAAGGCAATCGGGTCGCTAAACCAGATCGCAAAAAAGCCCTAAATTCTCCCTCCTTTGCCCTCCTTTTGTAAGCAAATAGCGCAATTCAGAAGGCATATAAAAATACATTAATACTCTGGTCACACACTGAGACACTTTCGCAAGCAACAACAAGTGATGTCTATTGGGCGGTGACCGCCGCAAACGACGACATTTTAGAACCCAGATACAGCAATAGTTTCAGAGGGTCGTATTTTAGAACCCCAGCTGACCGGCAGCGCCCAGGCCGCGACCGGTTGCCGGTTATTCAGGCGATTGTATAAATTGAACAGGAGAGGCAGAGGGGATAGACCGCCCCCATACTCTGTTCCATAATGGGGAGGAAGCACGGAGCGCTGATGTGTCTGAAGGCGAAGCCCAGCACGGGCAAGACGCGGGCGATGAATCTGCCGGGAAGGGCAGTCGATTTGATGGGCCCGTTGGTGCTGTGGGGAATCGGGGCACTCAGCACAATGTCGCGGGGCGGGTGGAAGGCGATCAGGTTAGCGGTATTTCTCAAAGGGTTGCGGGGTCTCCAGGGGCGAATGTAAATGCATCTCAGGGGGATGATAACCAGGTTGCTCAAGTCAGCATTGCAGAAGGGGCAACCGTTGGCAGCATCAACATTGAGCAGAAGCAGCAGCTAAAGCCTACAGGCATCCCCCATAATCTGCCCCGCTCTAATGCTGAGTTCGTGGGACGGGGTCAGGATTTAGAGACCTTACATCGGCAGCTGCAGCGATCGGATCGCATTGCCATTTCTGCCATTGCTGGGATGGGAGGCATCGGCAAAACGGAGTTGGCCTTGCAATATGCATCCACCCACTTGGAACAGGGTATCTATCCGGGCGGTCTGTGCTGGCTGCAGGCACGGGATGCGGATGTGGGGTCTCAGGTGGTGACCTTCGCTCGGACTCGCTTAGGGCTAAATTTGCCGGATGGGTTAGAGTTGCCTGAACAGGTTGGGTTTTGTTGGTCTCACTGGCGGCAAGGGGACGCACTAATCGTCTTTGATGACGTGACCGATTACGAGCAAATTGAACCCTTTCTTCCCCCTGGAGAGAAGCGCTTTAAGGCACTCTTCACCACGCGCAAACACTTTACGACGGTTGAAGAGTTGCGCTTGGATGTGTTGAGCGAAGATGAGGCGATCGAGTTGCTGGGCAGGTTGGCGGGGGAAGAGAGGGTTCAAGGGCAGTTAGAAGATGCTAAAGCGTTGTGTCAATGGTTGGGATACCTGCCTTTGGGTCTGGAGCTGGTGGGACGCTATCTGGAAGGTAAACCCGATCTGTCTTTAGCCAGGATGAAGGAGCGCTTAGAAGCCAAGCGGTTAGAGGCTAGGGCACTGGTCAACCCTGAAGCCGGAATGACCGCTGATTTTGGCGTTGCGGCTGCCTTTGAGTTGAGCTGGCAGGAATTGAGCGAAGCAGCGCAACAGTTAGGTTGTCTTCTGTCTCTGTTTGCTCTGGCTCCAATTCCCTGGTCATTGGTGGAGTCTGCGATCGAGTTAACCGATGAAGCAACTATCCCCTCTGATGCTGAAGAGTTAGAAGACCTGCGAGATGAGACCTTACTGAAGCTCCATCTACTACAACGAACGGGTGAAGGAACCTATCAACTACATCAGCTGATTCGGGAGTTCTTTATTGCTAAGCAGGGAGAAGCCGATGCCTTGAAGCAAGGCTATTGCAAGGCAATGGTCAAAGCGGCAAGGGCAATTCCTGACACTCCAGTTTTGAGCGATATTGCAGCAGTTGCCCCTTCCATTCCTCATATCGGGGAAGCGGCGACGGCACTGCAGGGCTGGTTGAGCGATGAAGATGCATTTTACCCTTTCGCGGGAATTGCCTGGTTCTGGGAAGGACAGGGGGCTTATACTCAGGCGCAACACTGGAAAGAGCAATGTTTGGAGGTTGTGCGCGATCGCTTAGGCGAGGCTCATCCTGATGTGGCTACCAGCCTCAACAACCTGGCGGCTCTCTACTACCACCAGGGACGCTATGAGGAGGCCAAATCTCTCCTCCTACAGACGCTGCAGATGTACAAACAGCTCTCAGGCGAGTCCCATCCCGATGTGGCTACCAGCCTCAACAACCTGGCGATTCTCTACAAAAACCAGGGACGCTATGACGAGGCCGAACCTCTCTACCAAAAGGCGCTGCAGATGAGACAACAGCTCTTAGGCGAGAGCCATCCCGATGTGGCAATGAGCCTCAACAACCTGGCGGCTCTCTACTACCACCAGGGACGCTATGACGAGGCCGAACCTCTCTACCAAAAGGCGCTGCAGATGTACAAACAGCTCTTAGGCGAGTCCCATCCCGATGTGGCAGGCTGCCTCAACAACCTGGCGATTTTCTACAAAAACCAGGGACGCTATGACGAGGCTGAACCTCTCTACCAAAAGGCGCTGCAGATGTACAAACAGCTCTTAGGCGAGTCCCATCCCGATGTGGCAGGCTGCCTCAACAACCTGGCACTTCTCTACTCCGACCAGGGGCGCTATGAGCAGGCTGAACCTCTCTACCTACAGGCGCTGCAGATGAGACAACAGCTCTTAGGCGAGAGCCATCCCGATGTGGCAGGCTGCCTCAACAACCTGGCGATTCTCTACAAAAACCAGGGACGCTATGACGAGGCCGAACCTCTCTACCAAAAGGCGCTGCAGATGTACAAACAGCTCTTAGGCGAGTCCCATCCCGATGTGGCAATGAGCCTCAACAACCTGGCGGCTCTCTACGACAACCAGGGACGCTACACCGAGGCCGAACCTCTCTACCTACAGGCGCTGCAGATGTACAAACAGCTCTCAGGCGAGAGCCATCCCGATGTGGCTACCAGCCTCAACAACCTGGCGGCTCTCTACGACAACCAGGGACGCTACACCGAGGCCGAACCTCTCTACCTACAGGCGCTGCAGATGTACAAACAGCTCTTAGGCGAGAGCCATCCCTCTGTGGCAATGAGCCTCAACAACCTGGCACTTCTCTACTACAACCAGGGACGCTATGAGCAGGCCGAACCCCTCTACCTACAGGCGCTGCAGATGTACAAACAGCTCTTAGGCGAGTCCCATCCCGATGTGGCAATGGGCCTCAACAACCTGGCAGAGTTACACGAATCACAAGAGCGTTACAGCGAAGCTGAAACCCTTTACCAAAAGGCGCTGCAAATTGCCGAGCAACGCTTAGGCCCTGACCATCCCAACACAGTCACCTTCCGCCAAAATCTCGATCGCCTTCGCAACAAGATGTCAAATTCAGACGAATAGCGCAACCTCGATCGAGCGGGGAAGGCAGATTCAGAGCATCACAACCCTTCCCCATACCCCAATCGCAAGAAGAAAGCATCGCACCCACACCAGCAAGCCCCGCATGGCATGGCTTTTATGCGCGCGCGGGGAAACTTCAACACAGTCGAGTCAACCTGGCAGGATGGCCAAAATGGAGCATAAATCGCTGAAGTCTTTGCATAGATAGAGCTTCAGTGATATTGAGCAGCCTGTTTTATAGGTGTAGGAATCTGTCAGGTTCCTTTTTTTGTGCTGAAACCTGTTGAAATCTGTGGAATGAGATCGCACCAATATCGTTTCCACCAACCGGATCGCACAGACCTTTTACAACCTGGACAATTGCGTGGAATGCCCTTCTTTTTTTATAGCTTGATCGAGTTGATCGAGGTTGACTTCCCCTTTACCAAGGGCTTGCGGGCAAACACTGATATGCTCAACACTCTGGCCTGAATCAATTCCCTTTTTTATATGTCTGATTCTGTCCGATTTTGTCCGATGGAACATGCCTCCATCATAGCCAGGTTAGCAGGGCATGAGCACAGATTTAGGGTACGCTTTTGGGTCACTTTAGCGATTTTCTGTACCCTAATTCGAAAACAAAATCATCTGTCCTTTTCTGTCCCCTCAAAAGCGCAAGCCTCTGCAGAACAAGGTTTTAACCGAAGTGCGTGATCTATAATCACTCACTTAACAAAGCAAACAAAATTATCCCGCTCTACTGCCCAAACGGGGTAACGAGAGAAACGGTTCCTACCCCTCTAAAGATGACCTTAAAGAAAGCCGTATACTTCCCCAGATAAAGGAAATCATTGTAGTAGCGAGGCGAGCGCTGTTGATTCCCCTCAGCATCAATAAACGCAATCCGCTTATGCACCTCACACACTGCCGATACGCGCTTCAATGCGTCTTTGTACCACTTAGCCCCGGTACGGTTGAGCAACACGATCGCCGCTTCTATTTCCCCCGATTCATAGGCATCGATCGCCCTCTCCAGGAACTTGCGTCCCAGCAAGCGGACTGAGTCCGAACCATAGGGAGGATTGCACCAAACTTTGCCAAACCAGGGTTGAGATAAACCATCCTGCTCTTTGGTGTAGTAGACCCCTGCCTGAATCCACGCTTGAGCCGTGGCATTACTGGCCACATCCAGATCGATGCCCTTTAGCACTTTTCTGGCCAGATGGATGTACTCCGAAGGGGTGTACCATTCCACCGTCGCGTCCCTGTCTCCCAAAGGATTCTTGAGCGGAATTCCCAGCTTCTGGGCTTTTGTCACCAACCGCTCCATCTTGGCGTTGACTGTGGCCAGTTGAGCGGTAAGGGAATCGCGCTTCCTCAGCAATTGGATGGAAGTCCTCACCTCAGCCACTTCATCCGATTTGAGGTTGCGGACGGCTTCAGTTTTGCCATCCTTCCAGCGACGTAAGCGGTAGTAGCGTTTTCCTTTTGAGAGACTGGAAGCGACCCAATGGCCGCGATAGGTTTCATCAGGGGAGCCAATCGCATCTAGTTGCTTCTTCAGGGTTCTGGCTCTTGTGCTTAAGGTTTTGTACAGCATGAAAAGTTGGGCCGCTTAGAAAAGATTAGGAGCTTGACCAGCCCAACTCATGAGGGTGAAAAGTTGGGCCTGTTGGACTCATTTTATCGCCCTACAAGCCCAACTGACGGAAGGGAAAAGCTGAGCTTGTCGCATCTCCCCCCAATCCAAAATCGGCAATCCAAAATCCAAAACAGTTTCACTCCCATCAGCGAAGCGAAGCAAGGCAGGGCATGAAACGCTCACCCCCCACGGTTCGGCTGAAACCATTACCCTGTCTGAATGCCAGCTTGATGTCGGCTTGATGCCCGCTTGATGCCCGCTTGAAATGGTCTGTGTTTTGTAGCCCCTCTACTGGAGAATCGCAGCTGAGAAACCATCCCAATACATCAGGGAATCAGATTACAAAACATCATTTCCAACAAAGCAAACCAACCAGGTAGAAATTCAGAACCATCCCCCCCCGGTTCAGCTAAAACCCTTGCCTTGTCATCGGTTCGGAATTGAGTTCGGAATTATTCGGAATTATTCGGAATGGAACAATGCAACCCCTTAATAATATCAACTTCCTTTAAAAGTTCATATAGTTCCTAACAATTTAAAAGAAAAAACAGATAGAAAAATAATGAAGAGTTAGCTCTATCTTTGTCGATATTTCATATGTTGCCGTTGAAGGGGGGGGTCAAGCTGGAACCCCCATCCTGTCTAAATGCCCGCTTGATGACGGAATTTTGACGGAATTCTGACGGAATTTTGACGGCTTCAAAACTGGGTGTTTATCGCTCACAAAACAGACAATCCTCACCCTTCAGGCCAGTGCAAGGCAAGGCTATTTCATGGGGTCAAGATGGTCTATCTAATTGCTCCATCAGCTCCTCTAACTGGTCTGATACCCAATCCAAGTCCAGAGCATGGGCTTCGATTTCAATGGCCACAGTCATAACACTGGCAATGGCAGTAATGAAGCTGGGAATCGCCGTCACTGGAATATCACCAGCACCCATCGAATCGATCCGCTGATTCAGCTTTAGCAGCATGCGGGCAAAAGTCCGCATGGATGAAGCGGACAACTCCTTTGCCTGCTTCATCGCCTGCTCAGATTCTTGCTTCCTGGTCTCTAACTCCATATGACCTTTTGAAAAATTCCACCAAAACGGCCAATTTTTTGAACAAAATTTGACACTATTTGACATTTTTGAACCATTTTGAACAGCCATTGAACGGGCTTCAACGGCTGAAACCCTTGATTCCCCGTTGCAGGACGATCAAAGTGAATAGTTCGTTTGAACATCTCTGTCACTGGACAAAAAAATTTTGAAAAATTTCAAAGGTCGCTCATCTCATCCAGGAAAGATTGCATCGCCTCTCTGCTCTGTCCCAGCTCTCTTAAACAGCGCCGGACTTCCTTCAGCTCAGCGCTGTACCATCCCGTCTTCAAGCTATTTTGAGCGCTTCGGGCTTTTCCTTCTGGCGTCCTGGGGCCGCTCGATCGCTCCCACGGCTTCCACCGTTGGATTGCTTGCCGTTGCTTCTGTCGTGCTTCCGATGTCCAGCGGGGCATAGGTTCCTTCCTTTAGCGCATGTTGTTGTTGCTGCTCTAACTGCAATAGGTTCTGTTGGTTCTTGATGAAGATGGTCTGGCGTTTGGGGTGCTTCAGGTCTGCCAGGGTCTGCAGGGTCTTGCGACTCTGCTCTTGGGCTTTCAGCGCCAACTTCATGTAGCGCTCTGGGAAAGTTGGATCGCTTCCACCAGGAGCAATAACCATTGAGGCCACCTGAACCGATTGGTTAAACAAGGCATTGAGTACTAATGCTTGAGAAGTCAGCAACTCTTCTGCCAGAGTGAGATCGCCTCCCTTGATGGCCTCGCAAGCTGCTTCAACTGAGCATGAAGGCTCCTGATCGGGAAAGGCTCTTATGGCCGCGATGCTGCGCTTGGCCAGAGCAGCGGGGGAATCATCGGGGCCGACTTCACCCGCTTTCTTGAATACCTTTTCCCGTTGTTCCTTCCAGCGATTGCGCCCTTCTACTTCTGTAAGCCTGTCCTTAAGTTGGTTGACGCGATCGAACAAGCTCTTTTCCATGGGGAAAGTCCATCTGCACTACCTTCGATTATGGCTTGACCTGAAGGACTGGCAGGGATGTTGCATGGGGTTTTCAGTCGGTTACCTGTTGCCTGGGGTTTCCATTGCTTTCATGGGTTCCCATCAGATTTTTGCTTTCATGGGTTCCCATCTGAAATTATTCGCAGCCCACTGTTTCCAGATCGTTTCCAATCTGTTTCGCTTCTAATCATCGGGAAAGAATGCCGCAGCAGCCAGCTCCGCTTCTTCAACCGCATCAACCCCCGGAAAATAGCATTCCACTCTCCAACCGCAAGGCGATTGGTCATCCTCAACCAAGGCCAGTCCATAGCGCTTCAGCGTTGCTCTGGCCTGATTGAAATCCGATCGCAGACCGTAGAAATCAGCCAGCAAGGTGAGGGCCTTGACCTTGTTGTGCAAGCGGACAACGGTCTTGCTTTTGGAGCTGGCCACTGATGCGATCGCAGCACTCACTTCATCAGGCAACTCATCGGAACCCTTGAGCTTCACCCCTCCATCGTTGGTGAAGGACAACACCTGAGTGATGTTGCTGAAGGCAACACGGGCAATCTCCTGGACAACTTGCTCTAAGCTCATCTGGGCATTAGCGCTGACCCGGTCTCTCAGCTGCTGTAGCTGGGCTTGAACCTTAGCATTAGTTAGCAGTCGGCTCGCTTGAACCCGTGCGGCATCGACATTGCACTGGTAGCCAGCCCTCAACACGGCAGCGCCGCCATTGAAGTCGCGCAAGTACTCTTCACAAAAGCGCTTCTGTCTGGGGTTCAGGCCAGCTTCAGACATCATTCCATCCTTCGGGCAACTCCCCTAAGACCGTTTCTTCAGTCCCGTCCTTATGCACAATGATGGTCACAGGTCTGAACTTCTCCAACTCCTTGTCCCAAAACCGTTTTTCAGCTTCTACATAATCATCCAGAAGTCGGTCATAGGTTTTGTAGTGCATCCAATCGGGTCTAGGAGGGGGGTTAAACGGCTCGCCGGGGCACCATCTCAGATCCTTTAGCCGCTTGCGAATATCAGCCATAGACAGATCGTGCTGCCGATAAAAGTTGCCACTGGCGTTACTGCTTTCATAGGTCAGATTCAGGCACTGACGGCAACGGTAGGGACTATCCGGGGCGCTGCGTCGCTGGTACAGCTTGCCGACCCGTCTGTCGCAACCGGGGCAAACAAACCAGGGGCGCTGATTGCCATAATTGCAATCGCTCCAGACAATCTGATGGGTCACACCTGAGAAGCTGGCAGTTTCGCAACCGGGGGCAATCAGACCCAGGCGCTTCCACTCGCCGACATCATGGCAGGCACATTTACTGACAAGTTCGCGCTGGCCGCGACGCCCTGAACCTTCTCCCCCCATGCCTTATTCCTCCTTCGCGTATGCACGAAACTGAGACTGAGCTGGGTTCAGAACGTTCGAAGTCCATTCCTCCCTTCGCGCGCGCGCACGAAGCACCGTCTGTCTCCGATGCCAATATAGCCATTTTGAGCCATTGGCACGGCAGGGCCGCTAACCCTTGAAAGTCGTTGCAATTGAGTAGTGACAAGACTTTCAGTTGGGTCATGGTGTTTCGTCCTGATTGCGATCGCAGCAAGCAAGCCTGAGAAGTCTTTAGGGTTTTGCGGTTTTTGGGGTGCTTTTTGCGGTTTGGGTTAACGAGGTTTCAATACTTTCAGCTCTCAACCGCAAAACCGCGATGAAAAACCGCAAAAAGGCTCTACTCCTTATCCTGTGAGACTTCCAGCCTCTCAGACGATAGGGAATTGACGGCTTTGAAAAACTCGCGAGCAAACTTGATTTGTGCCTTCCTTGATACTCTGTTGTGGGAAGACTCATAGTCCAGATTCCAGCATTGACGGCAGCGGGGTAGCTCGCCTAACAGTTGGCGATAGTCAACCGCAAAAGGATGGTACAACTTGCCGACGCGCCTGCTGCAACGAGGACAAACCAGCCAGGGTCTATGTTTCCCATAGTTGCAAGCTGTCCAAACAATGCCGAATTCTTCACCTTTTATGTTGATGTGGGTGGCATCGGCAGGCACTGATACCCCAAAGATGCTGACCTGATCGCAACGGTCAGCAGTCAGATAACTTTTATACGAGCGCTTGCGACCGGATCCGATTCCTCCCATCAGCCCACTTTTGAAACTTTTTCTCTAAATCAATAAGAGTACGGATTTTTAAGTCGCTAAAATAACGGACTCGATAAAAATGCTTCAATAACTCAACTTCAATCTTGATATAGCTTTCAAGCTTTTAAGACTCTTCTTAAATTCAGTGATGCAACTTGTCTTTAAAGTCTACACGTATTTTTAACGACCGCAAGAAAAACCTGGAAAACCGCAAAAAGAAACCGCAAAAAACCCTAAAACCGCAAAAAAACCCTAAAACTCTTCAGCAACTTTTTCCTAAATCATTAGGGTAAAGTGCGGCAATACATTAACGTCCTCAGTATTTCAAAACCCTGGTCATCCATTTCTGAGACTCGATCGTGGCTTTTAGAAATGCGTGAATACATGAGTCTCAGGAGTCTCGATACGATTTTTGTCACTTGCTTCAGGAACAAATTCAAGGGGTTTAATCCCTGGACTACTGAATTAAGCACCCACTCCGAAAACTCCGATTTTACATCAGGGGGGTTTTGCATTTCGGAACGGGACAACCCGCTCTAAAACATTGACCCCCGGTGCCAAAATTCCCGAAATTCCTTTCAAATGGGCGATCGCGCACGCGCGTTATATCCTCCGCAAATTCCGCAAATTCAGAAATCCCCATCAATTCAAGCACTCAGATAGTTGCTACTGCTATCAGCCGGGTTGCTCTCCAAGTACTGGTTTGTAGTTGAGATGCTGGCATGACCCAACGTATCTCTAACCAGTTCGATAGATGCTCCTTGGTGCAAGGCATGTTGAGCATGGGCATGCCTCAACCAGTGACAGGACACTTCTGATGGTAGCTTGGCTCGCTTGGCTGCTGCCTTGACAATGTTATGGGCATTGACCCGACTCATGGGCTGACCGTCGCGACCGGGAAAGACCGGGCTGTTTGCGTTGGCGAAGCCTTCCCCTTGGGAAATCGCGCTTTCGGCTAACTCTTGGGCCTGGTCTTTTAACCGAATCATTGCTTGTGCGTTGGCGAAGCCGCTCCTTTGGAGCATCGCAGACGCTTTCAAAGCACAAAGTTCAGACCAGACTGGCTTAGGAACCACCACCGACCGGGGCTTACTTCCTTTGCCGATAATGTTGACCTGGACTATGCCCCCGTCGCGCACCGAAAACGATCGCCATAGCAGAGAGTAGACCTCGCTAACCCTTGCACCCGTGTAGTAAACCGTTTTGAGAAAGACCAGATTGCGAGCATTCTCTTCAAGAGCAAAAAGCTTAAAAACCTCAGACTGAGTGAGAATGCGACCAGCCAGAGTAGTACTCAATTTGGGAGCTGACAACAACGCGCCGACGTTGGCCGGGATGTACTGTAACCGCGCTGCAAAGCTCAGCAAGCTTTTGACCGCTGCCAACTTGCGCCGCACCGTCGCAGGTTTATAACCCTGGCCGCCCATCCAGGATTTATAGGCATAAAGGTCTTCAATCGCTAACTCTTGAATGGAGCAACCATCCAAAAATTGCTCGAGCAGCGATCGCACATCCCGGCGATAACCGCTTTGAGTATGGGGGGCTTTTCCATCCAGCCACAGATCAATCAGCTTGGCATCGCTGGTGATGTGGGCAAAGGGTAAATTGTTGACCAAATAAGCCTTCCAGCCTGATGGTTTGCTGGGTTGCCACAACTTTACATAACCGTAGTTATGTTAAGTCCGGTTAACCCCTCATCCTATCGCGATTAATTTGATTTTGTCAAATTAGACGATTAATCAAGTGCTAGCATATCTATCTGGAGTTGTCAAGAGTTTTGGTGATATTGGTTTTGGATTGGAGGTTGAGGCGAAGTCACTGTAGATCTTTTGGGCAGTCTGGTTTATGGGTCTTCACTGTTCCATCAGGCATCTTTGTATAGCAAAATTTAGCCCCTTCCAGATTGGCATCCTTCAGATTAGCTCCCTTTAGATTGGCTGATAACAGGTCAGCTCCTTCCAGATTGGCTCTCCACAGGGAAGCTCCTTCCAGATTGGCTCTCCACAGATAAGCCCCTTTTAGATTGGCTCTCTCCAGATAAGCCCCTTTCAGATTGGCTCTCTCCAGATAAGATTCTTCCAAACTAGCCCCCAAAAGGCTGGCCCCTTCCAACTTGGTGTTCCACAGTCCAGCCTCCTTCAAATTGGCTCTCTCCAAGCGAGATTTTGCCAAATTGGCTCTCCCCAAGTCAGCTCTCTCCAAATTGGCGTCCCACACTCTAGCCCTTTTCAGATTGGCTCTCTTCAGATCAGCCCCTTTCAGATTGGCTTCCCCCAGGAGAGCGTCCTGTAGATTGACATCCTGCAGGTTAGCACCCTGCAGATTGGCTTTCGCCAGGTTGGCGCTCTGCAGACTAGCTTTTCCCCCCAAATTCGCACCCTGCAAATTGGTTTCCCACAGGTTAGCGTTCTGCAGATTAGCTTCCCACAGGTTAGCACCCTGCAGATTGGCTTTCCACAGGTGCGCTCCCTGTAGATTAATCCCTTCCAAATTCGTCTCCCTCACATCAATCTCGTCCAGACTAAATTTCTCCCGATGCAGCCGCTCCAATGCCAGAACCACTACACCAGATTGTTCCTCTTGCCCTGTCTTCACCACCCTCCAAGCTTCATAAATTGCCTTCTCTCGACGTTCTCCATACTCAATCAAGAAAACAAACACCGCGATCAAAATGCCAGCTTTCTCCAGGATGTTGAACAAGTCCGCCCGATTCATCCAGTTGGAAACAGGTTCGATCGCTTTCTTCTCAAGCCATATGAATGGAGCTACAACCCGTCTACCTAGACTCTGTCTGTTCTGAAGTGCCTTGTGATAGTAATAATCCGATCGCCCCTCCGGTTTCCCATCCGCTTCCCACAGGTAATAAGCTTCTAACCGAATTGCTTCATCCCGGCGCTGCTGCCACCTATGCTTGAACCCTTTAAACATGCTGCCTCTCTCCATCAAAGTGACAGCACGATCGTGACAGCCAAAGCACTCCCATCAAAACCTTGCTACCTTGAGAAGCATTGCTTGCAAAGCTTTGCAGTCGTTTGACTTCGGGTACTTGCCGTCACTTCGATCGGGTGACGGTTTTTCATGGGGTGGTGACCAGCGCCGGACGAGGGGTTTTACGTTTTGAAAACGTGAAACCCCTTTGAAAGCTGTCATCCCTTAGCCTGATTGGGCTTAGACAGTCCTTGTTTCAAACAGGGACTGTAATTAAACCTGTTGGTGCGGTAAATGAAATTACTTGCTTGCCCGCAGCAACTAACCAGCGCCGGACGAGGGGCTATCCGCTTTGAAATCAATTAACTTCTCGTCCGGTGGTTCCATGTTGTGACCGCCGGTTGCATAGCGCCCAGGCCAACAGACCCTAACCCCAAACCTCAATCGCTGCAGTCCTTTCACCATCGGCGTTGTAGAGCTGAAACGCTTAGCGTTGCAAGAGCATGTGCTTGGATGAATGACTTCAAAACGTAAGTGAAACAAGACCATTCACAGCAAGGGGTTCAGGCATTGGATTCCCCAAACTGTAAGTGAAATGGAATGGGAGGATATCGCAGTTAGTTGCAGTTAATGGGATGTTGATTGCAGAAGTCCACCCTTTCTGCCAAGTAGATTGCAGCTCATCCAAGCTATCTGCGATCGCATCGCCTACCCCTTGGAAAATCGCATTCATCCCAACAGTTCATTAGAGCAATGGAGCAAACGTTGAAGCAATGATGGAACGTTCCAAGGCTGTTCCAACCAAGGCAGCACAAAGCTCAATCCAGCTCCTTTTTTTTAAGTTGGACAAATCCCGCCACTTTGCCCAATATCGAGGCATTTTCACCCCCTGCTCATCAACATGGCTCAATCGCTCAATGCTCCTAATAACAAGGGGTTTAGCGCTTTTGTGCGATGGGGCAAAAGTAAGGGGATGAACAAGCGCTTTGACAAAATGCGACAAATCCCGACAAATCCCGCCACTTGAATATCGCCTATCTCTGAATGCCTTTAATAGCAGGAATTACAGTAATGTCCATTCTGTCGCTAAATTGCTGTTTTTGTCCCGACGCAGGTTTGGGTAGGGCTACAAGATGAGAATCGCACTGCCTCATCCTTGCGATCGCACTGAACCATTTTTGCGATCGCACTTGCTCCAATCTTTGCGATCGCACCCACCTGTCCCAATGCCTCGCATCGGCATCGCCTCCCCAAAAAGCCAAAACCTCTACAAATTTAGAGTGATATTTCTAGGGTCACAGGCAATCGTATTTTTACCCTCAAACACATGAACCAATATCGGCAGAACTCTTTCAATTTTGAGCGGCTGCTAGGCCACTTTCGCGAACAGCCTTAAGACGTATTCAATGCAGTGAAAAATACAGAACGTAACCTGGAATAATAGCTGAGAAAGAAAGTATCAGGATTGTGTATTCACGTTGCGGCTAAAACGACAATTTACACTCTCCGTATTCTTTGGCGTCAGCACTTCGGCATTGATGTGCTGATTTTCGAGCAAAAGACTGCTCAATCCATATAAAACTCGCACAAGGAGTGACATTGAAACCGAGATGAAAAAGATTGCTGTTTTGGTTATTTCTATTGTGGCTATGCTGGTATTCTTGACCACTCAAGCTTACGCTGACGAGTCTCATTCAACATTGAGTGCAGCTCATCCAAAAGTTACTGACCCCCAAAATGTTGGGACGACCGCCAACAATCCGGCTGAATCTGCGGTGGTAGAGGGACTGGAACAGTGGCGCAGAACCATGAAACAACTTTCCACACCAGGAGCAGGGTGTTTTAAAGCCACTTATCCGAAAATTGAATGGAAACAGATGCAAGAGACAAAAGCGCCTGCACCTCCTTTATCGCCATCCCATAGAATTAACTCTGACAACATAGGGTTCAGAGACGATTGGTCGGTTAAAGTGAAAGGATTACTCTCTTCAGTGACTGGATCGTTTGACAGTGTCAGCGGGGTGACAAGCGTAACCGACTATCACAGACAAAACGACTTCGAACTTCAGCTCAATTCACAATCTTTCGACTCACCACCGATCTGCCATGGTAGTGATTGCCAAGGCTGGCAGCAATTCCTATATTCTTCCAATTATCCTTGCAGATTTTACAAGGGCGGAAATGGGTGTTTATATATACAGTATTCGCTATCTGGTTACAGCGAACCCTGTCCGAAAGAATGGGCAGCTGTGAGCGAAAACCAGTGCATCAAAAACAGCAAGACATGTCTTATTCCGCCCCAAACCATTGCAAGGCTAGCCGATATGTCCCTAACAGGAGTTGCCAATGCAGATGGAGATGAAGCCATCCTGTCAATTGGCAAAACCCTCTACACCATGAAAGCAAGCGACAATAGTCTCGACCTGGACAACTACTGGAAAGCAGCACAGTTTAATATTTTCGGCAATGGAGGAGGGTCTCTGGCTACTTTCAATCCTGGGTCAACAATCACTGTGAGAGTGACCGTAGATAGCGGCACCATGACAGACACTCTTACCTATGAAAAAAATGGGTACACTGCCGAGGCCAACAATCTCAACCTGATCGGTCAGCCCACTATTTTGAAACAGCCATATCCTGCAATTGTCTTCAAGGAGAGCAATGTCAAGGCACAAGAATGAAATTAAGATGTAGTTGAAATCGCAACGGGCAGAAAAATCAGATTTCTATCCCGCGACATTTCTCCATTGGAACAACAACCACCCCTTTTTGTGGCGGCAAATCGCTTTTTTCATTTACCGCCCCAACTGCGATCGCACCCAATCTCCACAGGCCATGCAGGGCTATGCAAGGCAGGGGATAAAGGGGTGGATACTTTCACCAGCGCTGGTGAGGAAAGGTTAGGCGAAAGTGGGGTGAAAGTTAGGTTTTTCGTTGGTTTTTGATCTGAACTTGATCTGGAATTGATCTGAGGTTTGGTGCGTTGGTGTAGCCTTCCGAAGGGACTAGAATCTGCACTATGCACCGATTGAATTGACGTTATGGGGTGGCTGCGATCGCATTTGATAGGACTGCGATCACATTGGGGCTTGAGGGGCAATCCTTTGGTGTGGCTGTACTATGCGCCAATTTAATTGTCGTTTTGGGTGGGTGCGATCACAAATGTCCATGAAAGATCGCTCCTTTTCGCTCCTTTTCGCTCCTTTCATCCTTGCCGCCTGGTCATTCACTCAAAACCATAAAGCCCCAATGCCTTAAACAATGGGGACTTCAGCGATAGGGGTTCAAGCCATAAAGTTGCATTATCCCGACGCAGGTTTGGGATGGGCTACAGAAACAGGTCGGGGAATGGCTTCGGTTCCATGGCCATGGATCCAAGGGTCAGCAACCTTGTGAAAAGTTGTGTCCCGAAAAAGCTGATGAATCGGGCTAAGACTCGCTGTGGTGAAAAAATTGGCCTGGAAATTTACACCACATTGGGCAGCTTCAAAGCATGGCTGGGCTGAGCTGGGTTGGGAAAGTGGTAACCCGGTCAACGCCTTGCAATGATTCGGTTTTGCAGAGAGATGCTGGGAAAGTGGTAACCCGGTTTTATTGTGAATGCGATCGCATCTGATGGAATGAAGGTGCAAACCACTTATGAAAACGATCGCTGGCATTCGTTGAATACTTTGAGGACGCTCTATCCGGCAGTTCAGATATTCAACTTTTTCATAAGCGGTTGAGCCAAAACCACTTTGGAAAACGACTTTGGAGAATTGCCATTCTCATAAGTCCCTTGCATTTTCATAAGCGGTTTTCTTCAGCGGCATCGACAACTGGCTTGGTTGTGCTTTGCAGGGAGTTAGGGGCGATTTTTGAAGGTACTATTTTTTCTTTGGCCGATTTTTCCGACGAGCTTGTTTCTGTATTTTGTTCTTAGAGCGATTCTTTTGCTTGGCTTTTTGTCGTGATGCTTGGGAAAAGTATTCTGCTCTTTGTTCATGTAGGGATTTAAGGTTGTTGCGAATGACGATCGTAGAGTGATGACTAGGGCCTAAGCATTGTTTCAATATTTGTAGTGCCTTGGTATAGAGGGGTTCCGCTTCCTTGCAGCGGCCTTGCGATCGATACAACCCAGCCAAGTTGTTGAGACTGTGGGCAATATGAGGGTGCTTTTCTCCTAATTGGCACTTGACGATGTCAAGTGCCTGAATGAGGAGCGGTTCCGCTTCACTGTAGCGCCCTTGCAATCGATACAACTCTGCCAGGTTATTGAGACTGCAAGCGGTATCGGGGTGTTCTTCTCCTAACTGACGCTTTTTGATCTCGAGCGCCTGAATGAGGAGTGGTTCCGCTTCATTGTAGCGTCCTTGCAAATCGTACAACCCAGCCAGGTTATTGAGACTGCAAGCGGTATCGGGGTGTTCTTCTCCTAACTGACGCTTTCTGATCTCAAGCGCCTGAATGTGAAGTGTTTCCGCTTTACTATAGCGCCCTTGCGATCGATACAATTCTGCCAGGTTGTTGAGACTGAAAGCAGTATCGGGATGTTCTTCTCCTAACTGACGCTTTCTGATCTCAAGCGCCTGAATGTAGAGCGGTTCCGCTTCACTGTAGCGCCCTTGCGAGTCGTACAACCCAGCCAGATTGTCCAGACTGCTAGCGGCATTAGGGTGCTCTTCTCCTAACTGACGCTTGATGATGTCAAGCGCCTGAATGTAGAGGGATTCCGCTTCACTGTAGCGCCCTTGCGAGTCGTACAAACCGGCCAGGTTGACCAGACTGCTAGCGGCATCAGGGTGCTCTTCTCCTAACTGACGCTTGATGATATCGAGCGCCTGAATGTAGAGCGGTTCCGCTTCACTGTAGCGCCCTTGCAATCGATACAACTCTGCCAGGTTGACCAGACTGCTAGCAGCATTAGGGTGCTCTTCTCCTAACTGACGCTTGATGATATCGAGCACCTGAATGTAGAGGGATTCTGCTTCACTGTAGCACCCTTGCAATCGATACAATTCTGCCAGGTTGCCCAGACTGCTAGCAGTAGAGGGATGCTCTTCTCCTAGCTGGCGCTTCTCGATCTCGAGCACCTGAAGGCAGAGCGGTTCCGCTTCACTGTAGCGCCCTTGCAATCGATACAACCTGGCCAGGTTGCCCAGACTGCTAGCAGTAGAGGGATGCTCTTCTCCTAGCTGGCGCTTCTCGATCTCGAGCACCTGAAGGCAGAGCGGTTCCGCTTCACTGTAGCGCCCTTGCAATCGATACAACGCTGCCAGGTTGCCCAGACTGCTAGCAGTAGAGGGATGCTCTTCTCCTAGCTGGCGCTTCTCGATCTCGAGCACCTGAAGGCAGAGCGGTTCCGCTTCACTGTAGCGCCCTTGCAATCGATACAACGCTGCCAGGTTGCCCAGACTGCTAGCAGTAGAGGGATGCTCTTCTCCTAACTGACGCTTGATGATATCGAGCGCCTGAATGTAGAGGGATTCCGCTTCACTGTAGCGCCCTTGCGATAGATACAACCCAGCCAGGTTGTTAAGACTGCTAGCGGTAGAGGGGTGCTCTTCCCCTAACTGACGTTTGTTGATGTCGAGCACTTGAACGAAAAGGAGTTCCGCCCCACTGTAGCGCCCTTGCAAGTAGTACAACCCGGCCAGGTTGTTAAGACTGCTAGCGGTAGAGGGGTGCTTCTGTCCCAAGCGATCACGCGCAACAACCAAACATTGCTCTAGCCAGGGTTCAGCCTGAGCATAAGCCCCCTGTCCTTGCCAGAACCAGGCAATTCTGGTAAAAGACGTAATGAAATCTTCATCGCTTAACCAGTTCTGCAACCCCGTTGCCGCTGCCCCGATATGAGGAATCGCCGGGGCAACTGCCCCAATCAGATCGCGAGTCGGCGTCTGGGGAATCCTCTGAGCCTCCTTTACCATTGCCCTGCAATAGCCACGCTTCAGGGCATCAGCTTCTCCCTGCTTAGCAATGAAGAACTCCCGGATCAACTGATGCAGTTGATAGGTTCCTTCACCCGTGTACTGCAGTAGATGGAGCTTCAACAGAGCCTCATCTCGCAGGTCTTCCAATTCCTCAGCATCAGAGGGGATGATCGTTTCATCGGTTAACTCGATCGCCGATTCCACCAATGACCAGGGAATCGGAGCCAGAGCAAACAATGAAAGCAGACAACCCAACCGTTGCGCCGATTCGCTCAACTCCTGCCAGCTCAACTCAAAAGCAGCCGCAACCCCCAGATTAGCAGTCATGCCTGCTTCAGTTTTTACCAGTGCCTTAGCCTCTAACCGCTTGGCATCTAAGCGCTGCTGCATCTGAGCAAGAGTCAGATCGGGTTTATTTGCCCAATAGCGTCCCACCAGTTCCAAACCTAAGGGCAAATATCCCAACCAGGAACACAATGCCTTAGCATCCTCTAGCTGCCCTTGAACCCTCTCCTTCCCTGCCAGCCTTCCCAACAACTCGATCGCCTCATCTTCGCTCAACACATCCAATCGCAACTCTTCAACCGTCGTGAAATGCTTGCGCGTGGTGAAGAGCACCTTAAAGCGCTTCTCTCCAGGAGGAAGAAAGGGCTGTACTTGCTCGTAATCAGTCACATCGTCAAAGACTACTAATGCTTCCCCTTTCGGCCAATAACGCCAACAATGAGCGACTTGAGCAGGTAATTCCAGTCCATCGGGTGGGGTAAGACCTAACAGGGATTGAGCAAAGGTCACCACCTGAGATCCCACATCAGCATCCCGTGCCTGCAGCCAACACAGACCGCCCAGATAGGTGCCCTGTTCCAAGTGAGTAGAGGCATACTGTAACGCCAGCTCCGTCTTGCCGATGCCTCCCATCCCCGCAATAGCAGAGATAGCAAGGCGATCGGATTGTTGTAGTTGCCGATATAAGGTTTCTATCTCAGTTTCCCGTCCCACAAAATGGGCATTAGACCGGGGGAGGTTGTGGGGTATGCCTGTGGGTTCTGGCTTAGGTTGTGGAGGGAGATATTGATGAATCTCTTGACGACCAATCTGATCGCCTTCAACAATACCCGCACTATTGCCAATACTGCCCTGATTCCCCACAGCACCCACAGGAGCACTGAACGCATTCTGAGCAACCTGATTGCTATCCCCCTGAACTACGCTAACATTCGCCGACGGAGAACCCGAAACATTCTGGACGATACCCGAATCCCCCTCAGCACCCTGGTCTGAGGAGTCCAGATTGCTCCGCTCTTGCGCTTCAGACGGCTCCATGGCAGCACGGATAAAGAACCGGGCCCATTGTTACTCAACCGCGAACCCACCCGCAAGCACTACCGCGCCGACGCCCGACCCCTAGACCTTCCCTCTACCCCCGTACTCTGCACTTCCTCCATTGCCACTGACAGCAATACCTGTAAGCGCTCCACAACGGTCACGTACTCCCTGTGCTCATCGTATTTGAGCGCCTTGGCCAAGACCCGCAAGTATCCCTCCATCTGCACCAAAACCTCGATCGCCCTATGCTCCTGTCTCACTGAACCCACTCCTATTCAAGGGAACATCAAACTTTCACTCGCTCTGCAGGCAAAGGCACAACCTCGCGACCCGACGACGATATCAACTCCAATCGCTCAAGCGTAGACAGATAGGGGATAAAAGCAAACTCTCTGACCCGATCGGCAATGGCATCAAGCGATTGTCGAACGCAGCTCAACACCGCTTCATTCGCCTCAACAATCAGCGTCCGATCGCAAATATCAAACTCTACCTCGCCATCGAGGGCGAACAAATCAGACAGACCCGCTGCCATCAAAAACGCCGATGCCAGACCGAACATAGAAAACTCGCTAACCTCAAAACACCAGCGACCTTGCTCCAGCTGCCATAGCCAGCAACACTCACCCCCCTCAACCGTGAGAAACAGTTCAAAGTACTGCAACTCTGGCACTGCAGCCACTGCAAAGCGCTGCAGAACATCCAAATAGCGATAGCACTCATCCAGTGCCGACAGGGTCGCGACATCAAAGACGACCTTGCAGGGCAACACATCAGGACGCAGCCATGACGCACTCTTGACGTACAGGGTGACATCCTCCCAAACATCAGAGTCCAGGAGGCAGCGAGCAACCGCAAGCAGCTGCTCTGCTCTGGGATCGTTCGGACGGATGAACCTGGGTTGGAGGTTTTTGGGGCAGGTAAACGCAATCCCATCCAGTCCGCCCCGCAAAGGCAGAAACACCCATTCCCAAAGGCGCTCTACAGCCAGGAGGGGAATCCCATATTGATTCCTGCAGGGGACAACCAGCACAGGGGTTCCTCCATACAGCGCCACATAGGGACGAGCGGTTGTGACCGTCTTTAGCAACCGATCTAAGAGATCGTTATGTCGTACCTGCAACATCAGACGCTCAATTTCAATCTTTGAGCGTTCTTCAATCTGCTGCAGGCGATTGCCTGGGTTCTCATCTTGAAAAATCATCGCCGCTCCTCCATTGCCTTCCAGGGGCACAAGAATACTCTGCCATCCAGGAACATGCTGATATACAAAAATGGCACTCGCTCTAAAACCACCGCCTCGATCGCTTGACGATGCTCTATTGCCCCTCTGAGTCTGCAAGGATCGCCCGAATGGATGGCCAGCATCAAACCATGCTCAGCACAATAGACGAAATTAACTCGCAGCCCTTGCAGACAGGGCAGCGGCTGCAGCCCTTGCAAGATGGCACTGCGGGTATCAGCATCCAGATAAGACCTTGCCCGCTCAAAGCCAAGGTAGGTATCTGGCTCTAAGACGACATTGGCACCACCAGGATTTAACACCCGGATCCGATAGTTGTTGCCCATACCTGCCATCACCAGAGCAAACGCCTTCTGGTAGTCGCGAATCGCTCGCCAGTAGGTGTCTGTGTCCGGTACCACAATCAGGACGGAACGTCCCGTAAGAGTAAGCTTGCAGCCCTCCAGAGAGGGCAGAGCACCTAATGGAGTGTCAGGGCGTGCCTGAGCAGGAACGTCCCCTCTCAGAGCCGTGCGAGCCGATTGCAGGCAGCTGAGGATGTAGCTCGCCAGGGCGCAATCCGATTCCCGCAAGTCCTTTAAAGGCAGCGAGAGCAACAACAGCTCAAACAGCTGCAATGCCATCAGGATCCCATCTAGCGTTAGCCCTTTATTGGGGGGAGTTGAAGATAGCTCTGAAGCAATCTTGCTGAGGACGCTAAATAACGAGACAGCCAGACCGCGCTGATAGGAGTTTTGCTCCATCGGGGAAAGCAATAGTTCAAGGCTATGGCTGGCATAGGAGATAGGCGTCAATGCGTTATTTTGCTGGCTAAGCGTTTCCATAGCACACCTCCTTCTGGAGTGAAATCGTTTCAGCGGCACTGGCATCGGGAGGGGCTAGCAACAGTCGCTTTATCCGGTTCAAAGCAGGGATGTGTCTTAGCTGTCCTAGCCTGCTCTCAATCTCTGGAATCAGCGCCCGCACTGCCTTTATGCCCGCATCGCTGCCGTAGGCGACCAGTAAATCGGCTTTCTGTTCGCTGATGTAGACATACAAATCGTTGTTGTCAACGCTCAATCCTGCTTCCCTCAGCAACACTCCAGCCAGGGCTGCCAGGGAAAAGCCATCCATATTGAACGTCCATCGCTCGCCCTGTAGCTGCCAGCTGCACAAGACACAAGCGTTTTTGCTAAATACCTCCATATTTTCAGGGATTAACAAACAATCAAACCGCTTGAGATCGGGAAGCGTCGCTAGGGCCAGACGATGTAAAATGTCCCAGCGCTGGTAAACGTTATCGAGTCCCCTCAGCGTGCGAACCAATAGCGTCAGCGCCGGGTATTCAGGATAGGGTGGATTTGGCTTGACACCGCCTAAAAACTCGCGGGTTGAAACCCAATGCTGATAAACAATTTCAACCGTCACATCAACCGTCAGAATCTGACGGTAGGCAGCGGCAATCACGCGGCAATGGGGATCTTCAGGTTTGACAAACACCTGACCGCCGGGGTAGGTAAAGCACATGGCATAGAGATCGCCCCGAAACGGCAAAAACAGTGTCTCCCATTCCTCCATACTCGATAGCAAAAACGCCGTGGGCAAATCAGCACAGGGAATCGACAGATAGGCGAGCACCTCTTGATTCGGGTCGCGCTCGAGGCCGTAGCCAGGACGGCCAGTTATCCCCCGCGACAAAGAAGGATTCAGGGTGATTTCCAGCATCAGCCGATCGATTTCCGGGGTGATGTGGGGTTCCATCAACTGCATCCAGCGCAAACACAGAACGTTAGTCTCTAGCATCAGGGTGTCCAACCTCCATCGGTAACGTCGCAGTCCGCATCCCCTCGGGTGAAACCAGAACTAGCCAGGCACCGGGGCAATCGGTGAGTAATGCCCGCTCCATCTCCATCAGATGGTTCTGCTGCAGATAAATGAAGGCTTCTGTGTCCGGGGCAATGACCAGGGCAGAGGTGCCATCAAAGCTAAGACGACAATCGCCTAAACACAGCAGGCTTGATAGGGTAGGCAAAGCCGCTTCAGCCGGGTGCTCCATTGGATCGGGGGCAATCCAACCGGCAAGGCATTTTAAGCAAGCAATCAACAGGCTAAACATGACTCCTTTCCATAACGATTAAGCAGGGGTATCGTCGCTGCCGGTGGGGAGGGGAAAGACATTGTCACTCCCGGCAGCGGCGGTGACAATGGGGGTTTCATCAGGGAAGTCGCCTGCCAGCACCAAAAACAGTCCCTCCATCTGGCAGCGGCTCGCTTGAGCAGCAGCGCGGGCATTAGCAAGCCATATCAGGTCATCTCGATCTGAGGGGTGAGCGGCGCTCTTTCCCCAGAGGATTTCAATGGCATCGATAGCTTTGTCCAGACTTTCGCTCAACTCCAGCAAGGAAGGGTATTGAGCGCTCACCTCTTCCCAGAGAGCGTCTAGCCTGGCGTTCCGCTCTTGCAGGGCCTGCAGTAGCGGCGGTAGCGATACCGGGGGGTCAGGTAGATCGGGTAAAGAGATGCCCAGATCGCGGGCATGTTCGCACAAGCGATCGTAGGCCACTGTGGCGTAAGTTCTGGCTCGACCGGTGCTGTGCATTTCATTGGCTTCCATCTGGGAATGGCAACAGACCTTAGCCCAGAGCTGGTTTAAGGTCTCAACTGCCGTATAGAGGGTCGCGGCGGCTTGGGTCAGCGCCGGGTAAAAGGTGGAGTCGGGACTGGTTTCGAGTTGGCTGATATGGCGATCGAGTTGTGCCTTCGCGGTGAGAATTTGCTCTCTGGCACTGGCAGCCCATTCTTCCTCCTGGATGTCCATTCCAGGGGCGGCTTGAAGCGGGTCTAAAAGCTTGATGGCGTCATTGATGAATCTCTGTGCTTTGCCCAGCGGTTGATACTCCGTGGATCTCTCCTGTTGCATTTCCTTCACCTCAGCTAAATTGGTAGAAGGAACGAACCCATGACAACGAACTGCAGCAGCCAGCATCTCCCCAATGCTCGCTGCTAATTTTTTGCTCCAGCCACAAAAAACGACATCCGCTAGACTGGATATAGTGAATAACTCCGAAATGCAGCGAATCTCTTGACTTCTGGTTCGCTGCATTTTGCTTGGGCTGGTCCCGCACAATGAAGGGACAAACCAATTATTGAACCACAGTAGCATCTTCAGATAAGCACTACAGACTAAAATGGGTGCCATCACTCAACCCTCCATCTGGGGATTAACTGCTTGTCTGGCAATAGCCAGCAACAACGCCTGCCTCGCATTAACCCAAGCCCCAGAGCGCTTAACAGCTCTGAGGTTAAATTCCTCATCCAGGTCAGCCTGAAGGTCGGCTTTTTTATCCAGGCTGGTTTCTACCCCAAACAGGGATAGCTGACCCGGCCCAACCCGCTGCAATATCTCAGGGGCACTAAAGCTCGCCGTGCCATCCTGCCAGCGCACTACAGGCAAGCTGACCCGGCAGCGACGCAGTCTCTGCCAACGCTCTATCGTTCCATAGCGCTGGGACAGGCGATCCGGCAGTTCGCACACAAAGTCGCCAACCGCCAACGCGATTGAATGAATCGGGCTGATTCGACCCTGTTTCATGTCGGCCTCATCCTCAAAATCGATTGTCGAAACTCGCGATCCGCTTTGCCGATCGCATCCCATACCCGTTGCTTGACCTCTGTGGGGAATAATCCCGCTATTTTTTCGATATCTGCCCAGTCCTTCACCCCTCGCATCAGCGCTGAAAGCTGCAGCCAGGGGGGAGTATCGGGGGGGATCAGCATTTCAGTAGATCGATCTACACCCTCTATCTGAAATGCTGATCCGTTTGTTGAGACGACTTCTGCCGTCAGCTTTTGTACGTAGGCATCCCACTCTGGTGACAGCGCTCTAATCCTGGATAGGAAATGGTTTTCCAGATGCTCAGAGAACTCTGCCATCGTGTCGAGTCGATAGGCTTTGCGACTGAGGTTCTCAATCGGCTGGTATTGCTCCATTGCCTTCGCGATCCGTTCGGCAATGTCTGCGGTAATTTCCAGTCGATACTGATGCACCCGGCGCTTCATGCAACAGTGTTTTGTGGATAACCCCACCAGCTTGAGCAATTTGTGGAAGCAGTTCACGTCAGATATCTCACAGGTGAACTGCAGTCCATGGATGCGTTGTGAGTGCTTGGTGAGTCGAGCAAACTCACCGGCGTGGATGCGGCCAAACTCCGCCGCGTCCTGGACCAGCGGATGATTTTTATCCCACTGGGTGAGATCGCCCGACATGACAGCGCCAACTCCCTCAATCTGCAGCAACAGCGCTACCGTATCCAGTTCGCGGTCAGTAAAGGGAATGGCCGGGGAAAGCGCTTTCAGGGTGGCGGCGCTGCCAATCACCCGCGATGCGCTCCAGACCTGCAATGCCTGGAATTGTTCGGGCTGCTCCATGGCCAGTTTGAGCAGCGCCTGCACTCGGATCGGATTGATGCCGCTGTTGCCGGGAGCAACAGCCCAACTCTCTAACCATTGCGCGTCATCTATCCCCTCGTACTGGCCTGTTTTGAGCGCCAACTTTTTCTTTTCCAACCGCGTTCGCTCGATTGGTCCCGAGGTTTCTTCGCAATCGGGGTCGATGTTCTCATAGTGTTTGCATTTGGCCAGAGTGCGGGCGCGCTGGCTGACGATCGATTCTCTGGCAGCTCTCCAGCGCTCGCGTAGAGGCTTTAAGACCTCGTCGGGAAGGGGGAAGATGGTCTCAATATTCCAGCCGTTCCCCTGCCATTCTTGCTGCAAAAACTCTCGTTTGAAATAGGTTTGCAGGCACTGATAGGCCAGCATGGCTGGCAGTTCCTGCCAGGTCTCAAGTCGTGCCAGTTCCTTGATTTTCAAGTTGTCAACAATGGCATGGGCACCAAGGGCCAGGGCGATGTCGTGGGTTCGCTCCAATGGTGAGAGGGCATCGGCTTTGAGCAGCTTTGACCAGTAATCGGCGGTGAAAATGGCCGGGTCGGGATGGGCTGCCAGCCCTCTAGAGCTGAGGTAGACATGACGTTCTTTGATGCGATTGCCCCAAATGGCGTCGCGGATCCGCTCCCCTCTCTGGGAAACCGATTCAGCGGTTTCAAACGGGGTGGCATACTCGTACTGGACATCGAAGTATTGCGAAGTGCTAGAAACGCCAGAATTGAAGCAGGGACTGAAAATGACATAGTCGGGTTTATTGTCCTCTAGCCACTGGTCAGGGTTCTGGCAAAATTCGGTTTTCGCCTTTTCAAAGGAATCTTTGCCATCAAAAACCTGTCCCTTTTTATGGCGCTCAAAGCGGTTTTGCAGCAAGCGATCGAGTTCTCGTGTCGCATTCTGAGACCCGCAGGGAATGGCCACCCGCTGCCCCGCTGCCAGCGCTTCAACCAACGAATGCACCCAGGTGAATTTGCCCGTGTTGGCTTTTTGAGGCCGACCTTCTACAGCAGTGCCGACGGCGCGGTCAGGGTAGAGTTTGATGGCAATGTCGCTGTTTTGTCGTTGTCGTCTCAGGGGTTGAATTTGAGCGGCCTCGAGGCCAGCCAGTCGAGCGGTAGTATTGACTGAATCCCTGGAGAGCCTATCCTGTGCCAGAGCAATGGTTGCAGCCCCTCTCAGGATGCGTTGGAATTGTTCGCGACACAGTTGCGGTTCGTTACCTAAGGAGCCTTCTGCTAGCCGCTGCAAGACCTCATTGGCCTCATCGCAAATTACAGTGCTGAAATTTCTGCCCTTTAACTTCCAGGCCGACTCTGGACAGAGGATGGTGATGGGTGCTCTGGCATCGCTGTAAATGGTGGGCACCTCTAGCACCGCTGCCAGGGATTCGCACAGCAGCCGCGTCGGGGCAAAGATGGCTGCAGAGAGCATAGCCCGTTTGCAGCCGTCCACCAGCGATTTAATCGCGCTCTGGGATTTGCCGGTGCCCTTTTGCCCATCCAGGGTGTAGAGGGTACGGTTGCCGCTCCCTGCCAACTCCAGCGCCGGGAAGAAGCCGACGGTTGCGCTTCCCTGCAGGCTGTTGCGCACCAGCGCCCGTTGGGCGACCTGGTCTCTGGCGGTGCGGATGGCTGTCGCAGTGTCAGCTTCTCCTTGCCAGTCCATGCGGGTGTCCAGGTTAGCCAGTACCCGATCTAGCCACTGTTGGGTCTTCTCCTGTCCCTTTTGCCGTCTGGCTTGCGCCTGCTTTACCCGTTTAATCAGGGTTTTGCTAATGGGCAAACTCTGGCGCTCGGGGAAGCGGAAGCCATATTGTTTGGCCAGATGGAACAGCGAGCCGATGGTGACCGGTCGCGAGGGGATGGAACGTCTGAAAGAAGCGACCTTTTTGGGCACATCCCAGGTCGTTCCCCGCATCGAGGGCGACCATTGCTCCCCTAAGGCAATGGCGTCATTCTCGCCAAATTCGTGATAGAGCGCCATCAGGACGCTCAGGCACTCGGGGTAGTTGCCGCTGCCGGGTTGCCGGGGGGGGATGTGGGAGAGGGCATCTCTGACTAACTCGTAGGTGTCTTGCGGGTTGTCCCCTCGCAGCAGCTCCCGGCGCTTCAGGGCTTCCTGGTATTGCCGTTCGGCTTCTTGTTCTCTGGCCTGGTGCCAGTTAAGGGCATCGCTGACAAAGGATTCCGGTAGAGTTTTAAACTCATCCAGGATGAACGCTTGCCGTCCTACAGCACCGAAGAAGAAACGAGAGGCGTCCTTACAGGCCGGGTCGGCGACGCCGATGATGGACTGGAGGTAGGTAACGCATGCCTTAATGATTCTCCATCCAGGCAGATCGGCAGCGGCGGATCGTAAACCTCCACCAGTGCCGCTGTCAGGGTTTCCGTCTGGATGTAGTTGACCGTCGCTTGTAGCTGCCCGTTCTCGATCAGGTAGTAGCAGCCGGTTTCGATCCGAGGGCGCTGCTGCTTGCGAGTGTGTCTGAGTCTGGCTTGTTTGCCCATCATAATCCTCCAGGTGAAAGGGATTGCGGAAAACGAGTCTGAACTTGGGCTGCTCTGGGGTTGAGCTGTTGGACTCAATGGCCAGGGCGCAATGGGTGGCAATGAAGGGGTGCGCTTTAGCCTCCTCAATGCCCATGCCGCTGTCGATGTCGAGGGCGAGCACATCGGCGCGGTTGGCATGTTGTTGATAGCGGCGCTTGCCAGGGTCAAGCAGCGCGGGCATCCAGGGATGACCCCGGCTAATGTGCGCTGCCAGGTCGGCGAAGGTGCCGGTGGTTGGCGTCCATGCCCCGGAGTAGCTGAGGTTTTGCGGGTCGGTTTTGCCGACGACTTTGTGGTTGGCACCGTAGCGGATGGGGTTGATGACCCGCTTCACGGGGGGGGCTGGTTCGTTGGTCGGTGTCCAGGTTACCTGCATGAGACACCCCCTCGCGATCTTACGGATCTGGGGTTGTCATCTATAGGCGAAAGTGCTACAATATTCATGACTAGAAACATTTTACTTTTTTCTGTTGGTTCCAGGCGAACTGGTAATTCGCCTGGGCTTTTTATTCGGTAATATTGGTTGCTTACAGGGGTGCGATCTCGTTGCGTAAAATTGCACATAAAATCCCTATCGGCAGATAGAACGTTCATCTGTCGTACCTCATCGTATTGGTTATCTCAATGCCTGTCTTATCTAGCCGGTGGGGCGCGACTAGGATGGCTTGGGGAAGACTTCACGCCGCCACCTCCCCCGCGAAGACCTTCCTGCAGGCGGCAATCAGCCGCTCGTTGCCGCTTAAACAATGGATGAGGACGCGGTTGAAGACCTGCCAATCGGTGCGGTCGTGGAAGTGTTTTTTGAGTAAGTCGACGATTGGCTTGGCGCTACGGTGAATGGCGATGGTGCTGCATTCGTTCTCTGGGAGGGTTAAGCGCCACTTCAGATTGCTCTTCAGGTAGGGGATGACGATCCGGTCGCTTTGAATGTTGTCCCCGCTCTCAAGCGATTGCAGGCAGGTTATCAGGATGCAGTTGAAGGCTTTCCATTCTGAGTTAACGCGAAATGTGCTCTGCAGCTGCTTGAGAAACGGATGCAGCGCTCTGTCTATCTTGAAGGTTGTGCGCTGGTTGTTGCTTTTACGTCTGGGGAGGTACTGCTGCTGATTGAGTTGCTTGAGTTGCTCAATCCATCGATCCGTCTGGGGTATGGATTCCATGGCGTTACATCTATCGGTGATAGATCGATAAAGGTCTGATGAAAGCCCCCGCAGGGGCTAGAAGAGTCAATGCTCGAATGCCGAGCTATCAGGGAACACAGAAAATGCGATGACGGGGCGCGACGGCTTACTTGTCGCCCAAGCCGATGAATAAATCGCTGTCGCTAAAGTTGCGACTCAGGGCACTTTGCACGGTCGATACGGTCTCCCGTGCCCGCTGCAGTGCCGCTGCTTTGCCCGATTGGCCTATACCCTCGTAGCGCTGCTCTAAGGCTGCGATCTGGTATTGACTGGAAAGCAGTGCGGCTGCTATTGCCTTTGTCTCTAGATCGAGGACTGTTTTCTCGTTCATGGTCTTGTTTGTATTGGTTGCCTCAGCCGGTTGGGGCTGGTTGCGATGGGGCGCGATCGCCCATGCGAAAATTGACCCGCTTCCAGGGGTGGAGGGGTTGGAATCCTACGATGCCGCGCCCTGCGACTTAAATCTGAATATCAGATTTGGTGGAGTCTAGGGCTTGGGGTAGGATATTGGGATAAACAGTTTTGATTCCCATTGGAATCGCTGCCCCGGCGTTGGCGCGCTGGGGTTTTTGCTTTGACATAGCCTAGTTTGTGTGAGCAGCTTTAGCCTGTGGGGGCTGGCTGCTATGATATAAATGGTTAGGCTGCGTCTAATTTGGCTAGACGATCAAATAGTAACATGACGTCTAATTAAATTAGACAGTGAATGGATATTTTTTTTAAGTTCAATGGTTGCTCTTCAAGCACAAAGCCCCAAATCAAGTAAAACTCAATTAGGCCGCTTGCTGAGACAGGTATTGAGCGACCAGAGAATTTCCTATAGTCAACTGGGGGCTGCTGTTGGAATCAGCAAGCAAATGGTTGGTTTTATTGTGAAAGGCGACACTATCCCTGATCGCAATAAAATCCCGCACTTGGCTGCTGGTTTGTCAAGGCTATCGCAGATTCCACTTACACCAGAAGACCTTGAGTATTTAATAAAGGTCGATGTCTGGGGGACAATCTTTTTAAAAGATCTCCATTCAAAATCCAGAATAGTGAAATATCCAGAACTAGCGAAAAGAATAGAGGATTTGCGCGTCAGTCTTGGCGAAGTTGAGTTTGTCAAACGTTGCCAGAATTGCAGGATAAGACCAGAAGAGCTAAAGGCTGCTGAGGAGGGCTACATCCCCAATCGTGCAGCTGCTGGCCCGGTAGCAGCACTTTTTGATGAGCCTCTAACTGATTTCTTTCAGTATATTTCTGATTCGGACGACTGCGATTCGTGCTGTGACCAGCACGAATCAATCAGATCTTAAACTTCTGGATACTGCTTAATTGAAAAAGGCTTGTAGCTTAAAGGCTTGCAGTTTGACTGTGGAGAGTGAAGTTTAAGCTTCTGAATTTGTATTAATTCCTCATCTGAACATCCTACGCTTTGGGCAACTTTGGCTAGATCGTCACCCCAATCTCTCCATACTTGATCGAGTTGATCCCCATCTTGAAATTCAATAATTAAAGTTTCGCTGCATCTTAAAAAACTAACTCTACAACCATTAAGACGGGTTAAACCGAATCGGTTGACAAAGACTTGTGCAATCCATTTTTCAATGGAAATAGAATTGGTTTCTCCTTCAACAATGCAATTGCTGCTATCGATACTAATTGAGTTTTTACAAAGCCAAGGAAATTCGATTGCGAGTCGTTCAGCCACGGCAATTGCACCCCAATCTATATATAATTGATAGGCGTTAGAAAGACAAGAAATGCCATTTTCTTGCTCCCCAATTGATAAATAAAGTTTGCCCGCTAACTCATTTGCAATAGCTGCAATCTGAATAAAACCATTAGCACGAGCATATAAAATGGCTCGATCGTAATTTACTTTTGCTTCCTCTATTTTCCCATCAAGCCGATCTAACTCAGCTTCGACAAGCAAGTATCCATGATTGAAATTTCCCTCAGCGTTCCGTGCCCAACCTTCCGCTATTTTTTGGTTAGCAGCAATTTTTTGCATGTAAGCAACTTCGTTTTCCTCAGTTAGACAAGCAATCAAACTTAAAGAATTGTATAGATTTAATTCTGCATTAATAATATATCCAAAAGCTGCTTTTTCATACTTTTTGAATTCTTGAATAATAGTGAGGGCATCTAAAGGATTTCCCAATAAATAAGCCCGCATTGTCTCACAAATACAAGCTAGGAATACGGGGGTATATTGTTGGCTTTCTATGAGCATTGACAACCCACTCCTATCAAAAACCCTTGTCCGCTCACCCTGCAAATCCAAAATCAGTTGATGTGCAATAGAGGCATAAGTGAGGGGGTATTCGAGGTTCAGCTGCCTGAATTTGCTTTCCCATTGTTCGTACAGCGAGCGCAGTTCAGCTAAATTGAAACCAATAAATCGACGGTCGTCTAGGGCAGCAAGAACAGAGCAAGAAGCCATCATAAAGTCTCCCACTCTAGCTCCGATTGAAAAGGTCTCCTCCAATGGTTCGATCAGATCTCTAATTGGTAAGACCCAATTAGAGATCATCCCAAAAAATGCACATCGACAACCTGGCTTGGATAATTTATCTCTTTCTGCTAAAGATTCCAACGCAAATTTACCGAACTGATAACCTTTTTCAACCTCTCCAAAATGGCAACAAAGCATTAGAGCGTAATCCATTAAACACTGATACAAAAGCGAGGAACGTCCATGCTCAAGGCAAAACCTCATTGCAGTCAACACACTTGACAAACATAATTCGAATTTGCATGTAATGAAAGTTATCTCTCCCAATGCTTTATGGCATCTTATTAGAGATTCCTTCCAAGGTTCTTGGACTTCTGGCAAGTCTGCCAAATCTTGAGGTGAGAACTCTGGAGGTTTTTCTGAAGTGATAGGGATCCCAAGCTCTTCTGAGAGGTATAAAACTAAATTTTCTGCCTCTTGAAGTCTTCCCATAAACATAAGAGTACGAATTTTTAGCTCATATGCCTCGGCTAGATCGTCTTTGGATTTAGCTCTTGTAATTAGAGATTCAGCTAGTTCAAGAGATTGCAAGAAATTAGTATTTAAAATCTCTGTCTCTGCCCATTTGCTGTATAGCTCAAGTGCAATATCTTCTCCTGTTTCATCTTTGGGGACAGGATTTTCGTCTAAAGTTTCGATGCCCTTGCGAAATATTTTTGCTGCGCTTTTGTTATTGCCACGCGCCATCATCTGTGTGCCAGCCGTTAAGTAGAGCTGAGCATCTGCAAGGATATCGACAAGAGTTTCCTCACTATCTATGATGGGTGGGAGTTGATCGCCATCAAGCCTGGCTTGGACTCGTCGTTGCAAACTACGGTATGCGTCAAAAATATTGGTAGGAGACATAGGGTGCATGTTGAACGATCAAAAGGCAAAATTTGCTAAGTTAATTGCTGCTCTTTGGTTGGATGAAAACTTGGTAACTAAGCTAATGAACAATCCACAAGAAGAGTTAAAAAAGTTTGGGCTTGCTACAGTAGCAGCGGTAATAACTACTGTTGCTGTCTCTCCTGTTGCTCAGGGCGCTCCACCAGTAATCAATTTTGAGAAAGTTGGAGAGTTAAAAATAGATCTCCCTCCAATACCTGAGACAGTATTTGATTTGACAGAACAGATTCTCCCGGTTGGCAAAATTGAGATCAAAATTATTTTCTGCTTCAATGTCTGTTGTACTTAATACAAATAACATTTGTATCTCCCAGTGAAAAAAGTTGAGAACGATCGTTTTCATTTTTTGTAGCATTGATCATCTTATAAGTTATAAGTTCCTAACCAGTGATTTTGAGAAATTTAGGACTATTTTTTACAAATTGATCAACTTTAAGCATATTTTTTAACTATTATCCTTAATCGCAATTTTGACTTGGTTATTGCTTTCTGTCACGAATAAGCTGATGCTCTTGATTCAACTGGGATTTTTAGTGGAATTGAGAGCTAGATGTTGCTGTCTGTAAATTGCGCGTCTGAAAACAGATATTTCTAGAACTCATAATTCAATCTTGCACGTCAGATTTGATTCCTCGGTTTCTACCGAACAATCGCATGATTCGCATAATCATCTCATCTCGCAGCGCAAAGTACATCCGGGGTTTTTCCAGTACGTCTGAATCTCTTCAATTGAAGAAATCCGTCCGATCGATTGTGATACCTGAGGTAGATCGCACCGTGCAATCTTTCTTCAAATTTGAAAAAATGATTCCAGAACAATATCGAGCCATTGTTGCTGCAGCTCGATCGCCCCTTTCATTCCCATCTGCTGAGATTTCTCCAGCGCTTCAACCAGCAACTCTAACGGCATGGGGCCTTCCAATCTGACTCCAAAGTTGTGGGTCACCTCCAGACGGCTAGGAAACTGATGCGAGAGGCTCTCCAACCACCGATCGCGTTCTACCTCTGACCCATTGCTTGCTCTGCCCAGCTCCCGCTCCAGGGCAACTAGGAAGCGCTCGAATGCTTTGTTATAACCTGCAAGTACTTGAGTTCGCAGTCTATCCGCCATTTGGAACAGTCCCCTCACCTCATCTCTCAACTCGGGCAAGTCATCGGCTGTCACATACCAATAAGGGTCAGAAAAATGCATGAAACTCTTTTGAATAGCAGCCCGACGAGCGATTAACTGATTGCGCCATCTATCCACCTTCCGAAATACCGGGATGCTAATTCGATAATCATGCTTAGTCTCCCGCACTGCCTTGCTGCGGCTAGGGTCAAGAGCCAAAGCGCGATCGCAGACAACATTAACCTTGCTCACCCCTGCCTTAACGGTGATGTTGAAGTGGTAGTAGCGATCGGTTTTAAGGGCATCGAAGTTGCGCTCAATGGTCTGTGGGGTTGCATCCTGGCTGGCACGTTCCTGTACCAGCCGCTTAATCAGGGAGTTCATAATCTTCTTGCTTTTGTCAGGGAACAATGTTTTGCGACGTGTCGTCAATTTATGACTTCTTTTGTGGTGGTTATGCGATCGCATCCAGCAACTGAGTCTCAGAAAACAACTGAATTGGTGCTTGCAACCAGTGTGGATTGTCATAAGTGAAGGTGTAATGCCAGCCTAATTCAGTGGTGTTGTCTTCAGACTCGTCCAATTTGGCCTGTGTTGCTTCATCGATATGCTCCCAGCCCGTAATTCTTCCCCTCCCCTGTTTCAGGTTCAGGTGTTGCCCATAGTGAAACTTTGGCTCCTCCTCAGTCTCCAGGGTCATGGTGATGGTTCTGGCTTCAACAGCGATCATGATGGTCATCTCCTATCAAGTGTGGTGGTTTGCAAGAACTTCAAGTCAGCTGAGGTCTAAGCATTTGCCTCTGGCCATAAAGCTGAATCGCGCACTCTGCAAAGAACAGAAACAGTTGCCCAGCGATCGCTATGGCAGCGGCCAGGACGCGGGGGAATACCTGGAAAGCGATAAGCCAGAGGATGAGAAGAATGATGATGATGGGTTTTGCATGGTTCATAGCAACTCGTCCTCCTCTGGAGATTCTTCACCCTCGTCAAGCCAGAGAATGCCGTCAAGCGTTTCATAGCGGACTTTCCCTTTAAAGACTGAAGATTCGCTCTGGGGCAGGGTCTGCAAGAAGTTATCGAGCGCTTCAATCCCCTCAGCATCAGGATCGTCATAGCCGGGATGAAGATTCCATGTCTTGTCAGCGAGGTAAAACACCATCAGCTCGCGGATCGTTTCAGAGGGAATCCAGTCTTGAGCGGCCTGGAATGCAGCAGTGACAGGATCCGGGGCCTCAGTTTCGATGTACCAAATGAGCTGAATCTCTGCTGCTTTTGCGCGATAGTCCTTGACTGGCAGAGCTTGGATGCTGGGATTGCCCCGCTCTCTAAAGACAATAAAGTGTGAAGACTCTTTTAGCATTGTCAACCTCCTAAATTTGTGCTGCAAAATCAATAAAATTCATGGTCAATGTGTGACGGGATAAATGTTTTGTATTTCCCGCGTACGCGGCCATCAAGCCGCCCAATGCCCCTCACGCAGGGCAATGCGTTCGCGCCGCTCCAGCTTCAACCAGCTGAATTCCTCGCACAGAAACTGCAGGTCAATTTCAAGCTCAACTTTGGCGTCCTGTGCATTCTGCAACGCTGCCAGTGCATGGGTGTATCCCTCATTCTCCCGACGCAATTTTGCCCGTTTAGCCTTGCGTTGTGCCTCATTGGCGAGGGTCTCGTCGAAGGCGACCATTTCATCAAACTGCTCTGAGAAGATGGCTACCGCATCGCTCAACTGGCGGATGTTTTGCTCGATCCTCAGCAGTTCGCTGCGCTTGGCTCTAATCTCGGTTGGGTATTCGTGCGGTTGAGGACACAGGCTCATCTCAGCTCTCCGGATCAGAAGATGGGCGCTCTGGGATTTGGGAGGAAACGAGGGTCGCTCCCCCGGTGCCTTCCCCTGGCAGTAGGGGCACAGGCGCGGGCTATTTTTTCGTCTTTTCAACTGACGTTCCAGTTCGGTGCTACCTCCCCACCAGATTCGGGCAATATTGAATCCAATGCCGCGCTCTTGTGCGACCTGGGTGAGTCTGGCACCGCGACCGCGTATGTGGGAGCTGATGCGGTTCAGTAGATGGTCGCGGTCTCTGCCCGGTGTCCATCCCAGGTAGTGCTGACAGGTATGTTTTTCGCTGATAAGGCTCCCAAAGTGGAGTAGGTAAACAGTCATCTTCTCTACGTCGCGTTGGACAGATAGGTTCCAGGTAGCCGATGCGTTGCACTACCTGCTCTGGATGCAGACACATTCCCTGGGTTTCATTGCCTTCCATGGCCATGGGCAGGGCGTCGAATTTGATGCCTTTTGCGGCGTATTTGGGTTCTGTGTAGACCATGAGTTCATCGTCTGCGTAGAGGATGATGTCGCCTTCGGTCAGTTCGTCGGCTCGCATAGAGGTGGTCTCAGTCATGGGTCTTCCCCAGTTCTAGAAGGACAGTAAAGAAAGTCCAGAGAACGATAAGACAAGGGAAGATGGTGATTAAAAAGTCAATAGCGGTCATATCTTTTTCCCTGTGGCGTGTTGGGTAGGGCGAGGCACTGGCACCGCGCCCCGTTCATATCAACTCTGGGTGTTTTGAGTCCCGTTTCTCACCGCGTCCCGTTGTTGTTCGGCCTCTCTGGTTTCCTGGTTGAAATCGCGTTTTTCCCAAACGGTTTTAACGGGTTTGGCTTTGCCTTCGAATGCTTTTTTGAGATCCATGATTTTGTCCTGTAGTGAATGGTTGAAGCGGTGGGGTGAAGAGCACCCCGTTAAATTGCTATGCGCGGCAAAGGCGAGGCATCTTACCCCTACGCAGCCTCTGGAACCCCATCAATAGTCCCGATCAGCTCCACTCTCCAGGTCCTATAGTTGGGACGCATCCCAGTGGGGATTACCCACACAGGCACGTTAGCCATTGTCCTGATGACATCAGTGGGTTCCTTACCGTGTTCGTAAAACATGACAGCTTTGCGACCGTCTGCCAGGAGGTAGTCCGCCTGGTAGCAAATGGTCACAGCCCGCATCCTTGGTTTATCGTCAATGGTGAAAATTGCAGCCACCCGATTCTGTTTATGCGGGGGAAGGGTTGCCTGTAATTTCTGCAGATAGGCCATCTTGCCCATATCTGTGACAGGCATCCGAACTGGAGCCTTCTCAGCGGTCTTTTGAGTAGGACGATCGAGGATGGCGAGCAAAGTAGAAATTTTAATGGGCATGACACAAGAGCCGCCCGCAAACCAGTCTGAGTACTCGCCAGAGCGCAGCTTGTAAGAACTCAGATGTTGGCCAAAGGTGAGATCGACATAGCCTTTACCATATTTGCCAGGAGTGGGATCGAGCTTGCTTTCAATGTTGGCCGGATCCACTCTATAGAGGTTGCCGTAGATGCCGCCCACTGTTTGCAGATGTTGAGCGATTTTGATTTTGTCTGTGTCGGATAGATGCTCAGGGGCGATGGTGTTGGCCTGGGCTTCGATGTGTTGTTTTAGTTCTTTTTGAGCCTTCGATTGCTCGTCTTCTACTGCCCATTTGCATTCATTGGTTGCTTCCCAGTGGCCCCGCGTGACCTCGTTGAAGTGGCCACAACTGTAGCGGTCAGCTTCGATGTGGTGGGCGAAAGGGCAGTTTCGGCAGTGGTTGACTTGTGGATCTCGTTGAAGTGTTGCTACCATGAGAACATCTCCTGAATCTTGATAGGTTTGGGCATTGAACCGTCTGACTCTGGATTTCCTACGTCGTTGAGTCGGGCGGTTTGGCTTTTGTGGAATTGATGTGAGAAGTGGGAGAGAACGAAGGCGTTCTCCCCCGTTGTTGTATGCGTCCGTTTCGATCACCTATGTTTCTCCCTCTGGGCTGCAATTTTCGCCTTGCTGCTTGGGCTATTGATTTTGCTTGGCCTCCAGGGGGAGGCAGTTGCACCTTGGTTAACTTCTGGCTTGAGGTGGTACTGACCCGTTCCTTGATTATTAGTATGCACTAAGTGTGCACACTTTGTCAACACTATATGCATACGGTCATGCTACTATGTAGACGATGTAGATATGAGGTGTGAAAATGACAGCAGTTCTGCTAAAACGTGCTGTGGCGACCAAAAAACCTCGCGTTGTTGTTTATTTGAGCGAAGACCTTAGAGACAAATTGGAGCAACTGGCTGAAAAGCGGAATCGCTCAGTCAGCAACTTGCTCCAGACTTTGGTGAAACAAGAAATAGAAAAGGCGGAAGCTGAGAAGGAAATCTAAGAGTGAATCAAATAGCTCTAGATAGTAAATATGTTTTAGTTACAGCAATTGGGATTTATCGGCTGAAGCCTAAGCTCTGCGAGCACTGCATTCGGTTATAGAGGTTTTACGTTTTGAAAACGTAAAACTCCTTGCCCTAATCACTGCGATCGCATAATCTAGCGGGTGTATCGTTGCACACCCGCTATTGTGTTTGGGTTATGTCAATTTCTCCTCTTGAAGATTTGAATGCTGCAATTGAAGCCAACAATCCCTTCAACAGAAATCTGTGTGTCGGCACAAGAGATGTTTGGAGTAGGGAACTTCCCGATCTGCCTTCACTGCATGCCCATGTTTCCAATGCAGTGATTGACGCAGTTGACGAGGTTCGCAGCGGTCAGCGTCAGGCCATTGGTATTACCCTCAATGCGGAAAAAGGACAGGGTAAAACCCACCTTATTGCTCGCATCCGCCAGCGCCTGAAGGAGAGAGGGGATGTTTTGTTTGTTTATATGACTGAGTACGACGATCTCGATCGCATTAGAGAGGAGCTTCTAAACACGCTGACAAATAGTTTCAAGCAATCTGGCGCTCAAGAGGTAACTCAATGGCAGGAGTTAGCAACCACCTTTGTTAACGATGTCCTGGATAAAGACTATTCCCCTCAGCATCTGGTGAGCAAGTTCTCTGAAATCTTGAAAGAAAAACCTGATGTTATTGACGAGCTGATGGACAAAATATTGGAAGTTATGCCGGAAATAGATGAGAATCCCGATCTAATTCGGGCAATCTTATGGACGCTCTCGCCAAAGTATGCCCCTCACGCTGCTAAATGGATAGGTGGCAGAGCGTTGTCAGAGCGAGCTGCTGATGTTTTTGGATTGCCAGCTAACCCTGAAATAGATGCCTTTGAGCGTATTTGTCAGCTTTTGGATTTGATCAGCGTTCACCACATCCTGGTAATCTGCTTTGACTCCCTTGATAATCTAACAGTCAGCGATTCGGGACTGACAACCGCTCAATGTGTCACCGACTTGGGTGCAGACCTGTACAACACCATTGAGCGTGGTGTCATTCTGACAACTATGTACTCTGAGACGTGGATACATCAAATCAAAGCATTGCCTGATGCCGAATTTGTCATTGATAGGCTCGGTGAGAAAGTCTTCGTGTTGAATGGCCTCGATCCGGATGAGACAGTCGAACTGATTGGGCATTACCTGCAAAAGTTTTACACTGACCAAAGACTGATACCTCCTCATCCTGTGTATCCCTTTGAGGAAAGAGCATTGAGAGTAATCAGTCAGGAGAGGCCAACGCCCCGGCAGATTTTGAAGTGGTGTCAAGAGAACTGGAACATGCCCTGATGGGAATTGTCTTTTTCGCACAACATTACTTTTTGTAACAATCTCCGCGTAATATATCAAACGTTATATTTTGTTTTATACTTTCCCTTATGCAGTTAACACACCGACCAGCGGCTTCGGAACTGGTTAAGGAACTCCGGCGACGTCTAGACCTCTCTCAAGAGGGTCTAGCGCAGCGCATGGGGACTTCTTTTGGGACTGTCAACCGCTGGGAAAACGGTCACTCTAACCCATCTCCTATGGCACTCAAGTTGATGGAATATGTGCTAAAGGAGATGGGTGATGATGGTGCAGACCTGTTAGATCTGTATTTTTGAGTGCTTTAGTTGCGTTAAAGAGGGTGCCTAAAGAGGTACTAGAGGATTCCTATGGCAAGAAAGAAGGAAACAGAAGCTCAGACTAATGCTCGCATCCTGCTGACGTTGTGGGATATGGGCGGTCAGGCAACCTGGAGCAAGCTTAGACCCCGGATCGTTCGGTCTGGAGAGAAGACTAGCACTTATACAGGTATCCTGACAAAACTTGAAGAGTCTGGTGCGATCGCAGTAGAGGGCAAAAGAGGCAAAAAGTACTCGCTGATAGAGCCGGAAGGTTTGCAGTTGCTCAGAGAAAGTCTAAGGGATCCAGGTTGGAAGTACCCGTCTCAGATCGGTGCGAAGATGGCAAACGGCCTGCTCAAATGGATCCGCGAAATGGGGGATGTACCTGCTGCAGAAGCCGTCGATACGATCGGCAGCTACGACGCCTTTCAATCGGTTGCGCTGGAGGTTTACGAACGCCTTGACCAGGAACATAACTTTGATGGCCTGGTACCCATTTACCGGATTCGTCGCGAGATTGATGGTCAAGTCAGTCGCTCCCAGTTTGATGAATGGCTCCTGGAAATGCAGGCCGAGGGGATTTTTCAGCTGCAGGGGGGTAGTTTGCCCGATCAAGATCCTAAGAAAATCGAAGATTCTATCACAACAGAATTGAGTGGATTGCGTTGCTACGCCAAGCTTCTAGTCGTTTTGTAGTCTTTCTCTTCCTCCGAAATTATGTCAGTATCGTCGCTTGAAGCGCTAAATGATGCGATTAGCAACAACAATCCTTTCAATCGGGAATTGATTGTCAGGAAGAGAGCGGTATGGGACAAGGGTTTTCCTGACCTGCCTTCGCTGAATGCTCATGCCTCTGATGCGGTTTTTGAGGCGATTGGAGAGATTCGTAAAGGTCAGCGTCAAGCTGTTGGCATTACGATTCAAGCCGAGAAAGGTCATGGCAAAAGTCATCTTATTAGCCGCATTCGTAGCCGACTCCAGGAAGAAGGCAGTGCTCTGTTTGTCTATATGAGCGAGTACGACGATCTCAACCGGATCAAGCCAGAATTTTTGAACACACTATCAGGTAGTCTCAAGCAACCTGGAAAACAGGAGGTCAGACAATGGCAGGAGTTGGCAGCTGCCTTTGTTAACGATACTCTGCATAAAGATCATTCACTCCTTTATCTAGTCGAAAAATTTGCCGAAATTTTCACTCAAAACCCTGATGTTATTGACAAGCTGACCGACAAAGTTATCGAAGTCAGACCGGAAACGGACGAAAACCCAGATCTGTTGCGAGCTATTCTATGGACGCTCTCTCCTAAACATATGTCCTATGCAGCTAACTGGCTGGGAGGGAAATCACTATCGAAACGAGCAGCTGACACTTTGGGTTTACCAACTACCCCTGGTACCAATACTTTTGAGCGAATTCGCCAGTTGCTGGATCTGATTAGCATCCACCGCACGATCGTCATTTGTTTTGATGAGCTCGATATTGGAGGTTGTAGCGACTCCGGACTGACAAGAGCACAGTGCGTTGCAGGATTAGCTAAAGACCTCTACAACAGCATTAGTCGTGGCGTTATCCTGGCAACCATGTATCCTGAAACATGGTTGCATCAAGTTAGGACGTTACCCTATGCCGAAGCTGTTGCCGATCGGGTTGGTGAACGGATTTTTGCATTGAACGGTCTTGACTCCGATCAAGTTGTGGGATTAATCGGACGATACTTACAAGATTTTTACACCAAAAACGAACTAATTCCACCCCATCAAGTCTATCCTTTTGAAGAGGAAAACTTAAGGACGCTGGGTAGAGATAGGCCAACAGCAAGAAGAATTTTGCAATGGTGTCAGGATAATTGGAAAGCAGCTGAGGGAAGTGCTATAGAGCTTACCCCACCTAAAATCGATAAAGTTGAATCTGCTTTTAAAGCAGAAGAAGAAGACCTGGATGAAGAAGAATTTATGGATAAAAAAATGAAGCTTGCAAAAGCTTTGATTTTTGGTTTTCACCAGCTAATTGGACAAGATTTAGAGGGTGTGAATATCAAAGAAATTGATGCAGATGTTGCTCCCAAGAGATCGAACAACGGATATATCGATTTCCGGGTTATCGGCGAAGAGAATAGCCAGCCAGTGAAGATTGGTGTAGGGATAATCCAGGAATCTTCTGGACATGGGGTTCAGGCCGGAATCAGCCGCCTTGTAAAATATGAGAAGTTCGATCTCACCCGTGGCTGCTTGGTTCGCTCCAAAATAATCACCCGTGGTGCGAAAAAGGCGCATCAGTATGTTAATACTTTGGTTAAGGAAAAAGGCGGGGAATGGGTTGTTTTAAAAGGGGAGCAAATCAGGCCGCTGCTGGCAATCCGGGCGGTTTACGATAAGCGAGAAGATTACGAATTAAGCGAAGAAGAAATTTTTGATTTCATCCAGCGACAAGAAATCGCTGCCAACAATCCCGTCATCCGAGAAATTTTGAGCGCTCCATCTGGTGAGGTTTCTGAAGACGAGGCTGTGGATGAGGATGCGGCGCTGGATGCCCCCGATGAGCCTGTAGCTGCTGCATCCGGTGGCGATGATATCGATATTGAGTTATAGCAGTGAGTAACTCGGTGCCGATATCAACCGCACTCTGTCTGCCTGTATCGGACATCGAACCGCTGATTCAAGGGGCAACTGTTGCTGCCATCCCCTGTCAGTTTGTCTACTTTGGCAATACCTTCGCTCTCTACCCAGTTCCTTCGATCGAGACTGCTTCGATCGAGGCTTGGTCCCGATGCGAAAGGTGCGATGTATTGGAACCCGAAGAACTTCTAGATTTGTCGAGGGCGTCTCCCTGGGATATCTCCACACTCCAGGAAAGGCTTCAGATTCAAGGGAATTTATTCTTGCTTCACCTGCGGGTCTATCGTCTGGCTGAACCTATCCACTTGCCAACAGATCCCACCAGCTACGACAAGATTGGGAAATTTATCGGCCTCCCTAGTTTTGGCGCAACTGAAACCTTACCCGTCCTGGACGATCGGGTTTTTGCCCGACGCCGCTACGAACTGGAGCAACTCTTACCCCCTCGATATGCAAGGCTAGAGAAGCTGCTGCCTGGAATTGCTGAATTACCCGCGAACCCGGTTGCACAGACTCTAGAGCGAGATGTCAGGGGGTTGCTGGGTTGGTCTACCCTTTCGCTTCAGCCCACTCCTGGTTCCGATCTGGGGTGGATAAGCGACATCACCGCACTAGGCAACAGAAGCAAGGAAGAAGACAAGGGAAAAAGCAATTATCAGGCAGGGACGGACTTTGAGAACATCGTACGTTGTGCCCTGGAGTTTCTGGGATTCACGATTGATTCAGCCTATAAAGGCGGTGCTGGCGGTCTAGACCTGTTTTGCTCCAAGCCTTATCCCCTCGTTGGCGAGTGCAAGGCAGGCAAAAAGATTCCCAGCGGCACAACAGAGGAGCTATTAAAACTGGGTAGGATGCATTTGGGTACAGAGCAATTTTTGGACTCAGCAAAATTGATAATCGGCCCCGGAAATCCTACCAAAAATATGCTCCAAGCGGCAGAACAATGGAAAGTTAGTATTATCAATCCAATGAGCTTACAAAAACTAGTTGAACTGCAAGCAAATTACCCTGGCTCTGTCAATCTGGTTGAGCTGAAGAAATATTTGGAATGGGGTCAAATTGATAATCGGGTTGATGAGTATATCAAGAAAGTGAAAGAAGACATTCACTTGCGTGCCCATGTTGTCCGAATGATTAAACATCATATGGAAAATCCAATATTTCTAGAATCTGGGGAAAGCAGCATTGAAGTTAATGCTCTATTCGTTCTGTACTGCAGCCTAAATCCTCCCAAGAGTCTTCAATTACAGGAGTTGCGCGATGTCTTAGTTGAACTTTCCTCACCCTTTGCTGGGTATTTGGGACGGGAGAAAGATAGTCAGGGAAATGATTGCTTCTATTTTCTGCGAGAATTGGTGGAACCCAAGTCTAGCTAGCCTTTTGTGTGATCGCATTCTTTCCCCACATCTGCGATCGCTTCACGCTACTCTCCCCATGAATATAGAAGCAGCTCAGACAGTACTCTGGTACCATCGTGACATTAACTCTCAAAGCCTCCCTATGTCCGAATCCCAAAAAGCCACCCGCGCCACCATCCCCATTGGCCCCATCCAGGTTGATGGCTTCATGTTGCCCGATGGTAGCTATCGCATGTCCCAGACTCAAACGGCTGAATGTATCGGAGATGACGCGATTTACGCCAGACGCTTTTTGAAGTCCAGGGAACTTAAAGCTTTACTGGGAGAGGGTTATACGCCAGACACTTTTGAAGTTGACTCTACGGGTCAAGTTAGAGGAGAAACCAGGATTAGGGGATGGCCGCTCGATCTTGTCTATGCCTACTGGATTTATCGCTGCTTCAAGGGCAATAGAAAAGCATTCAGCTTGGCAATTGCTTTAGGGGTTGAGACCTTGGAGCGCCGCTTCGATGATGCATTCAACATCACCCGCGCTGAACCGGAAAGAGACGATCGCCTCTCCCAACGCCTTCAGCAACTGGAACAGGATTTGAAAGGAGCAATGGACTTTGAAGCTGCTGCCCAGTATGAGCTGAACTATGTGAGGGACTGGTTGAAGCAAAAAGGTCTCGATCCGTGGGAGTTGCCAGGAGATGATTCAGCATCCCAATAAGAAAATCCTCTCAATGAACACCTCCACCCTCTCAAAACTCATTGCCAGGGCTTGGCAGGCTGAAGCTAAAGCTATTGTTCTCCCTGATGGTTCTATGGTTGTTGTGCCTGAGAGACCTGATGGGATGAGGGATGAGTGGATCGAGCCGCTGATGGCTGTTGCTCTGATTTGTACTTGATGGGGCGGTCTTTCTTTTTGGGTGCGATCGTGGCATTAAATATCGGAAGTGACAGTGTTTGACAGATGGCATACACTCGACTCAGTAGGATTGGGTGGCAATTAATGTTACGAAAGCTCATCAAAGCACTGATACAATGGACTCCCTCCTGGCTGGGAACTGGTTTCACGCTCTATGCCCTATCGCAACAGGATTGGTTTCAATTTGCAGTTCTTTCTGTCTGTACAGGTGGTACAGCTCTGTGGGTAAGTTTCAGCACTGCTTTCATGGAGGAAGCAGATAAAGAAGCTGCAAAGAGGGGAGGTACTCTTGCCCAATGGATATTCACTCTGTTAGACAAACTGGTTGACCAGAGTCGGGAAGGACTGGTTAAGAGTTGGCAAGAATTAACCTCCAACTTTAAAGTAAAATACTATACACGACTCAACTATCTCTGCCGCAAGCTTGAAACCCATGGACTGGATAAAGAGCGAGTCCTCAAGATGGAGCAGATTTTTGTACCAGTGAATGTTGTTCGCAAGAGTCTGAAGCAGATTTCCCCTAACCTTTTGAGAAAGATGGGTGTACGAACACCTCTTGCTAACCAAAACACAATTGGCACTTTTCTGGCCTTGATGCGTCGCAATCCAGACTATCGACGGTTGGCTATCTTGGGAGCACCAGGATCTGGTAAAACCACGTTGCTGCGCTACATTACCTTGATGTATGTCATCGATAAGCACAGATGGTTGCATCCCAATGCGCCAAAATTTATTCCGGCCTTGCTCTACTTGCGGGACATTTATCACGATATTCTTAGATCTCCCAATTTGTCTTTGGCAGAGTTGTTGACCCGATGGGTGCAAGACCTGGAAAAAAACAACCCAATTCAGCCACCAGAAAACTGGTTTGCGCGGCAGCTCCAGCACAGTCGTTGCCTGATCTTGTTAGATGGACTGGATGAGATTGCTAGCGAAAACGAGCGACAAAAGGTCAGTCAGTGGGTGGATCAACAAATGTCTGACTACAAGGAGACTGCTTTTATTCTGACCTCTCGCCCTCTGGGATACGAACATGCCAAGCTCCAGCAGGATGTTCAGGTTTTGGAGGTTCAACCTCTAACAGACGAACAAATTGAGCGGTTTGTCCATAATTGGTACCTGGACATTGAGATCGAAAAACAGCAACGAGAGGTTGACTCAGGAGTACAAGAAGACGCATCTCGGCAAGCGGATTTTTTACTAGAGGAAATCAAAGCGACACCTGCTTTGAAAGAAATGGCAACCAATCCTTTGTTGTTGACAATGATTGTGACGGTGCATTGGCAGCTCGGAAGTCTTCCTGTAAAACGTGTCGATCTATATGACGAAATTTTTCAGGTTCTTCTGGAAAAACGGCAGAAAGCTAAAAGGATGTCATATATTCTCACAGCTAGCCAGAAACAGGCTGTCTTGCAACCTCTAGCACTGGATCTGATGTATCGGAAAACTCGAATCTTCACGCTAGAAGAAGCCCAGTCTTTTTTTCAAGCAAAGCTGGAAAGATTTCCCGGCCATCAACTGACCCCAGCCAAGTTCTTGAAGCAGTTGCAGGAGGTTCATGCCCTGGTGGCTAAGGAGAAAGAAGGGATTTACGAATTTTCACATCGAAGTTTTCAGGAATATCTGGCAGCGGTTGAAATTAAGGAAACCAGTCAAGAGTATCAGCTGGTAGAGCAACTGCAGCGGCCAGATGAACTATCTTGGTGGGCCGATACGATGCGCCTCTATGCTCCAAAAGCCAACGCTACGGGACTGGTACAGGCGATTCTGAAGCGTCCCACCTTTGAGTCCCTCGTCCTTGCCTGTGACTTCTGGCGAGATCGGGCAGAACTGGATCCTAATGTACAGAGAAACTTGCTGCAACAACTCAACCAACCACTGATTCCTCTCGAAGGTGACTGCTTTAAGTTTGCGACAACAGTGCAACCGCGTTACTTTAAGCTGGCCCACTATTTGCAAACTGCACAGTGGGAGGATGCTGATAAGGAGACTTACGAAGTTATGTGTCAGGTTATTGGTAAGAGAGGAGGGAATTGGGATCTAGAAGATATTCATAACTTCCTTTGTGAAGACCTGCATACCCTCGACCAACTTTGGGTAAGGTATAGCAGAAATCGTTTTGGTTTCAGCGTTCAACGAGACGTATATGCAGAGGTTGGTGGCAAGCTTGATGGATGTTATGATGAAGCAGTTTGGGAAAAATTTTGCGATTGTGTGAAATGGCCTAAGGTGGCGAATTGGGTTGATTATAAGCTTACTTTCTATCTTACAGATATTACCGGACACCTCCCTGGAATAGGAGTTGCTTGGGGGGTTTTTGATCTGGGTTTAGGTTTTGAGGGTTGGTTGTCTCTTCTCTCGCACAGAGCACTGCAAACTGTAACCTCTAACCCTCCCAACTCCCTATAAACCTCATCTCCCTCAAAACTCCAACGCCAACTGCAACGGCGCTCGATCGCACTCTGGCAACGGCTCCGGCTCCTCCTGCACAGCGGGGCAATAGCGGGCATAGGCACAGCGGGTGCAATGCGCCCCTGGTTCCGGTTCCCATTGCTCATCTGCCCTCATCTGCAGCGCTAATTCGCTGACTTGCTCTTCTACTTGTTGCTTGTGCTCGACGCTCGCCTCAAAGCAGACCTTCTCCCCCAATCGCAGGTACAGCAAACTCAGACGCTTCAAGGGTTGCTGATATTGCTGTTCCAGGGCAAGGTAGTACACCCCCAGCTGCAGATCGAGCTTGCCCGACTCTGGTTGCTGGATACGACGACCAGACTTGTAGTCAATCAACTCCAGCCCGTCTTCCACTGCATCCAGGCGATCGTAGCGACCGGTGAGCTTCAGCTCTACCCCACTCGTCCGCAGATAGCCCTGAATATAGCCCTCTATGCCCACAGGCTTGACCATGAGCTTTTCATTAGCAATGAACTGGAGATAGTAATTCTCTAGAATCCCCTTACCTTCTTCCGTCTGAGCTTCGCTCAACTCACTAGCCTCATCTTGCCAGCAGCGATGAATCCACTCCAGCGGTGGTAGCGGTTCCTGATAGTGCCACCCCCCATAGATTTGAGCCAGTGCCTTGTGCAGGGCAGTTCCCAGGGCAGCGCTACCGAATCGAGTCGGGGTCTTCATGCCCAACTCGTAGCGATAGTAATAGGCACGCGGGCAACTCTGGTACAGCTGCAGCTTGCCAGGGGAGAGACGATAGTCCATAAGCGAGGGGATGACGCTGTCCTCGCAATGTAGTACATTGGCGGACAGGTATCAACTTTATCTCAATCATGACTCGCGTCTCTGTTGCCGTCCGCATCCCCGAAGCCCTGCACAGGAGGCTGGAAGCTTATCTGGACAATACCCGCTCCAGCAAGACTGAGGTGGTTATCAATGCTCTGGCTCAGTATCTGGGTGCCACTGAAGAGGTCTCGCTTAATCAGCGGGTGAAAGCGCTGGAAGCTCAGGTGTTTCAACTCAATGCTTGGGTTCAATCTGGTTCTTCCCCTGGAGAGGCTCAAGAGGAAGCATGACCTATGAGAGCTGCTGAAGTCCTCAGACGCTATGCCGCTGGAGAACGCGACTTTCGTGGGGTGAACTTGCGCGGGCAAAACTTCAGGAACAAAGACTTATCGGAGGCGGATTTCAGCGGGGCGGATATTCGCAGTGCTGACTTTACGGGGGCGACGCTTTGCGGGGCGAATTTTAGCGGGGCTAAGGCTGGGTTGCAGCGGTGGTGGGCGATCGTTTTGGTGTTGTTTTCGTGGGTGTTGGCAGGGGTTTCTGGGTACTTCTCAGGATTTGCAGGCTATCTGGTAGCACTCATATTCAGTGATAGTAGCAGTGATGTTGCTGTTGGATGGTTTTCTCTGATTGTATTAGCACTTTTGCTAACAGGCATAGTGAGACAGGGGACTGGCGTAGGCGCAGTCGGAAGCGTATTCGTAGGTGCAATCGCAGGTGCATTCGTAAACGTAGCCGCAGTTGCAGCCGCAATCGCAGGCGCAGTTGCAGGCACATTCACAGCCGCAATCGCAGTCGCATTCGCAGCCGCAATCGCAGGTGCAGTTGCAGGTGCAGTCTCAATCGCAATCGCAGTCGTAGTCGCAATCACAGGCGCAGTTGCAGGCACATTCACAGTCTCAATCGTACTCTCTCTCATCAGTGTTTATATTGGCTGGCGAGCTTTAAAAGGAGACCCGCGCCATGCCTGGATTCGCTCAGCTGCTGTTGCTTTCGCTGCCATTGACGGTGCCAGCTTTCGCAATGCCAATCTGAGCGATGCTACCTTCGCTCAGGCAATGCTTAAAGGCATAGATCTTAGAGGTGCAACCCTTACACGCACCAACTGGCACCAAAGCAAGAACCTCGATCGTGCCAGAGTTGGAGGAACTATCCTGTTCGATACAAAGATGCGAGAATTGGCGGTGACCCATCGCGGTACAGGTCAGTCCTACAAAGGGATCGATCTCAAAGCGATATATCTGCCAGGAGCTGATCTACGTGGTGCAGACCTAATGGAGGCAGATATAAGCAATATCAGCCTAGAGGGGGCCTCGTTAGAAGGGGCTAATTTGACCAGAACTAATGCGCTGGGGACTAACTTTCACCAAGCCCGATTGACAGGGGCCTGCATTGAGGACTGGAGGATTAATCCCACCACCAACCTAAGCGACCTGCAATGCGACTACATCTATCGAAAATACGACAAGACTACAGAGGAATTTACCCACCGCTTACCCGTTGATCCCAACAGCACGTTTGCCCCCGCTGAGTTTACAACACTTTTCCAGGTACTGGAGAGCGCCCTGGAGACCATCAACCTCACCTTCACTGAAGGTATTGACTGGCAAGCGTTCTTTGCCTCATTTCAAGCACTGAGAGAGCAGCACCCCAATGAAACGGTTTCAATTCAGGGAATGGAGTACAAGGGCGATGCCTTTGTCGTACGGTTGGAGGTAGATGAGGGAGTCGATCGAGGCGCAATTGAGACGGAGATAAAGCAGCTCTATCAGGCTCAGTTGAAAGCACTGGAAGCCCAGTATGAAGCACGGCTGCGGTTGCAGGGCAAGCATCTGGATGATGTGCAAGCAGCCCTTGAAGATGCTCGACAATTGCGCGATAGCGAGCGGCGAAAGAACACAGAATTATCTCGACAGGTCGGAGTTCTGGCTGATAAACAAGGCGATACCTATATCACTTTTGAGCGCAATGTTGGCAGCGCCTTCAACCAGGGCGAGCAAACAAACATTACTGCAGAAATGGAAGGCAACCAGATCGAGAGGATTGAGACTTTGAATCAGAACAAGAGCGACATCAACCAAACAGTCACCTCCTCCCCCGGAAGCAATATCAACGCCTTCCAGGGCAACCAGAACCAGGTCACCCAAACCCAGAGCACACAAGCCCAGCTAAGCCAAGCAGAGGTTATTGAAATGCTCGCTCAAATCAAGGCATTGATTGAGGCTGCAGAGTTGCCAGGGGAGGTCAAGATTGCGGCTAATGCGAATTTGCAGGTAGCTCAGAAGGCAGCTGCACAGGAGGAACCTAGAAAAGAAAGCGCACTGGATAGTTTAGAGAATATGGCTGAGACGTTGGAGAGGGCGAGCAAGACCGTTGAAGCAGGGAAGACCTTGTGGGGACAGGTGAAGCCTATTCTGGCCAAGATTGCGGGATGGTTGGGGGCAGCTGCAGGATCGTTGTTGTTGGGGTGAGGGGATGGATTCTAGCACTGCCAAGCTGATAGCCAAAGCATGGCAAACCAATGCCAGAACCATTACCCTTCCCGATGGTTCCATTGCTGCGATTCCTCAGAGACCTGATGGAATGAAGGATGAATGGATTGCAATGGTGTTGAGCGTTGCTCCTGTTTCTTGTTGATTAATGCTGAGGTTTGGGACATCCGTTTTCATTTGTTGTTAACCTGGGTCGGAACTTATTAACTTTTACCCATGCCCCGACCCTCAATTAGCTTCACCAAAGGCAACGCAGCTCTAGCCAGACTGGTCATCCGTGCTCGCAAGGATCCCAACACTCAAAAGCAGGTGAAGCAATGGTTGAGGGAATCAGGCTTGGTAGAGGAGATCCCTGAAACCATTACCCAGAAGCAATTCGCAGACTGGGTCAGTACCATGTCTGGGGTTGATGTTAGCGAGTCAGCGATCGGTCGATTGGAGAGAGCCGAAGGTCACACCGGGCCGCCCGTCAATGTGTTGATCGCACTGTGTCGTCGAATGAAACTCCTGAAGCTACCAGATGGTTCCTACTGCGATATGGATCGGGTAGTAGAAATTTTATGTGGTGAGGTTGAGTTGGATTGAGGGGACATCAGCGTTTTCTGTTGTTAGCCTGGTTCAGAGATAATGCTCAATTCACCCTATGCCTGAGTCCGATTCGATCAACTTCGCTAAAGGTTCCCTTGCTCTGGGTAGATTGGTTATCCATGCCCGAAAGGATCCCAAGATTCAAAATCGAGTTGCCCGCTGGATGAAGAAATCAGGACTAGCTAGGAAGTCACCTGATTCCATCAGTCAGGAAGAATTCGCCTTTTGGGTCAGTGCAATGACTGGCATCAATGTCACTGAATCGGCTATCGGTCGGTTAGAGCGGGGAGAAGGTCGAACAGGGCCTCCCATCATCCCCTTACTTGCCCTCTGTCATGAGTTGAAGTTACTGAAATTGCCCAATGGTTCACCCTGCAATATGAATCGGGTGGCAGATATCTTGTGCGGGAAGATTGAATTTGATGAAGAGTCGCTATGGGGTGAGCAGGAGGATAATTGATGAGGCATCAACCTATCCCTGACTTTGTTAAACTGGTCTCACTAGCTGAGGTTGAGCCATGACTACCCTGCTCAAGACCGCCCAGAAAATCATCTACCCGGAGACTGACGGTTTACCCTTGTCTGACAATACAAAGCAACTCCGTCTGATTATGACCACTCAGGGCGGATTGGATGCCCTGTATCAGAATGAGAAAGTATTCGTTACAGGAAATCTACTCTGGCTCCCAGTCGAAGGCAGTGGTGAGAGTAAAGCCCCTGATGTGATGGTCATCTTCGGTCAGGATAAGCGCGATCGCACCTCCTATAAGCAATGGGAAGAAGGCAACCTTGGGCCGCAAGTTGCCTTCGAATTTGTTTCTAAAAACAACAGTGTCAAAGAAGTAGAGGTCGTGAAGCTCGACTTCTACAAAAGGCATGGAGTAGATGAGTACTATATCCATGACCCCGATAAAGGAACGCTGAAGGGATGGACGCGAGAAGGAACATGGTTCCAACCCGTTCCCGATATGAATGGATGGGTTAGTCCCTTGATGGGTATTCGCTTCGAGCTGATTGGTAAGGATATGCAGCTCTATCACCCTGATGGGAGAGCGTTTGAGACCTATCCTGAGATTATGAAGCGGGCCGATCGGGCTGAATCAGAGTTGAAACAAAAAGATAGCCAGATTGGGCAGGAACGGCATCTGAGAGAGCAGGTTGAATCGCAGCTAAAGCAGAAAGATAACCAGTTAGATCGAGCTAGAACTGAGTTAGAACAGGCAGCATTGCAACTTGAACAGGAACGGCAGCAACGTCGAAAACTAGCAGAACGTCTTAGTAGTCTTGACCCTGAACAGCTGAGAGCGCTTGGACTTGACCCTGATATGTTGAGTTGAGAGGGCGATATATTGGTTCAGTTATTGTGATGGAAAATCGCATTTTGCGATCTAAACTTGGGGTGATATCGTTCCCAAGGTATGACTTAGGGTTGTGATTATTTCAGTTATTGCTTTCAAAGGTGGCGTAGGAAAGACCACTACAGCTATCCACCTAGCTTGCTATTTCAAAAAGCGTGGCTCTACTCTTCTGGTTGACGGGGACTTGAACCGTTCTGTATTGGGTTGTGCAGAGTCTGGAGATCTCCCGTTTGAAGTTGTTGATGAGCGGGATGCTGCTGGGAAACTGAAAAATTTTCAGTATATTGTCATTGATACACCAGCACGTCCCGATCCAGAAGATATCAAGATTCTCTCTGCTCAGTCCGATTTGCTGGTTGTTCCTGCTAGTCCAGATGCTATGAGTCTGCGAGCACTAAGAAAAACGATTAAGGTTTTACAGGGAGTTAACTACAAGATTGTCCTAACCCAGATTCCTCCTTATCCCAGTACTGAAGGGAAGGAGGCTAGGGAAGAACTTGAAGAATCTGGTTTACCAATATTCTCTAGCGGTATCCGTCTTTTTGGTGCATATCGTAAGGCTTCTCTATCGGGTGTTCCTGTCTATGAGGCGCGGGATCGCAATAAACGGCTTGATAGCAATGCTAAGCGAGCATGGCGAGATTACTTGGAGTTGGGGGAGGAAATCTTAAATGAGTCGGTTTAAAGGCATGTTTGAAGGCATGCAACCAAGCCAAACCCAAAAAGCTAATGCTACGGCTTCTCTTTCTTCCATACGCCTTCCCCTCACCCAACCTCGACGCTATTTCGATCCCGAAAAATTGAAACAGCTAGCTGCTTCTGTAAAAGAGCACGGCATTATCGAGCCGCTATTAGTTCGCCCGATGCCTGATGGAGGATATGAGCTAGTAGCTGGTGAACGTCGTTATCGAGCTGCTCAAGAGATTGGCCTGGAAGCTGTTCCAATTGTTGTAAGGGAATTGAATGATGATGAAGCGCTCCAATTAGCCTTAGTGGAAAACTTGCAACGGGAAGATTTGAATCCAGTAGAGGAAACAGAGGGGATTTTGCAGCTACTGGCATTACGGTTGAATGTTCCTGTTGAGAAATTGCCTTCGGTGCTTTATCGCCTGGAAAATGAAGCAAAGGGAAAAGTTACCCCCAACGTTGGGGGTAAACAAGATATTGAGGTGGTTGAATCCCTATTCAATGAGCTTGGGGGACTAAGTTGGCGTTCGTTTGTTAAACACAAGTTGCCTCTCCTAAACCTGCCTTCTGACATCATGGAAGCATTACGCCAAGGAAAACTTAACTACACCAAGGCTCAAGCGATTGCACAAGTAAAAGATGAGAAGTCCAGGGAAGCCCTACTCAAAGACTCCATCGCCCAGTCCCTCTCCTTAACCCAAATCAAAGACCGGGTGAAGGCACTGCGTCCGCCTAAAAAGCCGATCGAAGCACTGCAGAGCCGTTGGGACTATACAACGAAGCGCATTAAGAAGGCGAAGCTCTGGAGCGATCCGGATCGGAGTAAGAAACTGGAGCGATTATTGGAGGCGATGGATAAGCTTCTGGAGGAGGAGTAAGGACAACAAGTTAAGATTGTTGCATCAGTACTCTGTAGCTTTGGGTTGAGGCGATCGTAGTGTCAGAAGTAGAGGTTGGGCAGGAGCGATTCGATCCGCGAGAGATTTTATTGCGCGGATCAGAGACTTGGAACAAATGGAGAAGGGACAATCCTGATGTAGTGATTGACCTCAATCCCCCTGACCTTAGGGAGATCGACTTTAGTGAAACTAACCTTAGAGGGATTAATCTTAGTAAAACTGACCTTAGAGGGATTAATCTTAGTGGAGCTGACCTTAGGGAGATCGATCTTAGTGGAGCTGACCTTAGTGGAGCTGACCTTAGTGGAGCATACCTCCGAGAGGCTAACCTTAGTGGGGCAAATCTTAGTGGGGTAAACCTCCGAGAGGCTAACCTCAGCAGGGTAAACCTTTTCATGGCAAACCTTAGTGAGGCAAACCTTGGTGAAGCTAATCTCTTTATGGCTGACCTTAGTGGAGCTGACCTTAGTGGAGCTGACCTTAATGGGGTCATCCTCAAAGGGTCCCGCCGATATGGAACACTCCTGGAAGGGCTAGACGAAACGATTGAAATCAACATCCTCGATCGAGACATCGATCTTGCTTCAGTTGAGCAATTAGATAGAGCTATCAATCGCTACATGGTTGTACTTGGCTACGAAAGATTTGAAGTTTTAGACATCGAACGGGGATCGCTTTTCAAGAAAGTCAGATATGCTATCTCTACTTTTCTGACCCCTGAAAGGAAAGAGCAGCTCTACAAAGAGAGCGCAAATTTGTATAAGCGCGGCAAGGCTAATGTAGAAGCGAAATTGGATCAGATTGGGGTTGAGTCTACCCAACAGATGGTGACAGCAACAGCCGATTTGCTCAAATCGATCGAGAACTTCGACAATATTGCCTTGCGTCTGGGTAAGCTCATCTGCGCCAAAGTCACTGATAGCAATGGAAAAAGCCAGGTCTTTGTCGAAACCATTTCACTCGCTCTGCAGAACGAGCTAGAAGCCAATCCTAAGATTCTGCACAATCCTCAAGCTGTGGCCGAGTTCCTTCAGATGGAGCAAGAGGCTGCAGTACCTGTAGCACTTGGCGATCGGGGTCACGATTTGCAAGCAGGATAGATCGCACCCACCATCAATAGCTACGCCCCAAACTACCCCACACGCATGGAAGCAAACCATGCAAGGCTTGGCCTGTTGGGGGGAGTTTGCTCTTGATTCTGTCTCAGCTGCGATCACGCTTCTGAGTGGGTGCAATGTTGAGGGAAATGGACATCATGGGGTTTGAGTAGCAACGGAGTTGACTCAGCAGGGCAGTCACCCACCCTGGTCAAGCTGGACTCTGGTGAGGTGTTGTGGTTTCTCACTGAAATTCTGACGGTAGGTGAAGCCCCGACCCCAGAACCCAAAAAGAAGCGGAAGGCACCAAAACGAGAAAAGGTCACGGCTTGATTTTTCTGCTCACCCCCCTGTCAGCAAACGCGCTGCAATGCCTAGCCAGGGGGAGAGATAAAAGTGTCACAGGTTGGACAATATGGAGCCTGCAGCAGCCTCTAGCCATCCCGCTATGGGTATCAGAATCGGGCTGACCTGTCCCCACAAAGTCTTCCCCGCTTCAACGCTCTTGCTCGCTTCTTCCAAGGTTTCAGCCATACCTTCTAAGTTGGCCGCAATAGTCTGTTTTTCCTCCTGTTCGGTTGCTTTCTTGGCGATCTTCAGGTTGGCCTTGGCTTCAGCTTTGACTTCAGCGGGAAGCTCAGCAGCCTCGATCAATGCCTTGATTTGAGCGAGCATTTCTATGACATCGTCTTTGTTTAGCTGCTCTGAGGGGGCGTTGTTTTGAGTTCCGATCGCGGTGCTGCCTTGAACGGTTTCCCCTGCGATAAGGGCACTGCCTTCACTCTCAGGAGCGAACCCATGAATGGTTGCGCCTCTCAGGTCATACTTGGCATTGCTTTCTTGTTCTGAGTGCGATCGCATTGGTTCAATACCATCAAGCAGTTGCTTAACATTCACCTTGGTTCTTATTCTGGGGACAACATAATAGGTCTCTCTCATTGCTTCCAGCTCCAGCAAATCCTGATAGTCCAGGACAATCTCCGGATACTCAGGCAACGGTACCTTCCCAGAAACTTCAATCCCAGTAATGGTTCCATGAATATGGTCAAAGTGAGACCGAATAATGCCCAATAATTGACGCCGCGTCCCCTCCGATCCTGTAACCCAGATGAAAATTTTCTTATCCTCCCGATCTGCCTTGACCAGCGCCCTGCTGCCTTCATGAGACAGCACCGCGCCGCTTCTCCAGTAGGTCTTCTTGGAAAGCAGGGTATGGGTACGCACGATGAAGCGGGAAATGATGCTTCCTGGCAGGACGTTATAGTTATAGTGGAAGGCCAGGGCATTGTCCCATTCTCCTGTGTCGGGTTCTTCCTTGCTGAGCAGGTCGGGGATGAGGAATTGCTTATCAGGGTCTAAATCGAAGCACAGCTCAAACTTGCGCATCATGTCAATGATGAAGAGTTGTTTATTCTTGGGGTATCTCTTAGAGTCCAGAATCTTGCTCAGCATTGAACGTTCCAATATGCCCTTATGCTCAGTCATCAGAGCATTATCATTGAGAATCTGATAGACGCCATTGGTGACCCATACAGGGTTAAGAATATTCGTATCTTCCAATCGCGGGTCATCTCTGAAGTTCAACACCACACCCAGGTCATGAAGGAAGCCGATGAGGGTTTGCTGGCTTTGTTCGTTGATGCTCTTCTTCTGGCAGAGTTTCACATAGTCTGGATAGGGGATGTAGTCACACTTCATATCCTCTATCTGGGTTTTGAGTTCAAACCAACTCAAAGGCAACTCGTCTTTGATGTGCTCCATCTGGTTGATTTGCCTTGTGATGGCAGCTTTTAGATTGTCGATGCCTTGCCCGCTTTGGCAGGAGGTTTCGATAAATGCCTTAATGCTGGGGTATTTACCTTCTAAGCCGCGCTGGTCTAAGTCTAAGGCTTGCTGGTCAGCCTTGTTGCCGACGACGATGACGGGGGAGTTGCTGCCAAAACTCTGGATGATTTTTAGCCAGTAATCCAGTCGGTTTTCATCCTCCCCTAAGCGGGTATCTATGACCAACAGATAGAGACTGCGTTTAGTCAGGAAGAATTGATGGGTCGCATGCATAATCTCCTGACCGCCAAAGTCCCAGACATTAAGCTGAATGTCTCCCACCTGCCAGGGCTGAATGTCTATCCCCTCAGTTTTGTTTTCGTGTGGATTGAAGTCGTTATAGAGCAAGCGGTTGACCAGAGAGGTTTTGCCAACGCTACCCTGACCGACAATGAGAAGTTTGGCTTCATTGAGGGGCTTTTTCTGGCCTGCCAGGTACTCAGTGTAGAAGTTGAGGATGTTAGCGGGATCGTAATATCTCTCTAAAACTTCTGGGGGAATGGGTAATAGATTTCCTCTGAGGTCTAGCTCTATGAGTTTGGAGAACTGGCCGAAGTCTGCAGGCAGTCGCGTTAGTTGGTTGGAGTTGAGGTCTAGCGTCGTGAGGTTAGTGAGCTGACCGAATTCATCAGGAAGCTGGCTTAGTTGGTTGGAGTTGAGGTCTAGCGTCGTGAGGTTAGTGAGCTGACCGAATTCATCAGGAAGCTGGCTTAGTTGGTTGGAGTTGAGGTCTAGCGTCGTGAGGTTAGTGAGTGCTCCAACTTCAGTAGGAAGCTGGCTTAGTTGGTTGGAGTTGAGGTCTAGCGTCGTGAGGTTAGTGAGTGCTCCAACTTCAGTAGGAAGCTGGCTTAGTTGATTTTTACTGAGATCTAAATGGATAAGGTTAGTAAGCGCTCCAATTTCGGGAGGCAGTTGACTCAGTTGGTTGTTTCGCAGGTACAGTTCGATAAGGTTAGTCAGTTGGGCGATTTCAGGAGGTAGTTGTGTCAGGTTGTTGTAACGGAAGTACAAGTTTGTGAGATTGGTCAGTTGGATAATTTCAGAAGGCAGTTGTGTTAGCCCATTGTCGCTAAGATGTAGTTCGGTGAGATTGGTCAGTTGGACGATTTCAGGAGGCAGTTGCGTTAGATAGTTCGAACTAAGATGTAGTTCGGTGAGGTTAGTCAGCTGGATAATTTCAGGAGGCAGTTGTGTTAGTTCGTTGTTGAAGAGGTCTAACTGAGTGAGATTGGTCAGTTGGACAATTTCAGGGGGCAACTGTGTTAGGCAGTTGTAGCGGAAAACTAACTGAGTGAGGTTGTTGAGTGCGGTGACTTCAGGAGGCAGTTGAGTTAGTTGGTTGCCTCTCCATCCTTTTCTGTTATCAAATCTCCCCAACACCAGCGATCGCAACCCCACCAACTGCCCAATCGCCCCTGGCAGCTCAGTTAACTTATTCCCAGACAGGTCAAGGGATTCCAGCGCCGTCAACTCCCAAAGCGTATCAGGCAATTCCGTCAGCCCTCGATCGGAGAGGTCAAGCTCCTTCCACCCCTCCACCTTTGCCCGCTCGATCAACTCCTCAACTTCCATCCCACAACCCCCAAACGCTCCCTCAAACCTAACAAGCAACGATGAAAGAGTAAAAAGTAAAGAGTAAAAAGTAACAAGTTGGCCAGCCAAGCCCGAAGCCAAGGAATGGGGAAGCTAAGCCGTCTGTCTGCTATTTGGGGTTTGAGTAGTAATGGAGTTGACTCAGCAGGGTGGGTGACTGCCCTGCTGAGTCAACTAACTCCGCTGCTACTCAAACCCCTATTTAGAATTTGTTGATTTAACTAAGCTTGGTACTTTTCGCATTCCTGGAACACGTATTATGACGATTGCACGATCGCTACTGCGGTTAGTCGATTTAATCGTTTCTACCCTTATGTGATCTTCAATGTCTCCAGCACCATTATTTTTTTCAGTTAGGTCAAGAACTAACAAAAAGCCCAGCTTGACATTAGTGTTTTGATACTCTAAGGCTTGAGCGATATATTTATTGCGCAAAGATGCGAAGGAGCAATCTTTCAATTCACGTTTTATTTCAGCTATAAATCTAACTGCACCGAAGGAGAAATACACATCAACACGGCCACCTGAGATATCACTTACCTCAACTCTGATATCTCCAGCTGCTATATTCCCCTCCATAAATTCGTAGTAGTCTATTTGTAAGTCTTCTTCTTTTGGTAATGCCTCATTCGATCCAAAATTGAATAAGTATTTTAACCGAGAATTATTTCTTACTGTCATATCCATTCTGATTTTTAAAAAGAACAGAGACTGAAAAAGAATGGAATTGAACATTAGAGAAGTATTCGAGTCTTGATAGTCTTTAATATCTGATAGCTTAGAAATACAGGTATGCAAAATTCGCTCAAGCACTGGTGAAATATTTTTCTTTTGCATTGTACATGTGTCTTCAAAGAATTTTTCTACTGACTGTTTTTCTTTATGTGGGACATTACCAACTAACTTATCGGTTGGGACAGCTAACTTGAAATCAAGTGCTGTCCCCTCCTTTTTTCCCGGCCTCGTCTCCTCTTTAAGATTATTTATTTCTCTCCAGAGATCTCTTCCAATATCTCCTAAGTTATCAGAACTTTGACGTTCTAACCATTTCTGGAAAGCATATAACTGGCTGCTATTTTCAATTAATTTTGCTTTAATAGTTGGTTGAAGTATTGCTTCAAGACCACCATTTCTACTACGTTTCAAAATAGTCCTGCTGGCAGTATAGATGTTTAGCAATGACTGCTCAATCACAACAGTAGGCTCAAACCAACTTGGTTCATTGAGATATTCAGCCAGTGCATCTAACTTAATTGCTAACGTATGCCAGTTAACCATTTCTGTCTTCCGAGCACTCATCCAATTGACATCTGATTCGTGCCAAATATTGTAAATATGAACTGCCTTTTTTAATCGTTCTAAGTTATTGCTATAATTCTCTTTAAGATTGTCTTGTCCAAATGCCAGTAGTATAGAGATAGCTGCATGAAATGCTTCTGCATCAGGGCGTTCTTCTCTTTCTTCTATTGACTTTTGAAAAAATTCACGAGCTTGTTTGAATTGCTTTCCAGCTGCATCATATGACTCTGCATCCAAAGCATTGGCTAATGTTGCCAAACCAAGTTCAAAATAGGCTTCGTCTGTACCTTGCTCATTCGTAGTTAATCTTTCAAGAACTGAAACTAGAGCACTATCAGGCCAAAATGTGTTGGCTAATCCGATAATTTTAGCGGCATGTCTGAGGTATTCAGTTTTATCCTCAACAGGAAGGGCAACAAGATAAGCTAGTAATTGGAATCGTCGTTCTGGAGCATTCACAGAAAAACGAAAAGCCCCTTCCAGGTTCCAAGCACGGGTTATGGGTAACTTCTTACGGTTTTGAGCTTCTTGGAGCGTTACCTTAAAACACCTATCTTCAATTTTTTTCGTGAGAGGACGGTACTTTTCTAAGCAATTAATAGCACTCTGAATAACAATTCCATCTGTTGCTGTTTTTAAACAAAGCGAAATAAATTTTTCTAATATTGTTTTTTCTTTCTTTGAAAAACCTTGTGAACTTTCTAAAATGATAGAAAGAAATTCATCCATAAATCGCGATTCTGCAAGTGTTTTTCCATGAGCTTTAAAAGCTAATATTCCTCCTAGATCGTTCAATGTTATTGTTCGTCCTTCTGTCAATGCATTGACGAGTATTTCTTCCATTGGATGAAGGGACATAGATCGACCTCATATTAGGAGAGAGCAACTCATTACCATAAAAAATTATCACCCTTGGCATGTTTTAGATGAGATTCATCCACATAACGTAGAATGCTCTCTGATGATGTTGCAGCAAAAATAATTTGAAGGTGAGGCAGATCCTTAGCTAGTTCTGAAAGTCCACTAATTAACTTATCTACATCATTTTCTACCATTTCTTCGCCTTTTGGAGAATCAATTAACAAAAGTCCAGGATGACGCCCTATGCCCTTTTTTTCTGAAACTGAAAGGATTGCAATAATAGATGCTACCTTTAGTCGAAGCTTCTCTCCATCTGTGCATTTTGAGTAACTTGTCTCTCTTCCATCCTTGATTAGCTTGAGACTAGTATTACTGGTTAGAGTTGCTGATGTAATCGATTCCATTCCAAAGCAAATTGCATATTCTTTTATTTTTGTGCTGACTATTTCAAGCAAATCTTGCTGTAGAGTTGTTAGCCGATCTGTAGTTTCTTTTAGTGCTGCTTTGATTACATTAAGCTCTAATTTTAGATTACTGTCTTGCTCATCTATTTCTGATACTTCTTGGTATTCGTTTAATAGAACCTCAAGTCCGAATATATTTCTCTCCAGTGCATTGTGTTTTTCAAAACGACCAAACTGGTTTTCCCAATGTTTGCGTTCTGTTTCACAGGTAGAGACTTGGTTTACTAACCTTCTCATTTGTGATTCACTATTATTCACTAAAGCTTTTGTTTGCTCTAACATTTCTTTTGAAGCTTTTACCCGATCTTCTAACTCGCTCATTAAAAACTCTGCATCTTCATCAAGCATTTCTGAGTCAAGAATTGACTCACCACAGACTGAACAAGAATGTTCTTCACGTTCTCGCAGAAGACGTTCTTTTGTAATAGATGCTTGGCAGTGAGGGCAACACGTTGGCTCTAACCGTTTGAAGATCGCATTAGCAGCCTTCGCTTCTAGGAAATCCTTATGTTCCTTCTGATCTTCCTTATACATCTGGCGCGCCAAACTATGTTCCTGTTTTGCCGCGCTAAGCTCATTTTCCTTCTCACGCAAACTACTGAGCGCTTGCCGATGAGCTTTGGTGGCCTCCTGGAGTGCCTCGAGTACTTTTTCGTCTGAGGGGATTTGTTTTAATTCCGAACGATATAAGTTAAGTTGACTCTCTACCTCAGCTCGTCTCCTTTGTCGTCGCATTTTTTCAATTTCACTCTGATGTGACTGGACTTGATTCCGAGCAGACAATTGCTTCCCTACAGTGGTGAGTGCAACATGAGTCGAGATCCATGGCAGTCCCAAATACATTCTCATCAAACGGTTATTGAGTGAACTGATCTCAGCATCACCAAAAATAGCGTTGTAGTTAGTGCTGATGAATAAAACACCGGACAACGCTGGCCAATCATGTAAAACAGCGCTCCCTTCCTCATATTCCGACTTGCCCTTTCGCCATTCTGATACAACATCTAAGGAAAATTCCCTCATCATAAAATCAGACATACAAGCTCGAAATTCTTCTTCAGAAGTGAAGCGACCAATTTCTAAAGATTCAGTCCGATTGCTTCTTTTTACCAAGCGACCAGACACACCTTCAGACCCTTGGTTTAGTTGAATGCTGTATGGTGTTTTATCGATTTCAAAATCGAGATTTGCTTCTGCAATCCAGTCTCGGACTCCCTTTTGCAACTTATCAGACGGCTTACCTCGCAAGAGCCATCTGATAATCTCAAGAACAGAAGTTTTTCCCTTTAAGTTCCTATCAGAAATTAATCCCCAAAGTCCGGTCTCTAAATCTCGAAATTCAAATTCAAATTCCCCACTGTATTTTCCGCGCTTCTTGCCAGAAAATTGGATTCGATTGATACTTAAGTGTCTTGGCCTGCCTATCGTTGGATTTTGCCGAATATTGTATTTTAAAAGGGTTGCTTCAACCAATTCAGGCGGTAGCTTACTACGATCTACAATTGACTTAAACCAGTCAGTATTTTTTTTCGATGATGCCATATTTTTACTTCCCCATGTTGATAGCTAAATAGTATTTTTAAGTTCTTCAAGGTGTAGCTTTACCAGATCAGTAATAGGTTTAATTCTGTTTCCTTTTTTAGTCTCAGCATAAGACCCTTGCTGATATTGTCTTTCTTTTAACTCTGTTCCACTTCGGTTTCCAGCAATTTGGACAACCTGTTTTGCACGTCTGTCATACCATCTAAGTACTGGAAATTCTTTTACAATTTCGTCTACCAAAGAATAAGCTTTTGGCATTAAAAAGTAATGATATTCCTGGATGCTTCTATGACTTTTCTTTCCTGTTTGATGGACAAGACCTTTAGAAACAAGAATGCTAAGTGCGTTATCAATTTTTTCATATGCGCCAAATATCCACCGAGCCATAGGAACTCGACGCAAATCTGGTTCCTCATCTTCAAATATTTTTTCTGCCTTGGTAAGTAATGTAATGTCTCCGTCTATCTCAAAAATATGTAGTAACTCGTCAGCAAAGTAATCTGGATATCTCACCCAAAAATTTATTGCCTGTATACGGGTCTCTCCCTTAAAAAGCCCTACTGCCCCTGAAGAGTGCTTTTGGGGGAGCTTCTCAGAGCCATGAACCAATATAAAGAGCAATCTAATTGCGTCTTGGTATAGTGTTGGCGAGCTACTCATTGTTAGATAACCTACAACACTAATGATTGTAGTTTGAATGCAGTGATAGCAAAACCCTACACAAGATCCATTTCCAATCCCTTGACTTTTGGCAATAGGGCTTCCACCACTCCCCCCCCCTGACCAAAAATCCCTGTTATTCCGAAACAGTACTGCAGTACCACAAAACAGATCCAAAACCCAATAGTCTGCAAAACCCCCTTCTACAGAACCATGCAACGAATCAACAAAAGCGCCCCAAACCCCCAACTCAATTGACAAAAACAATGAAAACTGACATCAATTTGTCAATTGTTAAGAAAACCCAAAAGCGAGGGCGATGCATCGCCCTCGCTTTGTCCATCACGATTGTGACTCAGCCTCAATGAGCGCATCAGCAGTCGCAACGATATCCTCGTCGCTCATGGCCTCAACTTCATCGGCGTTATAGCCTCGGAAGAGGAGTTGCAGTCGAGCATGAAGAACTCCGATCTGTTGTATTTTGACTTCCACTTCTGCGAGAGTAGTGGGCACCGACTGTGACATGGTTGTACTCCTTACAAAACCGTTTTGGAGCACAGATAAATTGTGATGGGGTGGATGGCCACCCCGGCGAGGATTACAACTCCTCAATGTGGATATCGCCAAACTGGGCATTGAACTGCGCATCCAGCTGGATGCGTTGCCATTCGATTTCCAGCGCGTCGTCGCTCATACCGGCGAGACGACCGACTGTAAACAAGGATTCTTTGAGCATTTGCTCGGACTCTTCCAGGTCGGCAAGAGAAAAGTCCTGACCGCTGGCACGCAATTCTTTGAGTTGCTGGAGAATTTCCTGCCACTGCTGTTTGTAGCGCAGATCGCGACCATAGGTCAGGTCGTAGCGTTGTAGCTTGAGTTGCTTGGTGTTGGTAGTGCAGGTGAGGCGGTAGACGGATTGTTTGATGGCTTGCATTTTCATTGGATGACTCCTTGTGGCGAGGTGGGTTGAGGCGATGGTTTGGGGCGGATGGCCGCCCCTGGGGATTACTGCCAGTTATTGGCGCGGGCTGCGATTTTGTTGGCCTTGTCGAACAGCGCGGCCATTTTCTGACCAGCCTCGTCGGGGTTCCATTCGCTGAGGAGGAACTCCCGGAGTGACTCGTCATCGGTGTTGATGAGGTTGGCGATGAACTGTTCTGTGGTCATAGTGGAT
>Ga0207422_1001051_pt1 | contig 65021 bp, 53 predicted proteins | sample MarCyaLeptolynsp_FD_187757 | JGI IMG/M metagenome (GOLD analysis project Ga0207422, IMG submission 187757) | Marine cyanobacterial communities from Panama - species 1 Leptolyngbya sp. (SPAdes) | ecosystem: Environmental > Aquatic > Marine > Unclassified | place: Panama: Panama City | collected...
CCTTTACCGGTGGGAGAGTAAGTAGTCGCCAGCTTATTATTAAACCCTTATCTAGTACAGATAAGGGTTTTTTTATGGAAAAAACTCAATGGGAAACTAGCGCTTTAATCGAATAGAGACTTCTATGTTTACCTCATTTGAAACAAGACTATCCATTGTCCCGAAATCTAAATCAAAGTCATCCCTTTTGATGGCACATTGCCCAGTTAGAATCAAGTATTGACCATCTTGTTTGGCATCATAGGCTAATATTGCCATGTTCGAAGAGTTCTTAATGCTCAAAGTACCCTCAATTTCACTAGAACTTTCATTGTTGAACGATTCGAAAATAATGTTTGGATAGACTTCAGGGTTTAGAAAGACATCTGTCTTTAAGCTTTTATCCCGATTCTTATTACCAGTATTAATGGTATTGGCCTTAACCTCTACAGAGACCTTTCTTACAAGAGTGCCACTTAATACAATTGAGCCCTTAAAATCAGAGAACTTCCCTTTGACATTTATGACACCAAAATGCTTGGCATTAAAAGATAGTTGGGTATTGGAGGGATTAATATCATAGGTTTTAGTCGAGCCATAGGGTTCTACTAAAACCAGAGCAAGAAGTACTTGGAAGAATGAAATGATCATTCTTCTACCGCCAGAACGTTTAACTCTATTTTTACCTCATTACCAATAAGTGGCTTTCCATTCGGAAGTTTTCTGTCGAACGAGACACCGTAATCTTGTCTATTGATGGTCAAAGTTGCAAACACAGCCATGGTATTCAAACCTCTAGGGTCTTTAGACGGTTCGATGATTTTGAAAGGAAATTCCACAGTGTTGGTGGTTCCATGAATGGTTAATTCTCCCTTCATAATAAGTTTGTCTCCTTGTTTAGTGACAGATTGACTTTTGAATTGAATTTCTGCGTAATTAGGTGCATCCAAGAATGCTGAACTTTTAACAGCTTGTTCACCACCTGTGCTATTGCTGGTATAACTATCGACCATAATGGTCACATCTGCTGCTATTTTTGCATGATTTCGATCATAGATGATGGTTCCCTTAACGGTGTTAAAGCGGCCGAGAACATCTACTGAACCGAACCTTTGGACCTTAGAAGTAACTGCGGTATGTTCGTTGTCAATGCTAAAGCTTTGTGCATTTGCCTGAGTTAATATCCCTAAAAATAGAAGACTAAGTACTTGTTTGAGCATAGTAATAATTGTTTCTCAGGGTTTACTCAGAAAGCGCGAATGTGTTTGATAAAAGTGCCAGGGCGTTAGCTGCTAGTGATGAAATGTTTGATTTACATGTAGTACTGTTAATCCAGTGCTACAATAGCCTTTAATGCACTCTTGTAGGATCTGCTAAGCTTGAGTTGATGACCACTTTTCATAATGACCATATACTCACCATTAAAGTAGTTTTGAAGCTCTTTGATCTCTGATTTTTTTACAATGGTCGATCGGTGAATTCTTACAAAACTTTCGGGATCTAACTCATCTTCTATTTGGCTAATAGTTCCGCGGGTCAGAAACTTTTCTTCAACGGTATTCACTTCAATATAGTTGCCCGAGGAGCTAAGAAAAACCACTTCGGACAGAGGTACTAACTCAATCTTACCAACTGATTTTATCGCAATTTCACTTCTATACTTTTTAGTAGAAACGCTGGTGTTAAAACCAGTAGAATTGAGGAGCTGATTGAGGGCCTTTGACCTACTATGCGCTTTGGCCTTATTGAGGCTCTGGTAAAACCTTTGATCGGTATAAGGCTTTAAAAGATAGTCTATGGCGTTTAGCTCAAAGGCTTTGATTGCTTGATCATCAAATGCTGTGACGAAAATGAAGAAAGTATTCGCTTGTCCCGTAAGTTGCTCCACAACTTCGGTTCCCAGCAAACGAGGCATCTGGATATCCATGAATACGATCTGAGGATTCTTGGCCAAGATTAGATTCAAAGCATCTTCACCATTTGATGCAGTACCAATGACTTCGCAATCCTCAACTTTCTCCAATAAAATCCTTATTGAATCAATTGCCAGTGGTTCATCGTCCACTATGAGTACTTTGTAGCGAAACTCATTCATGCAGTTCTGAATCGGTTGGAATTTCAAATTTGGCAAGCGTATGACCATCACTGTTTTTTGACAAAGAAAAACTTGCAGAACCATTGTATATGGTATGTAGCCGTTGCCGGACATGCTTGATTCCCATTCCTTTTACAGATGACTGCTGGAAATTTTCATGAAGGGCTGTACCATTGTCTTCAATATTTAATAAGAGGCAGTTTTTATTTACCAGTGCAGATATTTTTAAAGAAGCAGTATCACCTGAATTAAAGGCATGTTTAAAACTATTTTCCACAATGGGTTGCGATATGAAGGCAGGGATTGGTATGTTTTTCGCTTTTTCATCCATGTGAACCTCAACAGTTAGAGTATCACCGAATCTAATTCTCTCTACTTCAAGATATTTAGAGATAAGTTCTAACTCTTCCTCCAGACTGACAAGGTTCTTTTCTTGATTCTTAAGAGTAATTCTTAATAAATCACTGAGATTAGCAATAGTCTCGGTGGCAAGCTCTAGCTCATTTTTTCTGATTAATGAGGCAATAGAGTGCAGTGAATTGAACAAAAAATGAGGTTGAATCTGTGCTTTCAATGTAGCTAATTGTGCTGATAAGAGCTGTTTCTCTAAAGACTGTACTTCTAGGTCAAGCTCGTGTTGTCGCTCTTTATCCAACTTGGCCTTTTGGTAGTAGATGATTAGCATACTAAAGGCGGCAATGAGAAGGTATACCAGCAAGTTGGCAGCTGTACCAGTGGTCAAATTCGCTTGCAGAAATTCAAAAATGGTGGTTTCCGGACTGAAGAAAAGCTTACTGAGAAAACTAAGGACAGTGGTATATACCAGTGTGAAGCTTATGGCATAACCAAAGTGGATCAAGCCGTTTTTCAAACGATTCTTAGCCTTAACTCGGCTTACCAAACTAAATATAAAAGGAGTCAGTATGGCCCAACCCACCCAAACTACTGACTGTCGCCAAACAAAATTTAACCAACCACCCTCATAACTATTTTGGAATCGAACATAGAGCTGAGTAGCCGAGATCAGCGTGATCAACAGCCAGAAGGTAAAATTGATAAAGAGTAGGCGAGCATTATGGGCTTGTGCCTTCCGAAAAAAACTCATGAATCATGGATAAGGCTTCCATTCGAAGAATTTTCGCAAATTCTTGAACATAAAGTTACTTAAATTACGTAGTTATGTCTTTAGAGTTGAATCTCAAAGACTTTCCAGTTCCTAATGCTCGCAGTAATCAATTTTCTTAACCCCACTTTGTTATGGGGTCTCCTTGCGATATCAATTCCCATAATCATTCATCTATTCAACCTTAGAAGAGTCAAAAGGATTGAATTCTCGAATACCGCACTCCTAAAGCGAGTAAAGGAAGAGAGCTCTGCCAAAAGGAAGCCCGTAGAACTATTGATACTCATTTCAAGAATTCTCGGAGTGGTTCTGCTAGTACTAACTTTTGCCAGGCCTGTTTACAAGAACCAAAAGAATGACCTGAGTTTACAGGATGAAGTGCTCGTTTATTTAGACAATTCTCTGAGTCTATCTGTAAGAGGAAATGGGGAGCAAACCGCGTTTGACAATGCATATAGTCTTACACAAGACTTGGTAAATGCCTATCCAGATGGTACTGTATTTAGGTTTATAGAAAATGCCTATAGCAATTCGATAGCCACTGAATTCACCAAATCTTCTTTGACAGATAACCTTACGGAAATTAAACAAGTTGGTGTTGACCGGAGCTTTCAGGAAATTTCTAATCGACAGACTGGTCAAGGCATAACTGGTGACATCTACTTTGTCTCTGATTTTCAAGACAACACTGGTCTAGAACTGTTAAGCACTGATACCACTAATAATTACTTTCTAGTGCCAGTTGCTGGTTCAGAATACAGTAATATCTATGTAGACAGTGTGTATCTGCAGAACACTTTTCTTTCAGGAAGTGTGGCAAACCTTTTAAGAATACGACTAAGAAGAAATGATAAAAGTATAGACCAGGTTAATCTAAAGCTGTACATCGATGATAAACTTTCTGGTACCAGCCAGGTGAATTTTGAAGGTGATCTTCTGGCTAGTTATGACTTTGAAATCCCTAGTCTAGATCAAGGAATGGATAGAATCAGGATTACACTCGATGACCCGGGTTTGGCCTTTGACAATGACTACTATTTGGCGATTAATCAGTTGGATAAAATCAGAGTTTTAGAAGTTTATCAGTCAAACACTCCGTCATTTATTGCTTCCCTTTTTGAAGATAATGAGTTGTTTCAATTTGAAAGGCTTAATGCCAACGCTCTGGACAATCAGAAAATTGAATCGGCCGATTTTATACTAGTCAACCAATTAGCGACTTATACAAACCAGCTGTCTAATGCCATTTCAAATGCACTCGATGGAGGCAAGACCGTACTTATTATTCCATCAAGACAATCAAGCGCTAATGAGTTGAATAGGTTGGGCCTGAATGTTATGAGTGGAACTAGACAGCGTGTCGATTTGGAAGTGCCAGACTATGAAAATCCATTTTTCGGGGGAGTGTTTGTAGAAAACTCTCAAAACCTTGAAATGCCTAATGCTCGAGTTTTGTTTAGGTTGCTCAATGAAGAACTGTCTTACTTAAGCTTCAAGAATGGAAGGTCCTTCCTATCTAAAGTATTGAGTGATGGTAGTTTGTTTTTCTTGGCTTGCAGTCTTGACTCAGATTTGACATCTTTTCCGAATCATGCGCTGTTCGTTCCTGTTCTATACAAACTTGCACTTGGAAGCAAGGCCAACCTTTCTAATTTGTATTACAGCACTGATGATGAAACAATTATCTATCCTATCAATGGTCAAGATCGAAGTGATATTTATGAACTAAGAAAAGGGGATGTGCTATTGATTCCTGACCAACGTCAAGAGGAGAATCGATTGATTATGGAAATCCCAAAAGATCAAATATCCGCTGGGCACTATAATTTGATGCTCAATGATCAGCATGTGGGTACGCTGGCCTTTAATTTACCCAAAGAGGAGTCAGATGTCCATAGCATCGATTTTGACTATCTTGAAGAACTTAGTAATGTTTCAAGTATTACCTTGCTGAATGGTGATGGAGGACAATCAGTCAAGGAAGAAATCAGGGCAGGCATAGAAGGAATTCCACTTTGGAAATATGCTTTGTTAGGCGCATTGCTTTTTCTTTTTTTAGAAATAATATTAATCCGATATTTGTAGCATGGAATTTTTGATTCGTGCTGCTGAAATTCTGCACCCTGATTCTCCACTTCACAAATCCACAAAGGACGTATTAATTTCAAATGGTAAGATCAAGCAGATCGCAGATGGCATTGACTTTGACGGTCAGGTTATTTCTGCTGATGACCTGAAACTTAGTATCGGATGGTTTGATATGAGGGCTCATTATAATGACCCAGGCTTTGAGCATAAAGAGGATATCGATAGCGGCATACAGACAGCATTGTCTGGCGGTTTCACAGATGTTGCTCTGTTGCCGAACACAAATCCAGTGGTTTGTACTAAAAATGGTGTTTCTTACTATCAAAAACATAATAAGCTTTCATCGGTAAACCTACATCCCATCGCGGCAGTGACGATTGACTGTCAAGGCAAAGAGTTGACTGAGATGATTGATTTACACCATGCCGGGGCAGTCGCTTTTTCCGATGGCCTAAAGACAATTTGGCATACGGACATCTTGTTGAAAGCCTTACAATATCTACAGAAATTTGATGGGCTGTTAATGAACCGACCGGAAGATCAACATCTGACAGCCTTTGGACACATGAATGAGGGACAAGTTAGCACGGTATTGGGCCTCAAAGGAATGCCCGCACTTTCTGAATCTCTTATGATTCAGAGAGACTTAAACTTACTCGAGTATGCAGGAGGGAAGATTCATTTCAGTTTAGTCTCTACAAAAGAGAGTGTAGAACTAATTCGTTCGGCCAAGGCCAATGGGCTAAAGGTGACCTGTGATGTAGGCGTAAACTACCTCAAATTCACTGATCAAGATCTTGAGGAATATGACACGAACCTTAAAGTCAACCCACCCTATAGATTGGAAGAAGATCGTCAGTCCCTTATTCAGGCGGTTTTGGATGGTACCATCGACACTGTTGTAAGTGATCACAACCCTCATGATGAAGAAGGCAAGAAACTTGAATTTGACTTAGCAGACTTCGGGTCTTCGAACCAGCAATCCTTTTACAGCATTATTAATGAAGCGTTGGGTGATAACTTGTATGAAGTCATCAACCGGTTTACAACCCAGCCAAGAGAGATTTTGGGCATTGAAGTACCTAAAATTGAAGAAGGTGCTGAGGCCTGTTTGACACTTTTTAGTCATAAGAAGCGCTGGACTTTTAATGCTCAAACCAATAATTCTAAATCCGTGGCTTCACCGGTTTTTGGCAAAATGCTAGAAGGAAGCGTAATCGGAACTATTAATAAGGGGCAGCTTCATCTCAATAACTATGAAGATTAATCCAGTAATACCGCGTCTTTCATTTCGGTACGGACTGGCCGGAGGGTTAATGGCCATTGTGGCGTTTCTGGTTTTCTTCTATTTGGATCAGCAACCTTGGAGAAACCTCATTTCCTTCATGCTTGACATCTTGATTGTTGGGCTTTTCTCGTTTCTTTCTATCAAAGATTTTAGGTCTAACTACAACAATGGTGAACTCAGGTTTTATCATGGAATGAGTCTGGGCTTCATTTGTTATAGTACTATCGCATTTGTGTTTGCAGTATTCTACTTGGTGTTTATGCAGTGGATTGAACCTGATTTCCTCAATGTGTTTATTGAGACTGCCAAATCGGATATGGAGTTAAGAAAGGACATGATTTTACAAGGGGTAGAAAGCGATCCTGAGATCTATTTTACAGAGCAACTAGCTTCCTTGGATAAAATCACTAAGTCAAGCCTTATTTTTGATTCCTTTTTAAAGAAGTTGATTTTCGGAATCTTTTTAACTCCGATTTTTTCAATTGCGCTGAGGACGCGTCAGGCTTAAAATTAATCGTTAATCCGGCTGATCATTCACTTAAGTAAAAAAGGAAGGGCCATTGGTCTTAAGTAGGTAAACTTGTAGAAAATAAGTATTTTTCAAATCGTCAACCTTAATTAAACTAAGATGGAAGAACAAATAACTACAGGCCAAGTGGCCAAAAAATGGGGATTGATTTACGGTCTCGTAGCCACAGTAATAAATTTAATTCCGCTATTGCTTGAATTGCAAGCCTCATGGTGGCCTGTTGTGAACATTGTGATAGCTGTGGTTATGTATGCATTGGCTACAAAGGAGTTTAAGACCGAAAATGGCGGCTATATGACCTTCGGAGAGGGCTTTAGGATAAGTATGGTTGCTGCTCTGATCGCTGGGGTAATCCGAAATGTTGTGAATTACGTATACGTTAAGTTCATTGATGATACAGTAATGCAGCGTATTCAACAAGCAGTAGAAGATAGCTGGAGAGATCAAGGAATGTCAGAAGAGCAGATTGAGCAAATGTCTGGATTCTCAGCTGGCATATCTAACCCGGAAATTACCCTGGTTTTGGGTATTGTTTTTGTGCTCCTGGGTGGGCTAATCTGGGGTTCGATAGTATCCGCAGTGAATAAAAATGAAGCTGAAGATTTTTAGAAATTGATACAAATATCTATAGTAATACCGCTTTATAACGAAGAGGAATCACTACCAGAACTCATTGATTGGATAAGCCGTGTGATGAAAACGCATGGCTTTCTTTATGAGGTGCTGATGGTAGATGATGGTAGTACCGATGACTCTTGGAAGGTGATTGAGGGGCTCTCTCAAGAGTACCCAATTAAGGCCATTAAATTCAACAGAAACTATGGTAAGTCTGCTGCCTTGAATGTTGGCTTTAAGCATGCCAAAGGAGATGTTGTCATTACTATGGATGCCGATTTACAGGACAGCCCGGATGAAATTCCAGAATTATTCGAAATGGTTAAGTCGGGTAAACACTTGGTTTCTGGCTGGAAGAAAAAGCGCTTTGATCCTATTACGAAAACCATCCCTTCTAAGCTATTTAATGGTGTAACCAGAATACTGTCCGGCATAAAGCTGCATGACTTTAATTGTGGATTAAAAGCATATGACCGCAAGCTGGTGAAGACGCTGGATATCTATGGCGAGATGCATCGTTATATACCAGTGATCGCAAAGCGAAATGGGTTCACCAAAATCGGTGAAAAAGTCGTTGAGCATAGAGCCCGAAAGTATGGTCAGACTAAGTTTGGTATTGAGCGCTTTGTTTATGGATTTTTAGATCTATTGTCAATATCCTTTGTCTCTAGGTACAAGAAGCGTCCAATGCACTTCTTTGGTTCTTTAGGTACTGTATCTTTTCTTCTAGGCTTTGTTTTTGTCTTAGGAATCACCTGGGAGAAAATCAGGGCCATTTACATATTAAAGACAGATGACTACCGGGATATTGTAGAACAACCGCTGTTTTTCTTGGCCATTGCTGCGATTATCATAGGGGTTCAACTCTTTCTTGCCGGCTTTGTAGGTGAAATGATGGTGATGAATTCTCATAAGAGAAATGATTATATCTTTGATGAGACCATTGGCTTGGATCAATGAATTTCTACTCGATTGTAATCCCAGTATATAATCGACCCGATGAAGTAAGAGAACTTCTTGAGTCACTTACCACACAGACTTTTAAGAATTTTGAAGTCTTAATTATTGAAGACGGATCAAAAGAACCTTGTGAGAAAGTTGTGAATGCTTTTAGGAATACACTGGATATTCACTACTATTTCAAGCAGAATTCAGGACAAGGATTTACGAGGAATTACGGTTTTGATAGGGCCAAAGGAGATTTCTATATAGTGTTTGATTCAGATTGTTTGATTCCAAATACATACTTTGAGACCGTAGAGAAATTTCTTAAAGAGCATAAGGCTGACGCTTTTGGCGGACCTGACGCTGCACATGAGTCATTCACAGCTTTACAAAAAGCAATCAGTTATTCAATGACATCACCTTTTACAACGGGTGGTATTCGCGGAAATAAGAAACATGTTGGTCGTTTTCACCCGAGGAGTTTTAATATGGGTATCTCCAAACAGGTTTATGAGACGACTAGGGGGTATAAGCTAACCAGAATGGGTGAGGACATTGAGTTCAGCATCAGAATTATCAATGAAGGATTCTCCACTGCTCTGATTGAAGATGCTTATGTCTATCATAAGAGGCGCACCAGTATCTCTCAATTTTATAAGCAACTTCATTTTTTTGGTAGAGCTAGAATTAACGTGAATCGTTTTTTTCCTGGGGAGTTAAAGGCTATTCATCTGTTGCCAGCACTTTTCACATCAGGTTTGGCGTTTTGGTTCAGTACAATTTTTTGGAGCCAAGAACTCTTTAAACTAGGCTCAGTTGTGCTATCGGCTTTTTTCCTTTTGATTTTGGTTCATTCCTTGGTGAAAACTAAGAGTCTAAAAGTTGGGCTCATTAGTGTGATTACCTCTTTTATCCAGTTGTTTGCCTACGGCATGGGTATGATTTCGGAAAAGCTCAGGCCCAGAGGGAATCAACCTTTTGCGCAGAAATAAATAATTTCATTTTTCGGGAGGGCATACCTTTCAACTGTTTCTTTGGGTAAGTCCATCACAAACTTGTCTTCCGTCACATTGAATCCAGCGGTTTCCAATCGTTTTCCATAATCTAACCCAAACAGGCGTACATGATCGTCTTGCCAATAAACGCGTTCACGCTCCTTTGGGTCAGTGATTGTTGGGTCTTCTAAAGTAGTATCCCGGCTATAATCCTGAGGTGACTGTATAATCGCCCAACCACCAGGCTTTAGAACCCTGTGAATTTCACCCATTGCTTTGATGTCGTCTTCTACATGTTCCATTACGTGATTGCAAAAAACAACATTAAAAGTGTTGTCTTCGAAAGGGATCTCATGTACATCCATCTTGACATCGGCCAAAGGAGACTCAAGGTCTGCCGAAGTGTAATCAATGTTTGGCATCGATTTAAACTTCTTGATAAAGCATAATTCGGGCGCTATGTGCAAAAGTTTAAGATCCTCAGTAAAGAAATTTGTCCGCTCTTTAAGGTAAAGCCACATAAGACGGTGCCTCTCCAGAGATAAGGAGTCTGGACAGAGTGCATTGGGCCTCGGGTTTAGGCGTCCATAAGGGAGGAATTTCCTGTACGAAATCTCACAGATAGGACATTCAACCGTATTTCCCCTCATGAAAAGGCTAATAAACCTTAAGCCATAGTGGCTGAAGTATTGAAGGTACTTGCGAGGGATGTTCCTCAACATGAAGCTGATGAGCTTTTTCATGAATAAAATTTCGACAAAGATAAAAATCCATTGTTAAGTATTTCTGACCACCTACATTATGATTGGCCTTATAGTCTTGTCTATTTGCCGTTCTTATAAATCAAAGAATTAGATTAAACGTTGGGCCTTTTCAAAACATCTAAATATGTATGGTTTTTTCCGCCTACGGTTAAACATTTATAATCGGTAAGGGTTTACTGACTGGTTTAGAGAAGATTGTAACTATTTGAGTAGTTGTGGATTATTTCAGAGGTTTCAAACTTTTTTGGGCGGAGAGAAACAGAGAATTATAAAGTATAATTTCGCAAAGCGTTTAAAAGAAATAGAGTTTAACTAAACAATCATGAGAAATAAGTTAATCATTTTTGGTGTAGTCATAGTGGTCGTGATCATTGCCGCTGTGCAGCTTTTTAATCCATCTAAAGCCGAAGAGACCACTTCTCTCTATGCCATGGCTGAGAAAGGAGAGTTTACTGTAGAGGTGACTACGACAGGAGAATTATCTGCGGAAAGGTCTACCAAAATTATAGGTCCGGCCTCTGCAAGAGATTTTGGCATCAGGACAATGACCGTTCAAAGGTTAGTTGCAGAAGGTACGCAAGTGAGTGCTGGCGAATTTGTTGCTCAACTTGATCCAGGAGAACTCTATGACAAGATTCAGGCTGAAAAAGACAGATTGGATGCCGAAACAGCCGAGTATGACAATGCTAAAATTGATACCGCACTCACCTTGAGTGCAGAACGAGATAAGTTGATCAACCTTGATTATAATATTGAAGAGAAGCAACTTCAATTAGAACAGTCTCAATATGAGCCACCAGCAACGATCAAGAAATATGAGAATGAACTCGAGAAATTGAAGCGTGATAAAATGCGGGCTATCGAAAACTATGGTTTAAAAATAGAGCAAGCCAAGTCCAAGTTAATCGAAGCAACTGCCGACCTTAAGCGTGTACAGAGCAGGTACGACAGAATGCAGAAATTAATCAATGACTTCACTATTCTTGCCCCACAAGATGGTATGGTGATTTATACAAAAGGAGGTTTTGGAGGAGATAGAATAATTGAAGGTTCTTCAATTAGCCCTTATTCTCCAAATGTGGCTGAGTTGCCAGATTTATCTAGTATGATTTCAACCACTTACATTAACGAGGTAGATATTAGAAAAGTAAAACCGAATCAGCCGGTATCTATCGGTTTAGATGCCTTCCCAGAAAAACAATTATCAGGAAGAGTACTCAGAGTAGCAAGAGTAGGTCAACAAAATCCGAACTCAGATGCAAAGGTATTTGAAGTAGTTGTAAGACTAAATGAGAGGGATGGTGACCTTAGACCTGCAATGACAACAAGTAATGTCATTGTAACACAAAAGCTAGATAGTGTAGTTTATTTACCACTTGAATGTCTTCATGTATACAACGACTCAATCAATTTTGTAGTGAAAAAAGGCGGTGCTTTACAAGAAGTTAAAGTGGGACAGACCAATAGTAATGAAGCCGTTATAGAATTGGGAGTCAAAGCAGGTGAAATGATTAATTTGTCTCTGCCAGCTTCTGCTGAGGGGAAAGAACCAAAGCTGTTGGCTGAGTTAGATGGGAAGAGAATGCAAAAATATGAAGCTGCACCTGAGCAGTTGTTGAATGGCGATGGCGAGTGGCTAATGCCTGATGGTAGCCAAATGTCTCCTGAAGTAATTCAGAGATTTAAAGACCGTGGTATGGATGCTAAGCAGGCCACAGAAATGATGAAGCGATTCAGCGGTGGCCAGAGAGGAGGCCAACGCGGTGGCGGAGGCGCTCGCGGTGGATCACGTGGAGGCGCTTCAAGATCAGGACAGCCAAACAACTAATCTAGACTGCTGAGCATGAATAAGAAGAGTTTATTGTCCAATTTTTATATCGCTATGGAAGCGGTGATCGCCAATAAGGTACGGTCACTGCTAACAGCATTAGGTATAATTTTTGGAGTAGCCGCAGTAATAGCCATGTTGGCGATCGGAAATGGTGCGCAGTCCGAGATTCTGGAACAGATAGAGTTAGTGGGTGTCAATAATATTATCGTTCAACCAATGGTTGAGCAAGTTGAACAGTCGCTGAGTGATGAAGAAGAAGATGCCAAAAAGTTTTCTCCAGGTCTTAAACTGCTTGATGTAGAGAGCATTAAAAAGAGTATTCCAGGTATCAAGAAAATGAGTCCGGAGATACTCCTAGAGACCTATATCATTAAAAATGGAATAAGGAGGTCGTCAAAGTTAGTAGGTGTTGAGCCGAGCTACTTCGAAGTGGCAAATTTTGAGCTATACGAGGGTAAAATGTTTTCAGAGAAACAGCTGCAAAAAGGAGCTCCTGTATGTATCATAGGTAAGGCAATTCAGTCGAAGTTTTTTGCCAGAGAGAATCCTATTGGTAAGAAAATCAAAGTGGGTAGTCAATGGCTTGAAGTTATCGGAGTTTTAAAAGAAAGATACATTTCTGAAAAGGCTATTTCTAACTTAGGAATACGAGACTATAATATGGATGTCTATACGCCTATTCAAACAGTATTGATAAGGTATATCAATAGAGATTTGGTAACGGGTTCTGGTCTTAAGAAGAGCTTTGGTACAAGCTTTAGGTTTGGTGGCCGAGGAGGATTTTCAATTACGACAACGACAGCTTCAGAGGATGACAAACCGAGTAATTATCACCAAATAGACAGATTAGTCGTTCAGGTAAGTGAATCAGAAAAACTGAATCCAACGGCAGATGTAATGGCCAGAATGTTAGAAAGGCGCCATTATGGAGTAGTGGATTTCGAGATATCAATACCAGAACTCTTGCTAAAACAGCAACAAAGAACTCAGAACATATTTAACATAGTTCTCGCAGCGATTGCCGCCATATCCTTGCTAGTTGGCGGTATTGGTATCATGAATATCATGTTGGCCTCAGTACTAGAAAGAATTAAGGAGATTGGGTTAAGACTCTCAATTGGAGCGAAGAAGAACGACATTATCATGCAGTTTCTATTCGAATCCGTTGTGATTTCTGTCACTGGAGGGATTGTAGGTGTTATACTCGGGGTTGGCTTGGCTTATGCCGTTTCAAGCCTGGCGGAATTTCCGACTCAGATTAGTTTTGTCTCCATTCTTATTTCTTTTGGAGTAGCAGCCACCGTAGGGCTGATTTTTGGAATAACTCCGGCTAAACGTGCCGCAGAACAAGATCCTATCACATCATTAAGACACGAATAATACTAGATATATGAAGAAGGTCATTTTTCTATTCTTGGCAATTTTTTGCCTATCTCAAATATCATTTGCTCAACAAAAAAGAGTATTAACACTTGAAGAAGTTATTGAGCTTGCCAAAGCCAATTCAAGAAGTGCTCAACTGGCAGAAACCAGAAGAAACGTTGACTATTGGAATTATCGGGTATTTAGAGCTGGTCTCAAGCCTCAACTATTGCTGAGGGGTACTGTACCAAGCTACCAAGACCGAGCTATCCCAATTAGCCAACCCGATGGTTCTGTAGCCTTTAGAACAGTAAACCAGAATAACTCAGATTTGAGTATAGGTCTAGAACAAGTTTTGCCCTGGACAAATACAACTGTTTCATTCGAATCGACTATTTCGAGATTTGATGATTTCAGAGACCCTAACGACCCCGACAATGGATTAAATCCGAACACTTTCTTGTCCACTCTTTATCAAGGAGATCCTGTGGGAATTACAATTTCTCAGCCGTTATTTGCAGTAAACCCTTTTAAGTGGGATAAAAGGATTGAGCCTCTGAATTATGAACAGTCAAAACGTGCTTATGTCCAAGATATTGAATTGGCTTCTCAAGAGGCGGCCAGGAGGTTTTTCGAATTACTAATTGAACAGAGAAACCTAGAGATTGCAGAACAAAATAGAGCGGCTAACGACACAATTAATAAGATTCAGCAAGGTAGATATAACATTGGTACAACCACTGAAGATGAAGTGTTGAATGCGGAGCTTAACTTAATTACTGCACAGAGTCAGGCGGCACAAGCAGCGATCAATGTGCAGACTCGAACGCTTGAGCTGAGAAACTTTATAGGTTTGACAGATGATGTGGAGTTAGAACTAGTACCACCTACTGATGCTCCTGAATTTCAAATTAATTACGAAGAAGCATTGGAGTATGCGAAGAAGAATAGAGCTGAGTATCTGGATTTTCAGTTAGACCGTTTACAGGCAGAGCGCAGCGTAGCAGAAGCAAGGGCAAGACGTTTTAATGCTACCCTTAGTGCCTCTTTTGGCTATGTGAGTCCTCAGACAGTTGATTTAGGAGGCGTTTATGATGGTGGGAACCTCGCAGCTGGTTCAACGGTCAGATTAAACTTCATTATGCCTATTCTTGATGGCGGTAGAAACAAGGCAAGAATGAATCAGGCACTCGAAAGTCAGAAAAGAGTAGAATTCAATATTGAACAGAATCAGGTAAGCTTTGAACAAGAGATTGCCAATGCCATTAGAAGCTTTGAACAAATCCGCACGCAGATTGAGATTTCTTTAAAAAGGCAAGAGATAGCACAAAGAGGTTTTGAAGTGACTAACGGTAGGTATTTGGCAGGTAAGGTTGGTATTCTCGAACTTAATAATGCCCGAGACACTAAGGACTCCGCTATTCGAAACTATATTGATGCATTAAGGCAGTATTGGAATGCCTATTATGAGTTAAGAACACTCACGCTTTATGATTTTCAGGAACGCAAGCTATTATATAATCCATTATTGGAGTACGACCCGAAATCTGATTCGATGGTTGAAAAAAGTCAGAATGAATAATATTCCAGATTATAAACGAAATGAAGCCCTGAAAGGGGCTTTTTTATTGTCCGGTATAATTAAAAGGAGTGATTACTCTTAATTCAGCCTTAACCTCTTCCGAAACATTGAGTCCTTCAACAAATTCTTTGATGGTCGCTTCTGTTACCTTAGTATTCTTACGGGTTAAGCCCTTCAAGGCCTCATAGGGTTTCGGGTAGGCTTCACGCCTAAGGACAGTTTGTATAGCCTCTGCCACTACCGCCCAGTTGTCTTCTAAATCAGCGTCAATGGCACTTTGATTGAGTTCAAGTTTGTTAATACCCTTTACTAAGGATTTGAGGCCTATCAAGGTATGTCCTAAAGGCACTCCTACATTCCTCAAAACAGTAGAGTCGGTCAAATCACGCTGAAGTCTTGAAATAGGAAGTTTGGCCGAAAGATGTTCAAAAAGTGCATTGGCTACACCAAAGTTGCCCTCAGCATTTTCAAAGTCGATTGGGTTGACTTTATGGGGCATAGCAGAGGAACCAATTTCACCTGCCTTGATCTTCTGCTTAAAGTAATTCATGGAGACATATTGCCAAACATCTCTGGCGAAGTCTATCAGGATGGTATTGATCCTCTTCAGCGCATCAAAGAGTGCTGCTAAATGATCATAATGCTCGATTTGGGTGGTAGGGTAGCTTCGCTTTAGGCCTAAATATTCACTCACGAAATGATCCCCAAATTCAACCCAGTTTTTGTTCGGATAGGCCACATGGTGCGCATTGAAATTACCTGTAGCACCGCCAAACTTGGCGGCAAAAGGAACATCTCCCAGTTGAACCAACTGCTCATCAATGCGTGAACTGAAAACCTCCATTTCCTTACCCAGTCTTGTTGGCGAGGCAGGTTGGCCATGCGTTTTAGCCAACATAGAAACTGAGGCCCATTGCTGCCCCATATTCTTTATAAGGTCATTTACCTCTAAAAGAGCGGGTTCTATTACTTCGTGTAAACCTCTCTTCAACGTCAATGGAACAGAAGTATTATTAATGTCTTGAGAGGTTAGCCCAAAATGAATAAACTCTTTGAAGTCACTCAGGCCCAATTGATCAAACTTTTCTTTGATAAAGTACTCAACAGCCTTCACATCATGGTTGGTGGTTTTTTCAATTTCCTTGATTGAGTGGGCATCCGCCTCCGAAAAATCTTTGTATATATTTCTCAATGGATCGAAAAGTCCAGAATCCACACCTTCCAGTTGAGGTAGTGGTATTTCGCACAGCGCTATGAAGTATTCGATCTCTACTTCTACTCGATATTTTATCAGCGCAAATTCTGAAAAGTAAGCACCTAGATTGGCAGTAACCCTGCGGTATCGGCCATCGACTGGCGAGATGGCGGTTAGACTATTTAATTCCATTAAATCCGATTCGTTTCTGAGAAAGGCCAAAGATACAAAATCAATGGTCTAGTGCTATCCCATATGGTCGCTAATGCTCTTAAGATCACTTCGTTTCTTGTGATATAGTCCTTACTTTTGCGTGATCAAAAAATGGACTAAGTATAAACTAATACTTGTTCAGAATGGTTAAGCAAAGAGTATTAGAATTTTAGCACTGAGACTATGGCATTTGGCTTATTTAAAAAGAAAGAAAATAAGGTTTCTGAAGTGAAGACGGGTTTTTTGAACCTGAAGGTAAAAGAGGTGATTAGAGAAACTGAAGATGCGGTAAGCATCCATTTTGAACAGCCTGAAGGTGAATCACTTTCCTATAAATCGGGTCAGTTTTTGACTGTCATTGTCAATGTCAATGGTAAAGAAGAAAGAAGGGCCTATTCACTTTGTTCCTCTCCTTTTGTAGATGCAAATCCTGCCGTCACTGTCAAGAGAGTAGAAGGTGGTATTGTTTCTAACTATCTGAATGAATCCATCAGTGCTGGTGATACCATGAAACTCATGGAACCTAATGGAAACTTTACTACAGAGTTTGCAGGAATCAATAACCGACATATTGTCCTTTTTGGAGGAGGAAGTGGAATTACTCCCCTTATGTCGATCGCTAAGTCAACTTTAGATCAAGAGCCAAATTCAAAAGTGACTTTGGTCTACGCTAACAGAAATAAAGAGAGCATCATATTTAAAGAGGCCATCAAGACAATGGCAGCTGATGCCCGACTTGATGTTGTTCACGTGCTCGAAGCGATTACTGATGAATTTGAATGTCATGAGGGTTATTTGAGCCAGGAGATCATAGGAAGTGTTTTAAATGGTGTTGACATTAATGAAGCAGAATTTTTTATCTGTGGACCGACCCCAATGATGGATTTGACGCTTTCATCTCTTTCTGCTTTGGGCATTCCTGATAGTCAGGTTAGAAAAGAAAGCTTCGTTTCGACTGCCGAAAGTGCCAAAGAAGATAATGCCAATGATGGCGAGCTTATAGCAAGAGAGGTCACTGTAATTTATGATGGTGATGAATACAAATATACGGTTGAGCCGGATGAGACTATACTGGAAAAAGGCTTGGATGAGGATGTAGATCTCCCTTTCTCTTGTCAAAGTGGTCTATGTACTGCCTGTAGAGGGAAGTGTTTGTCTGGTAAGGTGAAGATGGACGAAGATGAGGGCTTGTCTGAAGCAGAGATCAACGAAGGATATGTGCTGCCTTGTGTGAGCCATCCACTGACCGATGATGTAGTTATTGAAATAGGTTAGTCCGAAAAAAAATTAAACCCGAAGATATTCTTCGGGTTTTTTTGTCCCCAAAGTTGTAACACATTCGCCATATAGATGTCTAAAGCATAATAATTGACCTTTGTCTTTTAGGCAGATTTTCATTAAATCATAAAAATGAAGCTGAAGGAGCAGATTACAATAAACAACGATGCACTTCTAACACAATACCTGGAGGTGAGGCGAATGACTGAAGAGATATGTGAACCTCTTCAACCTGAGGATTTTGTGGTGCAGCCTGTAGTGGATGTCAGTCCTCCAAAGTGGCACCTGGCGCATACAACCTGGTTTTTCGAGAACTTTGTTTTGAAGAGCAACCTCAAGGATTATAAGCTTTTTGACAAAGACTATCACTTCCTTTTCAACAGTTATTATGAAACAGAAGGAGACCGGTGGGTAAGATCTGAAAGAGGTGCATTGACCAGGCCATGGGTCAATGAAATAATGGCTTACCGAAAGTATGTCGATGAGCACATGAGACACTTCCTTCAGGATTGTGAGCTAGATGAAGCCTTATCGGATGTATTAACCATAGGCATCCACCATGAACAGCAGCATCAAGAACTTTTAGTATATGACATTAAGCACATATTGGGGATAAACCCGCTTTTCCCTACTTATAAGCCATTTAATGGTCCCAAAGAAAAGCCCATACTGGAAGAGAAGTATCTGAAAGTGACAGAGGGTGTTTACGACATTGGATACGAAGGTTCTGCATTCCATTTCGACAATGAAGAAGGGAGACACAAGGTGTTTCTTCATGGCTATCAGATATTGGATAGACTAATCACGGCTGGAGAGTTTATGGAGTTCATAGAAGCGGGTGGATATGAAGACCATAACCATTGGTTAATGGAAGGCTTTGAGTGGGCCAAAAAAGAAACTATTAAAGCACCCTTCTATTGGTTCAAAGAGGATGGTGTTTGGAAGCACTATACCCTTGCAGGTTTAGAGGAGGTTAACCCAAATGAGCCGATTACACATATCAATTTCTATGAGGCCGATGCTTTTGCCAAGTGGAAAGGAAAAAGACTTCCAACCGAATTTGAGTGGGAGGTCGCCTGTAAAAAGTATCAACCAGAGATACCTGATTCAGCTAATTTTCTAGACCAAAGACACTTTAGACCAATGCCCCGTGTGGGCAATGAATACCAGTTTTATGGAGATGTGTGGGAGTGGACCAACAGCGCCTACCAACCTTATCCATTTTATCAGAAAGTAGAGGGTGCGCTTGGGGAGTACAATGGTAAATTTATGATCAACCAAATGGTCTTACGCGGAGGCTCCTACGCAACAATGAAGGATCACATAAGACCGACCTATAGAAACTTTTTCCACCCACATTTACGTTGGCAGTTCACAGGCCTAAGACTAGCAGAGACTTTATAGTATGAGCGAGACAAAAGAGGTATTAAATGCCTTTGCAATAGATATCAAATCGGGACTTCAGTCGTCACCGAAAACCTTACCTTCTATGTATTTCTATGATGAAACGGGCGATGCCCTGTTTCAAAAAATCATGGATTTGGATGAGTATTACCTGACGCGTGCTGAGTTCGAGATATTTGTACGTCAGAAAGAGGAAATCCTTAAGGCCTTTTTGGGAGAAGATCAAGGTTTTCGACTGGTGGAATTAGGTGCAGGGGATGGTACTAAGACTAAGGTCTTATTGGCTCATTTTCTGAATGAAGGAGTTCCCTTTACCTATTCCCCTATAGATATCTCTGGAAGTGTCCTTGAGCAATTGAAAGACGACCTTAACGGAGAGTTGCCTTCTTTAAATGTAGAACCCATAGCAGGAGAGTACTTTTCAGCACTTGAAGCCCTTGCGGCCAACGACAGATCAAAAGAAGTAGTCCTGTTTCTAGGTTCCAACATTGGCAATTTTGACAGAGCCTCGGGAGTCGATTTTCTCACGCATTTAGGTGAAAACCTTTCTCAAGGAGACATGCTTTTAATTGGATTTGACTTGATGAAGAATCCTCAAAAAATACTCTCCGCTTACAATGATAAGGAGGGGGTAACCAAGGCATTCAATTTGAATTTGTTGACCAGAATCAACAATGACCTTGGGGGGAACTTTATCATTGAGGACTTCGATCACTTTCCTACTTATGATCCGCTGACAGGCGAAACAAAAAGCCATATCATTTCAAAGAAAGCCCAGACCGTCTACATCGAGGCTTTAGACGAGTCATTTTCTTTTGATGCATGGGAAGCAATCCACACAGAAGTGTCGCAAAAGTATTCGCAAAAAATGATTGAAGAGTATGCCTCTGAGTCGGGTTTTGAGATCATTCAAAACTTTGTTGATTCTAATCAGTACTTCGTTGATTCGCTTTGGAGAAAGCTGTAGGAGACAACCAATAGTTGCTTTGCTCGTTGTTTCCCATCATGAAGAACTATGGGATTGCCATTCTCCTTTTCGTTTTTACGACATCATATGCTAAGCCATATACGCTTCAAGGCACGCTGAGTGATAATCAAATTATCTCCAGCGAAGTCCTTGGCTACGATTTATGGTATAGGGTATATACGCCACCCAATTATGACGAGCTATCCGATCTGCCCGTAATTTACTTGACTGATGGTCAGTGGTATATTCAGAGTGGAAGAATGCATGAGGAGATTGATTTTTTGATCTCACAAGGTAAAATCAAGCCTATTGTGGCAGTATTTGTGGATAACAGAGATCCATATAACCTGAAAGATAACCGAAGGAATAAGCAGTTTCTAGGTTATGACAACTATGTAGAATTCTATCGGAAGGAGCTAGTCCCTCATATTGAGGAAGCTTATAAAGTAAGTAATCACCAAATAGATAGAGGCGTTATGGGGCTCTCCTTTGGTGGACTAAACGCCACTTATTTCGGAGCTAAGGCTTCAGATGTTTTTCATATGCTGGGTATTCAGTCCCCAGCCTTGCATCCGGTTCCAGACATTTATCGGTACTATGAAATGAGAAAGCCCCTGCCTGTAAAAATATTTCTGAGCACGGGCTCGAAAAACGATACCGAAGTGCATGCAAGAAGACTCAAGGAAAGCCTTGAACTCAAAAAGTACGAGTTTAAATATATCGAAGTGAATGAAGGGCATAATTGGCGAAACTGGAAACCACTACTCGATGACGCCTTGATCTATTTCTTTGGTATCTAAAGTGGTTTGAATTGCTCGAAGGCCTGCAGGCAGTTGTGGCAGTAGTGCATTGAGCGACAAAGTGTGGGTCCAAAAGGTGTTTTCATCTCTGTATTCTCGCTTCCACAATGAGGACAACTCGCTCTTTCAATGATGTCAATATCCACAATCATATTATGTTGTGGTGGAGGAGCAAGACCAAATTGCTTTAAAGCCTTTCGGCCCTTTTCGGAAATCATATTTGAGTTCCATTGGGTTTCGAAAGAGATATTAACATCGTAGTCTGAAACACCTCTTTTTTCCAGAACATCGAGGACATCTTGCTTCATGACATCCATGGCTGGGCAGCCAGTAAAGGTTGGGGTCATATCTACTGTGACCTTACCCTTGGAGTCAATGTCAATACCTGTAATGACCCCGAGGTCATTTAAGGAGAGCACAGGAATTTCAGGGTCTTTGACTTCGTCCAGCCATTCCCTGATAACACCCTCTGTAAGCTCCTGAGTTGCCATAATTAATTACCAGTCTGCAGTTGGGTCTACCTTAAATACCTCTGACATTTCGTCCAGTAGCGGTTGAAGATGCTCGGAGTGATCGCCATAACGCCCACCAAATACAGGACTTAAACTGTCCATGTCAGGAAGCTCTAAGCTTGTCTCAGAGATTACATCACTAACGGCACGCTTCCATTCAGTCTTTAGTGCTTCTTCTCCTGCGAATACCCCAGAGTCAATCAACTCCTGCTCAAACGTTGATGGTTCGAACAAACCCAAAGCATAGGGCATGGCTTCAATCAATGAATTTTGGAGCCTTGAAATGCTCTCCTCGGTGGCCGACCCCAATTGCTTTATCCAAATTTTAGCGTGCATGCTATGGTATTTGGTTTCGCCTTTGATCTTCTTCGCCAGATTGGCCAATGGCTCAAAGCTTGAGTCCGCTAACATCTGGAAACGGATAAGTTCGGCCGTGTCAAATAGAAAGTGTCTAATTAAGCTGAAGTCGTACTCACCATTTGGAAGTTCCACGAACTGCGAGTTATGGAACTGTTCAGCATTCCTCATGAATGCCACTGTATCAGGGTCTGATTCACCCAGTTCGTTCAAAATCCTATAGAGTTGCCAGCTTTGGCCCACTTTATCTTGTGCCATAGAAGAGAAGGCGATATCCTCTTCTAAAAGAGGGCCGAAACCCGTCCACTCAGAATTTCTATGCCCTAGGATCAACTGATCATCGGCCATCTTGTACAATAAGTCTTTGATTGCTTCTTGGTTCATCCTTGAGTTTGTTCTTCTTTAAATGCTTTGATCTTATCTGCTGCCCTATAGTCAATGGCATCGCGGTATTTCTTTTCCTTCAATGTATTCCAGATGTCTACATCTTCTTCGTCAGACATCAAAATGTTCTCAGATTTGGTAATCCAAACGTTGAACACAGGTTTACTCCTTGGATAAATCTCCTTCGCAGCTAGTAGGCCATCTTCAAAACCTTTAGCCTGCACATTGCCAATATACTTGTGTTGTTTCCCGCGTTTCAAAAGATGAAATACCTCAAATGATTCAGAAGTATCACCTGAATACTGACCTTCAAAAGTATCGTAGATGTCTTGCTGGTTGTCGGTGAAATCCGACACCTGAATTAACTCCGTTTTCACCACACATAAGGCATTACAGAACATACCTCGCCTGCTAAATTGCTCTTTAGCAAACAGAAAGGCCATTTCTTCATTGGGAGCATGCACAATTCCTGCATGCTCAAAAGGTTTGCCCTCCTTGGTTTGAACAAAGGCCTGATAAGTTTCAAATTGATCCAACTGCTCTTTAGTAGCCATTGGTGATTCAAACTCTTCAGGAAGAGCCAATCGATTTACCCTTGGGTCAAGTGATTTTAACATGGCTGATTATGCTAATGGAGTGACATACTTTGCCTGAGGTGCCAGAAGGGCTTGTCTTACCCATCTTCCTCTCTCTTCCGCCATTCTTCGTACAGCGAGCCGTTCCTTGTTACATGGTCCATCACCGTTGATGACTCTTTTGAACTCATCCCAATCAGGCTCGGTAAATTCCCACATGCCTGTAGTTTCATTCTTTTTCAGATTTTCATCCGGAATGGTCAAACCAAGCTCCCAAATCTTCGGCACATACATGTCTAGGAATTGCTGACGACATTCGTCATTAGAAGCCATTTTTACCTTCCAACGCATCAAAATCTCGGAGTGGACGGAGATTTTGTCTGATGGACCAAAGAAATGCATCATTGGAGCCCACCAGCGATTAACTGCTGCCTGCATCATTTCACGTTGCTTCTTTGTACCCGTAGCCAGGTGGATCACGCAATGGTGCCCATATTTCAAGTGGAAAGATTCTTCAACACAAATACGTTCTAAGGCTCGACAATAAGGCCCGTAACTTCCCTTGGAGTTAGCCAATTGATTAACGATTGCCCCTGCGTCTACCAACCAAGAGATGAAGCATGAATCTGCCCATGTGAAGGCTGGGTAGTTGAATATGTTTGAATACTTCGATTTACCTGAAATCAAATCTTCGATCATTTGCTCTCTTGGTTTGCCGAGCGTTTCAGCCGCAGAATAAAGCAATTGTGCATGACCAACCTCATCTTGCACTTTGGCCATAAGGGCCAGTTTTCTTTTAAATCCAGGAGCTCTTGTGATCCAGGTGCCTTCCGGTAATGCACCTATTATTTCAGAGTGAGCGTGTTGCTCAATCATGCGGATCAGCTGCTTTCTATAGAGCTGTGGCATCCAGTCGGTTGGTTCAATTTTTTCTCCTCGATCAATTCTAGCTTCAAATTCAGCTAATTTGATCGGATCTTCCTCGGCAAGAGCCGTGGCCTTCATTGTTTCGAATACGTTTCCACCTCCGTACATATCTTATTTTTTTAAGCCGTTTAAAACTAAGTTAGAAAGTTTAATCCCAATCTCTTCAGGAGTCAATGATCCTTCGGGTTTATACCAATTGTGCGTCCAATTCAATGACGACAAAACAGTCAGCATAGTGAACTTCTCATCCACTTCTTCAAATTCTCCTGACTTAATACCGTCTTTGATAATTTGAATGAATCTTCCTTCATAATCATCACGCATGGCAAGAAAATCACTTAAATGGGGTTCACTTAAATGTCTCCACTCATTAAAGAACACTGCCGAAGCATCGGTGTTTCTGGTAATTACCTTTACGTGAGCGATGGCTGCCTTACTCATTTTGGCTGAAGCACTGCTTTGTTCTGATGCTACGTCTTTCCATGCCTCAAAAAATTCATCCGCCATGCGAAAACATATTTTTTGAAGAATTTCTTCTTTAGATTTGATGTGTGAATAGAGACTGGCAGCTTCTATGCCGAGTACTTGAGCAAGATCTCTCATAGAAGTAGCCGCATAACCTCTTTCTCTAAAGAGAGTTGTAGCCTTTTCTTCGATTTGCTGCTTACGGTTCTTTTTAACGAGAATTTCCATTCATTCAAAGGTAAGCATACTAACGTTCGTTAGCAAATGTTTGTTTTGACCAATATTGATTAAATATATGAAACTGAGAGATGCTGATTTCGATAAACGGAAGTTTATAAAATCTTTAGAATCAATCGTGTATCTTTTTCTGGTACTGCCCTTAACGGCTTTTGGTTGGGTTTTTTTGGAGAAGGAAAAGTTGGGAGAGCTTAGATCTACTTTTTTTGAGAACACTGACGTGATGTTTCACAGTGTAATGGGCATTGGAATAGCCTATGTGCTCATGCGAACTACTGCTACTTGGAAAAGGGATATACTGAGGGCCTTGGACAAAACTCAGGAACTGGATGCGAAGATGTTGGCCGTACGCAAACCAATTGTCTATAGGAATTTAATGTGGGCCCTGGGGGCTGGTATTGGTGCTTATGGTTTATATGAAAAAGGCGATATGGTTTATGCTTTGGTATTTACGATATTCCTATTGCTCATCACGTCAAATCGTCCTAGTGAGCGATACTTTGTAAAATTCTTTGGCTTAAAAGGAGAGGAGAAGGATTGGATGTTAAAGTCGACCACTCCTAAATAAAAAGGGCTAAAGCGTAATACACTTCAGCCCTTGTTCAGGTTTATTGCATTTTTAGAAGATCACGCCAATACTGACTGGGTTCAATTGAGGTCCACGACCATCTTCAAAGAGTTCGTTCATATCATAGTTGACAAACATATCGAAGCCATCAATGCCTATTTGAAGCCTCATACCATACCTAAAGTCATTTAGGAAGAAACCTCCCTTATCCTTTACCTTGTCTCTGCCGTCATCATCCTTAAAGATGTACTTAGCTTTGTTACTGAGCCGAAGGCCGACATATGGACCTACTCCAATTCGGAAACCTCTTCTGGTACTTGCTGCTATTCTAACGTCATCTTCTTCGTAAACTCTGACAAGTCTCTTTCCTCTGCCAAAGTCGAACATAGGTACTGCGGTAAAGCTTAGATAAGTCACTTTCAATTTGCTCTTGATAGCACTATTGATGGTCAAGTCTTCTACAAAATTCAGCTGCCCTCCATTCGGATCAAGACGTGTCGCGGCATTTTCAAACTTATAATTATACCAGGTGAGGCCTGCTCCCCAGTCTAGGTACAATGGCCCGGAGACATAGGATGTGTGATTCCAACTTAAGCCTACGAATGTAGAACCTATGGGCTTTACCTGATAGAGATCACTGGAAGATGGAAATTCTCCGTCATCAAGGAAGTTAGCCAAGCCATATTCAAAATTGAGACCTTTAAGTGTACCATGATCGTGCTGTTCGTAGTACTCTACATTTCTCGCTCTTCTGCGTCTGCTTCTCCAGTCTCTGTCCCAGTCATCTTCTATTTCTAGTTCTATACCCAGAAAGCCAAATCTTAGGTAGAAATCATTGTCCGATATATATATACTGTTGCTCTTGTATTTTGGAATGCTCACCACGGTGTCGAGTCTTTCGAAGTCATCATATCTTCCCCAGCGCCACTGAGCATCAACTGTCTGTGCCGAAAACCCTGCTATGACGCAAATCAGTAGTAATCTGTATACGTGTTTCATATTTATTTGAATTTTATTGATCAGACCTGACCTGAGTTGGCTGATGCTCGTACGTGTTGTATAAGCATCAGGCCAACGGGTCCAATCGTTTTGAGTTATTGAACTGTTGTTTAAAATATTACTCCGAAAGTGACAGGATTTAGCCTTGGGGCATTCACATCATCTTCGAATAATTCTGTGAGATCATAGTTGAAAAAGAGATCGAAAAAGTCCCAACCCACTGTAGCTCTAACACCGTACCTGAATGGATTAATGAACCAATTGTCCTTGATTTTTTCTTTTTGCTTATCTCCTTCAGCATCATCGTATTTATACTTGGCATGAGCTCCAATTCGGTAACCGGCATATCCACCTAAGCCTATTCTGAAGGCTCTGTATCGACCAAATGATATGGTCGGTACAAAGTGGAGGTTAATGTGACTCATGCTGAGCTTACTTTTTCTGCCCGAAACATTGGTGTCTTCAGTGAAAGTGATGTCATTTGCTCCTTTAAGGACTCTTACTCTGGTGTTTTCGAAGCTAAAATCCTGGATGCTAACACCAGCACCCCAGTCTAGGTAAAGTGGTCCAAAGACGTGTGTAACATTGTCAAAATTTAGTCCCGCGTACCATGAGGTTAATGGTTGAAGACTCAATAGAGAGTTGCTGTTCGGTAATTCGTCATCCTGGAGATAGTTGTTGAGGCCAATATAGACGTTGACAAAATTCTCCGTACCTCTTCTGGGGTAATATTTGTCAATTCCCCACTCTCTGTCCCAAAAACCATTGATTCGTCTGCTTCTACGACTCCTTCTGGTAATCGAGATGTCATCTTTGTAACGGTTTTGTACTTCTTCCTTATAGAGGTCTTCTGTTTTCCACTCGTTCACTTCGGACAGCACTGCAAGACGTTCGAGGTGCGAATTGGCTGCCAAATCTTGTGCATTGACTTGACTAAGGCATAATGTGACCAGCATTAGCGCCATGGCTAGTTTAGAGATAGTTTTCATTTTTATAGATTTTGAGTTATTGATTACTTTTTGTCGAGGTTGTCTTCCTCGTTGTCGAGATCCTCGTCCAGATCTTCATCATCTTCCCCTTCAGTACTTCCGTACTTTAGGTCGTTATTGAAGAAGTCATTCTTGGACTTTCTCATTTCTGATAAACCGATCTTTCCGCTATTCACACCCTTGGCTACTGTGACCAGTCCATTGAGTAAGCTAAAGCGTTTCTTTTTCTGGGGTAGATCGGCAACCACTTGATTGCTTTTAATGAATGAATCTAAATCGATAGATGGATCAATCATTAGGTTCATTTGTGTCATGCGCTCGGAGATATAGAATTTCGGAGCGAGTCTTTTTGGAATCACGATCATCTCAAGTTCCATGAACTCTCTAATCTCTATTGATTTATCATCTGATACAGGTTGAGTAATGGTAGGTACCACTTCTTCAACTTTCTCTTCTATTTGAGTCACTATAGACTCATCTTCTTTTGCTTTTGGAGTAGCTGTTGCTTCAGCTACCAGTTCTTGAGGCTTAAGTTCTTCAGGTGTAATAATTTCAGGCTTTGCTTCCTCTGGAGTCTGTGGATTAGCCTTAGGAGCTTCTTCTTTGACTTCAGTATTCTGGCTGAGCGTGTTGCTGGTGCTTACTTCGCTATCAGACCTATTAATCATGATCCAACCAAAGGCAAAAATCAATAATATAGAAGCAGCTATGCTGACCCAGAAATAAATGCCTTTCTTAGACTTTGTAGGGAGTTGGGTCTCAATCTTGTCCCAAGCGGTTGAAGGTGCGCTTATTTTATTGGATGATAGTCCTTTCTGGAATAATTCATCGATTTTGTTACCCTTCATATCTTACTCTTTTATCATTCAAATAATCCTCAGCTTCGATCAAGAGTTTCTGTAGGTGTCCTCTTGCTCTGCTTAGTTGAGATTTCGAAGTGTTTTCACTTACTCCCAACTTTTCTGCTATTTCCTTGTGTGAAAAGCCTTCTATGGCATATAAATTGAAAACGGTCTTATAACCTGAGGGGAGTCGATCAATCAACTTTTGTAAATCTTCTACCTCCAACTGATCCTGAATCTGACGATAGTCAGGCTCTCTTTCAGCTTTTTCAATTTCAACCTCCAAATACATGCTTTTATTCTTGCGGATGTAGGAAAGCGCTTCATTAACCATTATTCTTCGAATCCAGCCTTCAAAACTTCCTTCTGACTTAAACTGGTCGATTTTGGTAAACACTTTCGTGAATCCGCAAACCAAAACATCTTCTGCTTCAGAGCTGTCGCTGATATACCTACGGCATACAGCGAACATTAAGGATGAGTACTTTTCGTACAGATCCCGTTGCGCTTTTCTGTCGCCCTTACGGCATTCTTCGAGAAGCTTCTCTTCAGATTTTGACCTTTTGATTTGAAGCATTTTTTGGTTGACTACACAGGGTAGATGTATGAATGATAAAATGGGTTGCACCCTAATAGAGATTTTTTTTCTCTAAAGGCTGCATCCCTATATAAAAGTAATACTTAATGATGGTTTAATGGGTAAAAGTATAGAGGCAAGAATGCTCTCGCCTCCATTAATCATGACCTTTGGGTTAGTATTTGCTAATTGTTGCTGAGTTACCTTCTTCTTCAATGTCTACTTCAGGATTACCCTTGTAGCGAACAGATGAAAAACCAAGGGCACGAATCTTCAGGTAGTCGCTTACATTGATTCTGACCCGAGCCTCTGATCCAGTCTCTAATTCGGCTTCTCTGATGATGGCCTCGTATCCGTAGAGCCTCGCTTTCTTAACAACGAGCGCCTCTAGTTTATCGACCGTGGCCGACATATCAACACGGGAGTTGCCCATGATCTTCAGGTCGAGTTTGTCCAACGATCCATCTATTGAAAACCTTGAGTCTTCATCTGTCCTGACTTCCAGATAAGGAATGTCCTTGGCCTCCATTGTGAGCTTAGCACCGTTTTTCAATGTAACTCGGTCCATGGTAGGTGCGGTGATATACACCTTGACATTTGACCAGTTACCACCTGTTCCGTCTTCATCAATAACAAGTTTGTCATTTGTCACGCTCCCCAGTATTCTTTCGACTTTGGATTGCGGCCCTTCAATGCTGACTGAATATTGATCATCTATAGCAAAACTGGCGTCCATGTTATCCCAAATTTCGACTTTGGAAAAGGCTTCCACGTTCAAAGAACGACTATAACTACTGTTGCTACTTCTGGATCTTTGGTTTGTGCCTGTTTCTTCACAAGTGAGACATTCTAACCTCCCATTATCATTGAACATCCAAGTGTTCCGATAGATTTGGAACCATGAATAACGATAGCTGAAATGATGTAGAATCAAACTCATATCTCTTTCCAGTTTGAATGGAACATTCTTTGGAATGTAGAGTGTGATGTCTCCTTCCTGGAACCTAAATTCCGCTCTGTCGTCAAAGGTAAGCTCAGAGTCAAAAGTGATTTTTGCACCATCGACAGTGTAATTATAACTGACGTCTTGAGCATTCATTTCTGCATCTCTTGGGTTTCTGCCTCTGGCGTGAAATCTCTTTTTGATGCTGAATTCACCATCTCTACTGGCAATTAAGTCAAGGTCTGTGAATTCCGACTCCCATTCATATTGAGTATCACTTCGGTACCTGCGAGAATCATAACCTCTATTAGTAATAACATTGATATCCAGCAATAACGTGTCAGCTTCTATGTTGAGCACTTCAGACTCTTCATAGTATCCTTCATCTCTAAAGTCACGAATTACATTTGGAATCAAGGCAAAAGAACCCACAACGGCTATCATCCAGATGCCTAGAATACTCCAGCCAACGGAACTGCTCATGACTCTTCTTTTCGCGATAATGGTGATACCTGCAATAAAGACATAGAGGAATGGAATAAATATGGCCGTGAGTACAAAGAGTACGCCCAATTCAGGGAAAGTATTGGTAAAGACTTCGTAAGGGAAGTAGGTAAACTCATCCCCGTAGAAGAACCAATCCCCGCTGTAAAGCCCCATGAGTACTCCGGCTGTGACCAATAAGGAGAACATAACGGATAGGCCAATAATCAAAATGATACCACCAGTGAAAATCCTCACAGCTGCCACAATAAAGAGCATCAATGGTGCGAGCGCTTTGCCTAATGCACCAAATATTTTTCCAACTAAACGAAAAGGGAATAATAATACGGTAGTGAAAGTATTCTCATCTTTCGGATTAAGATTTTCTTCTTTGGTTTTCTTGATGTTGGAATCAATATTTGAAAGGGTCACTTTTTGACCTTTCATCTGCATTTTGTCTGTAAGCGAATTGGCCTTTGGAGCAATGATCCAAAGGACAATGTACGCTAAGATGCCAACCCCCCCGAAGGTGAGTATGATGAAGATTATTCGGAATACTATGGCATCTGTTCTAAAATAGTTGGCCAAACCAGAGGCTACACCGCCAAGCACCCTGTCGTCAGGATCTCGATAGAGCTTTTTTACATTTTCGTTGACGACCAGGTTATCATTTCCTGGAATTACTATCCATAGAATCACATATACGAATAGCGAAAGGCTTGTTGGAAAGAAGACGATGAAAAGAACTCTGACCCATATAGAATCAATATTGAAATAGTGCGCCAGACCAGAGGCAACACCACCTATGAGTTGATTGCTAGTGTCTCGTTCAAATCTTCGAGGAGCATCGTCAGATCTTTGGGTGCTTTTCTTATCGGAGGTTTTCTTTTTTGAATCGCTTTTGGCCTTAGTCTCATTATTGTCAGCCTGAGCAAAATCCGCTTCTTCTTCCATGGCCTCGAAATCTGAGATTTGGCCCATGGTACTGATGAGTGCATTGACATCATCATTAGATATAACCTGCTTGCTCTCGTCAAGCTTTTCTAAGAAAAGCTCGGCTATACGGCTTTCTATGTCGGCTATAATTTCTTCACTGTCTTCATAAGAAGCGAAGTACCTGTTGATAGAATCCAGATATTTTTTGAATCTATCATAGCCGTCTTCTTCTATGTGGAAGATAATCCCGCTTATGTTTATGCTTATGTTCTTTTTCATGACCGCTTACTTAGTATTTGAGATGATTTGAGAAGTTGAAGTGACGAGTTCTTGCCACGTGCTGCCGAGACTTGACAGAAACTCTTGCCCTGAGTTTGTAATGGTGTAGTACTTTCTCGGTGGTCCCGAATTTGATTCTACCCACTTATAGTCGACCAGTCCGGCCTTCCGCAACCTTGTGAGCAAAGGATAGAGTGTACCTTCCACCACCATGATTTTGGCGGAGGTCAGCTCTTCTAGCATATCCGATGCATACACTTCACCTCTGGAAATAATGTTCAGAATGCAGAATTCGAGGATTCCCTTCCGCATTTGCACCTGAGTGTTTTCTAAATTCATCTTGTTTTTCTTTTAAGATGTTGACCTTGTAATGCAAACATACGAAAAAAGGTACTATGTGTTGCATAGTACTATATAAAAAATATTACCTTGTAGTATATTCTCATGAATAAAGACCTAGAAAATCTACCTTAATGATAGCGAAATGACCCTTTTATGTTAAAAAGCGATGCTTTCAATAAGTTGTCAGAGAAAATTCGTTTGATAGAGTAGGTATAATTATTTTTGAAGTGTACTAGTGCTGATAAATGCAGTTTTGAGATCATTATTTCGAGTTTTCTGGGGGGCACTACTCATCCCTATTTTATTTCACCCATTTGATACCTTGGCACAGACTACGCCAAAGTACAGTAATGAATTTCTCTCTATTGGGGTGGGAGCAAGAGCACTTGGGATGTCAAATGCCATGACCTCCGTGGTTGATGATGTTACTGCTGCTTATTGGAACCCTGCAGCGCTTACAGATATTGAACATCGCTATCAATTTGCCTTTCAGCATGCAGCCTACTTTGCTGGAGTAGCCAATTATGATTATGTAGGCGCTGCCATGGCCATTGATACTGATAGTCATTTAGGGCTTGCCATTATTAGATTGGGGATAGATGATATTCCAGATACCAGATTGCTTTTCGATGATCAGGGTAGGATTGACTACAGTAGAATCCAGTTCTTCAGCACTTCAGATGTAGCTTTTATTCTGTCTTATGCAAGGGGGGTGAGTTTCATCGGTGGTGAAGACTTTGTCGAAGGTGGCGGACTTACCTTTGGCACAAGTTTCAAGGTGATCAGAAGAAAAATTGGTGCATTCGCAACAGCCTGGGGCTTTGGTTTGGATTTATCAGCCAAGTATCGGATCAATAACTGGGACCTTGGCTTAATGATTAGAGATATCTCTACCACATTTAACGCATGGTCCATTGATAAGGAGGCTTTAAGGTCCTCTTTCAGTCAAACAAATAACTCGCTTCCGAGTAATACGCTTGAATTGACCTTGCCTAAAATGATTTTTGGTGCTTCACGTACTTTCACGCTTTCAGATAAAATTAGCATGTTGGCCTCGGCCGATCTTGTATTCACATTTGATGGTCGCAGAAACGTCTTGGTTTCAAGTAAGTTGTCTTCGTTAGATCCACAGATGGGTTTTGAGTTCGGATATGAAAACAAGTTTTTCCTTAGAATGGGCTTTGGCAACTTTCAAAGGGTGAAAGACTTTTCAACAGGTGATGCAGCGTCAGAATCTACTTTTTGGAGCTTTCAGCCGAATATGGGTATGGGGGTTAAACTGGATGACTTCACCATCGACTATGCGCTAACAGATATTGGAAATGTCGCTGAATCTCCTTATTCACATGTTTTTTCTATCCGCTATTCATTAGAAGCCCTGCCAGGTATTTATGCACGAAACAAAAGAAGGGTTAAAAAGAGGGAGGCGAAAGATGAGAACTAAGCTCTTACTTTCTTTCTTCATATTAACCATTACAATGACCGTAATGGCGCAGCGCCAAGGCAATGAATGGATCGACTATAATCAGACCTATTTTAAAATTAAGACAGGCACCGATGATATCCATCGCCTAACACCGGCTGCCTTACAGGCTGCAGGCATGGATTTAACTACTTTGAACCTGACCAACCTTCAGCTTTTCCATAGAGGAAATGAGGTGGCCATACATATTGAAGATGGTGGTGATGGCGTGCTCGATGGTAGTGATTTTATCGAATTTTACGGTAGACGAAATGACGGTACTCAAGATACAGAATTATTTTATCGAGCAGCGGATCAGATCCACAAGTACTACAATCTCTTTTCCGATACGACTTCATTCTTTTTGACAGAATCAAGCCTACCAGGCTTAAGGATGGAAGAGGTTAATATTGACCCAAGCCCCCTAACACAGGTAAGCCTTCACACAGAAGAGATACTGAACGTTCAGACCAATAAATTCAGCTTCGGTCAGTACTATGATATTGGCAATCCTACAGGAGAAGTGAAAAGATCACTTTACGATCGTGGTCAAATGTTCATGAGCCGTGAGATTATGTACAATGACTTTGGCTTATCCAGGGATTTAAATTTTCTAGACATAGCGCTGAACGGAGTCAATCTTCAAGATGAAAGTCAGGGTAAACCTCAACTTTCTGTGCAGATTGTGGGTTTTAATAATGTCCAACACAGAGCTTCTGTTTATGTTGGACCTGATACCGACAACCTGAGACTGGTCAGGAGGGATGTTGAGATACTTTACAGCAATTTCGGAACCGTTAATACTCAAATTGAGTGGACTGATGTAGCTAACGGCCGAGTTATCGTCAGGGTAGAGGTGCTTGGTTCTGGTGACCCAAATGTTCAGATTGATGATAGAATAGCTGTTGGTTTTATCACTTTGAAGTACCCTCAGCGGATTGATGCGCAATCTCAGGATAAACGGGTCTATTTGAATCCGGCAGCGGGAAACCAAGGGGTTTCCATAGCTAATGTGGATGGAGATGTAAGGCTTTATGATATTACGGATTATCAGAATCCAAAGAGAATTTCAGGCCAGCTTGCGGCTAATACTTATACAGCCGGAGTTACGAACGATGCCAATGGAAAAACACTCTTCTTAAAAAGGACGGATGGTATTATAGAGCCAAGTGTTGAACCTGTGACTTTCAAGTTTCAAAACCTGTCTCCGTACAACTATTACATTATCTCTCACCCTTATCTGAAGCAGCCGGTTGAGGGTTTTTATGACGACCCTGTTCAGGCCTATGTAGATTATAGATCATCTGTGGAAGGAGGTTCTTTCAACGTGCTTTATGCCGATGCTCCTGACTTGTATGACGAGTTTGGTTATGGAGAATTTACTCCTTTAGCGATTCGTAGGTTTATGGTGTCTGCTTACGCGCAAGGTGTTCCCGAATACCTATTTATCATTGGTAAATCAAGTAGAGTGGATATTAGGTCTCAGCGTCTGCAGAATCCACTTGCCACATCCAGAAGAGAGTTGGTACCCACCATGGGCGCTCCTGGTTCTGATATAATGTATGTGGAAGCACTGGATGGACGAACACATTTTCCAACTTTTCCAGTTGGTAGGCTTTCGGTTACAGAGCCAGCAAATGTTGCCTACTATTTGGACAAGGCCAAAGAGAAGGAAGCCACTTTGAAAGACTCTCCATGGACCAAAAACTTTATTCAGCTCAGTGGTGGCTTGAATACTAATGAGCTTAATCGATTTAGGTTCTTCATTGAGAAGTTTAAAGAGGTAGTAGAAGATGATTTTTTGGGTGCGGCCGTGACTAACCTTTCAAAGAGCAATAACAATGCAGTTCAAAACTTTAATATCTCTGAGCAAATCAATAAAGGAACTGGATTTGTTACTTTTTTTGGTCATTCTTCTGCCAGATTCACAGATATCGATATCGGAAATGTAACGGATCCAAATAGTGGTTATGATAATAAAGGTCGATATCCGGTATTTATAGTCAATGGCTGTCGTGGAGGTGAGATATTCTTCTTTTCATCTTTTGGAGAAAACTGGATTGGTGCTCGAGATAAAGGAGCGGTCAATTTTCTTGCACATAGTGATGTGGGCATACCCAATGTTTTAGAAGAGTATACCGAGAACTTCTATAAAGTGATGTCGGATACCCTTTTTATGACACAATCCATTGGCAAGATTCAGCAAGAGACCATTTTGAGACAGTTGAATGGCTTTTTGCCTGATGAAGCAGATTTTGCAGCGGTAGAGCAGACCGTGCTTCAGGGTGATCCCGCATTACAAGTCTTTGCTCACGATAAAGTGGATTACATCGTACGTGAAGAAGACATTTTCAGAGAGTCAATTGATGGTAGGCCAATCACTTCTACTACCCAATTCTTTAACCTTGGTGTTGTAATTAACAATGCCGGAAGAACTACTACAGAACCTGTTACAGTAACGGTTAGAAGAACACTTTCTGATGGTAGGGTTTTGGAGTTGCCTGAAATAGAAGTGCCGGCAATTAGAAATAGGGATACTGTTTATTACGAGATAAGTAACCAAGGCTTAGATGTATTTGGCGAAAATAAGTTTGAGGTTTTTCTAGACCTGGAAAACAAAGTGGATGAGGGAAGTGAACTAAACAATACAGCCGAAAGTGTTTTCTTCTTTACTGCGTCCGGTACTTTTAACACTGCTCCAGCCAACTTTTCTACCATCAATGAGACAGATATTAGTTTAGTGCTTCAGTCATCGGACCTAAAAGTAAATGACAAGACATTCAGGGTGCAACTTGATACTGTAAACACCTTTGACAGTCCATATCTTCAAACAACAACTTTGACCGGAAAAGGAGTGGCAACCTGGGATGTTGAATTGCTTCCGGCCACTGTCAATGACACTATACGCTATTATTGGCGAAGTATTTTTGAGGAAGAGTTAGCAGATGATCCTCAACCATGGACCAATTCTACATTTACATTTATTGAAAACGGGACAGAAGGCTGGGCACAAACAGAGTTTGATCAATTCGAAGAACTGAGCCTTTCCTCATTGAGTAAACGAGAGGATACAGATTCCTGGATTTTTGCGGGGACCTCGACTACAATAGACGTGGCTACATTTGGCGATAACCACCCTTCAGGAGGAAGACCATTGGATGTTACGATAGAGATCGATGGTTTCTCATTGTTTAGCAATGAACCCAATCGCTTTTGTGCTACCAATTCTATTAATGCGATAGCCTTTAATAAAGATAGCGGTAGACCCTACTTGATCTTGCAAACGCCAGGGCAAGAATTTGAGACACAAGATCCGTTGAACTGCGGAGTGACACCTCAGTTTATCAATAGGTTTACTCCGGCCATGTTCAGTGATGTCAATACAACAGGTGATCAGAGACTTCTCCGTCAATACATCAATGGAATGGATGATGGAGATAGAGTGCTCTTCTTTACAATTGGATCTGCTCTATTTGGTAATTGGGATGATGAAACAAAAGCTGATTTCGGCAGAGTTGGAGTCTCGACTTTTGCATTGAATACTATTTCTTCAGACAGTGATCCTTTGATCATTTTTGGTACTAAGGGAGCTGCTCAGGGAAGTGCTGACTTTATTCAAGGAGTACCTGCCGGGGCCGAACCAGATGCGTCTACAACAGAAATCAATTTTTCAGCGACCATCAACGCAAGCACCGACAGTGGCACTGTCTTTTCACCTGTGATTGGACCAGTTAGCCAGTGGGGAAGATTGGTGAAAAGTATTATTACAGACCCGGCTGAAGACGAAGTAGAGTTTGAAGTAAGAGGTCGACAATTGGATGGTACTGAAGTGACGCTGTTTACTGTTAATAGTGTGGATGAAGTAGACCTGAGTGGTATTGACCCTAATCAATATCCTTTTGTAAGGCTTTATGTCAATATGGTAGATAGAGTCTCTGCTACTCCTGCCCAGTTAGATCAGTGGTCGGTTAGTTATCAGGGTGTTCCTGAGGGAATCATAAGCCTACAGAATGATGGCAACCAAAATATTGAGTTGGAGGAAGGAGAACCATTCAGCGCAGCTTTTCAATTCACTAATATCTCCGAATATGATTTCCAGGGTAATTTGAACATCAGATATACCCTCACAAATCAGACCACTAATGAAGAAAGCACCGAAACTGCGCAGATTCCTCCGGTGGCAGCAGGTCAGACAGTATCGTTCGATTTGCCGATCACCACTGCTGGCAGAGTTGGACTAAACGATTTAGAGGTGGTGATCAATCTTGGAGATGAGATTGAGCAATTCACCAATAACAATGTGATTCGACTAGAGTCCTTTTTCAATGTGATAAGGGATGAAGTGAGTCCTTCGATGGACGTAACGTTTGACGGTGTCTATATTGTGGATGGTGATGTCATTTCACCAACACCATTGATTGAGATTGAACTAAGAGACAATAACAATTTCATATTCAAAACGGATACCCTTGGAGTGGAACTGACGCTAACAGAGCTATGCGAAAGCGGATGTGAGCCGCAACGCATCAACTTTTCAGACCCTAGAGTGACCTTTACACCAGCCTCAGAAAACTCGAATTTCAGGGTGACGTATCAACCTGATGAATTTGCAGATGGTCAATATTTGTTTCAGGTGAATGCCACGGATGCCTCTGGAAACCAGGCAGGGATTGGACCTTATGAGATCAATTTTGAGGTAGTAAATGAGTCCACAGTAACGCATTTCTATCCTTATCCAAACCCATTCTCTACAAGTACCCGCTTTGTCTTTACCTTAACAGGAAGCGAGATTCCCGATCAGATCAAGATTCAGATTTTTACCGTATCCGGTAAACTAGTCAGGGAGATCACTCAGGATGAATTAGGTCCACTGCGTATAGGAAACAATGTTTCAGAGTATGCCTGGGATGGTCGTGATGAATTTGGCGACTTACTCGCCAATGGTACCTATCTGTATAGGGTACAAATCCAGCACAGCAATGGCAGCAGCCTGGGTAGACGTGCGACCTCAAAAGATAAGGCCTTTGACAATGGCTTTGGTAAGATTGTGATTATCAGGTAGACTTGGGCTTTCTTCCCAGATGTTCAGTCAGTAATTTCCATTTTCCTTCCTCTTTTATTATTACAGATGTTCCGTATCCACTTCCTGAAACGGAATTACCATTTACTATTCCAGTCCATCTAAACTCGAATAAATAGACGGCATGTAAATCTTCTTTTAATAGCCATTTAACGTTTTCAATTAAGTACTTTTCATTTTTGATTATGGAAAAATTTCTCTCAAATGCTTTTTGAACATTGTCTTTCCCAATATGGACAGTTCCATCAGAGAAAGTAACACTTGCCATTGTCGAAATCAGGGGTTCAACAACTTTCCAGTCTTGAGCCTTTAGAGCAACTTCATATGACTTAATAAATGCGTGAGCATCCATAATTTACCTCCTCTGCTTATAGTTAGGTTTGAATGACCTATTACTGGTAACTAGAATATAAGAGCAATGTAATCAATTCATGTTTTTGTTTCTGATACCCTAATGCAGGAGTTCCCGATATTCGCTGCGCCTGCCTAACGCAGACAGGACTTCTCCTCCGACCAGTACAAACGAAAAAAGCCCCACGATGTGGAGCTTTTGTCATTTGGTACCCAGGGCCGGAGTCGAACCGGCACGCCCGAAGGCATTGGTGTTTGAGACCAACGCGTCTACCAATTCCGCCACCTGGGCATTTCTGAATTGGGTGTGCAAAAATGGATAAAGATTTTTGATTATCCAACAAGCCAAGCCACGAAAATATCAATCCACTTGGATGAATTTTTTCAGCGAAAAAGCGATGGGTTTTGCAGCAAATTTAGACTTGGTATCAGCCCATACCGCTGCAAATAATTCTGAGTGTCTATAAGCATTCAAGGCATTTTCATCTTTCCAATAACTGTAAGTAGAAAATACATTTGGGTCGTTGTAATCTTCGAGAAGTTCCAAATGGGTGCATCCGGGAAAATGCCTGATTTTCTCCTTCTTTTGCTCGAACAGTCTTAGAAAGTTATCCCTTTCTTCTGCTCTGAATGTCATGCGTACCACTCGAATCAGCATCAGTCTTCAAATTGTATGATGATAGGACTGTCATATTCCAATCCAAGAAGTTGAGCACCATGCCCTTGATTGATACCCAACATTAATCTGTCGTTGCTATTAAAGGTGAAGAAAACTTCTCCTGGCTCGACATCGGAAATTTGATTGTTGACCTGACTAGCGACATCTCTGCCAAAAGTGATGCGGTAAGACCTGTTTCGACTTAGGATATCAAAGTCGGTCTTTTCAATATTGGTCATTAGGTTGCCGTAATGATCCACATGAATGACATGGCCGGCAATTTCTTTCTTGGTTGCACGGGCTTTTCGTGCCATATACTGAACGAAACTTTCGCAAGGTTCACCAAAAGCACTGGGTGATTCTCCTTTTGCCAGCTTGGCAGCAATGGTTGAAAGCTTAGCAAAGCTTTCGTCAGCCTCCAGATCAATCTCGTAGATTTCCGTTGGCAGTTTTTCACTGATCAAGCTCAATACACCATTATTAGCACCAATAAAAACATGTTCCTCAATAAGCGCAATGATATAGGAAGCTGGCTTTTGATTGCTCTCATTGCCAATCAAATGGATAGTTCCTTTAGGAAACTCACGAAAAGTCGATTGTAATACATGAGACATGTGCGCTAAATCAAAAGGCTTGACCTGATGGCTAATGTCGATTATCTGAGCTTCAGGGTATACTTTGAGGATGCCCGCTTTCGTAAACGCCACGTAATGGTCACTTAAGCCAAAATCCGATGTAAAAGTGATAAGGGTCATGAACGACTATTGGCGTTTATTCTATAATTTAGACGCAGACAAAATTATTGAAATTTTAAGCCTAGGCAATCACTAAAATCGCTTCTTACTATTGGTAGAAAAGCTCATCACACTTGAAAACATGGCTATGGTAGATTTCCTCGGTGTAGGAAATCGAAATATAAAAGAGGTAGCCTCAGCATTTCCGAAGAGCAAAATTGTATCTCGTGGAAATGAAATTCTGATAAAAGGGAATGCATCGGAGATCATTCAGATCAATGACGTGATTCATGCCTTGATACAACACTATCATAAATACGGCAAAATTACCCGCGATAATGTAGAGGCTTACATTAAGCGTGAGTCGGAATATATGGCTGCAGACGGTACGGACGATACCCTTGTATATGGAACTCGGGGTGCTGGCATCAAACCAAAAACGGCCAATCAGCGGGCCTTAGTGCAGGCTGTTAAGGACAATGATTTGGTTTTTGCGATCGGCCCTGCCGGATCTGGTAAAACCTTTATTTCAGTGGCCATGGCAGTACGGGCTCTGAAAAACAAAGAGGTTCAAAAGATTATTATTACTCGTCCTGCTGTGGAGGCTGGAGAAAACCTTGGCTTTCTACCAGGAGACCTTCAGGAGAAAATTGATCCTTATTTGCGTCCCATTTATGATGCTTTGGGAGATATGATCCCCATGGAAAAGCTCAGGAATTATCAAGAGCACAATATCATTGAAATAGCACCACTGGCTTACATGCGAGGAAGAACATTGAATAATGCATTTGTATTGTTGGATGAGGCGCAGAATACCACCGCTATGCAAATGAAGATGTTCTTGACGCGAATGGGGCCAAATTCTAAGGTGATCGTAACGGGAGATCGCTCTCAGGTAGATTTGCCCCACCATCAGAAATCAGGATTGTCCGAGTCTGTAAGGCTGCTGAGTAACGTAAAAGGGATCGCCACCGTTGAACTAACTACTAAGGATGTGGTGCGACATAAGCTGGTGAAGGATATTATAAACGCATACGACAAAGAACAACTGAAAAGTGATAAGAGTAAAAAAAGTCGAGACTGACCAAGAGTTAAAAGAAGCTTTTAAGGTAAGAGAAGTAGTATTTATCGATGAGCAGGAATGTCCTCCCGAAGAGGAATTTGACGGCTTTGACGATGAATCAATTCATTTTATAGCCTATATCTCAGGAAAGCCAGTAGGTACCAGTCGCTATCGTACCACAGATAAAGGTGTGAAACTCGAGCGCTTTGCGGTCCTCAAAGAACACCGTGGTAAAGGAGTTGGAAAACGTTTGGTGCAGACCGTTCTGGGCCAAATTGAAGCTACCATAGAACCGGGTGCTTTACTCTACTTGCATGCTCAATTGGACGCTATGCCGCTTTATGCTCGATATGGCTTCCAAAAAGAAGGTGAAATGTTTATTGAAGCCAGTATTAAGCACTTTCTGATGAATAAGACACTTTGAAATAGTCATTAATTAAATTAAATTATCTAATACATTATTAGTTAATTTAAATTGATTGATTTTTCTGCTTACCCTCTTTTAAGACTCACATTCTGCTTTGCCTTGGGCATTATCGGCTTTCATTACCTAGCAGATTCGGTACTTATTCCCTGGTATGTCCTGATAATGGCAATCGTAGCATATTGCCTTCTGACGTTTAGAAATACCTTTAGGTACCAACCTATCTTAGCAGTCTTAGCTTTTTTTATCCTTTTTGGTTTAGGAGCTCAACGTTTGGCCTACTATAAAGGAGAGTTGAAAACTGATCATTTACTAAATCAACCGGAAACTATCCAAGCCTATAAGGCCGTTGTATTGGAACCTCCTCTAATCAAGGAAAAGAGTGTCAATTGTCAACTTGAGGTTTACGAGGTATTAGTGGATAGGGCTTGGCAAAGAGCCGGTGGAATAATCAATGCTTACCTCGACACGCTTAAAGGAGGAAGCCTGAGCTACGGAGATTTGCTTTTTGTCCAAGGAAAGCCTGTTCCAACACTTCCACCTGCCAACCCTGGAGAGTTTGATTATCGTGGATATTTAGTCTACAACAGAATTCATCATCAGCACTTTATCAGAGACCAGTTTGTGTTGATTGGGCATAGACCTCCGAACTGGTTTGTGAGTAAAGCTAGTTTTCTTAGGAATAAGAGTATTAACGTAATCAATTCATTCATCGCAGAAGAAAGCGTCAGAGGGATTGTCCTTGCCCTGGTGTTAGGAGTTAAGGATGATCTTCAGGATGATGTCATTCAGGCATTTTCTGCTACCGGAGCTATGCATGTTTTAGCTGTTTCTGGCCTTCATGTCGGAATTATCTATGCGATCATTTTTCTCCTGCTTAAGCGATTCGGCATCTCTAAACCAAAATACAAATATTGGCGAGCGCTCATAAGTATTCTAGTGCTGTGGTGTTATGCACTCCTCACAGGATTGTCTCCCTCAGTTTTACGGGCTGTTACCATGTTCAGCTTTATTTCAGTCGGACAGGCCCTTTCAAGACATACCAATATTTATAATACGCTGGCCGCTTCAGCTTTGGTACTATTGCTATACAATCCCTACCTGATCATGAGTGTAGGCTTTCAGTTGAGCTATTTGGCAGTTTTTGGAATCGTGTATTTGCAACCGAGATTGTATGCACTGATTGAAGTCAATCACTGGTTATTGGATAAAGTTTGGGCAATTACTTGTGTATCTATAGCAGCTCAATTGGCTACGGCACCATTAAGTATACTTTACTTTCACCAGTTCCCATCTTACTTCTTGCTTTCGAACCTCTTTATTATCCCCGCGGCCTTTATAATTTTAATTTCAGGCCTACTGCTATTAAGCACTTCTTTCATTTTGCCTTTGGCATCAGCACTGGGTTGGTTGATGACTAAGTTCATTTTGCTTGTAAACGGTCTGGTCTTTTGGGTGAGTCAACTACCTCGTAGTACGGTCAGAGGGATTTATATATCCATTTTTGATACGTGGTTGATTTATGGTGTGATGGTCTCTGTGATCTTGTGCTTTGCCAGAAAAAGACTGATTTATTTGAAATACGGCCTTGGCATATCCCTGATCTTTGCAATATCTCAACTACGGCACTTTTCGAAATTTGCTACTACTAACGAGTTTAGTGTCATGGCCGTTTCTGGGAGTCAGGTGATGGACTTTCGGAGTGGTTTTAAGGCTCATATGATTGCCGATTCTTTGTTTATGTCTGACAGTGAAAGACAGCGTTTTCACCTGCATCCAAAAAGATTACTTTCAGGAAGTACAGAAAAAATTGCTGATGCCAACTTCGAACTGCCAATGGTTTCCACTCCTCTGGGACGACTCATCAGCTTTGATGGACTGCGTATCCTTTGTTTAGATAGAAAAGTGCTGAGTGGTGTGGAATCATCAACTCCCATTGAAGTAGATTGGTTAATTTTAGGGAAAGATGTTCTGAAAGACTTGGAAGAGTTGGGAGGGAAGGTTCTTTTTAAAGAACTCATACTTGATCCTAGCAACAGTTGGTATACTGACCGAAGGCTAGCCAAACAAGCAGAGCAGTTGAAGATAAAGTACCATTCGGTTCGTCAAGACGGATACTATAGTAGACAATGGAAGAACAAGAATTTGTGACATATACCGTAGCCGATCAAATCGCTACCATCACATTAAATAGACCTGAAAAGCGGAATGCACTGAATGCAAAGGTGGTCACCGAACTAAAAGAAGCTTTTGCCCGGGCAGCTCAAGATGTTGAAGCCAAAATAATTGTATTGGCAGCAGCAGGGGACGCTTTTTGTGCGGGAGCAGACCTGGCCTATTTGCAAGAGTTACAGCAAAATACCTATGAAGAAAACCTTGCAGATTCGAACCATCTAAAAGAACTCTTTTATCAAATCTATACCCATCCGAAAGTAGTGATTGCAAGTATACAGGGCCATGCGATTGCTGGCGGCAGTGGGCTAGCCGCAGTATGTGATTTCTCCTTTACTGTACCCCAGGCAAAGTTCGGTTATACCGAGGTGAGAATTGGGTTTATTCCGGCTATTGTGATGGTATTCTTGCTAAGAAAGATTGGAGAGGGGAAGTCAAAGAGCTTACTGCTTTCAGGTGAGTTAATCGATGCTCAAAAGGCCAAAGAACTGGGCATGGTTAATGAAGTGGTGGCAGCAGAACAACTCGAAGCAGAAGTTTATGCTTTTGCATCTAAGCTGGCTCAGAAAAACTCTGGTCAGTCTATGAAAGCCACCAAGCAGATGATTGCCAATGTGCAAGCCATGAGTTTGGAAGATGGACTCAACCATGCAGCAGAACAAAATGCCCTTGCCAGGGCTACAGAAGATTGTCAAAAAGGGATAGCCGATTTCCTTAGCAAGCAGAATAAATAGCTCACGTATCAATTCATGGACCAACCGATTGACATACTTAAGCATTACTGGGGGTTTACCACCTTCAGAACTTTGCAAGAGGACATCATTCAGTCGGTACTTAATGGTCATGACACCTTGGCCTTGCTACCCACCGGTGGGGGTAAGTCCATTTGTTTTCAGGTGCCTGCCATCGCTAAGAATGGTCTCTGCCTGGTTATATCTCCATTGATCGCTTTGATGAAAGACCAAGTTTATCAATTAAAGGAACGCGGGATTTCGGCCATTGCACTTCATGCAGGCCAATCCAAGAGAGAGATTGATCATGCTTTGGACAATGCGGTAAATTCAGACTTAAAATTCTTGTACTGTTCTCCAGAGCGCTTGAAGACTGAGATATTTCAGGCTAGAATAAAGAGGGTTCATGAGACCCGAGGTGTTTCTATGATTGCCGTGGATGAGGCTCACTGCATTTCGCAATGGGGCTATGACTTTCGGCCCGCTTATTTAGAAATCCAGAAGATTCGTGAGCTCTTGCCAGAGACTCCCCTAATGGCCCTAACGGCTACGGCTACGCCTAAAGTCAGGAAGGACATTCAGGACAAGTTGGCCTTTAAAAAGCCTAAAGTATTTACAAAGAGTTTCGCCAGAGCAAACCTCTCTTATTCTGTTCGTTTTGAAGAACACAAAGAGCGAAAACTCCTGGAAGCACTTAATAGAGTGGGCGGTTCTTCAGTGGTGTATGTCTCTACCAGAAGGCATGCAAAGGAAATTGCCCTGATGCTTCGTCAGCAAGGCATATCGGCAGACTTCTATCATGCCGGCCTGACACATCAAGAACGAAACCAAAGACAGGAAGACTGGATTCATAACCGAACACGTGTTGTGGTATCCACCAATGCCTTTGGTATGGGCATAGACAAGCCAGATGTTCGATTGGTAGCGCATATGGATTTGCCCGATAATCTAGAGTCCTACTACCAGGAGGCCGGACGAGCAGGAAGGGATGAGCGGAAGGCATTCGCACTGATCATCGCCAATCAAAAAGACATTGATGACCTCAGAAAGAAAACGGAGCAGTCCTTACCAGGAATTGAGTTGATCAAAGAGGTCTACCAAATGCTGGGTAACCATTTTCAGTTGGCTAATGGAAGTCATCCGGAGACGAGTTTTGACTTTGATTTTCAGGAGTTCTCAAAACGCTTTGATAGACATCCGCTGGAGGTGTTTAATGCCTTAAAAGCTTTGCAAGAACATGGCCTGATCCACCTAACCGAAGCCTTTTTCAGCCCTTCAAGGTTGATGTTCTTGCTTGACCAGCGAAAAATGTATGAGTTTCAGGTGTCAAACTCTGGTTTTGATCCCATTATCAAGGGACTCTTACGTTTGTTCGGTGGAGAGCTATACCATCAAAGCATTCAGATTCAGGAAACCAATATGGCCGCCCTTTTGGGTATTTCCACGGATCAGGTGCGTGATTTATTAAATGCTCTGGCTGAAAGAAAAATCGTGGACTACCAGAAGCAGAAGGACCAACCTCAGTTGACGTACCTGATGCCAAAGCAACAAATTGAAAAACTGCCAATTGATCAGCAAGCCCTTGAGGCAAAGCGAAGGCTCAAATTGTCTAAAATGGAGTCAGTAATTGCCTATGTTCATGAGCGGAAACGATGTAGAACCCAAATCTTGTTGTCATATTTTGGAGAAGAAGATTATGGTCAGTGTGGTATTTGCGATAATTGCATCGAAAATGCTAAACATCGAGACGATGAAAAGGAGAAGCAACATTACAAGGTACAAATACTTGAAACCTTAGGTCATTCCAGTCAAATCAATGAGGAAAAGTTGGTAGAAACGCTAATGCCCAGAGATAAGGAGCTATTTCTCGATCTTCTCGCTGCACTTATCGATCATGGAGATATCCAGTATGATGATTTTGGGCATTTAATTGTCTCAAGAACTCACTAATCGCCCTGATCCGCTGATGATAATTCATACATTTACATCATGAGTTTCTTCGACAACATTGTAGATAAACTATTTAGTAAACAAAGTCCAAAAACTGCGTTTATCCATGAAGTACTCAAGAGGTCTGATCAAGAAGTTTTAGGCTTCGAAAGATGGAAGAAGACGGAAAATGCCAAAGGCCTATTGGCTGACATTGAAAGGGCATACTTTATGAAGAAGCAAGGTATTGTTTCTGCCGTAGAAGTACATCTGTTGGATTCACAGTATGCTAATGGCTTTGCCATAAGCTTCAATAAGGAATTTACGAAGGAGAGCTTCGGTCATGTGTTTGATTTCCTGAAAGACAGGGGCTTGGCCCAAGGTTATAAGCTAGCTCAGGGCGACCGAAGAGTACTGGATAAAGACACTTATGAAGAAATCATAGAGAAATGGTATTTAAAACCACAAACTGAAGTTGACAAAGGAGTCAGCGATCAGAAGTATGGAAATATTTTAATAGAGAAAACAGAGATAGACCGCGAGCCTAGCTATATAAAACTAATGGCGAATGTTTATCAGGATAGACTATACACAAAAGCAAAACCATTTTCAGAATTAATAGAACAACTGTTCAAACCCATAGAAACATGAAAAGATTGATCTTATTGGCCTTTATTTCTTGCTTGGCAATGGCGACAACGCAAGAAGCTTCAGCACAAGTTTTCTCTACCAAATTGAAGATTACGGTGCTGAATGATTTGGGAAATGTAGTTAAGGATGCCAAGGTTACCCTTTACGCGAGCGAGGCAGATTATAACAAAGAAATCAATCCGGTGCAGCCTTATAAGCTCACGGATAGTAAAGGAAGAGTGACGTTTAAGAATCTAGAGACAAAGTCATACTATGTTATCGTTCGTAAGGGTGACATGGACAACTCAGATGGAGGAGAAGTCATCAGTGAATTGTCAAAAGGAAAGGTGAATAAGGCGAATATTGTGATATCAGATGGCGTCTGAAAAAAGACGACTCTTAAAGCAAGAATTAGAAGCCTACAGTAGCCCGTTTGAGGTGGAGGATCGTTTTGGTGAGCGAATGATTGACTTGCTGACCTACCCCAACTGCTTTGATCGGAGCTTGCTCCATGCTCATTTTACGGCTTCCGCATGGGTGGTAGATAAGGCATTCGAACGGGCACTTTTGATTCATCATGTTAAGCTCAATCGGTGGCTCCAGTTAGGAGGGCATGCCGATGGTGTTGAAGACCTGAGACTTGTGGCCCAAAAAGAATTGGAAGAGGAGTCTGGATTGAAAAAGACTAAGTTCTATACAAGAGAGATTTTTGACATTGATATTCATATCATTCCTGAAAGAAAAGGCGTTCCAGAACATGATCACTACGATGTGAGGTTCTTGTTTGTAGGGGACACCGATGAACCCATTGAAAGAAATCATGAATCGAATGATGTGGCGTGGAAATCTTTTGAAGCCATACCCACTTTATGCAATGGCAACGACTCTATTTTGAGAATGATCAATAAATGTGAAACAATAAGGACAAAAATGTGATTGGGAGTGTGATACCTTAGCCCATTCATGCGTTATATTTAAACTTATGAGTAACCTAAAGCGGCAGAACTACTTACTGATTACAGTACTCTTCTATGTCCTTTTCGCCATTATCTGGAGCTTTATTCCTACCTATGAAGAAGTTGTCGTAGCTCCGATCATAGAAAATGAGAAATCTGAAATCGAAGGTAGAGAAGACAGGCAATCCAGGACTGAATATGAACGTCAACTACTTGCCGATCCTAAAACAGGTGAAATACCTGTAGATATTAGGTCGAAGGAATTGAGTTTTGCTGCCAGGAACTATCAAAACCAACTGCTGAATGGTCAACGTTTTCAAAGGAACAATAGTGGAGGAAGTAGTGCTCTTCAGTCGTTAAACTGGAGCCAGGTAGGCCCAAATAATTTTGGTGGCAGGACAAGAGCTGTCGTGATGGATATTAGGGATGAAAACATCCTAGTCGCTGGTGGAGTTTCCGGAGGTACTTGGCGTTCTACTGATCAGGGAGAAAACTGGATCAGAACTTCTCTGGCTGAAGAGATTCAAAGTGTTTCAGCGATAACACAAAATATCAAAGCCGGCCAAGAAGACATTTGGTACTACGGTACAGGCGAACTTGTGGGTAACTCTACCCGTGCACCAGGTGCTCCTTTTCGTGGAAATGGCATTTATAAATCAATTGATAATGGTGTTTCCTGGAGACCACTGGCTTCAACTCAGTCAAATTCACCAGGCTTATTTAATTCACCATTCCAATATGTTTGGGACATTACCACAAACCCCAATGGTGGAGACGATGAAGTATTGGCAGCCATTTATGGAGGTATTGTGAGGTCTACTGATGGAGGACAAACCTGGACAACGGTTCTGGGTAATGATCTGCTCAACTTTCCAATTGACGGTGATCTGAATGATGTTTCGGCAATTTTCTATACAGACATACACCGAACAGCTGATAATGTGCTTATCGCATCCCTCAGCAATGTAACCAATGTGGCGACCGTTGGTTCTCCTCAGGGAGGGGTCTATTCTTCGGTGGATGGTGTGAATTGGACCTTATTGTTGAATCTTTCGAACAGTAATTCGAGAAGAATTGAAATAGGCTCTTCCCAGTCGGATCCAAACATCCTTTATTTCATAGCGGATCAGGGTCCAGATTATGCACTTTTTAGATACAACTTGGTGTCAAGGCAATTGATCAATCTGTCGACTAATATTCCGGATGGATCTAATAACATTGAAGCATATGACTCACAAGGTTCCTATGATATGTTTGTGTCAGTTCATCCAACTGATCCAAATGTTGTTTTTCTGGGAGGGACAAATATCTATCGGTCTACAGATGCCTTCTCCACGAGTAATAATATTACATGGATAGGGGGGTACGATCCAGAAGATAATGGAGCAAGTATTTATCCCAATCATCATCCCGACCAACATGGTGTGATTTTCTCACCTTCAAATCCTGACAGAATGATCTCTTTCAATGACGGAGGGATATTCGTAACAGAAGATAGTCGGGCTACAGAAGTTACCTACAGCCCCTTGAATAGTGGCTTTGTAACAACTCAATTCTATACAGGAATATTTAGTAAGTATCCACCTGATGATTTTGTTATCGGAGGGACTCAGGATAACGGAACTTTGTTAACGAGAAATACGGCAATCAATTCATTTGACAATGGTACCCGCGTGATAGGTGGGGATGGTGCTTTTGCAGCCTCAACCCCAATCGGAGTGTTTTACTACATGTCATTTCAGAACTCAAGAATTTTCAGGCTGTCGTTAAATCAAAATTTCAATATCATTTCATTTGCCAGGGTTGATCCGACTGGCGGAGGGTCAGACCCTGGACAGCCTTATCAATTTATTAACCCGTATACACTTGATCCCAATAATTCAAACCGAATGTATTTGGCAGGAGGGGATTTCCTTTGGAGAAACAGAAATCTATCTCAAATCTTGACCGGATCTCAAGCCACTACCTCAACGAATTGGTCTCGCTTAGACAAAACAGAGCTTTCGGATGGTACCATTACCGCTGTACAAGTATCCACCACTCCAGAGAACATCGTCTACTATGGTACGTCAACGGGCAGGTTATTTAAAATCACAAATGCCAGTACAGAGGTGTATGAAGTGGAAGATATTACGGGAACCGCATTTCCACAAAATGGGTATATCAGGTCAGTAGCCATAGACCCTACCAATGCGGATGAGATATTGGTCTCATTCTCTAACTATGGCATTCCTAGCATTTTTAGATCTACTGATGGTGGTGAGAGCTTTGAAGATGTTTCCGGTAATTTAGAAGAAAATCCATCGGGAGAGGGAAATGGTCCTTCAGTGAGATGGGTGACCATAGTACCAATAGATGATGACTCCAAGCTATATATGGCCGCTACAAGTACTGGTCTCTATAGCACTACTCTCATCAATGGACAGTCTACCAACTGGTCGATCGAGTCAGCAGAAGGCATAGGTAACGCGGTGGTTAATATGGTAGACTATCGCAGAGTGGACGGAAAAATAGTGGCTGCAACCCATGGTAGAGGTATGTTTACTTCTAGGGTGAGTAATGTGGTACCACCAGAACCTGTCAGTGGTTCTGATAGCTTTGAAGTTGATGCTATTTTTCCAAACCCGTTTAGCGATCTGGTTACGGTTCGAGTAAACCTGCCTCAGACCAATTTTGTGTTGATAAGAATTTATGATTCCTCAGGAAATCAAATCCGAACCATTTCGAGTGGTTTGGGCTTTATTGGAGAGAATGAGTTTTTCTGGGACGGTACCAACACCAGAGGAAATCCAGTGCCTGACGGTGTATATTTGATCCGAATCACTCACCTCAGACAGAATACGGTAAGGCGGGTTCTTTTAACAAGACAATAACCCTTTCAGGTGTAGCAAGCTTGCTTTATCTTTGCAGCCTTAAAGCAGGACGATGCAGAAAAGATTAAGCCTTCAATTCCTAGTGATAATCACAATAGTTGTCATGGGTTGTTCTCCTTCAGAGGAAGAACTATTAACCCAAGGACGGTCCTTGATGGATGAAAACAAATATGCAGAGGCGATCAAGACCTTTAACGAATTACTGGATAGTTACCCGCAAAACTACTCTGCCCTAAATGCCAAGGGGGTGGCCTTGCTCAGATTGGGCCAACTGGATGAGGCGATTACAATTTTCGGAACAGCGATTAACACCGACACTACCAACTATAGAGCTTTTTTTAATAGAGGGAATGCCTTCCGATTGCTTGGTAGAGACAATGAAGCAATGCTGGATTACGACTATGTGATCAATATACAACCCGACATTGTTGATGCCTATATCAACCGCGGGGCCATTCTGTTTAAATATCAGGAATTCGACAGGGCGCTCTTTGATTTTCAATTCGCCTTGGAGATAGAGCCTAACAATGCCCTACTATACCTAAATAAAGGTAAGGCTGAATTGAGAATTAATAATCCAGAAGATGCTATCTACGACCTAAAGAAGGCCATAGAAATGCAACCTGAGTACGGTGAGGCCTATTATTGGCTTGGCCTGGCTGAATTAGCTCAGGACAATAAGCCCGAAGGTTGTCAATATCTCTTGAGTGCACAATCCTTCAACTTTGAAGGGGCCAGCGAAGCTATTGGACAGAACTGTGCTCAATAATGGCTAAAGTTGGCCAAGATATAAATGATGCAAAAGAGGTGCTCAAGTCAGGGGGCTTAGTAGCAATTCCTACGGAGACTGTCTACGGTCTGGCGGGTAATGCTTTGGATGCCAACGTAGTGACCAAGATATTTGAAGCTAAACAAAGACCATCCTTCGATCCTTTGATTGTGCACACCTCTAGCTTGGATAAGGCAAGAGAGTTCGTGACAGAAGTACCTGAACTGGCAGAGATCTTAGCATCCCGTTTTTGGCCAGGACCATTAACGATATTACTCAAACGTAAACCAATCATTCCCGACCTAGTTACCTCCGGTTTGGATACAGTCGGTATTCGTGTACCTGCTCATGAGTTGACACAGAAATTGTTGAAAGAACTTGATTTCCCCCTGGCGGCTCCAAGTGCGAATCCTTTCGGCTATGTAAGTCCTACGGCTGCAGCACATGTAAATCAGCAGTTGGGTAAAGAAGTAGATTTTATTTTGGACGGGGGTGACTGTACTGTGGGTATAGAGTCGACCATAGTGAGTTTCGAAGAATCCAGACCAAAAGTACTCAGATTGGGTGGGTTGTCTGTTGAGGAAATTGAACAAGTAATTGGTCCAGTAGAAGTCAATTTACACTCGAGCTCAAAGCCTGATGCTCCAGGAATGCTGAAGAGTCATTATGCACCAAAAACAGAGATCATTCTTTTAGATGATTTTAATGCTCAATCCGTTGAAGATTTGTCGAGCGTAGGGGCGCTTGTATTTGATAGACCCTTAGACAATATTGATGCTAACAAGCAGTTTCTCTTATCTGAAACTGGAGATGTGAATGAGGCCGCAAGACGATTATTCACAGGTCTCAGAACACTTGATCAAAGAAATGACATCAGCACGATAGTAACGAATTTTGTTCCTAATATTGGCCTTGGAAGAGCCATCAATGATAGAATCAGACGCGCAACCGCTAAAGCATAAATAATGAAGACCATTAACGATTTCGATTTCAAAGGAAAACGAGTATTGATCAGAGTAGACTTTAATGTTCCATTGAATGATAGCTTTGAAATTACGGACCATACAAGAATAAAGGCCGCTACACCTACTATAAAGAAGATACTTTCTGATGGAGGTGCTGTGGTTTTAATGTCTCACTTAGGAAGACCAAAAGAGGGTCCTGAAAATAGGTTCTCATTAAAACACCTTGTGTCGCACCTTTCAGACATCTTTGGAATGGATGTGAAGTTTGCTGATGACTGCATCAGCTCAGCAGGCAAGGAAATATCTTCGAGCTTGAAGGGGGGAGAAGTGCTACTACTAGAAAACCTGAGGTTCTATAAGGAGGAGACTAAAGGCGATGTAGACTTTGCTAAATCACTAGCTGATCATGGTGATATTTACATCAATGATGCCTTCGGGACGGCACATCGAGCACACGCTTCAACCTCAATTATTGCTCAGTTTTTTAAAAACAAAGGTTGTGGTTATGTGATGCAGGCTGAAATAGAGAACGCACAAAAGGTACTAGAATCTGGAGAAAAGCCGCTAACTGCTATTATGGGAGGGGCCAAGATATCGGATAAAATATTAATCATAGAGCAACTGCTGGAAAGAGTCGATAATCTGATTATCGGTGGAGGAATGTCATATACTTTCTTCAAAGCAATGGGTGGAAACATTGGGAACTCTTTAGTAGAGGAAGATAAGCTTGATCTGGCGATGTCTTTAATTAAGAAGGCTAAGGATTTGGGTGTGAACCTTGAACTTCCAATTGACTCTGTGGTGGCAGATAATTTTAGCAATGAGGCCAATACTGCGATCAGCATGAACAATGCAATCGAAGAGGGCTGGATGGGCCTTGATATCGGACCACAGGCTGCTGAGGTTTTTTCTCGTGTGGTGAAGGCATCTAAAACCATTCTTTGGAATGGACCAATGGGTGTTTTTGAGATGGAGAATTTTGCTAACGGCACCAAAGCAGTTGCTGAAGCAATTGTTGAAGCAACCAAAAATGGAGGTTTCTCTTTAATTGGAGGAGGTGATTCAGCGGCTGCAGTTAACCAACTGGGTTATGGTAATGATGTGTCCTATGTATCTACTGGTGGAGGAGCACTTCTTGAGTATATGGAAGGTAAAGTGCTACCCGGAGTAGCCGCGCTGGAGGCTTAGTATTGATTCCAATCAAAAAAACGAAAGGCAAGTTCATTGAACTTGCCTTTCGTTTTTGTCCTTTCTAAATCAACGCACTACAGTAACCGCTCCAGACTGTTCAAATGTACCACGCTCCGGCTCAAATCGTGAAGTAAATCTCATGATGTAGGGATAAGTACCTAGTGGAACAATCTCTCCATTGAAAACACCATTCCATTGAAATTCGAGGGTCGTACTTTGGAAGATCAGCTCACCCCATCTCGAATAGATAAAGATTTCAAAATTGTCTACAAAGTCATTGGGTACTACCGAGAATACATTATTCGGCGGATTACTGGTTGGTGCAAAAGCATTAGGCGCTACTATTCGAGGATCGCAACTCTCGATTACTCTGACTTGATCTACCTGAACACAACCAGTTGCGGTAGTCATAGTTACTTCAAATAAGCCCGGTCCAGGGATAGTCAAAGTCTGGCTGGCATTAGGAAATGGCACACCATCTCTGGTCCATTCGTAAGTCTCAAATCCTCTACCTGCAAGTAGAATATCTTGTGTAGCCCTGGTAGGGCAATAGAGCCCAACATCAGGTAAAATACCTGGTGGAACAGTTTGCCTTCTGATTTCAATACTCCTCTCAATAAAGCAGGTGCCATCAGAAATACGAACGGTATAGCTGCCTTGTCCATCGGGGTCGGTGATATTGATCACCGGGCCGCTTTGAGAAATGGCCTGACCATCTCGAGTCCATGTAAAAGAATTTGGATTGCCCATCAATACATCCACCGTGAGGGTAATGGTCGATCCATCATTACAAGCCGGAGTTGAAGAAACTGTAGCCTCAATTTCTTCAGGGATAGTAACCACAATGCCTGCGGTTTCGGTACAGGTTAAGTTATCTGCCGGGCGCACAGTAACATTGTAGGTGCCGCTGGTATTTACTGTAATCGACTGCGTATTCGCACCAGTATCCCAATTGTATACATAAGTTGTGCCCGCCTCAGGGTTGGTCACTTCAGCTTGGAGTGTGATTTCACCAGTACATACATCTCCCACTTCATTGATCTGAATGATGGGTTGTACCGTGAGGTCAACTACGACAACTTCTGTGACATCACAGCTGCCTGGGGCAGATGCTGTAACTGTATATGTACCACTTTCTGGAGCATTGATATTGGCACCCGTATCGGTAAAACCATTTGGGCCAGTCCAATTGAAAGTAGCACCTGCAGTGGCAGAACTAGCCGTTAAAGGTGCCGATGCGCCACAAATTTCTACAAATGGTTCTGTTGTCAAATCAACAGGAAGCGGTGTATCTACCACAATACCCGCCTGTGTTTGGGTACAACCACCTGCAACTACGGCAAGATCATAGGTACTACCAGCCAGACCAGTAATCTGGAAATCGAAAGTTGTAGTCGGCAGTGCCGCAGCGGCACCTCCTGTGATACTTGTGCCATCTGCGGTATTGGTAAGCGTATATGTGATTGGGAAAACATCAGCGCTCAGGGTGACCGTCATATCTCCAGTAGCATTTATACAGTCTGCATTGGTTACCGCCACATTGGCAATGGTGAAACCTGCCCCATCATTCTGGACCTCTATACCATCCAGTGTATTGGTACAGCCACTGCTATTATCCGTTATGAGAACGGAATATACATCTGGACCTAACCCAGTTATCGTTTCGATGCCAGGGCCGGTGAGATTATTACCTTGACCTACAGTGCCAGAAGTATTTCCGGTCACCACGTAGGAGTAGTTCCCAGTTGTCGTAATAGCGAACTCAAAACTACCATCATTGCTTCCACATGTTGCATTAATGACTGTTCCCAGGGTGGCCTGAGCTATTGGATTAACAGTAACCCTTGTTGAGTCATTTACGAAGCATCCAGGTGTGATAGGATCTTCTATGGAAACAACATAAGTATAGAGTCCAGGTACACTGGTGTCTACAGTGGCTCGCCTATCATTATCAAGAGGGCCGGTGATGCCTCCGCCCGGATTTATAACTGTCCAGATGTAGTTGTTGGCGGTGACATTAGAATCCAATATCAGTTCTGCATCCTGACATACGATGGCATCATCGGGCAGATCTATCTCGAAAGGTGGCCCTGCAAAGATTTCTGCAGAACTGCTACAACCCGCAATATTGGTAATGGTAACCGTATAGATTTCAGGTTGTGTCACCACAAAGTTTCGGGTTGTACTGACTACGGCCCCTTGACTGTTGGTCCATTCGAAAATAAGATTTGGGTCGTCTGGCTGGCCCATTATTGCATCGAGAGGTGCGGTGTCTCCTTCACAGACAGAAATGGCCTGTGGCACCGTAGGCGGAGCCGGTATATCCAGTACCTGAATTTCTTGAACTATGGTAGTGTCAAAGCCGCATCGATTAAAGATGTTGACAGAGATATTGAAAAGCCCCGATTGTCCTTGCGGAAAGGTATAGGCCGTATCCATTCCCACAGCACTGAAAACGGTAGAGTTGTCTGCCTGATTGGTAATGGACCATAAGAATTCATCGATATCTGAGGTGCCTGAGCTTGTCATTTCGATTCTTTCTTCCGTACAAGTCAAGTCCGGTGCCGACATGGAGGGGTCCATTTGAGGGTTGGCGTTGTTCTGCACAAAATTTGGCAGGCCAAGTCTGGAATTACCTGTTGTCAGTAATACTGCCTGTGGGTTTAATGGAGAGACAAACAACGTATCATCTATGGCTGAAATAGAACTAACAAAAGCAGAGCCTGACGGATTACCTGGTGTTTCAACAGCCATATAGATTTGGCCATCGGGGCCCGTCTGCATCTGTCCAAAATTAACGTTCATGTTCAGACCATCAGAGATGTCTGCTTTTGAAGCCAATCGGGTAGCAGAAGTAGAGAGACTATCCACTCGATACTCAAGTACCCGGCCTCCTGGGGCTCCAGTGTTTCTGTTATTCATGGTGACAAAGAGCTTTACACCTCCTTGAGAAAAATGGACATCATATACCTCATCATTTCCTCCACCACCTTCATTGAGATCAATGCGATATTCGAAATCGACTATTTCTCCCAAAATAGGGTCAAAGTCAAATAGTTCGACATAGTCTTCGGTACCTTCAATCAGGGCTACGGCTACACGCTCACCGTCAGCAGAGAATTTCATGCCTGCCTGACCACTTAATGGATCATTGAATGAATGTACCGCACCAGCAGATGAAATATTTGGTGCCCCAATACCTGCTGCTGTGATAGGATAAGTACGGAAGGTATTATTTCCATATTCATGAACCAGTAACCACGAGCCACCTCCGCCATCTAAAGCCACAATCTTCTCTGTACTTCTAGTGAATAAGACCTCATCCTTAATGACCACATCTCCTCGGCCATTGTCTTGCTTCATATCCACTACGCTGAATTTCACCTCAAAGGTATTATCGCCATAAACCTCTTTGGTGGTAAATAAGTAATATTGAGTTTCGTCATCTACAAAAGGAATAATAATGACTGCCTGTGTGGAGGTGCTATCTCCACCGATTTCAGTACCGTTTGGCATTACATTGTTCTCGCGGTTCCAAACCCTGGAACCATTTGTATAGAAGAGTACATCACCATTGGCATCCGATATGGTTGAAGTACCAGCCGGGGCATTCATTGCATGGGGTGTGGTAATACTCCGTGGAGGTGGGTCCAGTCCATCTTCTTCATTAAAATCAATTCCTGCACCATCACCGAAGTACCATATATTGGCAGTCGTACTTTCATCGGCATATACATCTACCTGTGCCTCTGCATAAATTGGGCAACCTGTAGTAGGAGTAATCACGACCCAATAGTCACCGGCTTCAGTTACATTAATCGTTGCCGTAGTTTCTCCTGTACTCCAGAGATATTCAAAGGGACCGCCTGTGGCACCCCCTTGTTGTCCTTGCCCTCCTTGTTCTGGTTCTGCATTCAGTTCGAGTGTTTCACCTTCACAAATTGTGGTGTCTGGCAATTGTACTTGCAGGTCGTTTTCAAGGATTTGCCGCATGACCGTATTCGACCGAACAGTTTCTCCATTGATGGTAACGGATAGCGTTGCAGACAATAGCCCCGCTTCCTCAAAGGACATAATGGGTGCCTGTTCTGAGGAGGTCAATCCAAAAGGTTGAAACTCCCAGAAATATTCTGTAGGGATTGCAGTGGAAGGTTCAATCATTGGAAAGAACTGCACTGGGTTGTTCATACAAAGATCACCTGCTGGAAGTACAGCGGTGACCAAAGGTGTGATATCCGCCTCAGGACTGAATTGACTAAAATAATTTGAATTGACGTCAGTGCCATTAAAGAGAGCACTTTCATAGTCCACTAAAGCAATAGCACTATCGGGTTCATTTACTCTTGCCAGAAAACGACTTCCACCAGGAGTATCTCTATAGATGTGGTAAATTGTGCTATCTGGTGCCAGTAGCAAACTCATGCTCTCATCTACAGGATTACTAAGTAGGGTGTCTAAGGGAGCATCATCCCTGATATCATGCATGTTAAACCGGTAGACATTGCCGTTGGTCGCAGTATTTCTACTAAAATAAAGATATTGTCCGGTTGCCGACCAACCTGCAGAGCCACCAAAGGTATTGCCAGGAATAAAAGTATTGAGCAATATCCTTTCAAAATCTATGGTCTGACCCGTTTCCGTGAATCTGATAATTTGAATGTTTGAATTGTTCGAGGGGACAATGGCAATCTGACCACTTAATTGATGATACGCAAAATGAAGAGCTTCAATCGGAGTTGCTAGTGTCAAATCATCAACCATAGTAAAGGTTCCATTTGGCTCTGGAATGCTATGTATTTCTATCGCTCCAGAACTAGCGTTCTGTGAAACCAACCAAAACTCAGTCATGTCCCTTGATCCGATCGTGATCATTCCATTACCCCTGGAGGTGATGCCTGAAGTTATATTGCGGCCTATGCTGATCACTTCTCCAGCAGGTGGTCCATCAGCCCTATTGCCTTGCACAGTGCGATCAATAACCGTATATCTGATCTCTCCGGTTGCATTTTTATGAAATAGGTAGTAGAGATTTTCGTTTCCAGCACCCGGTACAGGACTGGTACTCATGGCCTGAATTCCGTTCGGATCTGTTAGAATTCCGTTTCCGTTTTGCATGACCTGATTGGTGGCATCATAAATATTAATACCATCAGAATAGAAAATTAAGTCACCAGTGGTGGGATCAGTAGCGGTGACTTTCTCACCAATATTGTTTTGTGGGACTTTTCCGGGGCTTAAGGTTGGCCTTGCTGCAGTACCTTTCCCGAAGATCAGCGCTTGATTGTCACCAGAAAAATACCAGTTGTTTCGGGTGAAATCTTGCCCATTTGCCACTAGGGAAACAAGAATACAAGTGAGTAGTAGTACAACCTTTAGCTTTCTGTGCACGATAATTCTTTCTTTCTGGTAAACACCAAGGTAAATCGATACCCTTATTACGCGTTTGGCTCAGTTTTTATTATATTCAACGCCTTATATAAGAAGCCCTAAGATAACGGAAAACTTCTTTGAGGAAACGTTGTCTGAATAAATAGATTCTTCAATTTTTGTCAACGAAATATTATGGCACAAGGGTCGTTAGGGGTTTAATTGTTTAAAAGATAGATGAGGAGAATTTGTTCGCTACTTGTAGGCTTGTTTGCCATTTGTGCTTCCATGGAGTTGAAAGCGCAAGATCCGCAATTTTCCCAGTTCTATGCGGCACCTTTGTACATAAACCCTGCTTTTACAGGGGCGTCACAGTTCACACGCTTTGGAGTCAATTATAGAAGTCAGTGGCCCAATCTAGACGCTTCATTTGAAACCTTTTCGTTCTATGCCGATCACTTTGTAGAAAAATATAACAGTGGTATAGGGCTAATTCTGACCACTGATCGAGAGGGAAGAGAAGGTTTAAGGTCTACGAGTATTGGTTTTAGCTACGCCTATCAACTTCAATTAGGGGATAATCTTATGTTCAGACCCGGAATTCAATATAGCTTGTTCAACAGGAGTGCTGGTTTTCAGGATTTGGTTTTTGCAAATCAAATTGATCCGGTAAGCGGGGATATTGATCCGACCATCACCGATCCGTCAATTATTGGGCAAGACCTACAAGTGAGTTTTGGAGATATCAGTGTTGGAGGTATGTTTTATTCCAGAAATTTATTTTTGGGTGTTGCCCTACAACATATCACAGAACCCAATCAATCGTTGATTAATGAAACTAGTCCATTACCGCAGCGATTCACCGTTCATGGTGGGTATAAGATATCTCTTGGGAGAGGTCCTCTAAGAAAAGATTTGACTTATACTTATGCCGAAAGAAGTATTACTCCGGTTTTTCAGTACAAGTCGCAAGGTCCTTTTACGCAATTAGATATAGGAGCATTTATACACCTGGAACCCATAAATTTTGGTATTCAATACCGAGGTGTTCCATTTAACACTTTTGAGAACTTCCCTAATAACGAAGCACTGATTTTTACATTAGGAGTGACCACTAATAACTTTAACATCGGTTATAGCTTTGATTATACACTATCGGATTTATCCATAGATGCCGGGGGTGCACATGAATTCTCATTGTCGTACGTCCTCGATTTTAATAAGCCTCAAATCACACCACGCAGTAGGTGGAGGATTCCGTGTCCGAAAAACTAGATGCAATGATCACTTCTGAGCAGTTACTTTACCTGATTATTGGTATTGTGGTTCTTGATTACATATTCGATCAAGCACTAGACTTTATTAATCAAAAGCATAGTAAGGCCGAAATTCCTCAAAAATTAAAAGGCCTTTATAAGGAGGAAGAGTATGCTAAATCTCAGGCCTACCAGAAGACAAGGTCTCGTTTTGGTTTCTGGACATCCGCTTTTAGTACCTTACTCACTTTGGCAGTTTTATATTTTGGGGGATTTGGCTATTTAGACGGTCTTCTGACACCCTATGTTACAGACCCTATTTTAAAGGCCTTGGCATTTTTTGGGGTGCTTTTTGTCCTTTCTGATATTATTAATCTCCCCTTTTCTTATTACTCCACTTTCGTTATCGAAGAGCGTTTTGGTTTTAATAAAATGACTGTGAAGACATTTGTCATGGACAAAATCAAAGGCTACCTATTGGCCATAATCATTGGAGGGATTTTAGGTTATGCCCTTTTGTGGATTGTGAATGAATTAGGTCAGAATTTTTGGATTTATGCGCTAATGTTAGTCACGGGTTTCATACTCTTTATGAATCTTTTCTACACTTCTCTGATTCTTCCTCTTTTCAATAAGCTCACGCCTTTGGAAGATGGAGAGTTAAAGGATAAGATTAACGCCTATGCTCAAAAAGTATCTTTCCCATTGGATAATATCTTTGTGATTGACGGATCAAAACGATCGAGCAAGGCCAATGCATTTTTTTCGGGATTAGGTAAAAAGAAGAAGATCGTGTTGTATGACACCTTGATCAATGACCACTCTCAGGAAGAGTTAGTAGCCGTGTTGGCGCATGAGGTAGGCCATTTTAAGAAGAAACACATCGTTATGGGTTTAGTGTTGAGTGTTTTTCAGATGGGTGTGACCTTCTATATAATGTCCTTGTTAATATTTAATGTGGACTTGTCTAGAGCTCTGGGTACTGAAGAGATGACGATTCATATCAATTTCATAGCCTTTGCACTCCTTTATACACCTATTTCTCGATTAACAGGTTTCTTCATGAATTTACTTAGTAGAAAGAATGAATATGAGGCTGATGCTTATGCAGCGGATACATATGAGGCTAAGCCATTAATGGATGCCCTAAAGAGACTCTCAGTTTCTTCTTTGAGTAATTTAACACCACATCCTCTGTATGTAAAAGTTCATTATTCGCACCCAACCTTACTTCAGCGACTTGAGGCGATGGAGAACTTATAGAAAATCAATATCAATATTGGCCTGATGGCGCATGAGAAAGTTGACACCATTTTCTGGAGTCATACCATCGAATAGAATTTTATGAAGGGTTTCTGTGATAAGAGGTTTTAGTCCCTGGCTATCTGCAAGTTGTTTCACGATTTTGATTGTATTGATACCCTCAGCAACTTCGTCCATTTCTTCAAGTGCCTGATCCAGGCTTTTACCCTCAGCTATTTTAAAACCAAGAGCGAAGTTTCTACTGTTTGTACTAGTCGTAGTGGCTACAAGATCACCTATACCAGCCAGTCCAACAAAAGATGATATTTCTCCACCGAGGGCTTGGCCCAAATATATCATTTCTACTAAGCCTCTACTTACCAAAAGACCACGAGAATTCTCTCCCATACCTAAGCCAGAAAGGATTCCGGAGGCAATAGCAATGATGTTTTTAAGGATTCCGCAGAGTTCAACACCTCTCAAATCCGCATTGCCATACACTTGGAAATTCTCCGATCGCAAAAGCGCCTTGCCCTCTTGAATTACTTCTGTAAAGGGAGAGGCAATTACTGTGGCAGCAGGGTGTCCGGTAGATAATTCTGAGGCAAGGTTAGGGCCGGCCATACATCCCACACGAACGACCACGGTTTCCTTTCTTATAATCTCGCTCATGGTTGATACATGTTCTTTTCCCAAGACAAAATTCGGACTCTTCACTTCGGGAATTCGAAGATCAAGTCCTTTAGTGCCATGGATCATCATGTGATAAGGCCTGAGATGAGGTGCTAATTGTAGCACGAGCTCCCTGAAGTTAGAAGAAGGCACCACGGGAAAGATAACGTTACATCGTTGTGCAACTTCTTCGAGGTTATGTGTGGCGGTGATATTATCTGAAAGCTCTTGACCTGCTGACTTTCTAGATTCCTGAATTTCTGAAGCACTCGCAGGGTTTCGAGCGTAGAGCAATACTTTACTATTTCTAGCAAGGATATTAGCAACAGCTGTTCCAAAACTGCCAGCTCCTAGAACACCAACTATTTTCTCAGACATACTTTTCGAGTTCATAGCCGTCAAGCCTGTTGTGATAATAGAATAGTAAATTTAAATCCTGAGTGGTAATATCCCCAGCCCGGGTTTTTACCAGAGGGCGTTTTGAATGATACATTCCCACATTTTTCAAACCGTGCTTAATAATTTGATCTGGATCTCCAGTCAGATAAGGTGATATATTCACTTTGCCTTCATTATACATGCCATGTACTTTTCTCAGCACACTTTCAAATGAAGCTTTAAACTCATTATAATCAATGATCAGGTCTTCTTCTGGTAACCTAAGGAGATTATAAAGGTCAAGTTTTTTGAATTTCTTTTTGATGATTACAAAGGCGGTGAACGCCACCAGATGACTGGCAAAAACCTTATTAATGCGATGAAACTCTTCAACAATACGTTCGCTGAGCATTCGGGTATATTCATCTTCTCGCTGCTCGTTCTGAGAGATTACTTTACCATCAAGAGTGAAATACTCTTGTGTATCGATTACTCTCCCGTTCTTATCATAACTCTCTCCTTGTTCATCCACGTAGTTGCCGAGCACATCCATGGCTTTTCCTATAGAAACCGATATGTCGGATCCCTTAGTAAAGAACTTCACAAGAAATGCAGAGATTTTATATGATGTAGAGTATTCGTCATTTTCCACATAATAGCGCTCCTGACCTTGAAGTCTCAGAAATTGACGAATTAAACTAGGAGCCTCTAACACGAAGTTATAGTTCAATGTAACCGGCACAACAAAGATCTTTTCAAGTGAATCCCTTTTGCCCTTTTGATAGTTGACTCGTTGCGCTTCGATTGCGGTACTGAGAAGCCCTAACTTAAGACGTTTTTCAATTTTGCCAGATCTCGATCGGGTTCCACCTGGGAAGAAAAGGCTATGACAACCTCTTTGCATAGCCAGGCTCGAATAGGACTTCAAAGTCTCCAGGTAGAGCAGATTCTTTTTTCTCCGGTCGACCTTATAGGCTCCAAGACTATTCAAGAAGTATGAAATGATCTTAATGTTGAAAAGATTGAGCCCAGCCCCATAGATGAATGCGGGTAAGCCCAGCGCATTGATGACCCAACCAATTAGAATAGAATCAAGATTACTAAAATGAGTGGGTACCATTACGATAGTACCCTTCTTGGCCAAGGTTCTCAGTTGATCTACTTCTCCAGTGATATTAATTTTATCTTGGAGTGTATACTGTGTACTGAAAATCGACCAGAAACCTCTGGCACGTGAGGCATTAAGTAACCTGGCAAAGCCAAAAGTCACAATAGATCGGGCCATTCGATAGCGCGACTTCTTAAAGTTACCTGCAATCTCGCTGGCATAACGCGTTACAATCTCTTCAAGAATTTCATCCAGCTTTTGGTCTTTTTCCTCGTTGTCATCGCTTTGTGAAACCTCCAACAGTCTCTCCTTAACAAGCTTCAAAAAATCACCATCATCCTCAGGATCTACCGCCCAGGGATTTCTTTTGATTCGAAGTTTTTCACGAAAAACTGTTGTTTCTAACTCTTCAATTAGTGCGTCTCGTGTGGGGGCAGCTTCCTTGATGCGCCTGATGCTTTCGGTAGCTACTTCTTCAATGAATTCTTCTCGGTTTCTGCTGAGCGCAACTACAGGCCACTCATTGATGCCTCCACGAACAATGGGTTCGTATTTTTTCTTTACGTAGTCTGGTGAGATTGCTTCCATCCAAATAGCATCTTAAAGATAGTGGATTTAAGAAACGTTTAACCCAGTGAATTCTTCAAGAGGAGACAAAGTAAGTCAATTTCTTCTTCAGTGTTATATGCATGGAGACAAACCCTGAGTCTTTCCGAGCCTTCTTTAACTGTGGGACTTAGGATTGGTCGAATGTCAAAACCTTTATCCTGAAGTTGCGCAGCTATTAACCTGGTTTTTTCATTCCCCCCAATTATCACCGACTTGATAGCAGAAGGGCTGGCAAACGCTGGCAGTTGACGGTTGAATCGCTCTATTTTACTATGAAGATTAAGACTGAGGCTGGGGTGGCTGCTCAAATACTCAAAAGCTGATTGTATGGAAACAACTTCGAATGGACTAGGGGCGGTAGTATAAATAAATGGCCTACTGAAATTGGTGATAAATTGTTTCAAATCACCGTTGCCCGCTATACTTGCTCCATGAATACCCATGGCCTTGCCGAAGGTATAGACTACTGCAAATACGCTCTTTTGAAGTTCTAATTCTGCGACTAAGCCTGAGCCATTGATGCCAAATACACCGGTGCTATGTGCCTCATCAACAATAAGTTTAGCCCCGTAAGTATGAGCGAGCTTGGCGAGGGATTTTAGGGGGGCTTGATCTCCATCCATGGAGTAAACTGATTCGCATGCAATATAGATTTCCCCCTCTGCAGACTTTATTTTTTTCTCAAGGTCGATAAGGTCATTGTGTTTAAAAGATCTTCTTATGGCCATACTGAGTCGACAACCATCTTTGATGCAAGCATGAGAATATTCATCGTAAATAATGGTGTCTCCTTTCTGTGGCAGGGCAGAAAAAATTGCCAGGTTGGCCATGTAGCCTGAATTGAAAAGGGTGGTCTGTTCAAACCCGAAGTACTGAGCAAGGTATTGCTCACATTCTTCCGTCAGGTCTTTATTGCCTGTCAGAAGCCTTGAA
>Ga0207422_1001053_pt1 | contig 64995 bp, 57 predicted proteins | sample MarCyaLeptolynsp_FD_187757 | JGI IMG/M metagenome (GOLD analysis project Ga0207422, IMG submission 187757) | Marine cyanobacterial communities from Panama - species 1 Leptolyngbya sp. (SPAdes) | ecosystem: Environmental > Aquatic > Marine > Unclassified | place: Panama: Panama City | collected...
CGCTGCCATTCCACAAGCCACCACCTTCATTGCCGGCAGTATTCATATTGACGGTTCCGCCAACAATTGTTGCGTTTCCGGGACCGGTGATGTGCAATCCGCCTCCGTTTCCGGGGGACATGGCTACGGTATTGTTATTTAAAGTGACGTCGGTTAGGTTTAAAGTTCCTGTTCCCATCGTCGAATTGTCTTCAATACCTCCACCGGCGCGTTGCGCGCTGTTTCCGGTGATAACGGTTCCTGTTGCATTGATGGTTCCGCCAAGAACGTTGAGGATTCCTCCTCCGCTTCCGGCTGTTCCGGTCGCTGAATTATTGGTAATTGTAGTCGCTGCATCGATTTCGATTGTACCTCCGTTATTGTGTAAACCACCACCACCATTGGCCGCGCCACTCCCTGCGGCACTATTACCATCAATAGTAACATTAGAAAGCGTCATCAGTCCGCTGCCATTCCACAAGCCACCACCTTCATTGCCGGCAGTGTTTCCTGTAAATGTAGTATTACTTACAAGCATATCGCCCGGACCGGTTATGTGGATGGCTCCTCCATTTCCCGGACTTGTATTTGTGGTATTATTGGTAAATGTTGCGTCAACTATTATAGAAGCAATTCCCATACCCGAATTATCTTCAATGGCACCACCGGCTCTGTTGGATACATTGTTGCTAAAAGAAGAATTAGCAGTCACAAATAAAATACCTCCCGGACTGTTTAAAATAGCGCCACCGCTGCCTGAAGCACCCGATGCATTGTTATTGTTAAATGAACTGTTTTGAATATCCAGGATTGCGCCGGCTGCATTGTGAATCGCTCCACCACCCTGTATGGCCATTCCGCCTTGAGCTTCATTGTTCTCAAACAAACAATTAACAACTGATACTGAAGTAGCTGAAACGATATCAATAGCACCACCGTTTTCTGCAGCGAGGCCATTAGAAAATGCAATTTCATTGAGATTGACACTTCCCATTGCTGTGATAGTAAAAATCCGATTTGTATTGCCGCCACTCAAAAGGGTATTGGTGACGCCGTTTCCGTTTAAGGTAAGTTCTTTATCAATTAGTATTTCGCTTAAAAGCGTAAAAGTCATTCCGTTTGTTGCTGCATCAAATGTGATTGTAGCTCCGGGAGCTGCATCCATAATTTCCTGACGTAAAGAGCCCGGACCGGCATCTGCTGTTGTTGTAACCACCTGTGCTTCCATCACAAAGGCTGTGAAAAGAAGCGTTGTAGCTACTAAAATTTTACGAATAATAGTTTGTTGTTTCATTGGTTTTAGAATTTTAAATGTTCTTATATTCTATCTACGAAACAACTAAAGACATGGTTTTATGCCTGTAAAAAAGTTTGATTTTAACATTTGGTTAATGGTTTTTGATGATTGGGGAATTGATTATTGACTATTGATTATTGGTTACCGGGTAATTATATTGGAGTTTGCCTTGCCATCCAAAACCGCCTTAAGCGGTGAAGGATGGGTGTTTGGTTGTACCACAGAGTCACACAGAGGTATCACAGAGATTCACAGAGGGGGTTGGGGATTGATGATTGAGGATTGATGATTGATGATTGATGATTGATGATTGCCTATTGCCTTAATTTCTTAATTTCTTACTCACTTTAGACATACACTGAACACTGAACACTGAACACTTTCTAAACCTCCCTGCTGCCCTGTTTCCCTAAAGGGAGCCACGCGCGGTGTCTGATCTTCTTTTAAATCGCTCGCAGACCTGCCTGCATTTCGACAGGCTCAATGACCACGGCAGACAGGTGGCGCAGATGGACGCAGAATTTTTAGGTCGAACTTCTTACTTAAAGTTTGGAATTTTATAAGTCCTGCAGTCGTACATCAAAAAAACACTGCTACTGACCACTGAATACTGAACACTTCTTATTGATTATTGATAATTGATGATTGAATATTGGTTACTGGATAATTATATTGGAGTTTGCCTTGCCATCCAAAACCGCCCTAAGCGGTGAAGGATGGGGGTTTGGTTTTACCACAGAGTCACACAGAGGTATCACAGAGATTCACAGAGGAGGATTGATGATTGCCTATTGCCTTAATTTCTTACTCACTTTAGACAAACACTAAACATTGAACACTGAACACCAAACACTGAACTTACTTAATCGTCGTGAGTTAGTTCCTGTTGTTATTTATTTTTACTGGGATGCTGTCTCGTGTCAAAAACCCTAATTACATAAAAGTTAGACCTTCCTTCACGATAGGTTATTTTTCAATGGTGGTTTATAAGTTTTCGGTAATCGTGTTTGAGGTGTGAAAAAGAATCATCTATGGCTCCAATTTGCGAGGTATCTATATTTTTTTGTTCAAGGATTTCGGTACATTGTCTGAGCTCGGTAACAATCTTTCTTGCTTTTAAAGCCCCATAAAGCTCTTTATAAAAGACAGCTGTTTTTTCTTAATCTTTTGTTGCTCGGGTTGTCCAGACAACAGTTTTTACTCCTTTGTCCAATTTTCAATCATTTTTTGGACTTCGTCGTGACTGTGTAAACGACCTGATTTAATGTCTTCTTCTCCTTCAGCAATCATGCTGTCCAAACGTTTCTGTTCCATATAAGCCTTCGCCACCTTGTGCAACGCATTCAAAAAGTTTTTATCGCCAATTTCAATATATTTGCGGAGTTCCTCCCGTAATTCTATTGCACCCATAACGTTTTTTATTTTAGTTAACGTAAATATACAATTTCTGTTTTATATTTTTAATGAATGATGGTAGTGAATTTCCCTAACAAGCGTTGACAGGCGTACAACGTAAAACTAAACACTGAACACTTCTTATTGATTATTGATAATTGATGATTGAATATTGGTTACCGGGTAATTATATTGGAGTTTGCCTTGCCATCCAAAACCGCCTTAAGCGGTGAAGGATGGGTGTTTGGTTGTACCACAGAGTCACACAGAGGTATCACAGAGATTCACAGAGGGGGTTGGGGATTGATGATTGAGGATTGATGATTGATGATTGATGATTGCATATTGACTATTGCCTTAATTTCTTACTCACTTTAGACATACATTGAACACTAAAAAAAAACCGCCTTCTCCCTCAAGAGAAAACGGTTTCTTAACACTTAATTTAAAAGGAGTTAGTTTTTGTTTTTCAGTTTTTTGTATCCATACCAGGCACCTGCGGCAAGGCCCAGACCCAGCAGGCCATCAATGGGTGCTGCCGGAGTTTGATCGTCCACATCGTCGTCGAAAGTAATTTGTGCTTGTGCCGGTTGATAGGCCAATGTCGCGAGAAACAATACGGCCGTAAACATTAATTTTGATATAGGGAGTTTTAAATTTTTCATTGTTTGAATGTTTTTATTTTTTAATAAATTTTGCTGTGAATTGCCCTTTGTTGTGGCTTAGTTTTAAAACATACATGCCTTGTGGCAAAGTAGTGGTGTTCAGTGTTAGCTGACCGTTGGGGTTTACCGTGTGTGTTGCTGAGTAAACCGCTTGTCCCAATACATTGGAGATGCTCACTTCTACTTCGTCACCTTGAAGTCCCTTTGTTGCCAGGTTGATTTCGCCTTGAGCGGGATTGGGGAACAACACAAAGCCGTTTCCAAAACGCACATCATTGGTGCTTAGCAGTTCTTCAAAAACAATTTCAAAGCGGTCTGAAGCACTGCTCAGAGGATCATCGGGGTCTATGTTAAAGGCATAGAGGGTGTTTTGATTGTTTTCCAACTGGGTATCGATTCCTGTAAAATGGTCTCTTAAGAGTGCCGTAATATCATTGACCTCGGTGAGTTGGGCTTCAAACACATAATCTGTGGTGCGGTAGGCATTGGTAAACAACGGTATGCTCTCTCCTTCCTCTGGAAGCGCTCTGCTCTCAATACTCCAAAGGCGGTCGTCGTTTGAACTCGCCAGGTTTTCATCCTGATTGTAGAACTTGGGCGCATCTTGTGAAGTGATGGCATTGGTGTTTTCTTCGCCAAACTTGAATCGCAAACCATCTGAGGGCGTTTCCCCTGCTGCATAAGCAGCAGCTCTGTACAATCGCACATCCATTTGGCTGCTGATATCAAATACACTTGTAAGGGGTGTATATACATTTTTATGGGTTTCCTCAAACTGAAGACTCGCAGCGCCGTTTGCCAGGGTGGTTACAAAAGCAGCCTGACCGGGTTGTAAATACCTGTTTCCTGCCGAACCCGCGGCATTGGTTCCTAGCGGTAAATCGATAGTGACATAAGCACCACGACCGTTTGCTCCACTGAGTGTGGGATCCCATATATAGTAGAAATTCGGATTGATATTGGTGGAAGCGGTAATCAAATCATTCATATCCACCGCTGCGGGATAGGGGTTTCCTAAGAAATTGAATTCATTTTCAACACTGCTTAAATCTGTTACGGTCAAGGAACCGGTATGCAGGCTTCCGGTGGTGCGCAGGGTGGTATTGGTGGGTGTGGCACTGTTGCTTGTCACATCAATACTGCGGTCACCGCGCACCAACAAACGGTAGGGTGTACCGGCGTTTATGGTGTTTACATCGGTATTGGTTACGGGTTCCCAGGCCTGACCGGCATTGTTTAGGGTAAAGAGTGAGTAATTACCACTGGGGGTGGCATCAAAACCATTGGCTCCTGTGGTAGAACCCGTGATGTGGGTTCCAAAACCGGGATTGGGATTGTCTGTGGCGTTTACAGCTCCTTCCTGCCAGTTGCTGTTGATGTTTGTTGAAGTGCTTACGGCAGACGACAAGAAACGAAACGCCCGTCGCGCCGGGATATAGCGTTGTATTTCCACCTCTCCGGAAATGATACCGGTAAAAGTGTCTAACTGACCGGTGGTGGTGGCATTGCTCACAAAGATCAGTTCGCCGTTTGCGATGATGTTTCCGTTAACTTCAATACTTTCCTCCACCTTGAGTGTGGCTCCGGGTGCTACAATGAGGTCTAAAAATACCATTTCCTGATTGAGGGTTGCCTCACCGTCTTTTACAACAAGAACGTCAAATTCATTGGTGATGCCATTGGGGTCTCCGGGAGACCAGCTACCGGCTTCATACACATAATTTTCTGAAAACTCCTCGTTTAAAATCACACGAATGTTATCTATGGCGAGTTCGTCCCTGCTTCCGCTTCCGCTTACATCCTCACTCGTCCATCTGAAATAGAAAAATTCCCCTTCGAATATTTCGAGATTGGTGATTTTTGTGTTTCTGGGGTGTACCTCCCAAACCGGTGAACTTGCTGCCGCTTCAGTAGAAACAAAATTCAGCTCAGGAACTTCTTCATAAAAATTAAAGGCTTCAGAATAACTGAAGTTTATGGAGTTTGACCTTCCCTGGTCATTGTATTCATAGATTAAGTAAGCAACATCGATGGTGTTTATTTCAGAACCGGTTTGGTTTTGCATACGCAGGGTGATGGTTCCCGGGGCAAAGTCACTTCCTGTGGCTTGCCATCCAAAGGCATTATTTCCGGGAGCCACTTCAAAGGCATAAAAGCCGCCGGCAGTAACACCGCCGGGTGAAGTACCGCCTGCAAAATCGCCTGCAATGCTCTCATCTCCAAAATTGGTATCTCCATCGCTCATTCCTGTGGTGGCAAAGGTGTTGCTGTTCAATCTTCCGGTTGCCGGGGCCGGTTCAAAACCGGAGCCGTCGTATTGGCCTTCATTGGCACCTATGGCGGTATTGTCAAAGTCAAGGACAAAGGCGATATTTGTATCGTCTATTTGCCAACCGAGCGTGGGCTGTGGTTGTACATTGCCGCTTAATGAAACGCTTATGGGGTCTGCACCACCGCCGCTGATGGTGATGTCATCGCTGTAGTTGTTGATTCCCAAACCGGCTTTTAAACGCACATAAATGGTGGTTGATGTGCCGTCATAGGCTGGAAAGTTTAGGGAATTAGAAAAATCAATATCATTTGCGGATATTTCAAAATCAGACGAAGCCATTGTCAAATCCACAGTATCACCGTTCAGATTGGCTCCGGAGAGGTCAAAGGATTGGGAGGCTGAGGGGCCGGTGAATTCGAAGTAGTTTAAATTTTCTATTGTTGCAATATTTGTTGTGAGTAATGGTTCAGTTCCTGAAATGGTTCCTGACAAAACTATATCATCGATTCTGAATTGAGTAGTTCCTGAGGATTGTCTAAATCGTATCGTTAAATTTGTTGTTGAAGGTATAGTCCCACTTGGTGTAATTAATATCCAGCTTGCAGTTCCAGCTCCAGTAGGTCTCGAATAGCTAAGCGGAGTAAAATCAATTCCGTTTTCACTTACTTCAATAATAAGTTCATTATTACCTGCTGTAGTACTTTTATAATGACCTAGTGAAAGTTGTAAATCTGTGAAGTTTTCAGTATTAACACCTGAAATTAAAAAATCTCTAGTCACTGTATTAGTAATAAACACATTTCTACCGCCAGAGGCTCCCGTGTATCCTGTAGATCCTGTGGATGTCCTAGTATCTGCAGTTCCTGTAAAAGTTAAATCAGAATTATCAAAATTGGTGTTTGTAATAGATTGAGTTCCTGAGGGTGTATTATTTAAATCAATAGTCTCAGAAAAAATTGTCACCTGCCCCCACCCCTCAAAACTAAAGGAGAAGCAAAGCAGCGTTAGTAAAAAAGTAAACAAGGGCAATCGCAATGGTGTTTTCATAGTGTATTGTATAGGGTTCATGATATTTAATCTTAGAAATGCTAAATTAAACACTAAAATAAGTTTTTAAGTTTACCAAAAGGTTATAAAACCTTTAATAGCACGATTTTTCGACATAATGTCGTTTTTTTTCGATGAACTACAGAGGCTATTGGAAGGTTTGTTTTTAATGTGCCCTGAATTTACCGGAGCTGAGCATACGACTTCAAAGGAATTGATTGCCCCTAGGGCAAAAACGGCCTTAAAAGTAAAGTGCCAAGGAGATTGTGGGACTTTGATGCGGTATGATTAAGGATGGGGTTATGGTTTAGGGTTTGAGCATTGCATACCGTTAAATAGGAAGCCCATTTACATTCCAAAGTTTCGTAGTGAAAGCACCAAATGAAATCAGTCGGGAGCAACAAAAGGTTTTGGAGGAAATGGTTTATTTGCGGTCAATCCTAAGGAATTTACCACGGGCATCAAATATGAGTTCTGTGTTGTTTGGGTGTCATAGTCGCTTTGGATTTGGGATTTGATGGTATAAAAATTACGTACTAAACTAATAAAAATGAAGGGGTTGTTTTCCTATTTGAATTTGGATTTTACTGTAAGGATCACTTTTGGTTTTCATACACTCTTCATACACTATCCATACACCATCTATACACCATCTATACACTATCTATTAAGGAGCTCCCCGAAAATGAGCTTTCTTACCCGTCCTGACCCGTCCAACAAAGTGTTTTTTGCTTAGCTGCCTATGTCCTTCAGGGGTACATCAAAATAATTGCTACTGAACACTGAATACTGACCACTTCTTATTGATTTTTGATAATTGATGATTGAATATTGGTTACCGGGTAATTATATTGGAGTTTGCCTTGCCATCCAAAACCGCCCTAAGCGGTGAAGGATGGGTGTTTGGTTTTACCACAGAGTCACACAGAGGTATCACAGAGATTCACAGAGGGGGTTGGGGATTGCCTATTGCCTTAATTTCTTAATTTCTTACTCACTTTAGACATACACTGAATACTGAACACTGAACACCTGCCCTAAGTCCTGTAGTATTAAGACCTAATTCTCAATACCTAACATTCACCCCTTCCGAAGAATCTTCTCCATCTTCCTGCCTTTGTCGAGTTCGTCAACCAACTTGTCAAGATAGCGCACTTGTTTTGTTAGCGGAGTTTCAATGTCTTCAATGCGGTACCCACAAATCATACCGGTTATGAGGTGGGCGTTTGGGTGGAGGGTGGCTTCGTTAAAAAAGATTTCGAAGGTTGCTTTGCGGTCAATAAGGCTCTTTAATTTGGCTTCATCAAATCCGGTGAGCTAGGCGATGACTTCATGCAGTTCGTCTTTAGTTCGCCCCTTTTTCTCAACCTTAGTAATGTAGTGAGGATACCCCTCTGCAAAGGTCATTTTTGCCATGCGTGCATCGAGCTCGGGTGTTGTTTTCATGGTTTTTTTTTAAATGAAGGATTTCTACTACTGTGGAAGACAGAAACTATAAGTATTCGATTGTTTTCTTCCTCAATCTTATATACAATTAGGTATGGAAAAATCTTAGTCGATGCTTCTCTATATTCTCGGGATTTTAGTTCAAAATAGTAGGGGTTTTTTAATATATAATCAATAGAAACTTGAATTTCAGACCGAAATCTATCCCCAAGTCCTTCTTTTATTCTTTCATACCACTCCCAGGCATCAAGAAGTTCCTGATAGGCTTTTGGAAGTAAAATGTAAGCATACATTATCAGGTATTTGGTTTTTTGTTTAATTCAGCTTTTCTTTTGGCTATCTCTCGGTCCAGGTCTTCCAAAGTGTAAGCTGTGCCCTTTTCTTCAACCCATGAGTGTATTCTCGAGTCAAATTCATTAATCAGATTTGCATCTTCCCACCAGGAAACAGTGGGAAGGTCAATTGATTTCATTGCTTTGTATAATGCATCAAGCTTGTCCTCATCTGCATCATCGATGAGTTTATGAAGTTTTTCTCTGATTTTCAATGTGTCCATTTGTTTTTATCTTCTCTCAAAAATAAGAAAAAAACAAGATGTAAAAAAAATTTGTCCATATTCGTGCATCGTACTCGGGCGTTGTTTTCATGGTTTTTGGTTTCTAATAGTGCGTTGCCCATCCGGTAAATCCATTGGATTGGAACTAAAACGCTGTGGTTGTTGGGGTAAATTTACTAAAATTGAGTGGGTTTTTTAAAAGTTTGCTATCACGGGAAGTTCACTTTCAGGGCACGTATGGTTTTATATGTTTGAACATTCAACTTTGATCTTAAACTTTTTTCCCGTAGACCTGCCTGCATTTCGACAGGCTCAATGACCACGGCAGGCAGGTGGCGCAGATGGACGCAGAATTTTTAGGTTTCCCTTCTAACTTAAGGTTTGGAATTTTATAAGTCCTGCAGTCGTACATCAAAAAAACACTGCTACTGACCACTGAATACTGAACACTTCTTTTTGATTATTGATAATTGAATATTGGTTACTGGATAATTATATTGGAGTTTGCCTTGCCATCCAAAACCGCCTTAAGCGGTGAAGGATGGGTGTTTGGTTGTACCACAGAGTCACACAGAGATTCACAGAGGGGGTTGGGGATTGAGGATTGATGATTGATGATTGCCTATTGACTTAATTTCTTAATTTCTTACTCACTTTAGACATACACTGAACACTGAACATTGAACACTTTCTAAACCTCCCTGCTGCCCTGTTTCCCTAAAGGGAGCCACGCGCGGTGTCTGATCTTCTTTTAAATCGCTCGCAGACCTGCCTGCATTTCGACAGGCTCAATGACCACGGCAGGCAGGTGGCGCAGATGTACGCAGAATTTTTAGGTTTCCCTTCTAACTTAAGGTTTGGAATTTTATAAGTCCTGCAGTCGTACATCAAAAAAACATTGCTACTGAGCACTGAATACTGAACACTGAACACTGACCACTAACTAAACCTCTCTCCCGGGATTGCCTACCCTACCTTCGGCAGGCAGGCACCGTTGCCCCATCAGGGACGTCTTTGATGATGACGGCTAGTTACTCTTCGTCCATATCAAACATTCTGACTTGAATACCTATTCGTTTGCCATTTATGGTAAAATAAGCTGCTTCTGATGTTTTGTTGGTAGTCAATGCTCTTAACTTATCAATTAAAATTTCTGGCTTTTGATTTATTGATAAATCTATTTCCTGTATATTATGTAAATCCCTTTTATTGTGAGCGGTTCCCTCATCTACTTGGGCGGTTCGTTTTGGATTTAATGTGATTAGGTTTTCAAAAGCCTCATAAAAAACTTCTTCTTCCAGTTTTAAAACTCTTTGGTATAAGCTGTTTGCGGTGTCCTGTGGGAGAACATCCATTTGTTTTTGGTGAATGATATCTCCTTTATCCAGTTCTTCAGCCATAAAATGAAGTGTTGCTCCATAAGGTGTTTTGTCCAGAATCGCCCAACTTGGGGTATGCCAGCCTTTATTGAACGGTAAATAGGCAGGATGTAAATTTAAAAAACCAATCTTTGGTATATCCAACAATGCTTTTGGAATAATGTAGGGAAAATGGATGCCGAAAATATAATCTAAATTAAGGCTTTTTAGCTTTTCAATATTTTGAGTTTCCTTAAAAGCATTGCCTGAAAAAATATAACTCTTATCTACTGCGGAAATATCTATTAATTCCTGATCGTGCGTGGCATTTAAACCTTCTGAAACCAACAACGCCAAAGGCATATGTCCTTTGCCAATAAGGAATTTTAAAAGTTTACAGCTTATATTCCGGTCACCGGCAAAAGCATATCTCATATTCAGATTGTTTTTATTAATTGCTTGAAATCTTTTGGATAGGAGATTCCATACTCCAGTTTTTCAAACACAAAGGTATCTTCTAAACCGGGATTCGATTTTTTTAAGCTTTTGAACTGTTCAAACCAATCCTCTAAATGAAAAATATAGTCAAAGACAGGTTGCAGTAGCTCCTCGCTACAGTTTGAACTGTACATACTTAGTAAATTATAAAGCATTTTATTTGCTCTATAAATTCGTAAAGCCTGGTGATAGCGTTTCTGGTCTATATAATAGGCATACGCACTTTCAGAACGCATAATGGCTCTCAATATCTCCGTTTCCTTAATCATTGCCTTTAAAATTTGTGGTTGTTGCTTCTCCTGCACTATTAATCCCTAAGAAACAAAGACTTTTTTGACGGTTAAAAATAGGATTTTTAGGTCTAAACTAAAACTTTGACTTGAAATACTTATAAATTAATCTTGAGAACAAACAGTGTTTTTCTAATTATAATTTGTCCAACAGGTAAACTGCTACCCATTCGGGAATATTAGCATCATGAATAAGAATGTCATTTGTATTTTTTTCTAAAACAACTGTCCTATTTTGATTGGAACTATCCAATATAAAAGCCCTGTCAGCAAGCTGAAAAGCATCAAACAGTAAATCCAGGGATCGATAATATCTATCTTCAATTTTTACAACATCAACATTGTGTCCCCCTTTTTCTACACGATTTAACACCCTCTGTTTGTTGATTTCGGGATCTTGAGTACAGATAAAGTAGAGATAGGTTTTAAAACCGGCTTTTTTTGCTTTATTCAAAAAATCAACTTTAGAAGGGTGTGACATCACCGTTTCAAAAGAAAACGTAAACGTATTCTGTAACAGGCCTTCTCTAAAAAAAGTTGCCACTAAAGCCGCTTCATAACTGTTAATGGCTTGTTTACAAACGAAAACGTTATCCCTGATGATTAATTTCTTTTTTAATTGTTCAGAATTGCGTTCATCATTTTTATAGGCAAGTAAAAAAGATTCCCAGTGCTCTTGAGATAAGATGTCAGGATAAAAAATATTGCAATTAAAATGGTTTTGGGTATCTAATAAATTTTTAATGACATCTGCATTTATTGTAAACCCTAATTTGTATTGGTCACCTATTTGGGTGATAAGGGTGGACTTTCCGGAGCCATTGGGGCCGGCAAACATTCTGACTTTTTTATTTGTCATTCTGGATTTTATACCTTTTTACAGCGACTTTACGTATTCCAAAAACTGCTTTTCTTATGCGTTTTTCACTACCATCAGGTTGTATAAGATACAAATACCCTTTTCTCACCACATAGTATGGCAATTCCATTGCTCTTGTAATTTTTATGGATTCCTTACTGGCTTTGCGTTGGGCCTTTTTTAATATTTCGGCAGTTAACTCTCCCATCTTTGTTCGTTTTTTTAAGATAATAAAGATACTAAAAATACTTTTGTGAATCAATTCCCTTTAAACCGTTCTGTAGTGGCTTGTCCTTGAGTATTGATTCCTTCAGAAACAAAGACTTTTTTGACGGTTAAAAATAGGATTTTTAGGTCTAAACTAAAACTTTGGTGCTGCACATACCACACATCCAAATCAAACTTCTGTTCCCAACTGATGGCGTTTCTGCCATTGACCTGTGCCCAGCCGGTGATGCCGGGTTTGACGTTGTGGCGTTTTTTTTGTTCTTCATTATAAAGCGGCAAATACTCGGGCAACAAAGGCCGGGGACCTACAAAGCTCATATCGCCTTTTAGCACATTGATGAGTTGGGGCAGCTCGTCGAGGGAGGTTTTGCGCACAAACTTTCCGATGGTGGTGAGCCGTTCGGCATCGGGCAGTAAGTTGCCCCGGGCATCTGTTTTGTCGTTCATGGTTTTGAACTTGATGATGTGGAAGATGCGTTCATTTTTACCCGGGCGTTTCTGAATAAAGAAGGGTTTGCCGTGGTTGGCGATTGCCAGGGCGATGGTGACCAGAATTAGTACAGGGCTTAGGAGCAGCAGTAGGACTGCTGCGGTGAGGAGATCCAGGAGGGGTTTTGTGAGTTGTTTGTACATGGTTGGGGGTAAAGGTAAGGCATTTTGATAAAATTCAGGGACTGGGGGGATGAGATTGCTTCGCAAAAAAGGCGCTTGCGCTTTTTTTTGCTCCAGCCTGCATTTCGACAGGCTCAATGACCTCGGCAGGCAGGTGCAATGACCGCAAGTTCAGAAGGTTTTTGCTTTGACGAATTCCGGCAAGCCGAAACCACATTGAAAAGGGAGTCATTGCGAGCATCCGCCGGTGGCGGCTGCGAAGCAATCTCATCCACCCGTTAACAATGGTCATAAACCCTCCTGACCAAGTTCATCGTATAAGTCTTTCCACTCAGGATTCATTTCCTCAATGAGTTTTATTTTCTGTGCGCGGCTGCCTGCTTTTAGTTTTTTTTCAAAAGCGATGGCCTCCGGCATCGATGGGAAATGGCGGTAGAACACCAGCTTGTCACAATTGTACCGTGCCGTAAAGGAGTTTTTATACCGCTTTTCCTTGTGCTTTAGGGTGCGGATTTCAATTTCGGAAGTCACCCCGGTATAAACACTTTGTGGTGGGCGTTGGTGGTGATGTATGTGCACGGGCGTTTCATAAGGGGAAAGTTAAGGAAATTTTGGACATGCATTAATGAGATTGCTGCGCTGCGCTCGCAATGACTCCAATGTCAAGAACAATTGGGCTTGCCTGCTCCCCAACCAAAGACCACGCAGTCTGAACCAGACGGTCATTGCGAGCATCCGCCGGAGGCGGCTGCGAAGCAATCTCATCCACCCGTTAACAATGGTCATAAACCCTCCTGACCAAGTTCATCGTATAAGTCTCTCCACTCAGGATTCATTTCCTCAATGAGTTTTATTTTCTGTGCGCGGCTGCCTGCTTTTAGCTTTTTTTCAAAAGCGATGGCCTCCGGCATCGATGGGAAATGGCGGTAGAACACCAGCTTGTCACAATTGTACCGTGCCGTAAAGGAGTTTTTATACCGCTTTTCCTTGTGCTTTAGGGTGCGGATTTCAATTTCGGAAGTGACACCGGTATAAAGCACTTTGTGGTGGGCGTTGGTGGTGATGTATGTGCACGGGCGTTTCATAAGGGGAAAGTTAAGGAAATTTTGGACATACATTAATGAGATTGCTGCGCTGCGCTCGCAATGACTCCAATGTCAAGAACAATTGGGCTTGCCTGCTCCCCAACCAAAGAACACGCAGTCTGAACCAGACGGTCATTGCGAGCATCCGCCGGAGGCGGCTGCGAAGCAATCTCATCGAGTACCGAAAATTGGAATCAACCTGACTGCACGAGCAGGCGGTATTCCTCCAGCAAGGCCTCCCAAACCACACGCTGCTCATAATTATCGCAAATCATGGGGCGGGCGTTTTGTTGGAGTTAAAATATAAGATGCTTGTTGCTTTACAAATTGTCAATGATATCTATGTACTGTTTTGTTAAAACTTCATAGTTTAATTTCTTTATTACGAACTCTCTTCCCCTTTGACCCATTTCGTCTAGTTCAATAGGGTTCATTAAACTAAACTCTAATATAGTATCTGCTAAAGTTTGTATGTTATCTGATTCAATAAATCTACCACAACCTGCCTCGTCAATTATACTGTGATAACCACTTAAAGAAACCAGTATTGGTTTTCCACTAAGCATATAATCAATCCATTTGTTTGGTGAAACACCAAATTTGTATAATGTTTTAATTCCTAACCAAGGATTGATAAGTAAATCACAAGTTTTTAGAAATTCTTGGACTTGGCTTTTGGGAACGGATTCTAAAAATAATACGTTATTTAGTTTTCTGTCTTTAGTAATTTGTTTCAACTCTTCTTTAAGAGGCCCTCCTCCCAAAATTGCAAAGAGAATTGGTTTGTTTCTTAAAATTGTAGCGGCTTCAATAATTTGGTCAACACAGTTTGCAAGTCCTATAGTTCCGGCATAGCCCACTATAAAATGATTATTAGGGTTGTACTTTCTTAGAACATCCTCAAAACCAAAATTATCCTCATAATTCTTATCTATCCAATATTCAGGGTCAAACCCCATAGGTATGTGAAACACCTTGTTGCCATATTCTTGTTTTATACACTCAACATGTTCTTTAAGATTGGGCATGCTTCCAACAATAGCGTCAGCATTTTTATAGCCTAAAACTTCTACAAATTTCAAAATTCGTATAAAAATATTTTTATTATTCCATCCTTTAGTTTCTACCAAAGTTAAAGGCCATATATCCCTAACTTCACAGATCAATTTACTCTTAAAGTATTTTTTTAAAATCGTCCCACTAAAAAAAGTAAGAAGGGAGAGAGAAGATACAATGATAACATCAGGTTTATTTTTTTTTGAAAAAATTGCCCAGAATACCAATCTCATTTCAAAAATCAGCCAACTTAGTATTCTTTTAAAATTAAAACCCAAATTTATTTCGGGTCCATTTATCACTACCCCTTTTAGCCCTTGGTATTCATAAGAAGAACTGTTTTTTAGTCCCATTTTTGGAATCCCCGAATTCACTGTGGACCTGGAATGAATAAAAGTGACATTTCTACCCATTCTAACCATATATTTTGAAAAAAAATACTGTCTGGTAGGAAATGCGTATTTTTGACTTTGGGCATATTTAGATATATACCATATATTTTTTAATGTATTCAATTTTTCTTAATACATTTATATTCGACATGTTTTTTTTTATTCATTTACATTGAATTATAAAGGTCTAATAATTTTTTTTCTTCAATTTCCCAATTAAATAATTTTTCAAAAGCATTACGCCCATTATTTCCCATTTGCTCTGCCAGATTTTTGTTTAACTTAAAATATACAATTGCTCTTTTTATTTGATCTATATTCTCCGGATCTACACAAACACCAACTTTATATTTCTCATTAATCTCTTTTGCAAATGATGTATCTGAAATTATCACAGGTATCCCAGCCTTCATATATTCGTATACCTTTGTTGGTAAAGTATCTATTTTATCATACTGACCAACGTGCAATAATGTAGAAACACCCGCAAAACATTGATTAAGTATAGTTTCTATTTCTTTACTGTCCACATACCCCCTATAATCAACATTAACAAAATCGTTCAAGTCTTGTAACTCTTTATAATATATGTCGGAATGAAAATTCCCTGCAATAATCAACTTTGTATCTGCCAAATAAGCTGCCTTAATTAAGTGAGTTATACCTCTTTCGTAAGTTAAACTGCCAATGTGGGTTATTTGGTTTCTATCTTTAAAAGGATTGATTTCTACACGTTTTTTATAAAAAGGTGTATTGGCAATGAAAATAGTGCGCTTGGCCCTATTCTCAAAATAATTCTTACCTTGAATGGTACACACTTGTATTACCGCATCCAGTCTTTTACAAACATAAGCCTCATATTTCATGTATATTTTTGCAAGTAACCCTCGTAAAAATGAAGGTATGTATTTCTTTCCCTTAATCTGTAAGCCATAAAATTCATGACTGTCAAAAATCACTTTTTTTCCTCTTCGTTTTAACTTTAAGCCTATAGGTAATAATTCAGGGTCATGAAATTGATAAATATCTGCATCTACCTTTATCGCCTCATTGTAAACAGCCCTGTTTCGCTTTATAGCTCTTTCAAGCCTCCCTTTTACCGGAACGTGAAGAGATATTCTATTAACCCTTTGATTTATATCTCTAAAACTGTCTTCTCCACAAGCAATTATAGTTACATCAAAACCATGTTTGGCCAAACTAACACATTCTTTTTGAAAAATACGTCCATCAGTAATTTTATGGACTGATGTGAGATGACAAACTTTAAACATGGCTTTTTTTTAAATTAGAAAATAAAAATAAGCTGCCTAAGAATAATCCACTCCAATTATTTGTTAAGTATGATCCAGAAAAAAATAATGGGATTAAACCAGCAAAAATAAAAAGAACAAAAAGTTTTTTGTTTTCTGAATTTTGCTTAAAGTAAATATGGAGAGTTTTAAAGATTAATACAACAATTATGATGAGGCCAAAAATTATTCCAAAATTAAGAAGTATTTCTAAAAAAAAATTGTGAGTATAGGCACTCTCATTGACTGTCTGTAAAATTCGCCTATCAGCAAATAGTCCATGTCCAAAAACATTTTGTTCATTAATACTATTAATTATTATGTCATAAATATCTGATCTACCACTGTCTTCTGCTAATTTACCTTGAGCAAGCATGTTAAGAGAACGTGATGTAAAACCAAAAGTTTTTTCGACAAATAGTATAATCGCTTTAATATTAATAAAACTTGAACCAACAATTAAAATAATCAGTGCAAATTTAGATTTGAATCCATTAAACTTGTGAAAAATATTTAAGTATAAAAAGAAAAATAAAGTAATTAAAAAAGCTCCTCTTGAACCAATTAAAAGTATTGAAATACAGCAAAGCACAAAGAAAAGGTTGTAAATATTCTTTTTTTGACTGGCAAAAACTAAAGCTGGAAGCAATAAGTAATAAGAGATTGACATACTATAAGTATCAAATGAAATATATTTGAAAAACAAAAGAAATAAATATATTAAACCAGTAAAAAATATAAGCATTGATATTTTTAGCATAACACTTTTCAAAATCTCTAAATCTTTTATAGTAGAAATACACAAAAAAGTGGGAACAACAATAAAAGCTAAATAAAAAATGCCTTTGTATAGATAGTCTGCGTTTTTCGGAAAAAAAATAAGATTTAATAATATAACTAAAATTAAAAGAGAATATGTTTTAAAAATAAAAATAGGTTGTGTTTTTAAAACTATTAATAAAGCATTAAAAGTAAAAAAGCTAGCAATAGAAATTGAAATAATTCTGGAAACTTCATGCTCAATTAAATTTAACCCTAATACTAATTGTTGAAGCATCAATATTAAAATAGGTAAAAAAGCCGCCAAAGCCAGAGCTCGATCTCCTTTTAGAAATTGCATTACTTTTTATTATTAGTTGAAAATAATTTTGAAAAAATGATGCTCATTATTTACTAAATTTAAATTTGATAATATTAAATATGTGATATAATGTTATTAAAGCAAGAAATAATAGAGATACGTTTAATGCTATTATAATTTCATTTGATATCCAGTTTATTATAAAAAAAATAATTAAACTACTAATTACAGAAACAGTATTCAGGGATTTCTCATAATAGCTATCAATCACACTCCTCATAGTTACATAAATAACATAAAAGACACTACCATACATCATAGTTTTTGTAATAGAATTCAATTGTGAATTTACATCACCTAAATAAATTGATAAAATTTCAACAGAAAACAACTGAAAAATTATCACTCCAAATACAGCAAGTATTACAGATATTTTTAATAGATTTAATGTGTGTTTACGTATTGCTTCAAAATTATTACCCCCTAAAAGTCCGGATATTTTTGGCAAATAAACAAGGCCAACAGGGCCGAATAACTGCCCTACTAGGCTTAATAAGGACACAGCAAAAGCTACATACCCTGCTTGTATTACGCCTTCATTGTGCGCTACAAAAATAGCCGGTAAAGCAAATAAAGATCCAAGTGCAAAATCACCCGGAACTCTTTGAATACCATATGTAAAAAGCTTTTTGACATATGGAAAAACACCTTTTAAACTAAATATAACCTCATTGCGCACATAGAATAAAAATATGACAAAGAATATAAAAGATGATATTGCAAGATAATAGAAATAATTTTCTACAGAAGTACTGAGAAAAAAACAAACCCCCGGTAAAAATCCAAGGTTTAAAAACTGATAAATGTTTGCTTCTTTCATTCTTAAAAATCCTCTAAAGTATCCGTAGGCAATAGTTTGAAATAATAAGGCAAGGACTAGCAATAATAATGGATTTATCAAATTTTCATAACCAACACCCCCAAATAATAAATGTGCGATTTGGTTTCTAAAAAACAAAAAAGAAATTAAAATTATCACTACTCCAATAAGCAATAAAACTATTGCAGCGAGCAAATAATGCATAGGCTTCTTTTGTTTCCCTAAATCTAAAGCAATTTGTCTAGGCAATGCTACTCCAACACCCATAAGCATAAAGGCTGTTAAATAACCACTTCCTCTTTTAAACAAACTATACTCAGCAAAACCTTGTTCGCCATAGCTTATTTTAAACCAGCGATATATTAACAAAGAAATCAGTAAAATAGAAAACTGAGTTATAAAAGTTATTATTAAATCCTTTTTCAAAAATAATTATTTCTTTTCTTTATTAAGATTAAAAGGATGAATTGAAAGTTTCTTTTTTGCTAAGGGATGATATTCACCTTTTAAGCCAACAGGATCTGCGTTTCTAATATCGTGAACGATTTCAATTGCTTGTCTTGCATCTTCAATTCCATAACCTTCACCACTTAAAATATGTTCATAACTCCGGGTATGCAATTCAGTAAACCCACCGCTGAATTCTAATTCCTCCCCTTCTATGGTTATTGATCGATAGGTGCGTTGCCCCTTTTCTTTGACTTCTTGTGGAAGCACATCTTCATTAATAGATAGAAACCATCTAACTCGGGCTCTTTCCAATTGTAAATACCCAGCTGCTCTGTCGTGTGTATGCACGTGCACAACATTTTCTTTTACGTCTCCAAAAATCCACGAAAGCATATCATAGAAATGAACGCCTATATTTGTTGCTATACCACCAGACTTTGTATTGTCCCCTTTCCACGAAGTATAATACCAACTTCCTCTCGAGGTTAAATAAGTAAGGTCTACATCATAAATTTTATCTTTTGGACCATTATCGATTTTTTGCTTTAAAGCGATAATACTTGGGTGTACACGAAGTTGTAAAATATTGTATATTTTTTTTCCTGTATCTTTTTCAACATCTTTTAATGCGTCAATATTCCAAGGGTTTAATACTAGAGGTTTTTCGCATATTACATCTGCTCCTTGCCTCAAACCAAAACGAATATGAGAATCATGCAAATAATTGGGCGTACAAATGCTTACATAATCTAAATGTATTTTTTTTTCAAATTGTAATTTTGAAATATGTCTATCAAAACGCTCAAATTCAACAAAGAAGTCAGCATTTGGAAAATAACTATCAATAACACCAACACTATCAAACCTATCAAGTGCTGCAATCAGGTTATTTCCGGTATCCTTAATGGCTTTCATGTGGCGTGGGGCAATATAGCCCGCAGCACCTATTAATGCGAAATTTTTCATGTGTTCTTTTATTTAATCCTTATAACTTTATTATTCTCTATTTTGTATTCCTGTTTTGATTCAGAACATACTGCCATGTAATTTTCATCAAAGTTTAATTTGTGTCCATATTCACTCACCCAACCTATTTGTTTAGCGGGATTCCCTACTACCAGTGCATAATCAGGCACTTCTTTGGTAACCACGGCTCCTGCTCCTATAAATGCAAATTTACCAATATCATTTCCACAGACAATGGTGGCATTGGCACCAATAGATGCTCCTTTTCTTACTGTGGTTTTTGAATACTCACCTCTTCTATTAACAGCACTCCTGGGATTTATTACATTTGTAAATACCATCGAAGGTCCTAAAAAAACATCGTCTTCACACGTCACACCGGTGTAAATGGAAACATTGTTTTGAACCTTAACATTATTACCCAAAACAACTTCCGGTGAAATAACAACATTTTGTCCTAAATTGCAATTTAAGCCCAAACGGGAGTTAGACATAATGTGTGAAAAGTGCCAGATTTTTGTTCCCTCACCAATTTCACAATCGGGGTCAATTACTGCGGTTTCATGTGCAAAATAACTCATGGTTAATTTTTTGTGGTTTTGAAATAAGTTACTAATTTATTACTAATTTACTCGAATGTTGACAAATTTACTCGAATTTATGGGTTAATTATTCTTTTATACGTTAGAGAATCTTCACCAAAATTGATTAGAATTCCTAGTTTTTTGTTTGTGGCTTTTAAATAATTATACAATTGTTTTTTAAATACGTTGTTTAAAAACTGTACACTTTTAATTTCTAAAATAATATCATCATAACACACAAAGTCTGCCTTAAAATATTTATTGAGTTTTGTGGCTTCATAGAAAAGTTCCAATTTCATTTCTCGTTCATAAGGTATTTTATTTGTAATAAACTCCTTTTCTAAAATTTCACTATATACTGATTCAAGAAATCCTTTTCCCATAGTAGAATGAATTTTCATACAGATGCCGATGATTTTGAAGCTTTCTTCCTTGAACAGTATTTTTTCATGATCTCCCATTCGCGTAAATTCGCTATTATTCGTTTCAATTCATTTCTTTTATAAATATAACAATCCGTGCACAAGCCTTCCCATCGCCATAGGGGTTGTGCCGGGCTGCCATGTGTTTATAGTGGTTTTCGTTTGTGAGGAGTTTGTTTGTTTCTGCGATTATTTTTTGTTTGTCGGTTCCCACGAGTATGACCGTACCGGCATCGACGGCTTCGGGTCGTTCGGTGGTGTCGCGCATCACGAGAACGGGTTTGCCCAGACCGGGGGCTTCTTCCTGTACTCCGCCGCTGTCTGTGATGATGAGGTAACTTTCCTTCATCAGCCATACAAATTCGGGGTATGCCAGGGGTTCCATTAAATGGATGTTTTGAATTTCCCCGAGTTGTTCATATACGGGTTTTTGCACATTGGGGTTGAGGTGCACCGGATAGATGATTTGCACATCGGGATGGGTTTGTGCGATTTCTTTCAAGGCTTTACAAATGCGTATAAAGCCGTCGCCGTGGTTTTCCCTGCGGTGTCCCGTGACGAGGATTCCTTTTTTTCCGGGAGACAGGATGGTTTTGAGGTGTTTGATTAGCGGGGTATTGCGCTGTTTTACCTTTTCGGCACTGAAAAGCAAGGCATCTATGACGGTGTTTCCGGTTACCAGGATATTGGCTTCGGGTATGTTTTCGTCAAGGAGGTTTTGTTTGGAGGTGTTGGTGGGCGCAAAATGATAATCGGCAATGCGCCCGGTGATTTGTCTGTTCATTTCTTCGGGGAAGGGCGACCACTTGTTGTGGGTGCGCAATCCGGCTTCTACGTGACACACTTTGGCGCCGCTGTAGAAGGCAGCCATGCTTGCTGCCATTGTGGTTGTGGTATCGCCGTGCACATAGACAAAATCGGGTTTAAAGTCTTCCAAAACAGCTTTGAGTTCGGTGATGATGGTGGCTGTGAGGGTGTAGAGGTTTTGGTTGGGGCGCATGAGGTCTAAATCGTAGTGGGGTGTGATTTCAAAAAACTCCAATACCTGGTCGAGCATTTCCCGGTGTTGTGCCGTGACACAGACACGCGTATCAAACTCCGGGTGTTTTTCAAACTCCTTTACGAGCGGTGCCATTTTAATAGCTTCCGGGCGAGTACCGAAGATGATTAGATTTCTTTTTTTCACGGATTTCACAGATTGATAAGGATTGTACGGATTATTTATAATTTCATATCTGATTCCCTTAATACTCCTTTCACATCATACACAATCGCCGTTTCTTTCTTAAGTGGGTTTAAGTCCATGTTGAGGAATTCTTTGTGTGCTACACCGAGGACGATGGCGTCGAAGTCCTGAGGAGGTGGTTGGACGAGGTTGATTCTCACGCCTTCGGCGGATCGCAATGACGTTCCATTTAATTTTAATTCGTTGTGGCATTCCAGACCGTAATCGTGCATGACTTCATCGGGGTTTGCCCAGGGGTCGTAGATGCTCACGTTGATGCCGTAGTCTTGCAGGGCGTGGATGACGTCCACGATTTTGGTATTGCGCACGTCGGGGCAATTTTCTTTAAAGGTGATGCCCAGCATCAGCAGCTCAGCGCCTTTGATGGCGATGTCTTTACTGATCATGGTTTTGACTACTTGTGCAGCGACATACTCGCCCATAGAGTCGTTGAGGCGACGTCCCGCCAGGATAATCTCGGGGTGGTAGCCGTGTTCCTGTGCTTTTTGTGCCAGGTAGTAAGGGTCCACTCCAATGCAGTGTCCGCCAACGAGCCCGGGTTTGAAGGGCAGGAAGTTCCATTTGGTACCGGCGGCTTCGAGCACGGCGTGGGTATCAATCTCCAGCAGGTTGAATATTTTGGCGAGTTCGTTGGCAAAAGCGATTTGCACATCGCGTGAGGAGTTTTCTACCAGTTTACACATCTCTGCTGTGCGGGCGTTGGTTTTGTGTAATTCCCCTTTAACAAAACGGCGGTAAAAAGCCACTGCTTTTTCTGTGGCGGCTTCATCCAGTCCACCAATCACGCGGTCGTTGTGAACCAATTCATACATGACATTCCCGGGCAACACGCGTTCCGGGCAATAGGCAATGTGTATTTTTCCTTGCAGCTTGGGTCTTTTTTCAAAAATGAGTGCTGCCATTTTTTCAGTGGTTCCCATGGGTGAAGTCGATTCTATGATGTAGAGATCATTTTCTTTCAACAGGGGGATAATGCCTTTGGTTGCTGCTTCGACAAAAGAAATATCGGGTTCGTTTTTTTCTTTGAAAGGTGTGGGCACGACAATGAGGTAGGTCTCGGCTTCCACGGGTGTGGTCCCGGCCTTAAAGACTCCCTGAGCCACGGCTTTGGCAACTTCATCTACATCGGCACCTGTTTGCTCGCAGAGTTCGCTCAGGGCATTGATGGAGGAAATGCGTTGTGCCAAGAAGGCATTGGCGGTGAGTTTTGATAATTCAGAAGACCAGACATTGGTGGTTAAAATACGGTCTTCAGGCACCCATTGCGCATATATATTAACTAAAGCACGCACTGCGTTGCTTCCTTTTTCGGTATCAATATCGCCTCCAATAAGGACACGGTCTGGATTGACCAAATCTGTCACCGCCGTTCCTTCAGCCAGAAACTCAGGATTGGAGAGTATTTGAAAGTTTACTCCATTTCCGGTATTGTCCAGTATGTTTTTAATGGCTTCTGCCGTGCGCACCGGCAAGGTTGATTTTTCCACTACAATTTTATCATCCTTGGCTACTTCGGCTATTTGACGAGCACAAAGTTCGATAGACTTTAAATCGGCTGCCATCCCCTTGCCTACTCCATAAGTTTTAGTTGGGGTGTTGACTGAGATAAATATCATATCAGCTCCATCAATCGATTTTTCAACATCTGTACTAAAAAATAGGTTCTTGCCACGGGTTTCAGCTACTATTGCACTTAGTCCCGGTTCATAGATAGGGATGTTAGTCACATCTTCATCATTCCAGGCTGCAATGCGGTCTGTATTGATATCTACTACGGTTACATCTATATCAGGGCACTTTTGTGCAATCACTGCCATCGTGGGTCCTCCAACATAACCGGCACCAATACAGCATATTTTTTTAATATTTTTCATTTTTTTTCTAAATAGATTAACTGCCTATTTCAAGGCAGTTTGATTTTAAACACATGCCCTGAAAACTAAAGACAGACTCCACAAAAATCCAACACCTCTTTATCTTCAGGTATGTTAAGGTTTTTAAACTCCTTATGCGCTACTAAAAACACCACAATATCTGCTTTATCAACCGCTTCCTGATAAGGGGTTAATTTAAACACTTTGTGTTCTTGAATGTTGGGTTCTACGATATAATAATCTTCGTCTCGTGCATCCTGCAATACTTTTTGCACGATGTATTTGGCGGGTGACTCCCTTAAATCGTCAATATCGGGCTTAAACGACAGTCCCATCAAAGCGATGGCGGGTTTGTGGCCGTGTTCTATTTGAAACTGCAATTTGGCGGTTTTAATCTGCTCGGCACACCAGAAGGATTTGTAGTTGTTGATTTCACGGGCTTTGCCAATCAATTGGCTTTCCATAGGGTAATCGGCCACGATAAAATAAGGGTCCACAGCAATGCAATGCCCTCCTACTCCACAACCGGGTTGCAGGATATTGACCCGGGGGTGTTTGTTTGCCAGGCGAATGAGCTCCCAGACATTGATGTCTGCTTTGGCACAGATGAGGGAGAGTTCGTTGGCAAAAGCGATTTGCACATCGCGTGAGGAGTTTTCTACCAGTTTACACATCTCTGCTGTGCGGGCGTTGGTTTTGTGTAATTCCCCTTTAACAAAACGGCGGTAAAAAGCCACTGCTTTTTCTGTGGCGGCTTCATCCAGTCCACCAATCACGCGGTCGTTGTGAACCAATTCATACATGACATTCCCGGGCAACACGCGTTCCGGGCAATAGGCAATGTGTATTTTTCCTTGCAGCTTGGGTCTTTTTTCAAAAATGAGTGCTGCCATTTTTTCAGTGGTTCCCATGGGTGAAGTCGATTCTATGATGTAGAGATCATTTTCTTTCAACAGGGGGATAATGCCTTTGGTTGCTGCTTCGACAAAAGAAATATCGGGTTCGTTTTTGGCCTTAAAAGGAGTGGGCACTACAATGAGGTAGGTCTCGGCTTCCACGGGTGTGGTCCCGGCCTTAAAAATTCCTTGCTCCACGGCTTTAGCCACAATGACATCGAGCTCAGGTTCCACAATATGTATCTTCCCCGCATTGATTGTATCGACTACTTGTTGATTAATATCTACCCCATAAACAGGGACTCCATTTTGAGCGATTAAGGCTGAGGTGGGTAAACCTATATAACCAAGTCCTATAGTAACTACTTCAGGTATCATATTTCTATTTTTCATTTATAAAGTTAACAATTCTTTGACAAGCCTTCCCATCGCCATAGGGGTTATGCAACGATGACATTTGTTTATAGTGTTCCTTATCTGTGAGGAGTTTGTTTGTTTCTGCGATTATTTTTTGTTTGTCGGTTCCCACGAGTATGACCGTACCGGCATCGACGGCTTCGGGTCGTTCGGTGGTGTCGCGCATCACGAGGACGGGTTTGCCCAGACCGGGGGCTTCTTCCTGTACTCCGCCACTGTCTGTGATGATGAGGTAACTTTCCTTCATCAGCCATACAAATTCGGGGTATGCCAGGGGTTCCATTAAATGGATGTTTTGAATTTCCCCGAGTTGTTCATATACGGGTTTTTGCACATTGGGGTTGAGGTGCACCGGATAGATGATTTGCACATCGGGATGGGTTTGTGCGATTTCTTTCAAGGCTTTACAAATGCGTATAAAGCCGTCGCCGTGGTTTTCCCTGCGGTGTCCCGTGACGAGGATTCCTTTTTTTCCGGGAGACAGGATGGTTTTGAGGTGTTTGATTAGCGGGGTATTGCGCTGTTTTACCTTTTCGGCACTGAAAAGCAAGGCATCTATGACGGTGTTTCCGGTTACCAGGATATTGGCTTCGGGTATGTTTTCGTCAAGGAGGTTTTGTTTGGAGGTGTTGGTGGGCGCAAAATGATAATCGGCAATGCGCCCGGTGATTTGTCTGTTCATTTCTTCGGGGAAGGGCGACCACTTGTTGTGGGTGCGCAATCCGGCTTCTACGTGACACACTTTGGCGCCGCTGTAGAAGGCAGCCATGCTTGCTGCCATTGTGGTTGTGGTATCGCCGTGCACATAGACAAAATCGGGTTTAAAGTCTTCCAAAACAGCTTTGAGTTCGGTGATGATGGTGGCTGTGAGGGTGTAGAGGTTTTGGTTGGGGCGCATGAGGTCTAAATCGTAGTGGGGTGTGATTTCAAAAAACTCCAATACCTGGTCGAGCATTTCCCGGTGTTGTGCCGTGACACAGACACGCGTATCAAACTCCGGGTGTTTTTCAAACTCCTTTACGAGCGGTGCCATTTTAATAGCTTCCGGGCGAGTACCGAAGATGATTAGATTTCTTTTTTTCACGGATTTCACAGATTGATAAGGATTGTACGGATTATTTATAATTTCATATCTGATTCCCTTAATACTCCTTTCACATCATACACAATCGCCGTTTCTTTCTTAAGTGGGTTTAAGTCCATGTTGAGGAATTCTTTGTGTGCTACACCGAGGACGATGGCGTCGAAGTCCTGAGGAGGTGGTTGGACGAGGTTGATTCTCACGCCTTCGGCGGATCGCAATGACGTTCCATTTAATTTTAATTCGTTGTGGCATTCCAGACCGTACTCGTGCATGACTTCATCGGGGTTTGCCCAGGGGTCGTAGATGCTCACGTTGATTCCGTAGTCTTGCAGGGCGTGGATTACGTCCACGATTTTGGTATTGCGCACGTCGGGGCAGTTTTCTTTAAAGGTGATGCCCAGCATCAGCAGCTCAGCGCCTTTGATGGCGATGTTTTTACTGATCATGGTTTTGACTACTTGTGCAGCGACATACTCGCCCATAGAGTCGTTGAGGCGACGTCCCGCCAGGATGATTTCGGGATGGTAGCCGTGTTCCTGTGCTTTTTGTGCCAGGTAGTAAGGGTCAACGCCTATGCAGTGTCCGCCCACGAGCCCGGGTTTGAAGGGTAGGAAGTTCCATTTGGTACCGGCGGCTTCGAGCACGGCCTGGGTGTCGATGTCGAGGATGTTGAATATTTTTGCGAGTTCGTTGACAAAGGCGATGTTGATGTCGCGCTGTGAGTTTTCGATCACTTTGGCGGCTTCGGCCACTTTGATGCTGGGTGCCAGATGCGTACCGGCAGTGATGACGCTTTTGTAGAGGGCATCTACTTTTTGACCAATTTCGGGTGTGGAGCCGGCGGTGACTTTAAGGATTTTTTCGACGGTATGCTCCTTATCACCGGGGTTGATGCGTTCGGGCGAATAGCCGGCAAAGAAATCGACGTTGAAGGTGAGTCCGCTCTCGTGTTCCAGGATGGGCACACACTCCTCTTCGGTCACACCGGGATAGACGGTGGATTCATAGATGACGATGTCGCCTTTTTTGAGGATTCCGCCCACGGCTTGACTGGATTTGTAGAGTGGTGTGAGGTCTGGTCGGTGGTGTTTGTCCACGGGTGTGGGCACGGTGACGATGTAGATGTTTGCGTCCTGAATATCGATGAGGTGAGCGGTGCAGAAGAGACCGGTGTTTTTGGTACTTCGGGACTTCGACACTTCGACAGGCTCAGTGTCCGTAGGAGTGTGGAATGGGAATGGGTTTCTATTGAGTAAGACCGCTTTCAGGTCGGCATCTTCGACTTCGCGGGTGCTGTCGTGCCCGGTTTGAAGTTCTTCAATGCGTTTTTGGTTGATGTCATAGCCCACAACGGGGTATTTAGTAGCAAAGAGTCTGGCGAGAGGAAGGCCTACATAGCCCAGGCCAATGATGGCGATTTTGTTCATAGTTAGTTCGTTCTATTTAAAAAAAATGCCCCTTATTCCATAACATCCGTGAACCTTGAATGGTATGCGGTGTTTTTTGGAATGCGGGGAAAAGCGATGCAAAGATACAGAAACTCTTGGGAATGTTTGGTAGGTTTTTGCGTTAAAATGTAAAAATCAAAGGATGACTGACGGGGTTTGTCGTTGTTTTTGCGACAGGCGCGAGTTGGGTAAAAGGATTGATTTTGCATTGTCTTTTATTTTTTGGGTGGCTCGTCAGCTTGGAACAGGTTTAAAAAGGCATCGCCCAGAAAATCAATCAGATCGCCGGCAATTAGTGAGTTAAATCCTTGATGTTGTGAGGCAAGGTCGCCTGAGCTGCCGTGCAGATACACGCCAAAAACGGCTGCTACCAAGGCGTCATAGCCTTGTGCCAGCAATCCGGTGAGGATACCTGTTAACACATCACCACTACCTGCAGTGGCCATCCCGGGGTTTCCGGTGGTGTTTATGAATAGCGTGTCATGATAGACCGTGATGGTATGGGCTCCTTTGATGACTATCACGCAGTCACGTTTTTTGGAGAGTGCTTTGGTTTTGGCGAGTTTGTCAAAATCGTCTGTCCAGCTACCCACAAGTCGCTGCAATTCGCCGGGATGCGGGGTTAAGACCGATTTTGGTGGCACGAGCTCTAAGAGTTCTTTGTGGTTGCTGAGCAAATTGAGGCCATCTGCATCGATGACCAAGGGTTTATTTTGGTGTTTGAGCATGTTTGAAAACGCTTTTAAAGTGTCCTGGTGTGTTCCCAGGCCCACCCCTACTCCCAGTGCCTGAAACGCAGCTGTATCGGGGACGTGTGTGAGTTGGTGTTCGTTTTCATCGGTTAGGACCATGGCTTCGGGTACCGCTGTTTGCAGGGTGGTGTATCCACATTTGGGGATGTAAGCAGTTACTTTTCCGGCACCGGAGCGCAGGCAGGCTTTTACAGCGAGGGTAACGGCGCCCATTTTTCCATAACTGCCTCCCACAATCAAGGCGTGGCCGTTGGAGCCTTTGTGGTCGAATTTTCGTTTGGGCAGGTACATCCCCCGGGCATCGTCTTTTAAAATTAGTTTGGCTTGGGTGGGTGTGTTATGGAGGTATTCGGGGTCTAAACCAATATCGAGAATTTGAAACGCCTGAGTAAACCGGGCTGTTTCAGGGAGGAAAAAAGGCAATTTGGGCACCTGAAAGGTGAGCGTCAAGTTGGCCTTAATGACCGCATCAAAATCGGGTGTGGGCGCGTCGATAAACAACCCACTGGGAACATCGATGGCCAGGGTGTAGGCACCTGCCTCATTGATGTGTTGTATTAAATTTTTGACCCAGGCGTCGAGGGGTCTGTTGAGACCAATGCCAAAAATGGCATCAACCACTATGCCCTCGCGGGTGAGTTTGGGAAAGTCTTTTTCGCTTTTTAAAAGAAGCGGCCACTTTTTGGTGGTGTTTTTATAGCGGTCATAATTGATTAAAAAACATTTGGAGCGATTGTCGCTGTAATTCACCACATAACAATTTACGGTGTATCCTTTTTCAAGCAACAGGCGTCCCAGAGCCAGACCGTCTCCGCCGTTATTGCCAATGCCGCAAAAAATATGAATGGGAACTTTTGATCCTTTCAGGTTGTTGTGAATCCACTCAAAAACCTGCCCGGCAGCTCGTTCCATTAAATCAATTGAGGGAATGCCTTCTTTGGCCTCAGTGGCTTTATCGGCCTCATACATTTGTTTTGCGGTAAATAGTTTCACGTGATTTTATTTAAGTTGATATTAATCATTCATTTTCATTGTTGTTTGTTTAAAAAACAAAAAATATTTTGAGCACCCATAAAGGTTGCCCCTAACGGGGTTTTAAACCATCGTTTGGGTACTATGCTGTATTTTACATATTCATTATAACGTGAGTTTGATTTATAAAACATTGGTTGTTGATTAGTTATTTATGATTTAATAAAATATCTGCGCACTTCAGCGTATTTTGAGGAAAAAAATGCAGAATCAGCCCGCAGACCTGCCTGCATTTCGACAGGCTAAATGACCACGGCAGACAGGTCGCGCAGATTACCGCAGATTTAAATTTATAGCTTATTATCAGACTTCGCACTCATATACTCTATATCGAACTCATGTTATTATAATCAAATTAAGTATTTTTTAAAATAGTAATGTTTGGATAAACAACGATAAGAAATTTTACCGGACACTACTGATTAATTTTTAAAACCTTCGTTCTCCGCCTCAGGCGGATATGAAAGGCAGGCCCTGAATACTAAACACTGAATACTCTTCTGCAATTTACTAAGTCTGTTCATAAGATTCAAACAAATAGTGGGTAAACTGTAGTATTTTAAATAAATTTGCGTTAGCTAATCTGTAGCGTTTCTACTTATTAAAATTAAACTATGAAAAATACTGCTTTAACACATATACACGAAGCCCTGGGGGCAAAAATGGTTCCTTTTGCAGGCTATAATATGCCGGTTCAATATGAAGGTGTGAATGCTGAACATGAAACCGTAAGAAATGCGGTTGGTGTTTTTGATGTTTCTCATATGGGTGAATTTTTGGTTTCGGGCCCTCAAGCGTTGGCTCTCATTCAAAGAGTGTGTTCAAACGATGCTTCCAAACTGACAGACGGCAAAGCGCAATACAGTTGTTTTCCCAATGAAACAGGAGGTATCGTTGATGATTTGATTGTGTATCGCTTTAACGAAGAAAAGTATATGCTGGTTGTGAATGCCTCCAATATTGATAAAGACTGGGCGTGGATTAACAAACACAACCGTATGGGTGCTGAATTGCGCAATCTTTCTGACGACTATTCATTGCTTGCCATTCAGGGTCCCAAAGCGGTGGAGGCAATGCAATCATTGACCTCTGTTGATTTGAGCAGCATCCCTTTTTACAGTTTTGTGGTGGCCGATTTTGCAGGAATAGCACATGTGATTATCTCTGCAACCGGTTATACCGGAAGTGGGGGTTTTGAAATTTACTGTAAGAACAGTGAGGTTGAACAAGTTTGGAAGCAGGTGATGCAGGCCGGAAGTGCTTTTGGAATCAAACCCATAGGTTTGGCTGCCCGAGATACTTTGAGACTGGAGATGGGTTATTGTCTTTATGGGAATGACATTCATGATGCAACTTCTCCTCTGGAGGCCGGTTTGGGATGGATTACAAAATTCACCAAAGATTTTATCAATGCGGAGGCCCTGAAGAAACAAAAAGAGGAAGGTGTGAGCAGAAAATTGATTGCATTTGAACTGGATGAACGAGGCATCCCGAGGCATGATTATGACATTGTTGATGAAAAGGGCAACCCGATAGGTGTTGTGACCAGTGGCACTATGGCGCCGTCTTTAAACAAAGGTATCGGATTGGGTTATGTGCCGGTTGCTTATACTGAGGTGGGAAGTCGAATTTTTATACAGATAAGAAAAAACCAAATCCCGGCGACTGTCGTAAAACTCCCATTCTATAAAGGATGATGGGAAAACGAATTTTAATTTTGGGCGGGAGTGGTTTTGTGGGCAATGTGCTTTACAAAGAACTGCTGCCCTATTTTGATGTGTATGGCACCTATTACAGTCCTGATGCATTTTATGCTCAAAATGAGGTTTTTTTCCGGTTTGATGCTTCAAATGATGATGTAGAGAGGCTTTTGAATTTGATACAACCCCAAGTCATCATTTCGTGTCTTAGAGGGCCCTTTGCCGATTTGATTGCGGTTCACAAACAATTGATGGCCTATACGATGGTTAGCCCGCATTGCCGTTTGCTGTTTATATCTACTTCCCGGGTTTTTGATGGTATGATGCATTTTCCGGCGAAAGCGACAGACAAACCGCTTTCTCTTTCTGAAGAAGGAAAATATGCCATAGCCGTTGAAAAACTGCTGAAGGAATTGCCGGAGAAAAAATATACGATCTTTCGTTTGACGATGCTTTTAGGCATAAACGCGCCCATCGTTCAACAATTGAAAGAAGCAATCAAACACAAAGCGATCTTTGAAGTGTATTCAGATTTGGTGATCAATGTGGTTTCAGAGTCGCGTTTTTCACAACAAGTGCATTACAGTATTAATCAAAACAAACACGGCATCGTTCATATAGGCAGTACCGATTTGATTCATCACAGCGATTTGTTTGAAGAAATCACAGCAAAACTGGGTTCCAAAAAACCGCTATTCAAGCAGGTTTTTGAATCAAACAAAGATCGGTTTCTGGCGGTATTGCCTCAAAAAGAGGGCGCCTTAAAAACACATGAATTTACCGTAAATGATGTGATTGATGAAATCACCTTGAATGAAGGAATACTCACCTTAAAAACCACTTTATTATGACCAAGTTAACAAAAGCACAAATTAACAAACAAATGGAAAATCTCGAAGGTTGGGATTATGGCGAGAATGCCATTCACACCACCATTGAGTTTTCAGATTTTAAAGATTGTTTTGCGGTGATGACCCGCATTGCCTTTGAGGCTGAAAAGCTCAACCACCACCCTGATTGGAATAATACCTATAACAAATTGAGCATTTCCTTATCCACTCATGAGGAAGGCGGTTTGACTGAAAAAGATTTTCAATTAGCTCAAATAATCGACAGCATTGTTAGTTGATATTTTTGTAGAATTACTATTTTTGGGTTTTAAAAATTAAAGAATTTTCAGAGAATGGGAAGAGCATTTGAATTTAGGAAAGCGCGTAAGATGAAGCGTTGGTCTGCCATGTCTAAGGCGTTTACGCGCATAGGCAAGGATATTGTAATGGCTGTCAAGGAAGGCGGTCCCGATCCCGATTCAAATTCCAGATTGCGTGCGGTGATACAGAACGCAAAGTCTGTGAATATGCCCAAAGACAATATTGAACGCGCCATCAAACGCGCTTCAGATAAAAGTTTGGGCGATTTTAAAGAGGTTCTTTTTGAGGGCTATGCCCCTCACGGAATTGCCATATTGGTAGAGACAGCCACAGACAACAATACCCGAACGGTGGCAAACATTCGCTCCTATTTCAACAAATGTGACGGTAGTCTGGGCACGAGTGGCTCGGTGGTGTTTATGTTTGACCACACCTGCAATTTTAGAATTCCAAAATCTGAGCTTGACCTTGAGGAGCTGGAGCTTGAATTGATTGATTTTGGAGTTGAGGAAGTTTTTGAAGACGAAGATGGGGTGTTGATTTATGCGCCATTTGAAAGTTTTGGAGCCATTCAGAAATACTTGGAAGAAAACCACATTGAAATATTATCATCGGGCTTTGAACGCATCCCGCAAGTAACTAAGAAACTCAGTGAAGAACAAGCCGCTGATGTTGAAAAACTGCTTGAAAAAATTGAGGAAGATGATGATGTGCAAAATGTGTATCACACTATGGAGGAGGTTTAGGGTTTTTTGTTTTGCTTCGAGCCTTCGGCGGGCACGACGCACAGTTCGCTGCGCTCCCCGAAACGAGTTCGGGGCAGGCTGTGTCAGGTTTCAGGTTTCAGGTTTCAGGTTTCAAGAAAAAGCCCTTTGAAGGTTCAAAGGGCTTTTTTTATAAAATATGTTTGAGTGGCTTATTCTCTGTAAAAATAGACTGAAGAAGCACCAGACAGCGTGTAATTCATTGAAGGAGTCAGGTTACCGCCAGATTCAAAATTGGTGAATGCCAGCACTCTACCTCCTGAATTTGCTCGTTCTGCAATATAAACGGTATTGGTTTCTGCATCAAACGCTGCAGCTACCGGGTTTCCAAGAAAGGTGTTTGAGCCTGCTACTCTAATTTGGTTTCCGGCGACCGCCAATACGCCACCATCTGCCACGGCATTAAATTTTGAATTAAAGTTTGTAATCACGTGAAAGCCACCGTCTGTATCGGCTCCGGCTCCTGTGGCTACTCCAATGTCTGTTAAGATCATGGTGCCTCGATCATATGCAATCCCGTGGGTTCTACTAATTCCTTCAATTGTTATCCGTTTGGAGGCTTGCAGTGTTGTTGTTGAGGTGGTGTTCAGGAAATTTGTAAAAACAGCCAGGTCTGCGGTATTATCAACTACGGCATACAAGTCATTACCCACAAAGGTGATTCCCCAAACATTAAAATCGACCGTTATTACATTTCTCAAGGTAAAACCGGAGCTTGATTTTGAGTACACAAAAAAGCGGCCGTCTGCTGTTAAGGGATTTCCATCTGCATCTGCATTGTCTGCAACGACATAAAAGTTGCCATTTACAGCGAGGTCTCTGGGGCTTTCTAAGTCGGCACTACCGGAAACAGATGCATTGATATTGACACCGTTTTCAGCAAGGGAAATATCTGCATAGGTATTCAATTGTAATAAAGAACGAGACGCCTGGGTGACGGCATCCTCCTGCGGGTCATAAAAAATACCTTCAGAATCCAGCGAAAGTGTTAGAAAGGTTTTTGTCGTCACATCGTCTTCCTCTTTTACATCATACTTTGTAATGTTTCCGTTGGAATTGTTTGAGGCATACAATTCTGCTCTGCCGTTTACCACAGTGTCATCTGTTGCCGCATCATCATCACTTGAACACGAGAAAAATGCGCCTGTTGTTAAAAGAACAACTGTCATCAATTTTAATCTTTTCATCATTTTTATTTTTTAGGTTATACTTTATTTACGTTCTAACCTTTGAAATAGTTTATGAAAAAGACAAACTTAACTACATTTTAACAGCTAATGGTTGAATTACAGGTATTTACATTTAAAGAGCCTCCCCTTGATTTAACAAAATTAAAAAAAAATAATGTTAAAACAGGGGGGTTCATAGATTTGAATTTGTGTTTGAACTAGCTTGGAAACTGACTTTTTAATTTTTCAAAAAAGCTCTTTTTCTCCACACCATAGGCATATCCATACTTATTGCCATAGCCAAAATTTGACATTTTTACGTTGTTTAAAACGAAAGAAACCGCTTGTAGTTTTTCATCCTCTACGCAATCTACCGGGAATTCCATCAAGCGTCTTTCTGTATAATCGGCTCTAACCACATAGAGCGTAACGTCTGCAAATTTGTTAATCAGCAATGTGTCTGTCACGAGCATAGAGGGTGCGGTATCTACAATGATGTAATCGTAGTGTTGTTTTAAATTTTCAAAAAGAACCGCTACCCTATTGTTTAACAGCAGTTCTGCCGGGTTTGGCGGCACACTTCCGGAAAACAAGATGTCTAAATTCTCATTTTGATTTGACTTGTGTACTAATTCTTTGAACGTTAATTCCGGTTGCACCAAGAAATCTGTTACGCCCTTTTTTGAATGGGCGTTTTGAATGAAACGATGCAGCTGAGGGTTTCTAATATCGGCTCCCACGAGTATCACTTTTTTGCCCACATTAGACAAGGTTAAAGCCAGGTTTGCCGAGGTAAAGGTTTTTCCTTCTCCTTTGACGGTAGAAGTCACAAAAATGGTTTTTGATTTATCGGCCAGTTGTTTGTTGGCAAAAATATACTGCAGGTTTGTTCTTAATATTCGGAAGGATTCTGCCAGCACAGAGGTATCGTTTTTTTGAATGAGCTCCTCGTCGCCTCTGCCTAATTTTGGTATTTCGCCAATGAGCGCAATGTTTGGCGCCAGTCTTTCTACATCTTTTCGGTTGCTCACTTTGTCATACAGCAATTGATTGAGATAGATAATCAAAAATGGTATTAAAAGACCCAATAAAAGTGCTGCAAGCAGGATGATATTGGGTTTGGGAGACACCGGACGTGACGAACTGTGTGCTGCGTCAACAATTTTTGCCTTGGGAGCCGTAACGGCAAGCGACAAGGATGTTTCTTCTCTTTTCTGCAGCAAGAACAAATAAAGGGCTTCTTTGATGTTTTGCTGTCTAACAATGTTTCTAAATTCTTTTTCGGTATCGGGTACCCTTGTAATTTTTGAACCAAAAACACCCTCTTGTCTTCTCAAGTCGCGCAAAGATGTTTGCAGCGATGACTTCACATTGTTGAGGCTTCTCAGTACATTTTCTTTTAGTTGGTCAATTTGATTGGCGAGGTTGACCACCACCGGGTTTTGTTCGGTAGAGCTTCTTAGGAGTTTGTTGCGTTCTAAGACCAGTTGATTGTAATTTTGTATTAACCCCTGTAAGCCGTCTTGTGTAATTCCGAGGTTTGCCGGAAGCAGTGCCGTTAAATCATCTTCAGACAAGTAGTTGATAATGTTATCTACTACAGACATTTGGGTCGTGATGTCTAACTGACGTTTGTTTAGTTCGCTGGCGCTTTCGAGAAAAAGTTGGGCTTCAGACTCAATATCGGTTAGTTTATTTTCCTGCTTGAAAATGACTTTGTCTGTTTCAACAGAATCGAGTTCTTTGGTGATGATTTCAAGGCGTTCTTCGATAAACTTAGCGGTGTTTGTAGCGACCATATTGCGATCTTCAATGGCATCCTTGTTGTATTGAAGGACTAACTCATTGAGTATGGCTTCTGCTTTTTCTTTAACGGGGTCATTGAGTGTAAGTTGAATAACGCTGCTGTTTTTTACAACCGGGTTTACCTGTATGGCATTTCGGTAATAACTCACCACGTTTTCGGGATTGGAAATTTGTACCAATATGCTGTAGTCGTCCTCTTTTTTCAGCAACTGAACAACTTGTGGGTTTGGTATCACCGTTATAGCGCCATAAGGCAACGCTACTTTATCTCCAAAACCGGCACTGATGTTTATATTGTTTTCTTCATCGACAAACTGAAACGTATCGGGCGAAAGGATTTTAAACTGCAAATGATAATTTGGAAATTTCGATTCGTTGTTTTCTTCAAGAATTTTTACTGTAAAGGGTAGGTTTTGAAAGAGCTCGGTGGTTTTAATTTTTCCTTCCCGAAAGTATCTGATATTCAGATTGAGTTCGTCAACCACATTTCTAATCAAGCGTCTTGATTTCAGGATTTCGATTTCATTTTCGATACTGTTTGTATTCATGCCACTTATGAGTCCAATATCTTCAAAGGCGGCAAGTTCTGAAGCTGCACCCCTGCCTTTACTGTCTTTGATAATGATGCTGGTGGTGGATTGAAAAAAGGGGGTTGTATATCTCAAATAGATGTAAGCAACAGAAAGTGTGAGAAAGACGGCAATGAGAAACCAGGGCCAGTGTCTCAGGTAGATTTTAATTTGCTCCCTTAAAGTAGGTTCGTTGTGGGAGTGTATGTTATTTATATTTTGGGGGGTATCCATCATTTTTTTATCTGGAGATTAGAACAATAAGTGAAATCAAAACGGATGCTATAGAGATGTAAACCGAGGAGTTTCGGTTGTATGCAGCCGAGTTGACCTGGGCATTGTTGGGTTGTACATAAATCACATCATTTTGTTTTAAAAAGTAGTAGGGTGAATTTAAAAAATCTGACTTGGTAATATCAAGAATTGTATGAGTTTTAACTCCCTCCTGTTCTCTTAGAAGAATGATCTGGGTGCGTTTGCCATAAATGGTTAAATCGCCGGCTCTTCCGAGGGCTTCGAGTAAGGTGATTCTCTCATCGGGTATGTTATAGGTACCGGGGCGTGCTACTTCTCCCAGGACGGTTACTTTGTAATTTGAAATGGAAACATTTACGATGGGGTCTTTTATATACAGCTGTATTTCCTTTTTCATTTTCTCAATCAATTCCTGACGGCTTAATCCTCCTACCTTGATGGTTCCCAAAACGGGAAATTCAATGGTTCCTTCTTGACTCACCAAATATCCTTGAAGTTCACGACTGGAGGAATTTGTTGCTTCCTGAACCGTTCGTGCCGGCATAATGAGGTTGAAGGGTGCAGCCGCTTCCATATCAAAAGCGGTTACACTAATCGATAATACATCATTGGGTTGGATGACAGGTGTGCTGAACATGGCTTCACTGTTTGCCGCCATTTTTTCAATATCCTGGAGATACAGAATTTGTTTTTTTGAAACGCATGAAGCCAGGGTTGACAGTAAAATGAGCGATAGCAGAAGCTTTTTGAATGCCGTGTGTATGGTTAAGTTTTTTGTATGCATTGTTTCATTTTGATTTTGCAAAGATAATTGGTTTTTAGAGAAGAAATAAACGATTTAGGGTTCATTCTTAAAATACCGTATTTTATGAGTCTAAAGATTCAAAAACCGAATTTTCACTTATAAACTCGGGAACGATTTCTTTTAATTGTTTTACGACCTTTTTATCTGTGTCTCGCAGGGCTAATTTTATGATTTTTTCATATTTGGGTTTTAAATCCTTGAAGGGCAAGGGAGAGTCTTTTGCGATCATAATCTTTTTATGAGGTGTGGGCAAATTAATGGACGTATCTGCCAGCAATTCTTCAAAGAGTTTTTCTCCCGGTCTCAGCCCTGTGATTTCAATTTTAATATCCTCTTCCGGTTTTAATCCTGAGAGTCGTATCATTCTGGTTGCCAGGTCCATAATGCGCACCGGTTTTCCCATATCAAAAACAAAGATTTCACCCCCACTTCCCATGGATCCTGCTTGCAACACGAGTTGACAGGCTTCAGTAATGGTCATAAAATACCGAATGATGTCTGGATGAGTGACTGTTATAGGGCCGCCCTTTGCAATTTGTCTTTTAAAATGAGGTATGACTGAGCCATTTGAGCCAAGTACATTTCCAAAGCGGGTGGTGATAAATTTTGTTTCCACTCCTGCTTCCTGTTGGATGGATTGCACATACATTTCTGCAGCGCGTTTGGAGGCGCCCATCACGTTTGTGGGATTTACAGCTTTGTCTGTTGAAACCATTACAAAACGCTTCACATTGGTTGAAATTGCCAGTTTTACCAGGTTCATAGTGCCGAGTATGTTGACATAAATTGCCTGATGTGGGTTGTTTTCAATAATGGGAACGTGTTTATAAGCCGCCGCGTGGAAAACTACATCAAAATGAAATTGATCAAAAATCAAGTCAAGGCGAAACATATTGGTAATATTGGCGAGTTCAGTAACCAAATTGACCTTGGGATGGATTTCTCTTAATTGAAGTTCCAACTCATAAAGGGGTGTTTCTGCCTGATCGAGAATCACAATTTGTTTGGGATTGTATTGAATGACTTGTCGCACAATTTCACTTCCAATGGATCCGGCAGCACCGGTAACCAGAATGGTTTTTCCTTCGAGCGTGTTCTTTATGTTTTTATCATCTAAATTGATTACCTCTCTGTTTAATAAATCTTCGATTTCAATAGCGCGAATTTGTGAGTTGATGTTCTTTTTTAGCTGTAATTTTTCAACTCGGGGAACATTGTAAATTTGCACATTGGTCTTTAGACACAAGTCAACCAGTTTATTTTTTTCCTTCACAGACATGGTATCATCGATAATCATCAAGCCATTAATGGCATAATTTTGAAATTGTTCTGAGAGGTTGGACTTTAATGGGATAACCGGTTTGTCCAGAATTCTCAGTCTTTTATAGGATTTTTTATATGCCAGAAATCCAACCACTTCAAAGGGGTTGATCATTTCTGTTTGCAAGGCTTCTGCTATGGAAATTGCCTGATCATCTGTTCCATAAATAAAAACACGCTTTTTAAAATTCCCATTCTGACTTTTTCCTTTGAAGGCGCGATAGACTTGTTTGACTAAAAGTCTAAAAAACAGTAAAAAGGAGAATGAAAAGAAGGCATAAAAAATTAAAAAGGGTATTAGGAACAGCTTTTGTGCGGTAATAAAGAAAAAAGCATAATTTAAGGTAGCCATTAAAAAAAAGGTTGTAAAAGACGCCAACACCAGTTTTGCAATGTCTGTGAATGTGGAGTGCCTAACAAGCCCTGAATAGGTTCTAAACACAAAAAAGAATATGATATTTGTGAAGAAAACAATGAGAAACTGTAGAGAAACACTCAGTGTGTCATAATAGCTCACGTTCAGGTTTTCCAGGACAAGGTGTGTCATCAACAACGAAAAGCTAATGATGAGGCTATCAATGCCAATGACGATCCATCGGGGAAGATATCTGATGCTTGAGATCCCAATGTGATTGTCTCCTGAATAAATTTTATTCAGTAATTTATTTTTAATTCCCTGTATCATAAAAACATGCTTTTTAAAAACAATTAAAACTCTAGAAATATGTCGTGGGGAGATTAAAATGTGTTATTTGAATACCGAAAGAATTACCTTTTGAATTCTGTTTAAATCTATTAAAGTGAGGTTTGATGCAGAGGGCAAACACAATCCTTTTTCAAAAAGGTTTTTTGCGATGTCGCCACCATAAAAAGGTGCATTTACAAAAACCGGTTGCAAATGCATGGGCTTCCATAAAGGTCTCGACTCAATAAGTTCTTTTTCAAGTGCCAGTCGTAAATCTTCTCTTGAAACCCCATTAGCTTCTTTGGGTTCAATGAGGATACAACTTAGCCAGTGATTGGAAAAAAAAAGCTCACTTGATTCTCTAAATATATGGACTCCTTTTATCTTTTCAAACAAATTTTTATAAAATGAGTGGTTTTGTCGTCTTTTTTTGACGTGGGAGTCAAGAACTTTCATTTGTCCGCGGCCAATCCCGGCGCAGATATTACTCATTCTGTAGTTATAGCCAATTTCACTGTGCTGGTAATGCGGAGCATTATCACGAGCTTGTGTAGCGAGAAAAACAGCTTTTTCTGTGATGTTTTTATTTTTAGAGACCAAGGCACCGCCTCCGGACGTGGTAATGATTTTGTTTCCGTTAAAAGACAGTATAGAGATATCGCCAAAAGTGCCACATTTTTTTCCTTTGTAACTACTTCCCAAAGCTTCTGCACTGTCTTCAACAACCGGGATTTCATACTCATTTGCTATGCGAGTTACTTCGTCAACCTTATAAGGCATCCCGTATAAGTGAACTGCAATGATTGCTTTTGGTTTTTTTCCTTTTTGAATGCGGTCTTTAATGGCTTCTTCGAGTGCAAGGGGACAGATATTCCAGGTATCGGGTTCACTATCGACAAATACGGGAAGTGCTCCCTGATAAACGATGGGATTTGCTGAGGCCGAAAAGGTCATGCTTTGACAAATCACTTCGTCTCCCTGTTTTACACCCAAAAGAATTAAGGCAAGATGCAAAGCAGCTGTACCGGAGCTCAAAGCGGCCACGTGACAAGGCTCATTGACAGATGACAGGTAGGTTTTCAGGTCGTTTTCAAAGCCGGAAACATTGGGACCCAGCGGAGCTATCCAGTTTGTTTCAAAGGCCTGATTGACAAATGCAATCTCATCTCCGCCCATATGCGGGGAGGATAAATAGATTTTGGATTTTTCCATTTTGTGATACACTTAAAATTTGAGGCGTGGCAAAATTACAAAATCAAATTCAGGAATGGGATGCCTATTTAATTTTTATAGCAAATAAAATAACGCGTCTGCTTATAAAACTGCTCACAAAAGTGACTGTTTTTATGGATAGCAGCCCCATTGGAGCGTGTGTTTAGGTGTAGGCTTTGATTTTTCCTTCCACACCTTTATAAAAGGATTTGAGCGTACTGATGTCTTTTGAAAAGTCTCCGGTGGGGTAAAAAGGCGGATGAATTTTGACTGTTTTGGTTCCATAATCAAAAGCAACACAAATGATGGGTACCTGAGCCTCCAAAGCCATATAATAAAAACCCGATTTCCAGGTATCCACTTTTTTTCGGGTTCCTTCCGGGGCGATTGCAAGCCTGAATTCTTCACGTTCTTTAAACAATTCAACCACTTGCTGCACTGTGTTTTGATTTGATTTTCGGTCAACCGGGGCTCCGCCCATCCATTTGAAATACCATCCAAAGGGCCATTGAAACAACTCCTTTTTTCCGATAAAATTAATTTGAAGGTTTAACATCTTTCGTGCAAACGCGCCCATGTAGAAATCGTGCCAACTTGTATGCGGCACTACAATGACCACTGTTTTTTTGATATGTGGAGACATATCGCCTTCTAACTTCCACCCCAGAAGTTTTGTAAAAATGAACGTTGCCAGCAAACGCATGTTACAGTTTTTTATAGAGCGTTTTAAGTTTTTGGTGGGTGATTTGCTTTTTCCAGCCGGTTCCCAAAGCGTTTTCCCAAAGGGGCTCGAGGCTCATTGCCACGCTTATCATTGTATCAAATTGTTTATCTGTCAGGTTTTTACACAAGCCGGTTGGGATATCAATTTGATGTTTTTCAACCATTTCTTTAAAAAGGGCTACCCCTTCGGGATAAAATTCCTCCAGGTGATTAAAGACGATGCAGTTACCAATGCCGTGTTTGGTGCCCAGCACAAAGGACAGTCCATAGCTCATGGCGTGTGCTACGCCCACTTGAGAATAAGCAATGCTCATTCCGCCGTGCCAGGAGGCCATCATTAACTTGGCTCTGGAGTCTTCTTTGGTTATGGAATCGCTTAAAAAGATTTCTTTGCACAAATCGAGTGCTTTCTCGCCATAACTTTGGCTAAAGGCGTTTAAAAATGTTCCGGTTAAGGATTCAATGCAGTGAATGTAACAATCCATTCCGGTGTAAAACCACTGATTTTTTGGCACGCCACGGGTGAGTTCAGGGTCGAGAACCACCTGATCGAATGGTGTGAAGTCACTATTGATGCCCAATTTTCTTTCGGGGCCGCTCAACACACAGGTGCGGGAGACTTCTGCTCCGGTGCCGGATATGGTGGGGATTCCCACGTGGTAAACCGCTTTGTTTTCAACAAGGTCCCAACCCTGATAATCGGCAGCGCTTCCCGGATTGGTGAGCAGTATGGAAACCGCTTTGGCTAAATCGAGGACACTCCCACCGCCTATTCCAATAATTCCTGAGGGCAATTCATCATAGGTTTTTTTAAGCTCACTCACGATGGTGTCAACCTGTGAGGTTTTTGGTTCCTCTTTTGTTGAAATGAAAATAATTTTATCATTTTGAAGAAGCGGAATTCGTTTTGTCAACTCCTCATTTGACTCAAACACATCATCGACCAGGTAAATAAAAGGAGCTTTTTCCTGTCTTTTTTCTTCCAGAATGTTTACAAGCTGATCAAAACTACCGTTTCCAAAAACCACTTTGGGAACCATCGGGAAGTTGCGGTGTTTGTTATTGATGCTCTGTTTGTTTTTTTGTATTAACAGATTGGCTCGTTTTAGATCTTCGGGTGTGTCTATTTCAACGCTACGCGAATTTGAAATCGCCATTTTTATGTTTTTGCCATATTCTAAAAAGCGGATACATTCAATTTTTTCTGTGGCTTCCAGCTCACCCATTGGCAATCTGTAAAAATCGAGTATGGCTTGTTTTCTAAAGGCATAAATGCCTTTGTGTTTGAAATAGCTTATTCGTATGTTCCTATCTCGCGGGTATGGAATGGGCGAACGTGAAAAATAGAGTGCATAATTATTTTTATCAACCACCACCTTGACGGTATTGGGGTCATTGATTTCTTTCCAGTCTGAAATTTCACTCATTAACGAGGCCAGGTCTATTTTTTCTGCATCTTCGCCCTCAAAAACTTTTAAAACCTTTGAAAGGCCTTCTTTGTTGGTAAAAGGCTCGTCTCCTTGCACATTGACCACAATATCAACATCGAGGTTTTCAACGGCTTCGGCAATGCGGTCTGTGCCACAATCGTGCTCTTTGACACTTTTGATGACTTTTCCTCCATTTGAAATGATCTCCTGATATATAATATCGCTGTCTGTCACCACATATACCTCGTCAAATAGGTTTGTTGCGACGGTGGCTTGATAGGTGGTTAAGATGACGCTTTTCCCACCCAAATCCTGCATTAATTTTCCCGGAAAACGCGATGCTGCATAACGCGCAGGAATCATCGCTATAACTTTTAAAGATGTATTTTTCAAATGAAGCTTATTTAATTAAAAATCAAAATTAAGATTTTATTGTGTAAAGTCCTATGCAAATTCTAAAGATGTTTTGATATCCCAATCAACTTCTAAAGGCAATTTTAATAAAGAAAAATTAAACTCTCTGCAAAGGGACTGTAAAGCGATTCTTTCAAATTTAACAACTGTTAACAAATTTCATTTTTTATCGAATTAAATAATTGTATTTTTATCGCTTAAATTTTTGACTACTTTCATGGGAAAAATCATCGCAATTGCAAACCAAAAAGGAGGCGTAGGAAAAACCACCACTTCAGTGAATCTGGCTGCCTGTTTGGGAGTCTTAGAGAAAAAAGTGCTACTCATCGATGCAGACCCGCAAGCCAATGCCACCTCCGGGCTTGGACTGGATGTGGAAGCTGTGGAAGTGGGCACCTATCAATTACTGGAGCACAGTGCAACTGCCAAGGAAGCCATTGTAAAAACCGATTCGCCCAATCTGGATATCATTCCTGCACATATAGACCTGGTTGCTATTGAAATTGAATTGGTCGATAAAGAAAACCGGGAATATATGCTCAAGAAAGCCATTGAGGGGTTAAAAAATGACTATGATTACATTTTAATCGATTGTGCGCCTTCATTGGGTTTACTCACCTTAAATGCGCTTACTGCTGCAGATTCGGTTTTGATTCCCATTCAGTGTGAGTATTTTGCTTTGGAAGGATTGGGAAAACTTTTAAACACGGTGAAGAGTGTTCAAAAGATACACAATGACAAACTGGATATAGAAGGCTTGTTACTCACGATGTATGATTCGCGTTTGCGACTTTCCAATCAAGTGGTTGAAGAAGTTAAAAAACATTTTGATGAGATGGTTTTTAAAACAATCATTCAGCGCAATGTGCGTTTAAGTGAAGCCCCCAGTTATGGAGAAAGCATTATCACCTATGATGCGGGTAGCAAAGGAGCCAACAACTATTTGAGTTTGGCTGAGGAAATTATACTTAAAAACAACTAACATGGCTAAAGCAACAAAAAAACAAGCTTTAGGTAGAGGACTTTCCGCTTTATTAAAAGACCCGGAAAATGATATCAAATCTGCCAGCGACAAAGGCGCAGACAAAGTGGTGGGCAATATTGTTGAACTGGAGCTGGAAGCTATTGAGGTCAATCCGCACCAACCCCGCAGTAGTTTTAATGAAGACACGTTGAATGAGCTGGCTTCCTCTATCAAGGAGCTTGGAGTCATTCAACCCATCACGGTTAGAAAAATAGAGTTCAATAAATTTCAACTCGTATCGGGCGAGCGTCGTTTTCGCGCTTCAAAGCTGGTGGGGTTAAAAACCATTCCGGCATACATTCGCATTGCCAATGACCAGGAGTCGCTTGAAATGGCACTTGTAGAAAACATACAACGACAAGACTTAGACCCTATTGAAATTGCTCTTTCTTACAGGCGTTTAATAGAAGAAATACAGCTTACGCAGGAAGAGATGAGCAACCGCGTGGGAAAAAACCGTTCTACGATTGCCAATTACCTTCGGCTTTTAAAACTCGATCCTATTATTCAAACCGGCATGCGTGACGGTTTTATATCTATGGGACATGGAAGAGCCCTCATCACCCTGGAAGACACTTCAGACCAGCTGGCTATTTATGAAAAAATAATTTCCGATTCTCTATCGGTTAGAGATACCGAAGCCCTAGTGAGGAAGTTACAAAATCCCGGGCCATCAACTCCAGCTGTAAAACCACAAACGCCGGCTTTCGCCAAAAAGGCCAGTAAAGAACTCTCAGATTATTTTGAAGTAAAAACTGAAGTCAAGGCCAATACAGCCGGGAAAGGGAAACTCATCATACCTTTTAAAAGCAAAGCCGAATTTGAACGTATTTCTAAATTAATTCGCGGTGAAAGTTAAACTACTCCTCTTGTTTTTTCTTTTTTTTGTAACCCATTTTCGGGCACAAGAACAAGATACACTTTCGCTTGCGACTCAAGATGGCAGCCTTCTCACCTCTCAACTTATCAAAGAAGTTTATGACCCACTTGCCCCGTCGAGAGCCGCTTTTTACTCGGCTGTCATACCGGGTTTAGGTCAGGCTTACAATAAAAAATACTGGAAAATACCCATCGTTTATGCCGGCATTGGAACCAGTATTTATTTTTATTCGACCAACAGAAAAGATTACAATCGTTTTAGAGATGCCTATAAAAGAAGGCTTGCCGGTTTTGATGATGACGAGTTTCAGGGTATTACCAATGAAACCCTCATTAGAGCACAGCGCACCTCCAGACGCAATATGGATGTGAGTATTGCTGTTGCCGTGGGTTTCTATCTGCTCAATATAGTAGATGCCAATGTGGATGCACATTTAAAACAATACAACATTTCTGAAGACCTGTCGCTATCGCCAAACCTGGATTTTAACCCCCATCACGCATCTACTAATTATGGCTTTTCCTTAACTTATAAAATGAAGTAACATGAATATAGCGCTATTAGGATATGGAAAAATGGGAAAAACCATCGAAAAATTAGCTTTGGAGAAAGGCTATAAAATTGTTGCAAAAGTGACTTCGTCTCAACAATTGAAGGAGATTGAAGGTGCAGATGTAGCCATAGATTTTAGTGTCCCGGAAGCAGCCATGGAAAATATTTTGGCCTGTTTTGAGATGGGAATTCCGGTGGTGAGTGGAACAACCGGATGGCTGGATGACTTTGACAAGGTGTTAAACTTATGTCAATCTCGTAACGGAAGTTTTATTTATGCTTCTAACTTTAGCATTGGGGTCAATCTGTTTTTTGAGCTCAATAAAAAACTGGCTGAGATGATGGCAAAATACAAAAACTACACTGTGGCCATTGAAGAAATTCACCACACCCAAAAGCTTGATGCCCCCAGTGGTACTGCCATTTCGCTTGCAAAAGACATCATTGAAAAAACCGATTATAAAAGCTGGAAGTCTGACACGGCTTCAGAAGACGAAATCGCCATTAAAGCCCTGCGCATTGAGGATGTAAAAGGCACGCATACTGTTACATACACGTCTGCTATTGACAGTATTAGCATCAAGCATGAGGCCCACAGCCGTGAGGGATTTGCTATGGGAGCTTTGCTCGCCGCAGCTTGGTTGAAAGACAAAAAAGGCGTTTACACAATGAACGATGTGTTGAGTTTGTAAATACTATTTTCTATTTTTAAACCGGCTTTCGCCGAAAAGGAATAACGAAATAATAATTTTAGAAAAAAAATAAACTAATAACAATTAACCATTAACACCCACATTATGACTTTAACCCAATGGTTTTTATTTTTTATAGCAATTCAAGTTGTTCATTTTTTGGGCACCTGGAAATTGTATCAAAAAGCAGGTAGGCAGGCCTGGGAAGCGGCGGTACCCGTTTACAATGCCCTTGTTTTGATGAAAATCATCAACAGACCCTGGTGGTACACTATTTTGCTGTTTATTCCCATTATCAATTTGATTATGTTTCCGGTGATTTGGGTAGAGACCCTGCGCAGTTTTGGAAAAAACAAAACTGCAGATACCCTTTTGGGAGTGCTCACTTTAGGCTTTTATATTTACTATGTCAATTATACCCAGGATGTAAAACACATTGCAGATCGGGATTTAAAAACCAAAAGTGCTTCGGGAGAATGGGTGAGCTCGATTTTATTTGCCGTGGTGGTTGCCACCATAGTACATACTTATTTTATTCAACCCTTTACCATCCCCACTTCTTCATTAGAACGCACCCTGCTTGTGGGTGATTTTCTGTTTGTGAGTAAGATGCATTATGGAGCAAGGACCCCTATGACAGCGGTTTCTTTTCCTATGGTGCACGATACCATTCCCGTTATAAAAACAAAATCTTATACCAACAAACCGCAGATTCCTTATTTCAGATTTCCTGCATTTCAGGAAATCAAACGCAATGATATCGTGGTGTTTAACTGGCCTGTGGACACGGTGCCCTATTTCCGGTATTCGGGTCCTAAAAGCTACATCAAACCCATTGATAAAAAATCAAACTATGTAAAACGCGCTGTGGGTGTGCCCGGTGATTCTCTTGAGGTAAAAGACGGCAGGGTGTATATCAACGGTCAGTTAAACGAACTTCCAGACCGGGGCAAACTGCAATTTTTATATCGGTTTCAAACCCAGGATCCTGTTAGAAACATTCAGTTTTTAAGAGACCGTTATGGGATCAACGAAGTATTTCCGGCATCAAATGATTACAGGCAGTTTCAAGCCTTTTTAACCGATGAAGCTCTTGAAAAACTAAAAAACAATCCCAATGTGATTGATGTAGTAAAACGAACAGAGGAAATAGGGAAGTATGATCCACGTGTGTTTCCACATAACCCACAACACCCGTGGAATTCGACACACTTTGGTCCCATTTACATTCCCAAAGCCGGTGCTACAGTTGCTATTACTCCGGAGAGCCTTCCGCTATACAAACGCATTATAGCGGTTTATGAAGGTAGCGAAATGGGTATTGAAAATACAATTACTCAAGAGGGTACACAAATTTTATTGAACGGAAGCCCTTTGACATCTTACACTTTCAAGCAAGATTATTACTGGATGATGGGTGACAACCGCAACAACTCTGAAGACGCCCGCAACTGGGGTTTTGTGCCTCACAACCACGTGGTGGGAAAACCCGTATTTATCTGGATGAGTTGGGATAGCAATCAAACAGGTTTTAACAAAATAAGATGGGACAGAATGTTTACCACTGTGGGTGGAGACGGTGAACCGGTTTCCTATTTCAGGTATTTTTTAATCTTGCTGGCTGCCTGGTTTGCTTTTGACTTTTTTAGAAAAAGAAAAAAGAAACAAAATAAATAACCAATCGACTGATTTATAATGATTTCATAAAAATCACTGCTTGGTAAAAGTCAAACCGGTATAATGCACAACCAAACAATACAGACCGTTCATAAAATGGAGAGTGATAAGATTATAAGTGAAATCGAAAAAATATATTCGCCCTTATCCATTGAATGTCAACAAGATTTTATTTCCAATGCTAAACTTACTACATTCTCAAAAGGAGCTATTGTGGTTCGTGAAGGACAATATTCAAAAAAAGCCTATTTAATGGTAAAAGGATGTTCAAGAGCCTATTATATAAAAGACGGAAAAGATATTTCTGATTGGTTTACTTTTGAAAACCAGTTTATGGCACCCATTGTTAGTTTTTTTTGTGATAAACCCAGTCCGCATTATGTTGAATTTGTTGAAGACTCAACTGTTCTCGAGTTTTCAAAAGAAACCATGGAACAACTCACTAATAAATACCACGATTTTGAACGTTTTATAAGTAAGGTTGTAACCGAAACGATGTTGGGACTCTGTGAACGCTTATACACAATTCAGTTTAATAAAGCTGAGGAAAGATATCAACACTTATTAAGTATCTATCCCAACATTACCCATCGAATTCCCCTTACCCATATCGCATCTTATTTAGGAATCACCTTAGAAACATTAAGTAGAATAAGAAATCCTAAAAAACGAATTTGATTTATATCAAATGACAGCACTTCCATTTAGTAGAATTTTGCATAAAATTTTATAAAATGGAAGAAAAAAACAAACAACTCACATCAATTTTCGGAAAGAGATGGGAGCCAATTAGGAAGTGGTTTTACCCCATTTGGTTGCTCTATGAACTTTCCATTCGCTTTCACCACTACGCTTTGGCTGTTGCAGGTTCTTTTAAAGAACGGCAAGATTATTTAACAAACTATCTGGGAGAAATGGGCACGCACTCTTTGACTGTTTTTTTCAGTGTGGCTACTTTCATTATTTGCACCGCCTTTTTAACAGTGCCTACTTGCTTTTTGCTGTATAAGTTCTTCAAGATTGAGAATTTAACAGCCACACAATTTGAAAAAAAAATAAAAAAATATTTCTAACGCAAATGAAAAAGATACTGATCATAAACGGACATCCAGACAAAGAGAGTTTTAATTTTGCCCTTTCAGAAGCCTACAAAAAGGGTGCTGTAAAATCAAATGCCGAAATCAAAGAAATAACTATCAGAGAATTGAATTTTAACCCAAATCTTCAATATGGATATAGAAAGCGAACAGAATTAGAACCTGATTTGCTAGATGCTCAAGCCAAATTACTTTGGGCAGAACATTTCGTATGGGTGTACCCGGTTTGGTGGAGTTCTGTGCCTGCCCTACTAAAAGGGTTTTTAGACCGGGTGTTGCTTCCGGGTTTCGCCTTTAACAAAAGAGAAGGTTCATTGTTTAGTGACAAGGGCTTTAGCGGAAAAACCGCACGCATAATATGCACGCTCGACCAACCGGCTTGGTATTACAGATGGGTTTATAGAAGCCCTAGTCATAATGCCCTAAAAAAAGGTACCTTGCAGTTTATTGGCGTAAAGAAAGTAAGAATTACCACAATAGGTCCCATACGACTTTCAAAAGAAGCCTTTAGAATAAAGTGGTTGAAAAAAATTGAAAAATTAGGTGAAATGAATAGGTAGACACCAAGAATTGAAAACCGGCAAAGCACAACAGTTTATTTGTTATCACCGAGAATCGATTTCTGAAAGTCTAGAGACCCCCAATAAAACTATCAACAAACTAAAAAAATGATAAATCTAATTGCCCCTTGGATAGTAGTTGTTTTTGGACTTTTCTTTATTTGCGTGGGACTTCTCATGCTCATTCAACCCAAAAAAGCGAATGCTATTTTACGAAAAGCAGGAAGTACAAATTTCATTAACTATGCAGAAATAACACTTCGCATCCTCCCTGCCCTTGGGCTTATTCTTTCGGCAGACAACTCAAAATATCCCGACATTTTTAAGATCTTTGGTTGGTTTATGTTGATTACTTCTTTGGTTTTGTATTTTGTGCCGCGGCAACTTCACCACAAATTTTCGTTGAAAGCAGCAGACATTTTAAAGCCATTCTATTTTCAATTAATTTCGCCTTTTGCCTTTTTAATAGGGATTTTTCTCATTTACAGTGTGCTTTAAAAAATGAACTTTTGGCAAGCAGAACCTTCTTTAAGATGGTGTGATTAAAATCTCAAATTCCCTCCCTTCTCAACACTTCCAGGGGCGGACTTTTAAGTACACTCACACTGTTACTCAATCCTATAACAAGCACCAAAAAGGTGATGCCCGGCAAGAGCACTAAAAAAGGAACCCAAGAAGGCACAAAGGGAGTTTCAAACACCAACCACGCCAGTAATTGACTACCGGCGAGTGACAATAAAATTCCCGATAAAGAACCCAAAACGCCCAGGTAAAAATACTCTAAGGCATTGATTTTTAATATCTGACGACTTTGCGCACCCAGTGTGCGTAACAAAACACTTTCCCTAATGCGCTGGTATTTACTTGTTCTCACAGCACCCAGCAAAACAACAATTCCCGTAAATATGCTGAAAAACGCCATAAAATTGATGAGCCAGGAAATCTTTTCCAAAATTCCTTCAACAACCGTAAGAATCTGCCTGATGTCTATAATGGTCACATTGGGAAACTCCTTTACCACCGCTTGTTGCAGTTGAGCAGAGGCTGCGGCATCGGGAGTTTGAGCCGTAATGACTCTAAACTGGGGTGCGTCTTCAAGCACACCTTGAGGGAATACCACCATAAAATTCATTTGAGCCCGGCTCCAGTCCACTTCTCTCACGCTGCTCACCCGAGTATGAAGAATGACTCCCTGCACATTAAAATACACATCGTCTCCCACCTCAAGTGCTGCATCCCGCACCAGGTTATCACTTATGGAAATGGGAACAGGTTCTCCTTCAACAACAGCTGTATTCCACTTTCCATCTACAAGGGTTTCAGAGATGCTCAACTCATTTCTGTAGGACACCCTAAACTCGTGATTGAGCAACCATCTGTCAATCGTTCGTAAGGTGTCTCTCCTCATTTCATTGACCGTTTTATCATTGATGGCGTGCAAACGCATCGTGACTATGGGCATATTTTCTAAAACCGGAAGGTTTTTTTCTAAAATCAAGTCTTCAACGGCTTGTTGTTGATCACTTTGAATATCCAGCATAATGATATTGGGTGTGTTTTCTTGACTTTCTAAAGACGCCTGAGCTAAAAGCACATCTTTAGTAAAATACAAGGTACTGATTAAAAAAGTGCCTACCCCAATGGCCAGAATCAATATCAAGGTTTGGTTTTGAGGTCTAAATAAATTCAACAAACTTTGCCGTGCGATAAACCCCCAACGGGTGGGGAAAAAGCGTTTGATTGCCCTCATAAAGAGATGGGCAACTCCTGCCAGAATGGAAAACGTAATCAAAATACCGGCTACAAAAGCAAGTGAATACTTCACGTCCCTCAACAACCCATAAGAAAAGAGGAAAATAAACACAAAAATACCCAACAGAACCATCAAACCGGCAAATTTTGATTTTTCAGAAACTCCCTCATCCACTCGCAAGGCTTGTAGTGGAGAGACATATAGCGTATTCATCAATGGGTAGAGCGCAAACAATACAGACATCAACACCCCGAGCAATATCCCCATAAAAACCACTTGCATCGAAAAAGTGATTTCCACATCTACAGGCAGTAAATCGCCCAAAAAAAGAGGGAATAACTGTTGAAGTACCAAACCTAAAACAGTTCCAATCACCCCCCCTAAAAGGCCAATTCCCGCAATTTGAAACAGATAAATAAGGAAGGTCTGTCTTTTTGTGGCTCCCAGGCATTTTAGAATGGCGACGGCTTTTAATTTTTCTTTGATATAAATGTGAATGGCACTAGCAATACCCACACAGCCCAGTAACAAGGCAATAAAAGCAACGAGATTTAGAAATTTCCCGAAATTATCAAAGCGCCTTCCCAGGCGTTCGCTACTGGAAACATGGGTGTCTATCGAATAGTTTTCTTGTTGCAGAACGGGACGCAAATCGGTTCTGAGTTTTCTCAGGTCCAAGGTCTCTTCAGCTACAAAATAGAAATCATACTTAACGCGGCTTCCCATTTGCACGAGTTCAGTTTTTTCGATAAAATCGTATGAAAGCACCACCGGCGGAGCTACAGAGCTAAAAACCGCTGTACTCCCCGGAATGGATACCAAAGCACCGCTAATGGGAATTGTAATTTTTCCTATATTGATGCTGTCTCCCGGTTTTAAGTTGAGTTGGAGCATCACGGTAGCATCCAGCAAAGCACCGCCCTCTGTCATAAAGCGGTTTGCAGCTTCGGGGGGGTCTGTTTCTATACTTCCGTAAAACGGAAAACCACCTTCAATGCCCCTCACCTGAACCAATTTTGTGCCCTCATTTTTTTTGAAGGAAACCATAGAGGGAAAACTTATTTCACGGGCATCTGCTCCACCCAGCGAATCTAAAACAGCCAAAACCCGTTCATTGGGAGCGTCATTACTGTCAATTTTATAATCGGTGCCCATGAGTGATTTGGACTGCAGGGCGATATTTTCTTTCAGGTTGACACCAAAAGATTGAATGGAAACCACAGCTGCGATTCCCAAAACAATGGAAGCCATAAACAAACTCAGTTTTTTTCCGCTTGCTTTTCCATCGCGTACGGCCATTTTAATTAACCAACTAAATGGTGGTTTTGATGTGGAGTTTTTTTCTATCATGCGACGCCTTTTTGCTCTGCTGCAATTCTTCCGCCTTTGAGCTTGAGAATGGTTTGTGTTTTTTGGGCGAGTTCTAAATCGTGTGTTACGATCACCAAAGTGGTACCGCGTTCTTTATTTAGATTAAACAGGAGTTCTATAATTTTTTCGCCGGTGGCGGAATCGAGATTCCCGGTGGGTTCATCGGCAAATAATATCGAGGGGTTGTTTGAAAAAGCTCTGGCGACAGCCACCCGTTGCTGTTCTCCTCCGGAAAGTTGAGAGGGATAATGATGAAAACGGTCTGCCAGTCCCACTTTATCCAACAAATCCATTCCGGCATTTGCCGCATTTTTTACGCCTTGTAATTCCATAGGAACTATTACATTTTCCAGGGCTGTCAAAGTGGGCAAGAGTTGAAAATTCTGAAAAACGAACCCCACTTTTTGATTGCGCAATAAAGCACGAGCATCTTCGGTCATTGCGCTCAATTCTGAACCACACAGATGCACAGCGCCCGAACTGGGTTGATCCAGACCCGCACACAATCCCAGTAAAGTAGTCTTTCCGCTACCGGAAGGTCCAACTATAGAATAGGTTTCACCCTCTTCAATGGAAAAAGAAATATCTTCTAAAACGTGTATTTCTTTCGTGCCACTGCGATATGTCTTTCCCAGATGCTCAATGTTTAATATCTTTGCCATACTGTTGTTTTTGCAAATTCACTTAAAAAAACAAAATAAAGAAATGATTTTAACTTTTAAGCCCTTATAGAATGCGTATCTTGTTAATCTTTTGTTATATTTTATTGAACATTTTTATAGTTTCCTGTGGTGAAAAAAGCAAAGAAACCCCGGAATCGCAAAAAACAGGGCCTGTTTTAAACCCTTCTGAACAAGCAACTGATGAATCCCGAGAAGTGGTATTGTTTTTTGGAACGAGTCTCACTGCGGGATTGGGTGTGGATTTGGAAGAAGCATACCCGGCGCTCATTCAGCAAAAAATAGACTCCTTGCAACTGCCATATGAGGTGGTTAATGCCGGATTGAGTGGAGAAACCACGGCAAGCGGTAAAAGCAGGTTGGACTGGGTGCTCAAACAGGATGTGGCCGTTTTTGTGTTGGAACTGGGTGCCAATGACGGTTTGAGAGGGGTAAACCTTACCGAAACAAAAAACAATTTGCAATCCATTATCGATCAGGTAAAAAGTAACAATGAGAAAACTGAAATAGTTCTTTTAGGTATGGAGATTCCACCAAATATGGGTCCGGAGTACACAGCAGAATTTAGAAGTATTTTTCCCGAGCTGGCCCAAAAGAATGATTTAGTACTCCTCCCCTTTTTGCTTGAAAATGTGGGTGGTATCCCTGAACTCAATCAGCAGGATGGGATTCATCCCACAGCTGAAGGTCAGAAAATAATGGCTCAAAATGTCTGGAACGTACTGGAGCCGGTGTTGATTAACGATTGACGATTTATAATTAACGATTTTTGATTTGGAATATAAGGACTAATTTTTAAATCACTAAATCACAAATTTAAAAATCAAAGAGTACAGCCGTAATATTTTTCGGCTTAAGCAATAATATTGAAACACAGATGCACATTCTCATACACCCGCTCTATTTTGGTTCGATTCAGCAATTTACAGCCATTGCAAAAGCGACATCCATTACTTTTGAAATGCACGACAATTTTCAAAAACAAACTTACAGAAACCGCACGTTTATTGCCACCCCGGAAGGGCCGTTGTTGCTCAACATACCCATAAAACACACTTCAAAGGGAAAACGCGGAACCCGTGAGAGAGCACATCAAAAATATAAGGATGTGCGCATTGAAAATGATTTTCCGTGGCAACGGGAGCATTGGAAATCGATTCAAATTGCCTACCGCACTTCGCCGTTTTTTGAATTTTTTGAAGATGATTTTGCGCCACTTTACGAAAAAAAATATTTGCATCTTATGGATTTCAATCTGGATACTTTTGAAATTTTAAAAGATGCTATGGGTATTGAAATACCTGTAAACTATACAGAAATTTATGAAAAAGAAGTGAGAGGGATGGAAGATTACAGGCATTTGGCGAATGCTAAAAACAACTCAAGCTTTCAAAATGAACGCTACACACAGGTGCTGGAAAAACATCACGGTTTTCTGCCCAACCTCTCGGTAATTGATTTGTTGTTTAACGAGGGCACCAATGCTTTTTCATATCTGTTAAATCAAAAAGGATGAGTTTGCAATTTATCGTCCATTATGGAATGCACTTTGTTGTGCCGCTGGGTATCGCCTTTTTGTTTTACCGAAATCAACTATGGCGGGTCTATTTGATATTCTTATTGGCTATGCTCGTAGATCTTGATCATTTACTGGCAGACCCCCTATTTGATCCCAATCGGTGTAGTATTGGTTTTCACCTGCTTCACAGTTATGTGGCTATTGGGTTTTATGTACTGCTTTTATTTTTTTCAAAAACCCGGGTTATCGGTTTTGCCTTGTTGTGGCATATGCTTACCGATTGGGTGGATTGTTTGTGGTAGAAATTGGTTACCCCATTCATCTTAAGGTATTTTAAAATAGGATGTTTTGATTCTTTAGGCTCCTTAAATTTCGTTTAAAAAACGCAGGGAAAAATTACTTCAATCGTTTCATAAATTCAATAAGGGCTTTTCTAATGTCATAGGCGGTGTCTGCTTCAGAGGGTTTATAAACCTCTAAAACACGCTCGTTTTCGGGCGTTAGAAAAGGGATGTCAAAACCTCTTAACAGGTAATCACTAAAGGCTATGGTGTATGTATTATCGGGATGGATTGGGTTTTGGGCCAGAAGCCACTCCCCGTTTTCAGATTCTGAAAAGTTAAACCGTTGCAAGTAGGCCCCGGTACCCCGGGCTTGTTTTCCATAATCAAGGACTTCTGTCAATAAACTACCTTTGAGTTCTACTTTTAGAACACCCCCACCAAAGGGTAAAACCCGAAAAATATCAACCGGTGTGATGACACTTTCAAGCATGTCATCTATTCTTATAGAGCCACCATTGACAAGGGCTCCATCAACTTCATAGTTGAACGAAGCTGCCATTGCCTCTGCGATAAAGCCTCCCAGGTTGGTTTGAATACCGCGGCTGGCACTGTCTGTTCCATCAAGTGGTGTTTTTGCGAAGTAAATTTGCTGATAAGGGTCATCAACTACTTTCTTAATTTCGGTTTCTAAAACATCATTCCATTCTTCTACAATTTCCTGAACCAAGGGTTGCTCAGGCACCCGTTCATCAATAGGAACCAATTCTGAATCAATCACCAGACGGTTTTGGTTTTTGTAAAATGTGAGGGTATGAACATAAAGGGTTTTGGCATTGGCATCTGCTTTGGCGATTTTGGCATTACCGGCATCCAGCAACATACTGTTGTGTTCATGACCTCCCATAAGTAAAGAAACACCCGGGAGGGTTTCTGCCAGTTTTTTATCTTGAGAAAGACTCAAATGTGTTAAACCAATAAGTATATCTGAGTTTTCTTTTAGTTCCGGATAGACTCTTTGTGCGGCCTCCAAATAATTTTCATAAGCCACATACGGCTGCGGATTGGAATCAATTGTGACTCCAAAGAAACCTAAAACAGCTTCCGTTCCATCTGCATCAGAAATGAGGAATTGAATTGTTTCGGGTATGGCTATTTTATGATCATACCTATCAATTATAAAGGGTTTAGCTTCATCTTCAATGAGTTGTTTTGCATTGGTCGCTATCCATTGAAAATTGGATTCATTCAATCTGTTTTGAAACTCTTCTTCCTTTAAATCAAACTCGTGGTTTCCAAAAGTTACCAAGTCAAACTGCATAGCATTCATCACTTCAATCATTTGTTTTCCCATAATGCGTTTGCCTTCGTGACGCATTGTGCCCAGCAACGACGGACTCAAAAAATCACCAGCCATCACCATGAAGCTATTGGGCTCAACACTTTTAATGGAATCTGCCACATATGCCACACGCGCCATTCCTCCATAAAGACCACCACTGAGGGGCGCGATTTCATACACATCATTCAGCTGTATGAATTTAAAGGTTATGATACCGTCATCTTTAACGGTTGATGTGACAGCATCTTTAGTTTTGCACGAATTGAAAACCAAGGCCATCAAAGCGAATGCAACTACTATTCTTCTCATATTAATGGTATTTAGTAAATATTTTTGTGGCTTCGTTATAAGCACTTTCAAAGGACATCCACGAAACATTGGTGTCTGCTTTTGCGGCAGTAAAATAAGATAATAGCTTTTCTGTGGGCATATTTCCGGTGAGTTCGTCTTTTGCCATAGGGCAACCACCAAATCCTTGTATTGCTCCATCAAAACGATGACAGCCGGCTTTGTAAGCGGCATCCACTTTCTCGTGCCAGCTTGTGGGTGTGGTGTGTAAGTGAGCTCCAAATTCGACCTCAGGAAACTTTGGAATTAAACTTTCAAACAAATAGGTAATCACATCGGGTGTGGAGGAGCCCACAGTATCAGAGAGGGATAAAATTTTGATACCCATAGCTGCCAGTCTTTGGGTCCACTCGCCCACTATGTCGACATTCCACGGGTCTCCATAAGGGTTTCCAAACCCCATAGAAAGATAGGCGACTACTTCTTTATTGTTTTGATGAGCTAAATCGAGAATTTCCTGAAGTAAAATCATAGATTCTGCTATGGTTTTGTGGGTATTACGCATTTGGAAGTTTTCTGATATCGAAAAAGGATAGCCCAAATATTTTATTTCCGGGTGTTTTACGGCCTCTTGAGCACCTCTTAAATTGGCGATAATTGCCAAGAGTTTGCTTTCGGTTTTTGAGAGGTCGATTTTTGATAGGACTTCTGCCGTATCGACCATTTGTGGAATCGCCCGGGGCGAAACAAAACTACCAAAATCGATGGTATCAAAGCCACAACGAAGCAACGACTGAATGTATTGAACTTTTCTCTCTGTGGGAATAAAGTCTTTGATGCCTTGCATGGCATCTCTTGGACACTCAATGATTTTTATCTTTTGGCTCATTCAAAAAGTTTCGGTCGTTTGAGTTGTAAAAATACAATTTCTTTACGGAAGAAAAAGAAAAACTGCAATTCCCAGAAAGACACTAATTTGCAGCCATTTAAAGAACATTCCGGCATTTTTTTTCTGTTGCAAAATTTGGGAGATACGACCTGAAAGCAATGCAATGCCTGAAAAAATGACGAACGAAATCACCATAAACAAGGCGCCTAAAATATAAAACTGTAAAACGGTGTTTGCCGAAGTATCCCACAAGAAAGCAGGAAAGAATGCCATGAAGAATACAGTGACTTTCGGGTTTAGGATATTCATAACAACTCCTTGCTTAAACAGTTGAAAATGTGAGCGTTTAGCAGATTCTTTTGAAGTAATCATCAAGGTGTTTCCAGCTTGATAGACTTTGAAAGCGAGGTAAAGTAAATAACAAGCCCCGACTATTTTAATAAGAAAAAAAGCGATTTCTGAGGCCATTAACAGCGCAGAGATTCCAAAAGCCACGAGCGTGGTATGCACGATACATCCTGAAATGAGTCCGGCGGTGGTGGCGATACCATAAGACGTGCCGTTGGTGATGCTTTGTGTGAGTACATACACATTATCAGGTCCCGGCGAGATGGCTAATCCCGCAGAAGCAATACAAAAGGAAATGAGGAGTTCGAGCATAAGGAAATAGCCAATGAATATATCGCTGCAATTCAAGAACAAATATAAGCATGTTTTTGGGTAATGTTGACAACGCTATCTTTGGGTTTTTTGGGGGGTATATATAAAATGCACACAAAAGCTTGTAGTAAAAATGCGCAGATTACAAACTCAAATGATTCGTTTAACTTGTCTTCATCGATTTTAGGAAATAAAGGTGAATTTGGGTTCACCATTTGGTCTTTGAAACTTTTAATCCTCTGAAGGTTTACCGAATAAGGATATGGAAAGAGACCCTCGGTCTTTGACATTTACACGAAGGAGACCTGTTAGTTTTAACTAAATATCATGTTGTATATATATATCACATAGGGTATATATCAACAATAAATCAAAAGGAATGGACCTTTAGATATGGAATATATCAGAAATATGTTGTAGTTTTATTTATGATATAAACAAGTTGTAGCCAATGCAAAAAAACGACACAGAAAGACATGTTTGCCAGTAGAAGACAAGAAATATTAAGCCAACCGCACAAAGCAAAGAGTGCTATCGCACACATTGCTTTTTTGCCAACGCTGAAGAAACTGAATAAGAAAATATAAAAGATATTATGGCCAAAAAACTCACGAAGAAGCAGATTGAACAATACGAGCACAGCAAAGACGAACGTGCCAATATACCGCATGTTGGTCTGGTAACGCCAGCGAGTGACCCCGACACAGGCGAAAAGAAAAAATACGCATACGACCCGCACCTAGACCCACAACTGCAATGGGCAGGAAAAGCTGAACACACCAGTTTTGAAGTGCCTACAGTGAGCCTGCATGTGCATGAACGTATTGACCCGAAAACCATCATAGAAACCGTAAAAAAGGAAAAAGATGATGGTGGGCAATACAGTTTGTTCTCCGAAAAGAAACCACTGCGAGAAGCCATAGACTTTTACAAGCACAAAGAAGGTTGGACAAACAGGCTTATTGCAGGCGACAGCCTATTAGTGATGAACTCCCTGTTGGAAAAAGAAGGCATGGCAGGAAAGGTACAGATGGTTTATTTTGACCCGCCTTATGGGATTAAATACGGTAGCAATTTTCAACCATTCGTAAATAAGAGAGATGTGAAAGATGGGAATGATGGTGATTTGACTTCTGAACCCGAAATGATTAAAGCATTTCGTGATACTTGGGAATTGGGCATTCATTCGTACCTAACTTATCTAAGAGATAGGGTGCTTTTAGCTCATCAAACATTGGATGATACTGGAAGTATATTCGTACAAATATCAGATGAAAATCTACATCATGTTAGAGAAATTTTAGATGAGATTTTTGGTCCAGAAAATTTCTTTGCCCTAATAACTTTCAAAAAAACCTTACCACTTGGGAGTAAAGGATTAGCGGGTGTTTCAGATTATATAGTGTGGTACGCAAAAGATAAAAAGCAAGCAAAATACAACCAGCTTTATGAACCTAAACAGTTCGGAGCTGGAACAGGATATACATGGGTTGAATTAGAAGATGGTTCTCGAAGGAAAATGACAAAACAAGAAAGAAATGGAAGCTCTCCTTTGCCCCCAAAATCAAGACCATTTTTCACAGATAACCTGATGTCATCAGGGTACACCCCAACATGTTACTATGATATAGAGTTAGACGGAAAAAAATATCCACCTCAAAAATATAGTTGGAAAACGAATGAGGAAGGAATGAAGAATCTTATTAAGAATAAAAGAATAATGGCACCAGGTAGTTTACCTACTTATGTTCGCTATTTTGATGATTTTCCAGTACAGCAAATCCATAATTTGTGGGATGATACTCATGGTGCGACCGATTTGAAATATGTTGTACAGACATCCGTAAAACCCATTCAACGCTGTATGTTAATGGTAACAGATCCAAGTGATCTGGTTTTGGATATAACCTGTGGTAGTGGAACTACAGCTTTTGTAGCAGAACAATGGGGAAGAAGATGGATCACCTGTGATACCTCCAGGGTTGCAATAACATTAGCAAAACAAAAGTTAATGTCATCAAATTTTGACTACTATCAATTAGCTCACCCCAATGAAGGAATAGGCAGTGGTTTAAAATATAAAACTGTACCACATATAACCTTAAAAAATATTGCACAAAACGAGCCATTTGCTACAGAAGTTCTTTATGACCAACCGCTAATTGAAAGCTCTAAAACAAGAGTAACAGGCCCCTTCACCGTTGAAGCCGTTCCTGCACCATACGCCAAAAGATTTGATGAATTAGAACAAGAAGATACTGGTTCAGATACTTCCATTGCACGCAGTGGAGAAACCAACCGACAAGCCGAATGGCGGGATGAATTGTTGCGGGCAGGAGTGAGAGCCAAAGGTGGCAACATCATAGAATTTACAAGAGTAGAACCATTGGCAGGCACGAAATACATTCAGGCAGAAGCCGAGACGAAAGAAGATGTTCCTAAAAAAGTACTGGTGGTTTTCGGTCCTGAACATGCCCCATTAGAACAACGCATGGTTGAAAATGCCTGGCAGGAAGCCAGAGCCTTAAAACCCGATATGTTATTGTTCTGTGCCTTCCAGTTTGACGAAGAAGCCGCCAAGGACATTGACGAACTCACGCCTGCAATAGCAGGCATGCAGCTCATCAAAGCACAAATGAATGCCGATATGTTGACGGACGACTTGCGTAAAAAACGCAGCAGCAACGAGAGTTTCTGGTTGGTCGGTCAGCCTGATGTACGCATACACAAAGTTGAAGAAGGCAAGATCCAAGTTGAAGTGATGGGCTTTGATTATTACAATCCCAAAACAGGCAATGTAGAAAGTGGTGGCAAAAAGAACATTGCTATGTGGATGCTCGATACTGATTATGATAACCGTTCGCTTTTCCCTTCACAGGTATTTTTCCCAATGGCAGGAGCTAAAGATGGTTGGGCAAAATTGGCTAAGAACCTCAAAGCAGAGATAGACGAAGAAAAGATAGAAGCTTTTAAGGGAACTATTTCACTTCCATTCGAAGCGGGTTCTGCAGTAGCAGTCAAAATTATTGACGACAGAGGCATTGAAAGTTTACGGGTTTTAAAGGTATAAGATATGGCAGGAAGTATCGATAAACTCATCATCAACAGTCCGCATCAAGAACCGCAACAACATTGGTTTTATGATAGGGAAAACATCAATTTCTATATCAAAGAAGGAAGGCGACCAGCAGGCTATGTCATGGCAACGCCTAACTCCAAGGCATTTGATGACCCTGGTATTTTTGTAGAAATAGATACAGTAAATCAAATTCGTCCAAGAGTAAAATCGTGGCGAGAAGCAGGTTATCCTGGAGTAACAGGCATTACCAAAAGATTATTAGAACATTGGCAAGACCCTGAGGAACGCAAAGACCGCAGATTTTTCTTCTGCCAGTTAGAAGCCATTGAAACTTTGATATGGCTCACCGAAGCACCAGCTGCTGAAAAAGTGGGCATTGACATTCAAGGAGATGGCGGAGCATTTGAACGTTGGTGTAGTAAAATGGCCACAGGTTCGGGCAAGACCATCATCATGTCTATGATTATTGCTTGGAATTTCCTGAACAAGGTTACTAATCCAACAGATGCACGATTCAGTAAATATGCTTTATGTATTGCTCCTGGCCTTACCGTTAAAAGTCGTTTACAGGTTTTGCAACCTACCCACGAAGAAAACTACTACGAAGAGTTCAATATCGTACCTGCTGCGTTGATGGATAAACTCCGACAAGGAAAAGTCATCATTCACAACTGGCATTCTTTGGCTTGGGATTCACAAGACAAGATTGATGCAAAAGTCGAGAAAGGATATTTACGTTCGGTAGATAAACGCCAACGAATGGAAATCAGTGGTGAGGCTTATGTTCGGAATGTATTGGGCGAAATGAGCAATGCCCGAAACATCATAGTGTTAAATGATGAAGCACATCATGCTTGGCGAACAAACACAGAAGCAACAGGAAAATACCAAAGAACAGGTTCAGACAAAGACAGTGCAGAAGAAGCAACCATTTGGGTAGGTGGTTTAGATAAAATCCATGAGCAAAGAGGTATTTTAAAATGCTTTGATTTATCGGCAACACCTTTTACACCGTCAGGAAAGAAAGCCGCAGAAGATGCTTTGTTCACATGGATAGTTTCAGACTTTGGATTGAATGATGCCATTGAATCAGGACTTGTAAAAACGCCAAGAGTGGTTGTTCGTGATGATAGCGAACGTACCAAAGAACTGAAATCAAGATTATATCATATTTACGCAGATGATGAAGTAAAAGACGACATCAACCGCAAAGCAGACGAAACCGAACCATTGCCAGACCTTTTAATCAATGCCTATTATTTATTAGGTAAAGATTGGCAAGAAACCAAAGAAGAGTGGGAATCCGTTGGTCATAAAGTGCCACCCGTTATGATTACGGTTGCCAACCGCACCGAAACATCTTCACGTATCAAATATGCTTTTGACCATAATCAGATACTCATTCCAGACTTGTGTAATCCTGATAAAACATTACAAATTGATAGTAGGGTTTTAGAAAGCGCAGAAGCAGAGACAGAAGCCATTGAAATACAAGTTGAATCCGAGGATGAAGATGGAGAAGAAAATGCACCAAAACTGACCAAGAAACAACAAGCGGAATTGCTTCGACAAACTGTTGACACAGTAGGCAAAGAAGGAGAACCAGGCGAACGGATTCAAAATGTAATTTCGGTTGGGATGCTTTCAGAAGGCTGGGATGCAAAAACGGTAACACATATTATGGGATTGCGAGCATTTTCCAGTCAGTTACTATGCGAGCAAGTAGTTGGTAGAGGATTGAGAAGAGTAAGTTATGATGTGGGTGAAGATGGTCTTTTTGAAGCAGAATATGTGAACATCTTTGGTGTACCATTTACATTCTTGCCACACGAAGGAGGCGAAGGAACTCCCCCACCACCACCAAAACCCAAAACGAAGATTGAACCGAGAAAGGAAAAGGCACAGCATGAAATAACTTTTCCAAATATAATTCGGATTGACCATGTATATCGTCCACAACTTAGATTAGATTGGGATAAAGTAAATGTTCTGGAGATTGACCCTTACGAATCGATTACAGAAGCTGAATTGGCTGCAATCATTTCAGGAAAAGCAAATCCAAAAGTGAAATCTGCGATTGGTTTAGACCAAATTGCTGAGGACACAAGGGTTCAATCCATCGTTTTTAGAATTGCATCTACGATTTACAATTCAGAAAAGAAACCCGATTGGAAAGGAAGCAAGGAGATTTTCTTGGCACAAGTAGTTCGTATTGTTCAGCAGTTTATTGATTCAGACAAAATCCGAGTTAAAAATGATTTGTTCCACCAAGACGATTCAAAACGAAAAATTCTAATCATTCTGAACATGAACAAAATTGTTCAGCATATTTGGTCGGCAATCCGTTCAGAAAACACCGAGAAACTCACACCAGTATTTGAAAAGGAAAAACCAATCCGTTCAACAGAAGATGTGAGAACTTGGTACACAAGCAAGCCATGCGAATGGACAGAGAAATCACATATCAGCCATTGCGTTTACGATAGTGGTTGGGAAGCAAGTGAGGCTTATTTCTTTGACAAATCAGACTTGGTAGAATCTTTCGTAAAAAACGACCATTTAGGATTTACCATTCTGTATAATCACAAAGGAGTAATCAGAAAATTCTATCCTGACTTTATCCTTCGATTAGTAAACGGTGACTACATGGTATTGGAAACCAAAGGAGTTGACAGCCAGCAAAACCAAACCAAAAGAGAATACTTAAATGAATGGATAAATGCGGTTAATAATCACGGAGGTTTTGGAAAATGGCATTGGGATGTTTCATTTCACCCTAGCGACATAGTAGGACTAATAAAAAAATGTATGGACAAAGAATTAGCCTAACGCATTTGCAGCACATTGCCATCCTCGTTCCTGCGGTGGCAAAGAGCTGCAATCCCAACGCTAAGACTGGCAAACATGAAAGAAATAAACACGGAAAATGAAAGAGCACTGGCTACAACATTGTATAAGAGCAATAGCGGGTGCAGTAGTAAAATCAAGGTCTGTGCATTTAATAAACTTTGGTGGTTGCGGACAGATAATCGCCTTGAAATCCGCTACTACTCATAGCCTAGACCGTTGTAGCAAATGCTAAAAAAATCCGTTTTCAAAATAAAATTCTTGCTTAAAAGTAAATAATAATTTACCTTTGAATTGCATTTGAAAAGTAAAACTGAATGAAATGTTCCAAACTTTATAAAA
>Ga0207422_1001054_pt1 | contig 64992 bp, 51 predicted proteins | sample MarCyaLeptolynsp_FD_187757 | JGI IMG/M metagenome (GOLD analysis project Ga0207422, IMG submission 187757) | Marine cyanobacterial communities from Panama - species 1 Leptolyngbya sp. (SPAdes) | ecosystem: Environmental > Aquatic > Marine > Unclassified | place: Panama: Panama City | collected...
CTAGTGCAGGTGTTACATGGACTGATCTTAATGGATCAGGTGTAACGTATGAAGTACAATACGATTCAGCTGGATTTACCTTAGGTACTGGTATGACGAAAATTGTAAGTACGGATACTACAACACTTTCAGGATTAACTACGGATTCGAATGGTACCATGTATGAGTGGTATGTAAGAACCATTTGTGGTCCTGGTGATACTAGTGTATGGTCTGTTGTAGATACATTCATTACTTTACCAATATCTATTGGATTGGATGAGTTTGACAAGGTTGTTGAACACTTTAGTGTAACTCCAAACCCATCTAATGGATTGTTTAACCTTTCTATAGGTACTTTAAGTACAGAGAACTTTACGATGAAAGTGAGAGATGTGAAAGGACAGATAGTTCATGAAGAACAAGTGAATGTGAATGGAACTTACCAAGATCAGTTTGACTTTAGAGGATTTGCAAAAGGTGTGTACTACTTAGAAGTACGTACTGAAAATGCGAACCGAATAGAGAAACTGGTTATTCAGTAAGCAATATTCTAACTAAATATAAAGTCCCGCCTTGGCGGGACTTTTTTTATGGCATTAGTTCATAAAAAAAGCTGTCCACTGGACAGCTTTTTATTTGGCAATAAAATAAATGAATTAAAAACAGTAGCGGTTTTTATCTATTAAAGCAATAGCAATATCTTGTCTTAAGCTTTTCGTATTTAAAGGGGGATGTTTAGAGAATCTTTTAATCCCCAACAATAACCCCCTTAATTCATCGCCTTCAGCAAAAGAATTGATGGCTTCCTTGCCAGCTTTATTTATTCTATCGGCAGCATCATATAAATAAACTTGCATCATTTTCTGCTGTAAAGAATTGTCTTCAATTATTGAAGTTAATTTTTCAACACGAAGAACAAGGGATTCACAGATATAAGTTTCAATGGTAATGTCAGCTATGTTCATTAATACTTCTTGCTCTTTTGCTAGAGAGGTTGTGAAATGTTTAGCAGCAGCCCCCGCAATTAACAAGACGGATTTCTTAAAATTTTTGATAACTCCCTTCTCTTCGGATAAATAGGCAGAATTATCTGTATCAAAATCTGGTATTTCCAGTATTTCATTGGCGACAGATTGAGCAGCCTCCATAATATTTAATTCTCCACTCAGAGCTCTTTTTAATATGATGTCAACTATTAATAGTCTATTAATCTCATTAGTGCCTTCAAAAATCCTATTGATGCGGGAATCTCTGTATGCCCTCTCCATATCGGCTTCAGCAGAATAGCCCATACCTCCATAAATCTGTACTCCTTCGTCAACGATATAATCAATGCTTTCTGATCCATGAACTTTAAGAATGGCACATTCAGCAGCATATTCCCTTAATCCTTTTAGGGTCGCTTCTTGTGGGTCTATACCTTCTTTGATTAAAGAGTTTATTTGATCATCAATGTTTTGACTCAAGCGATATAAAGCAGATTCAGTAGCGAATGCTTTAATGGCTTGCTCCGCTAATTTATGCCTTATAGCACCATATTTAGAAATTGGACGATCGAATTGGGTCCGCTCATTGGCATATTTAACCGAACGATCAATAGTCGCCTTGGCAGCTCCTAATGCAGCTCCAGCGAGTTTAACCCTACCAACATTAAGAATGTTCAAGGCTATCTTAAATCCACCACCTCTTTCTCCCAATAAATTCTTAATTGGGACTTTTACGTCATTAAAGAAAATTTGCCTGGTTGATGATCCTTTTATACCCATCTTCTTTTCTTCAGGATTCATACTTATCCCTTCGAAATCTTTTTCTAGTATAAACGCACTGAGGTTTTCATCATCATCAATCTTAGCAAATACAGTCAGAATATTCGCAAAACCACCATTTGTAATCCACATTTTCTGACCATTTAAGATGTAGTGTTTTCCATCTTCCGATAACAGTGCTTTTGATTTACCTGAATTTGCATCAGATCCAGCACCGGGCTCAGTTAGGCAATAACATGCCTTCCATTCACCACTTGCAAGTTTTGGTATATATCTTTGCTTTTGTTCTTCATTACCGTAGTATAAAATTGGCAAGGTTCCTATACCGGTGTGTGCAGACAGGGCGACGGCAAAAGAATATCCTGCTCCGGTAACTTCGGCGGATAACATGGAGGTAACAAACCTTTTGCCAAAACCGCCATATTGTTCCGGAACAGAGATTCCTAAAAGACCTAGTTCACCAGCTTTACTCAATAGGCCATCCATAAGACCTTCTTCTAAGTTGTCAATCCGATCTAATATTGGATAAACTTCTTGATCTAGAAAGTCTTGACAACTTTGGGCAATCATTAATTGTTCCTCATTAAATTCTTCTGGAACAAAGATGTCATCAGCATCTGTTTCTTTAATTAAAAACTCCCCCCCTTTTATAATCTTTTCTTTTTCCATAATTGGTCTTTATAGTATTTCAAATATTCCTGCAGCACCTTGGCCAGTTCCTACACACATGGTTACCATTCCATATTTTTTATTTCTTCTTTTTAGTTCATTAAAAATCTGAACGGAAAGTTTAGCTCCTGTACAGCCTAATGGATGCCCCAAAGCAATTGCTCCACCATTTACATTTACGATGCTATTATCAAGCTTTAATTCTCTTATAACAGCTAGTGATTGAGAGGCAAACGCTTCATTTAACTCTATTAAATCGATTTGACCTAATGACATGTTGGCTTGCTTTAAAGCTTTTGGAATTGCTTTAACAGGTCCAATTCCCATGATCGAAGGATCTACACCGGCAGTTGCATAAGAAATTAATCTAGCAATAGGGGTTAAATTGTGTTTTTTAACGAAACTTTCTGAAGCTACCATCACAAAAGCGGCCCCATCAGAAGTTTGAGAAGAATTACCAGCAGTAACAGAACCATTATTTGCAAAAACTGGTCTTAGTTTGGCTAATGCCTCTAAAGAAGTATCAGCTCTTGGGCCTTCATCTCGATCAAAGACAAATTTTCTTTGTTTCTTTTTTTGCAATTTATCTAAATAGACCTCTTCAATTTCAAGTGGAACAATATCTTCTTTAAATTTTTCATTTTGAATTGCTTGTATGGCTTTCTGATGTGAATTAAAGGAAAACTCATCCTGATCTTGACGACTGATGTTATACTTTTTTGCCACTTCTTCTGCTGTCAAACCCATACCCCAATAATATGTTGGGTTTTCTTTGGCAACTTTCGCATTAGGAACTATGCGCCAACCACCCATGCTAATTGGAGACATAGATTCAACTCCACCTGCAATGACGCAATCATTCATGCCATTTTTAATTTTGGCATTGGCAATGGCTATTGTCTCTAATCCAGAAGAACAATAACGATTAACTGTCATTCCAGGAACGTCAATATTATTTAAACCCATAAGTGAAATCAGACGACCAACATTAAGACCTTGTTCGGCCTCTGGCGTTGCATTGCCTACGATTACATCATCGATTTCATCCGTTGGAATACCAACTTTTGTCATCAGATGCTCTATTACTTTTGCGGCTAAATCATCTGGTCTAGTAAACCTTAAACTCCCTCTTGGTGCTTTTCCAACTGCCGTCCTATAAGCTGCTATAATATATGCTTCCATTTTCTAATTTCTTAATACTTTACCTTTGGTTATCATACTTTGCAATCTTTCTAGCGTTTTTCTAGTTGCACATAACTCAATAAATGCTTTTCTCTCTAAGTCCAAAAGATACTTTTCAGAAACCATACTGATCTCAGATAAATCACCACCTGCCAATACATAACCTAATTTTTCTGAGATGAGTTGATCATGTTCCGATATATAATTTCCCGATTGCATTGCATTGGCTCCTGCATAAACTAAGCCCATTGCCTCATTTCCAAGTACTTTAATGTCCTTTCTTTCAATAGGTTGCGAATAGCCTTTGGCAATTAATTCTAATGCTGACCTTTTAGCTGTGGACAATTGCAATTCACGGTTTATACAGACTTCATCAATTCCTTTTCTCAGATATCCCAATTCAAAAGCTTCATATGCTGAAGTCGCAACTTTGGCTTGACCAATGGTTAAAAATCTTTTTCTAAAGGCATTCGTTCTAATATCTCCTTCTTTTATTTCATCCGAAAGACGAAGGGCAAACTCTTTAGTTCCACCGCCTCCTGGTATAACACCTACTCCAAATTCAACCAATCCCATATATGTTTCTGCATGAGCGATTACTTTATCTGCATGCATGCTTAACTCACAACCACCACCTAAACACATTTGATGTGTAGCTACAATTACTGGAATAGCGGAATATCTTATCCGCATCATTGTCTTCTGAAAAAGACTAATTGCAAAAGCAAGCTCATCATAATCTTGCTCAACAGCCATCATAAAAATCATACCTACATCTGCACCTACAGAAAAATTTTGACCTTCATTATAGATTACTAAAGCTTCATGATTTTTTTCTGCCATGTCAATAGCAGTATTGATTCCTTGGATTATTTCTTGGCCAATGGTGTTCATTTTAGAATGAAATTCTAACTGGATTACACCATCACCTAAATCCCATATGGAAGAGCCTTTGTTTTCCCAGAGTGCTTTATTCTTTTGCTTTAATGGCTTGAATGAAATTTGATTGCTTTGACTATTTATTGGTAGGTAATTTTTACTATTTGGATCATAATAATGTTGCTGACCATTAAAGATTTTATAAAAACTTTCATGGCCATCGGAAATCATTTCACCGATCCAAGGAGCTAGTTTTACTCCTGAAGTTTGCATTTTTTGAAATGTGTCTTTGACACCTAGAGTATCCCAACTTTCAAATGGCCCCATTTGCCAACCAAATCCAGCTTTGAGTGCATCGTCTATGCTATATAAATCGTCGGAGATTTCTGGAATTCGATAAGAGATATAACTAAATATTTCATAGAAAATTTCTCTCAGGAACTGACCACCTCGATCTGAATGATTCAATAAGATCTTAAATCTATCTTCAAGCTTGATTTGTTTTTTTGCTTCAGAGATACTGTCGAATCTTACTTTTTGTTTTTCCCTATATTCTAAAGAGTTGAGATCCAATGCGTATATAATGCTTTTACCATTTTTATCTTTTCTCTTCTCATAAAACCCTTTTTTAGTTTTATCTCCTAATAATTTAGAATCAATCATTTTATTGATAAACTCTGGTGCAATGAAAGTATCTAAGCTTTCATCTGTGGTTGAATTGCTATGAACACCATTGGAAACACGAACTAATGTGTCTAAACCTACTACATCACATGTTCTAAATGTTGCTGATTTCGGTCTGCCTAAAACTGGACCAGTAAGCGCATCCACCTCTTCAATACTCAATTTTGTCTCTATTACTTTATGGAACAAGGACATTATAGAAAATACTCCGATGCGATTCGCGATAAAAGCAGGTGTGTCTTTGCACAAAACCGTTTTCTTGCCTAAATACCTTTTCCCATAGTCCATCATAAAATCAACCACTTCACTGGAAGTGTCATTTGCAGGAATAATTTCTAATAGTTCTAGATATCTAGGAGGGTTGAAAAAGTGGGTGCCAAGGAAATGTATTTTAAAATCTTCAGATCGGCCTTTTGTCATGGAGTTAATTGGTATCCCAGAAGTATTTGAAGAAACAATAGAACCAACTTTTCTGTTGCTTTCAACCAAATCAAATATTTCTTTTTTTACCTCTAAGTTTTCAACCACAACTTCTATTATCCAATCTGCATCTTTCAATTTAGAGATGTCATCTTCAAAGTTTCCTGTTGTAATGTAATTGGAAAAACTTTTAGAATATAAAGGAGATGGATTGGATTTAATTGCTTGATTTAGTGAGTCATTTACTATTCTGTTCCTTACTTTGGTTTCGTTTAGATCGGCATTTAATTTCTTTTCTTTTTCATTGAGTTCTTTTGGTACAATATCCAAGAGTAATACTTGGATACCAATATTCGCAAAATGACAAGCAATCCTTGATCCCATGATGCCTGACCCTAATACAACTACTTGTTTAATTCTTCTTTTTGACATTATAGATTCAATTGTAATTTATAGTTCTCGGTTATCTCCTGAATATCTTCCATAAGCATAAAGTAATTAGACAATTGATTTTCAGAAAGGTTCTCTATGATGTAATTATTAAAGTCTTTAACGACCCTTTTGGCAATTTCTTTTTTGCCAATTCCTTTTTCTGTAAGAAATATTCTAACAGACCTGCCGTCCTTTTTGTCTTTCTTTCGATAAATCAGCTGCAGATCTTCAAGTTTTTTTAATATTCTACTAAGACTAGTGGCCTTCATTCCCATCAAAGGCGCAATTTTGGTTGCTGCAATACCCTCTTTGTCATCAATATTTAACAAAACATATCCTGTAGCTTGAGTAAGGTCATACTCTTGCGCAATTTGATTATACATATTTGATATGTTTAACCAGATGGTTTTCAAATGGTAATCTATTGTTTTTTGAGGTTCCATATATGCTTAGTATAAAATTAAAGAAATATTTAATATTATGCATGCATAATAAAAATATGTATTATATTTGTATCAACAAGAGGTAGTAGACTTGTTAATGGTTAGTAATTCAAGCAAAGGGGAACAGTTCTGTTCCCCTTTGTGATTAAGATAGATTTAGACAATAAAAAAAGGCGCCAATTGGCGCCTTTTTTTATTAGAAACGATTTCTATTAATAACCGAATAATTCTTCCAAATTTAGATCTGTTACTGCGCCATATTCTTCTAAAGCAGCAATGTCTAAACCACTCTTTTTGCCTATAACCATTATATTATACTCGCCATTTTTAATGTATTCTTCATGGAAAGCCTTTAGGTCTGCCATGGTCATATTTGGCACGGCTTTATAAATATCTTCACGTAGGTCGTGATCAACATTTCTTTTTAGAGCAGTTTCATAATTCCAAAGTTTTGATGCTTTTGTAATCCTTTCTGTTCTTATTTTTTCCAAAGCTGCCTTCTTAGCCAATTCAAAACTCTTCTCAGATTCGGGCATATTGTTCAAAAGGTCAGTCATGCCTGCCATTGCTTCTTTGAGTTTGTCTGCTTGTGTGCCTATATATGCCATCACATAATGTGATTTTGCAGAATCTCCAGGCGATTGATAAGTAGAATATACAGAGTAAGCCAATGCTTTGGACTCTCTCATCTCTTGGAACACTATCGATCCCATTCCTCCTCCAAAATATTCATTGTAAATTGCAGCAGCTGCAACGGATTTAGAATCATATAGTCCTTTTTTCGACATCATCACTATTTCAGCTTGTTTCATATCGTAATCCACCACATATACATTAGTGCCACTATTCTCTAATTCAGAAAACTTAGTTCCAGCTGGAATTGCACTCAATTCTTCTGGAGTCTGATGTAGGTTATTTAAGCTACTAACTAAGTCTTTTTCTTCCATAGGGCCGAAATACAATATTCTATGCTCATAAGAGCTCATATTGTGAATAATATCAGTTAGTTCAGTAGCATCCATGCTTCTCAAATCGTCTTCACTCAAAATGTTCTTAAATGGTGATTCTGAACCATACTTTGCAAAGTCATACATGCCTCCCCATAAAATATTGCCCTTAGATAATTTATCATCCTTACGTGTTTTTAGCATATCATCAACCATATTATTCAATGCTTGATCTTCGGCTTTGGCATTTCCAAGTACATGTTCAAATAACTTAACACCAGCTTCGAAATTTTCAGTTAGTCCATTCAACACAACATAGGCTCTATCATTACTTGCACTAACATTGAAATCACAACCTATCTTATAGAATTCTTGCTGCACTTCAGCAGGACTATATTTATCTGTGCCTAGAAATGGAAGATAATCAAGGGCATGATCTAATTTGATATTGTGGTTTTTGCCCATGTCAAAAACATAATACAAAGTAAAGAGGTCATTATTTTCATTCTTTACAGATCTTACTGTAATTCCATTATCTAAAGAAGATTCATTGATATCTGTAGAATAATCCAAGAATTTAGGTTCAATATTCTTGGTTTCCATTGCCGTTAACTCATTTAGATAATCAGAAGAATTCTCTCTGTTTACATCAATAGGTGTGATTTCAGGTTTTACGACTTCTTTTACTGATTCATCTTTTCCAGTGCGTTTGTAAACTACCACATAATTATCATTGTAATTTTCATTTGCAAACTTTACAATATCTTCTTTGGTATACTTTTTCAACGCTTCTATGCTACCGATTTCATCTTCCCAATTTCTCTTTTGAATAAAAGCATTTACCATCGCATTGGTTCTACCGCCATTATTATCAAATGATCGAATCTGGGATTTCTTTAAATCATAGATTGCTGCCTCAGGAAGCCAATCTGGGAATGCTCCTGCTTTTAAGCTATCAATTTGACTTAATAATAAATCCTTAACTTCTTCTAAACTTTGGCCTTCTTTAGGGCTTCCATTCATCATATGTGTTGAATAGTCAGATAACACATAGGTAAAAGAGCTGGCATTCAGCACTTTTTGTTGTTGATTTAAGTTCAAGTCGATCAAGCCTGCTGTAGAATTTGCCAAAATCATATCACACATTTGGATCAATTCTGATTCTTCCGTATCCACTCCTTCAAATCGATAAGCCATGTACATAAATTCGGCATCTGGTCCTACTTCTTCTGCAGTAACCACTTCAGTAATGTCTTTTTCTTCGGTAACTTGAAACTCTGGCACATCTGATGATTCTAGTTTGCCGAATTTATCTTTAATTGATTCAATAACTTGATCAGGATCAAAGTCTCCAGCCAAGCAAATTGCCATATTATTTGGGACGTAATAGTTGTTGAAGTATTCTTTTATTTTGGTAATAGATGGGTTTTTAAGGTGATCTATTGTACCAATTGTAGTTTGTTGACCATATTGATGGTTTGGGAATAAATTTCTTAGAGTTGCGAACCATGCTTTAGCAAAGTCGTTATCTAAGCTTCTATTCTTTTCTTCATAAACTGCCTCTAATTCTGTGTGAAATAATCTCATTTGAGGACTTCTAAATCTTTCAGCTTCTAGAGTAATCCACTTGTCTAATTGGTTAGTCGGAATATCATTGATATATACTGTGCGTTCCTGAGAGGTATATGCATTAGTGCCTTTTGCTCCCATTTCAGAAACCATTTTATCATATTCATTTGCTATCGCGTATTTAGATGCAATTTGCGAAATACTATCAATTTGAGCGTAAAGTTCTTTTCTTTCATTTTCATCAGTCTTAGAGCGATAAACCTCATATAAACTATCGATTTGCAATAAAAGAGGTTCTTCTTTTTCAAAATCAGAAGTACCATATGAATCAGTTCCTTTAAACAACATGTGCTCTAAATAATGAGCTAAACCGGTTGCATCAGAAGGATCATTCTTGCTACCTGCTCTTACAGCAATAGCTGTGTTTACTCTTGGTGCTTCATCGTTTACTGATAAATAAACTTTTAAACCATTGTCTAAAGTGTAGATTCTGGTATTTGTAGGATCATTTTCTATTGTTTCATATTCTGCAGAAGTATTATTGGAGGTTTCTGCTTTCTGTGAATCACAAGAAATAATGAAAATGCTGAGGAAATACAATAGAATTCCCTTGAATATTAAAATGCGTTTCATGATAAAAATTTGATTATTCGAATCGCGAATATAAATAAACTCTTTGTGCTTCTTTAAATTAAAATTTCAGCGGTATAATAGTTAGTATAAGTGGTTAATAGAATTATATAAATTCTAAATCCAGCTTATCTTTCAGATGATTAAGCTTAGGGTTCAATTTGGCCAATTCGTTGAATTTTTCTTCCGGAGTGTATGCCTTTTTTTGGCTTTTGTCTTTTTCAATTTTGAGTTCCAACTCTATACTATTATTTTGGAGTTTGCTTCTCAGGAAATCGTGAATCTCTGTTCGTTTATACTTTACTTCTTCCAGTTGGCTCTTATTGTCTACCATTAGTAGAATGGAATTGTCCGGATTTAAGATTGGCTTATGGCGTATCAAGGCAGAATATACAATGGAATCACCTTCCTTATTTCCATCTTTGAAGTGCGTTTGTAATTCCTTCCAACATGCATCTAATTCTGTGTTGGTAAAGTCTAGATTTTTTTCAATGGAATTTTTTTCTTCATTGCTTAATCCTTCTTCAACTTCTGAAGCCTTCGTCAGTTCACTTATTGAAAGAAGAGATGTTTTTGCTTTGAAGTTTATCTCTCTTTTGGGGATTATTTCTTCTCTTTGTTTGACATCTATAACCTCTTCTATGATTTCAGATTTTTGAGTGTCAATATTTTCGATTGGTTTAGATTCTGGAATGTATTCTTCCTTATCTTCCGCAACTTGATTTTGAGGTTTTTCAGGAGTTATTGGTTTGGGTTTGTTATTAACACTAGTCGCTGACTTTAGATAAGTCTTTTTTTTTTGAATTTGATGTGTTGACTCAGAAATAGATGCAATTTGCATCAAAGTTAATTCAACCAATAATCTCTTGTTCTTGGAATCTCGATATTGCATATCACATTGTCGGCATGCATCTAAAGCTTTTAATAAAACCGAAAGCTCAATTTTTTGAGATTGATTTAGATAACGTTCTTTAATAGAATCGCTAACTTCAATTAAACTGACAGTAGATGTGTCTTTACAAACCAATAAATTCCGCAAATGGGAAGCTAAGCCTTGTATGAAAAGTTGAGGTTCAAATCCATTTTTTATAACCTCATTTAAAAGAAGTAATAAATTGGGAATGTCTTCTGAAATGATGTGATCCGTAGACTTGAAGTAATAATCGTAATCAAGAATATTTAAATTTTCAATAACAGCATCATAAGTCAAATTATTGGATGTAAAACTGGCGAGCTGATCAAAAATAGAGAGTGCATCCCTTAAGGCTCCATCTGCTTTTTGTGCAATAATGTTCAACGCTTCTTCCTCAAAGGAGATTTCTTCTTTTTGAGCGATAGATTTTAAGTGATTACTAATGTCGTTAACACCAATTCTGTTGAAGTCAAATATTTGGCACCTTGATAATATGGTCGGGATGATTTTGTGCTTCTCGGTGGTTGCAAGAATAAATAGTGCATGAGAAGGAGGCTCTTCTAAAGTCTTTAAAAAGGCATTAAATGCTTGATTGGAAAGCATGTGAACCTCATCGATAATATATATTTTATGTGTACCTATCTGAGGAGCAAAGCGAACTTGATCAATAAGCGACCTTATATCATCAACTGAATTATTGGAAGCCGCATCTAATTCATGTATGTTTAAAGAATTTCCATCATTAAATGAATTGCATGAGTCGCATTGGTTACATGCTTCTGTATCTTCAGTTCTATTGGAACAATTGATCGTTTTGGCTAAAATTCTTGCACAAGTTGTTTTACCTACTCCCCTTGAACCACAGAATAGAAAAGCCTGTGCCAACTGACCTGTCTTAATCGCATTTTTCAAGGTTCTAACAATGGCAGGTTGGCCAATTACAGTGTCAAACGAACTGGGCCTATATTTTCTAGCTGAAACAACGAAATTTTCCATCCAAGAATTTCAATCAAATTTACAATTTATGGGGTGCAAGATTAATTTTTAATCCAATTGTTTTAAAAGCTTTTCAATAGGCATTTTAAGTATTTAAAAAGAAAAAATTATTACTTTTGCCGACCCAATTTTGGGAAATAATTAAAACTTTATTCGATGAGTAATCATTATGAGACTGTTTTCATCATAACTCCCGTTTTGTCTGCAGACCAGGCAAAGGAGACAGTCGACAAATACAAAAAAATGCTCAAGTCCTCAGGAGCAAAAATAAATAATGAGGAGCATTGGGGCTTGAAGAAATTGGCTTACCCAATTCAAAAAAAATCCACTGGTTTTTACCAATTGTTTCAATACGAGGTTGAAGGAGAGTTTATCTCCAAATTAGAGTTGAATATGAAACGAGATGAGAAGATCATGAGATTTTTGACAGTTAAGCTTGACAAGCATGCGGTAGAGTATGCAAAATCAAGGATTGAAAAAATGAAGAATCCAGCGAAAGCTAATTCTTAATTAAAATCTAGAACCAATGGCTGAAAATTCATCAGAAATTAGATACTTGAATCCTCCTTCAATTGATGTAAAGAAGGAAAAGTATTGCAGATTCAAGAAGAATAGAATTAAATACATCGATTATAAGAATCCAGATTTCTTATTACAATTTGTAAATGAGCAAGGTAAGTTATTGCCTAGAAGAATTACTGGAACATCTTTAAAATATCAAAGAAAGGTGGCTCAAGCTGTTAAACGTGCGCGTCACTTAGGTTTAATGCCTTATGTAGGTGATTTATTAAAATAAAAAGCAATGGAAATAATATTAAGAGAAGACGTTGCCAATCTTGGTTTTAAGGATGAACTTGTAAAGGTTAAACCAGGTTTTGCTCGCAATTATTTAATTCCACAAGGTAAAGCATTAGCAGCAACAGCTTCTAATAAAAAGGTTTGGGAAGAAAATATGCGTCAAAGAAGCCATAAAGAAGAGAAGCTGAGAACTGATGCAGAGCAATTATCAGAAAAGTTGCAAAATGCTAAGATTTCTGTTGGTGCAAAAGTTGGCGAATCTGGACAAAAGATTTTTGGTTCTGTGAACAATATTCAATTGTCTGACGCAATCAATGCACAGGGATTAAAAGTGGATAAAAAGAACATTAAAATTCTTGGTTCTCAAATCAAAGAAGTTGGCTCATATCAAGCCGAAATTAGATTGCATAAAGATGTATCGGTAACCATCAACTTTGATGTGGTTGCAGAATAAAAGATTTAATTTTTAAGGTAAAACCTGCTCTAATTAGAGCAGGTTTTTTTATGGTTTAAACCCAAATATTTCAACCTTTATATCGTCTATGTGAATTGGCCTATTGTCCTGGTTCCAAACAAAGACTTTAACTTTTGAATCTTTTCTAATTTGATTTTTTGGTACTGCTAAAAAGGTAGTTGCTTTCCACCAGTGTGTATATACATTTTGATAAATATTTAGGTCTAAACCCTTCCATGCATAAGTCCCAGAAGAATCTTCTACTGAGATCACCAAACTGCTATTTGTATACCTTTCCAATAAAGCAAAAGCGGAAGTTCTTACATAGATAGATTCTGTGCTATCTCGAATTAATTCATCTAACCGCAATTCGAAAGTGGCAGAATATTGCCTGACCAAGTTTGAGTAATTGCCTGAATTCGATTTAAATGCAACTCTCGTTTCTGGATTAATATTCCAATGTTCCAGCTTGTCGATTTCAAAATCCATGGTTGAATTTTTCAATAATCTGCCTGTTTTCGAAGGTTCAATTAATTTGTTTATTGGATAATACTGAAGGTCTACTTCATTGCTTAATGATCTTGCTTCTTGGGTGTTTAATGTATTTTGAAAGAAGTATGGGTAATCGGTTCTTTTAGGACCAACTAAATTGGCAGTATAGCTGTTTAATAAAAGACCAAATGAATCGTATTTCTTCAAATCAATTCGATTGATCTTGTCATAGTCTACGAAATGAATATTATTGGTGTCGTAAGCTGCTAAATAATTCCCAATTCTTGCTTGTATGTCATCTGTAAAGACGCAATTCTTTTCATCATTATTGTTCAGTTCATCCTGTATAATGCTTTGCTGAAGTGGATAGTTATTAATTCGAGCATTAAGAATCATTTCTGCTGGAAAGGCAAGAAGTATTACTGTAAACAATAGTAAAAAGGATGTCTTGAGTTTCTTTAATTGATTTTCATTCAATAAATATGCAAGTAGAAAAAGTATCCATAAGGGTAAATAAGTGTAATGGAATTGTATACCCTTATCCTGCCAAGAGGAATATATAATAAGGCTAGATAGAATTAAAAATGTAAAGGCGTACTTTCTATATTGAAGAAATTCTCCAATGAATGGAGAGGAGGCCATTGCAATGATGGGAACTAAAAATAAATAATGCCTAAAATCGATGCACATTGGGCTGTAACCGCTTAAGGAGATAGACATAAAGTTTGAGGTTAAAAACAAAATCAATGCACAACTGAGTAGGAAATGTATCTCAGTTTTTGATTTTAAAATCTTCAAACCTCTAAAGCTCAGAAAAGGAATTAAGATAAGAAGTACTGCAAATGCGAAACCTTCATTGCGAATCATTAAGAAGAAATCCTGCCCGATTCTTTTTAAAACAACTGCCAAAGGGCGTTCGTTGTAGCTGCAAAGGTTGATGTAACCATTTTCCTCTATGGCTTCGATTCTTGACAAAAATTCACCACTAAGTATTTTGGTTACACCAAGATATAATGCTATAAAGATGGATCCAATTGCAAGGGAGAAAAGCCAAAACTTTCTATTGGATTTTTGAAATATATCCAGCAATAAAAAATACAATAACAAGGGAATAATGAGAATGATAGTTCCTTTAGATATTAGACCATAAAATAAAAAGGCTATAAAAATTAGAGACCATTTGAAGGGTTTGTCTTGTTCTTTAAATCTAAATTTTATTATGCTATAGATAACTCCAGTATAAGCCAAGCATATGTATATGTCGGGCATTAACTTATTGCTGTAGAATAAAAACCATTGGGCAGTCGTGGTAATACTTAGTGCAACCCAAATTGTGGATACACTTCGATCCTTTAAGCTCTGGAAAACCAATAATAAAATAATAGAACTGGCGATGATTGGAGGTATGCTCGAAGCAATATCATTGATGCCAAACAACAAATAGGAAATAGCTGTAGGAAGTAATAAACTCCAACGGTAAGAAAAGTGATTTCCCGAGTCAAAAACACCTTGTGAGAATTCATAGGAAACTTTAGCGTATTCCATATCATCATACCCAAAGTGCCCAGAATAACCAAGTATCCGATATAAGATTATCAAGAAGACATGAAACAGTAAAAGGAATATCTTTTTATTCATTGAATAAGCAGATCGAATTAGTCGGGAATGAGCGGTAAAGGAAAGAAAATTAATTCACTATTCGTAACGGAGTGATTCAATAGGGTCTAGGTTTGAAGCCTTATAAGCTGGGTATATTCCAGAGATTAATCCAACTATAAAACACAAGGAAACACCAAGTATCATCCAATCCCAAGGTATTATGAATCCGCTGCCCATTAGAGAGCCAACAAGGTTGCCAATAAGAATTCCCAGAAATATTCCAAACAAGCCCCCAAATTGGCAAATAACAATTGCTTCAATTAAAAACTGATTTCTAATTCTTGGTGCGCTTGCTCCAATGGCTTTTCGAATTCCTATTTCTTTTGTTCTTTCTGTAACGGAAACAAGCATAATATTCATCAGTCCAATTGCTGCACCTAAAAGTGTGATAAAGCCAATAATCGTTGCCGAAACCGTTACCATACTTAAATTTTCAATTAACATTTGGGAGAAGCTATCACTTCTAGCGGATTCAAAACTATTCTCTTCACCAATTTTATCTTTGCGGACAACACGGAACAATCCTGTAGCTTCTCCAATTGCTTCATCTAAAACATCGGGCCGATTAGTCATCACATTGATCAAAAAGGTAGGGTTTGATCTTGGAAAATATTGTCTAGAGTTCGTTAAGGGGATAAATGCATTCTTGTCAGCACTGAAACCCATGCTACTGCCCTTGGATTTCAATACACCAATTACCCTATATCTTCCCGAGCCAACAGAAATAATTTGGTCAATAGGGTCGCTCCCGTCTGGAAATAAAGTCTCTTCTATGTTTTTGCCAATTATGACCCCATGTGTACCATATCGATTGTCATGTTCAGAAAAGTTTCTGCCTTTTTCTATCTCATATCCAGAAGTAAGCAGGTAGTTTTCATCGATTCCAAAAACAAATATATTGGGATTGGTCTTTTCTGATTTGTATTTCAGAGTGGCGAGGGCTGTAGCACGAGTAGAAACAGATACAACAGCAGGATAGTCAAACCTATCTTTAAATTCAACTGCCTGATCATAGGTAATACGTGGGTGGCGTTTGGCCTTCTTGCCTCTTCTTCCTACGGTTATATTGCTACCTCGATTTCTTATGGAGAATGTATTAGATCCCATGCTGCTAAAATTGCTACTAATAGAACCACTGATAGCATCTATGGAAGTGAGAATTCCAACCAATGCTGTGATGCCAATTGCAATAATCAAGATGGTCAATATTGTCCTTAGCAATTGACTTCGGATGGCTTTAAGTGCCTCACGTATATTTTCTCTTATGATTTTTATCACAATACAAGATTACGAAAGCTGAATTATCCAATAAATTATTTTTTATGAATGGAAAAATCTTTTTTTTCTATAGCTGTGCATCCGGATAGATTGCTTTTGTATTGCAATTGCTGCTTGAAATAATTAATTTTGTAACCCCTAAAAAATCACATATTATTCACCCTTTAAAAGGCAATTATGGCATTTGATATTGAAATGATTAAAGGAGTTTATGAAAGGATGGCTGAGAGAATAGAGTCAGCTAGATCAGTTCTTAATAAACCCATGACACTAACAGAAAAAATCTTGTATTCTCACTTAGATCAAGGAAATGCTACGGAAGAATATAATAGGGCACAATCCTATGTGGATTTTAATCCTGATCGGGTTGCTATGCAAGATGCTACAGCGCAAATGGCATTGCTTCAGTTTATGCAAGCTGGTAAAAGTAAAGTGGCAGTTCCTTCAACGGCACATGCAGATCATTTAATACAAGCTAAAATAGGTGCAGATAAAGACCTCCAAGAGGCCATTAATAAAAACAACGAAGTATTTAACTTCTTAAGTTCTGTTTGTGATAAATACGGAATTGGATTCTGGAAACCAGGAGCTGGTATTATTCATCAGGTTGTATTAGAAAATTACGCCTTCCCAGGAGGAATGATGATAGGAACCGATTCACATACTGTTAATGCGGGTGGTTTAGGTATGGTTGCTGTTGGTGTTGGTGGCGCAGATGCGGTTGATGTGATGGCTGGTATGCCTTGGGAGTTGAAATTTCCCAAATTGATAGGAGTTAAACTAACCGGAAAATTAAACGGTTGGACTTCACCTAAAGATGTGATTTTAAAGGTGGCAGGAATATTAACAGTGAAAGGAGGTACCGGAGCAATTTTAGAATATTTCGGAGAGGGTGCTCAAAACCTATCTTGTACTGGTAAAGGAACCATTTGCAATATGGGGGCTGAGATTGGTGCTACTACATCTACTTTCGGATATGATGATTCCATGAGAAGATACTTGAATGCAACAGATAGAGCAGATGTTGTTGCACTTGCGGATGAAGTTGCAGAACATTTGACTGGTGACGCTGAAGTTTATGCGGATCCAGAGAAATATTTTGACCAAGTAATTGAAATTAATTTGAGTGAATTGAGTCCACATTTAAATGGACCATTTACGCCAGATTTGGCAACTCCAGTTGCTGAAATGAAAGAAAAGGCCGCAGCTAATGATTGGCCTACTGATATCGAATGGGCATTGATTGGTTCTTGTACCAATTCATCTTATGAAGATTTGACTAGAGCCGCTTCTATAGTTGAGGATGCAGTAAACAAAGGTGTAAAACCAAAGTCCATCTTAGGAATAAATCCAGGATCTGAACAAGTAAGATATACCGCGGAAAGAGATGGATTGATGGATACTTTTAGAAAATTTGAATCTACGAGAATATTTACCAATGCTTGTGGCCCATGTATTGGTCAGTGGGATAGAGAAGGAGCAGACAAACAAGAGAAAAATTCTATTGTGCATTCTTTCAATAGAAACTTTGCCAAGAGAGCTGATGGCAATCCAAATACACATGCTTTTGTAACTTCTCCAGAAATGGTAGCGGCAGTGGCTATCAGTGGTAAATTGGATTTTAATCCAATTACAGATTCTTTAAAGAACGAATCTGGTGAAGATATTATGTTGGCTGAACCTACTGGTATGGAGCTGCCAACAAAAGGCTTTGATGTTGAAGATAATGGGTATCAAGCGCCAGCAGAAGATGGAAGCGACATAGAAATTGTTGTAAATCCAGAATCAAATCGACTTCAGTTGTTAACCCCTTTTGATGCTTGGAATGGAGAAAACATTGAAGGTGCTAAGCTATTGATTAAGGCGTTTGGTAAGTGTACCACCGACCATATTTCAATGGCAGGTCCTTGGTTGAGGTATAGAGGACATTTGGACAATATATCTAACAATTGCTTGATTGGTGCTGTGAATGCTTATAATCAAGAAACCAATAAGGTGGTAAATCAATTGGATGGTCAAGATTATGAAGTTCCTGCTGCTGCAAGAGCATATAAGGCTGCTGGAGTTCCTACGATTGTGGTAGGAGATCATAATTATGGAGAAGGTTCTTCTCGTGAACATGCAGCTATGGAGCCAAGACATCTTGGCGTGAAGGCAGTAATTGTTAAATCTTTTGCAAGGATTCATGAAACCAATCTGAAGAAACAAGGCATGTTGGCTTTAACCTTTGCCAACGAAAGCGATTACGATAAAATATTGGAAGATGATACCTTTAACTTTATCGATTTAGAGCAATTTAGTCCTGGAAATCCACTTAGCTTAGAAATAGTGCATACGGATGGTAACAAGGAAGTGATTGCTTTGAACCATACATACAATGCTCAACAAATAGAATGGTTTAAAGCTGGCTCTGCTTTAAATATGATAAGAAAACAATTGAACAATTAAACAATTAAAAGATGAGTTTAAGCGATCAAATCAATACGGAGATCAAAGAGGCCATGAAGGCCAAGGACAAGGTGAGTCTAGAATCTTTGCGTGCGATAAAGTCTGCACTCTTATTGGCAGCAACTGAGAAAGGTGGAGGAGATTCTTCGGAGCAAGCCGAATTGAAAATGTTGCAAAAGTTGGTCAAGCAACGTAAAGATGCAGCGGAGATTTTTCACAAAGAAGGAAGAGCTGAATTAGCAGAAGCAGAAGAAGCACAGATCGCAGTAATTCAAAAGTTTTTGCCGGAGCAGATGAGTGAGGACAAAATTCGAGAAGAAGTAAGTAGAATTATTACAGAAGTTGGCGCAGAGTCCATGAAAGACATGGGTAGGGTAATGGGTGCTGCCAATCAGGCCATGTCCGGTCAAGCGGACAGTAGCCTAATTGCTAAAATTGTAAAAGAGAGTTTGGGCTAAGCTGGCCCTATTGATTCAACTTTCTAGGATCTTGTAGGATAAATCCCATTGAAACAAATTATCCACATTCCAACCAGACTGGGTTGCATAATGTTCAATGGTTGGCTTCCACCAGCATATCCTATATTCATACTTGGAGATGGGATAGAAACATCAACCGATACAGTTAAATTATTGGTAGTATATATGGCATCAGTAGCAAGTGTTGTTCCTAATGTTTTAGAATCACTATAAATTGATACTCCGTCTGCACCTGCAAGGTATCTGCCAGTTGCACCTTCCGTATCTGCATTCCCACCGTTTACAACCATCCTTGCATCAACACTTCCACTTATTGATGAAGTCGAATCCACTTTTCCTAAATTCAAAGTCGAAGAATGGTTATGAGAAGGCATTTGATTGAGACTAATGGTTTGTGCTTCTGCACCTGTAGTTTGTCCCAAATTCCAATCGGTATCCTGCCCTGGAGTTTTTCCTCTTCCGATTAATGTTCTTCCATTCAAATTAGGTAGTGCAAATGTGCTACTGCCATTGCCGCCATAGGTTGTGCGAATTATTGAAAATAGAGTCTGGTATTGAGAGATACTTAATAAAGCCCCATTGCATTCCATCCAGTTTTGTGGTGCGAAATTTCCAGCAAATACCTTCATTTCGCCTATTGTTCCTTCCATAATAATTAGTTTTTTGTGTGTAAAATATTATTGACTTGATGAATATAGAGCAATAATGCTTTTCATGCAATAACTATCGATAAAGGTGCTATCTTCTTTCACCTAGGTGAGTGAATCTTATATGTTACGTAAGATATTGAAGGGCAATTCTATACATTGTGTCTTCTGATAAGAATTCATGCAAATTTATTGGTCTCAATTACCTCTTCTTAGAATTGTATTGCCATTTTCCATTGGCATAATCATTCACTTCTATAATTCAGATTATTGGCTTAATCACATTTGTTACGGTGCTGTAGTACTTGGAATAATATTTCTGTTGAATTCTTCGAGGATTACATTTAAATATCGCTACTTATATGGCCTGATATTGCATGTGTTATTCTGTTCGCTTGGGTTTATTTATAGTTCATTAAGTTATGAGATTAGGTCACTGAAAGAGTTAAACTTTATCGAAAATCATCATTTTATCGCAAAAGTTTATTCTATAGAGACCAATGAAAAAGCGAAGCAAAAAATTGGTCTTCAAATTGGATTTTTAAAGAAGAAAAGTGTTTGGGTAAAATGGAATGAAAAAGTAATTGCATATCCTGTGAATTCTAATTTTCAACTTAAGGTTGGAGATTTAGTTTTGATCGAGGGGAGATTGACTAAACCTAGAAAAGCATTAAATCCTTATGCTTTTGACTATTCCAAATATTTAAAAAAGAAAGGAATAAGATATCTTATTTATGTCAATAAAGCTTTGACTATGGAAAATCATGAAAGCATAAAAACTTTCTTTTTAAATATTAAAACGTCAATAATTAATGATTTTGAAAAATCAGGTATTTCAGGTGATGAGTTAGCTGTTCTGAAGGCCCTTACCTTAGGAGATAAATCAGATTTAAACTTTAATTTAAAACAAGCTTATACCAATGCTGGTGTGATGCATGTTCTTGCAGTATCGGGATTACATGTAGGAATTATTTTTTTGATATTAAACCAGTTCCTTGGTTTTATGGATGTCAAGTACATTTTAAAATGGGTGAAAACCATTCTGATTCTAGCTGTAGTTTGGAGTTTTGCATTACTAACTGGATTTACTCCATCTGTTCAAAGGGCATCTTGGATGTTTTCATTTATAATTCTTGCTAAAGCAATGAAAAGAAACTCAAGTATTATTAATTCAATCTCAGCCTCAGCGTTTCTATTAATGTTGTTCGAGCCGTATGTGATATTTGATTTAGGATTCCAATTATCCTATAGTGCTGTGCTTGGAATAGTGTTGATTTATCCAATCGTGTATCCAATGATTTTGTTTAGATCGAAATTAATGAGCAAAGTATGGGGTCTATCACTGGTTTCATTATCTGCTCAGCTTGCAACATTGCCAATATCTATTTACTACTTTCATCAATTTCCGAACCTTTTCTTAGCCATGAATCTATTCGTAATTCCTATAGCATTTATTGTGGTTTTATTAAGCCTAAGCTTCGCTGTATCTAGTCTGTTTTTAGGTAAAGTAGATTTAATTGGCATGTTGCTGGAAAAGGTAATCTCACTGCTTAATAAGATAATCCTACTTATCGAAGGTATACCCTTTTCAACAACTCAAAATTTATGGATTCTTCCCATAAGCGCTATTAGTTTGTTGATAGCTGTGTCTCTAATAGTTTTATACATGTATTCAAAGAAATTCAGGCATCTATTTGGTGGGCTTATTGTATTGCTAATAATTGTTCTAATAGAGATTGTTGGAGACCTGAAGCAATTAGATAGAAAGTTTATAAGTATTTACTCCTTTAGTCCTTTTACCATTTCATTTGTAAATGGATTTGATGCAACTGTATTTTCCATAAATAATTCTTTGGATAATTATGCGGAAAGAATAGTACGAGACCATCTTAATGCGGTTGGTGTAAGAAATATTTCATTTCTTAAAAGTGTGGAGCAATTCAATGAGGAAGGCTTAATAATTTGCAAAAGAACTTCTTCAACTTTTATACAATATCAGGATAAATTGCTTGCATATTTCAATGGGAATATTAAAAATGATCTGATCACTTCAAATTATCAATTTGATATTGTGGTACTCAATCGAAAAGTATATATTGATGATATTAAATGCATTGTATTCAAGGATTTGATATTTGACAATTCTATACCATTGTGGTCTAATTTTCACTTGGATTTAGAAAAAAGAGATAATATCCATTTATTGAACAAAAGCGGCTATTTGGAGTTTAGTTTATAGTATATGTTTAATGGCCGACAATGGCTAGGAGTTTTTACCTATTTCCTAACCATTTGGGTAACTTTATGCGTTTATATTGTAGAGTTAACTGTTTAACCAATTTCTTATGTTACAAAAACTAACTGTATTTGCTACGGCAATCTCTTTATTTGCCTATATGCAATCTGCTACTGCTCAATCTTTTGGTGAAAATTCTGGATATAAAACCACAGAAGAAATTTATGTGCACCAATACAATGCTATCCCCAATTTTGTAAAATTTCAATCGGATCAATTGCCTGATGTAAGCAATTTGAAGTCATTGTTCCAGAAGTATTGGGGGGAAGGCTCTGCTTTTGATTTCGTTCAAATTGGCAAAGAGGTAGATCAATTGGGATTTGAACACCTGCGTTACCGCCAAACGTATCGAGGTATTCCTATTGCTTTAACTGAGATTATATTGCACACCAAGCAAGGAAAGATCTTTTCATTCAATGGAAAACTGATTCAGAAATCTCCTAAAACTTTAGAAGCATCATTATCTGAAGATGAGGCTTTGAGTTTTGCATTGAATTTTGTTGGAGCCAGTGCTTATAAATGGCAGTTGGAAGAAGAAGAGATGCATCTTAAGTTTGAAAGCAAAGACTCCAATGCCTCCTATTACCCATATGCTGAACTTCAATATATTGCAGCAAGTTTGGATGAGGCCTATACAGAATCTCAATTGCGTCTATGCTATAAATTCAACATTTATGCCCATGAGCCTTTGAGTAGACAAGAAGTGTATGTGGATGCTGCGAATGGGGATATCGTTTTCAAAAACGATTTGATACATACAGGCAATGTAAAAGGAACTGCTCATACCGGCTATAGTGGGATTCAAAGCATTTATACCGATAGTGTAAGTTCTACACAATACCGTTTGAGACAAACCATTCATGGAAATGGGATCAATACTTATAATATGTCAAGGGGGGTAGTTTATGCCAATGCTTCAGATTTTACGGATTCTGACAATACTTGGAATAATGTCAATGCTTCTTTAGATGAATATGCTACAGATGCGCAATGGGGAGCTGAAATGACCTATGTTTATTTAGATAGCATGTTTGGAAGAAACAGTATCAATAACAACGGATTTGCCCTAAATAGTTATATACATTACGCCAATAATTTTGCCAATGCGTTTTGGGATGGATTTAGAATGACTTATGGAGACGGAAATAGTTTCTTAGACCCTTTCCAAACTTTAGATATTGCAGCACATGAAATTGCTCATGGACTTACAAGCAATACAGCTAATCTAATTTATCAGGCTGAATCTGGCGCATTAAATGAATCTTTCAGTGACATATTTGGAACTGCAATAGAGTTCTTCGCCAGACCAAATCGTGCAAATTGGACAGTTGGAGAAGATATAGGATCAACCTTTCGATCTATGTCTAATCCAAAAAGATTCAGAGATCCAGATACCTATAGAAGAACTAACTATGTATCCACAGATGGATGTGTCCCTTCCGGTCAAAATGACAACTGTGGTGTGCATACGAACAGTGGAGTTCAAAACTTCTGGTTTTATTTGCTCTCGCAAGGAGGATCTGGAACCAACGATAGGGGAAATGCCTATACTGTTGATGGGGTAGGAATTGACACAGCAGCAGCTATTGCCTATAGAAATTTAGTAGTGTATTTAAATGTATTTTCTGAATTTCAAGATGCTCGTACTTATTCTATAATTTCAGCAATTGATCTTTATGGGCCCTGTTCTAAAGCAGTGGAATCAGTTACCAATGCATGGTATGCAGTTGGTGTTGGTGGTGCTTATGTGCCAGGTGTACAAAGTGCATTTAATTCTTCTAATACAGAGGACTGTCAAGCTCCATTGGTAGTAAGCTTTATTAATGAAAGCAATAATGCAGTATCCTTTCATTGGGATTTTGGTGATGGCAATACGGATTCTGTAAGAAATCCAATACATACTTATGATACTACTGGGAAATATACTGTTCGTTTAATTGCCGATGGTGGGACTTGTGGAATTGATACCATAGAAGTAGTGGATTATGTAGATATTGACAGTTCCAACGCATGTGTTTATTATCTAGACAATGGAAATAATGGTACCGTATCAGACTGTGAAGGTAAATTATTTGATTCTGGTGGAGCATTAAATACTTATGGTTCTTTTGAGACATCTACTATAACCATATCCCCATTTGGTGCTAGTTCAATTACACTTGACTTTCTATCCTTTAACCTGGAAAGCGGTCAGGGAGGAGTTTGCAATTTCGATCATTTGGAGATTTTTGATGGACCTACTAGTGCTTCTCCCTCAATGGGAAGATTTTGCGGCACATCTTCTCCTGGTCTAATTACTTCGACTAGGGGACAAGTAACAATTGTATTGACCAGTGATGGACAATTGGAAAGATCAGGATTTGAAATGAATTGGAAATGTAATCCGCCAACAGGCATACCAGTTGCTAATTTTGAAATTTCAACAGATACAACTTGTGAAGGGGAAGTACAGTTTAAAGATTTCTCTTCCGAAGCACCTACCTCGTGGTCTTGGAACTTTGGCGATGGAAATACCTCAAATTTGGAAAATCCTACACATATTTATACTTCTAACGGAGATTTCAATGTTACTTTAATTGCAACGAATCAATTTGGTAGTGATACCATCCAAAAGAATGCTGTTGTTCATGTCAATCGACCAGTAGGACCTTCAACTACTAATGATACGATTTGTGCAAGTCAAAGTGCAACCTTAACCGCTACAGGTTCTGGCCAATTAAGATGGTACGATCAAGAAGTAGGGGGTAATTTCATTAAAAATGGTAGCAATCTCAATCTTTCAAGCCTAAGTAACGATACTAGCTTTTGGGTAGAAGATTTTATCAAAGCCCCTGTACAAACTGTTGGACCAGTAACAAATACCATAGGAACTGGAGCAAATTTTACCTCTAATCACTATTTGGAATTTGATGTATATGAAAAGATTCAATTGCTTTCAGTAAGGGTGTTTTCTGGAACTTCAGGAAATAGAACAATTGAACTAAGAGATAGTAATAGAAATGTATTGCAGTCGATAACGAAATTTGTATCTACAGGAACATTTAGAGTTAATTTGGATTTTGTAATAGAGCCTGGAACCAGCTATCAACTGGGTGTTTCTCAATCAACAACTCCGAACTTCTATAGAAATGATGGTGGGGTATCTTTCCCTTATACCATCAATAACAAAATATCAATTACCAATAGTAGTGCAACATCCAATCCATTGGGATTTTATTACTTCTTCTACAATTGGAGGGTAAAAGGCTTTGATTGCTTAAGTCCTAGAGTTAAAGCTTCAGCAGTAATTGACCCTCAATGTGGAATTACAGGAGTAGATGAAATAGAAGATCAAGGAGAAATTAATTTATATCCTAACCCAGCTTCAAACAAATTGTTTATTGAAAATTCATCAGATAGAATGATACAATCTATTCGTGCCATGAGTATAAGTGGCCAAGAGGTTATGTATATAGAAAATCCGAGTAATATAGTAGCTAATGGAATTGATATTTCTGCTCTTAATTCTGGGGTTTATTTTATTCAGATGCAATTGGAGAACGAACTAAAAGTCCAGAAAATCATTGTAAATCACTAACAGATGAGAGATTACAGTAAATTCCTAATCATTGGATTAATCTTGCTTGGTTTTCATTCTAATATGAGAGCTACAGAAACCAATAATCAATCTCTTGAAGAAATATCCAGTGATATTCGATTCGATGATCAAGGTCAGCTAACTTACCTAAGATTTAGGAAGGATAATAGGCCAAATTTTGAATCTTTTTTCAACGAATTCAACAATCTTATTGGATTGGATCAAGATCATCGATTTATAGAGATAAGTCGATATGAGGATCAATTGGGATTCCTACACATTAGGTATAGGCAAACATTTATGGACTATGATGTGGCCTATACCAATTTGATTTTGCATCTAAAGGAAGGCAAGGTCATTTCATTCAATGGCAATTATCGAACGGATATTAATCAGCAGGAATCTAAAATTTCGGAAAATGAAGCATTAATTGCTGCTTTAAATTATATCAATGCGGATACTTACGAATGGGATTTGGAAAATAATGAGCAGCTTAAACCAAAAGGTGAATTGATGTATTTGTCTCATGCAATGACTGGCAATGGGAATTCTAATGTTCTGGTTTATCGATTTAGCATATTCTCTATTGAGCCATTTAATAGAAGTTATTATTACATCAATGCTATAAATTCGGAAGTGGAATTTGTAGAGACCCAAATGCACAGTGGTGGAGACTCTAAAGGTGTTGCAGTTACAGGTTATAGCGATACTCAGAACATCATAACAGACAGTCTTGGAAGTTTCTTTGTTCTTGCAGACTCTCTAAGGGGAAATGGTATTTTAACCTATGATATTAAAAGAAGTAGAAATTACAGTTCTGCTACCCTTTTTAGAGATTCGAATAATTTCTGGAATAACTTCAATGCCAATTTAGATGAGTTTGCTACCGATGCACACTGGGCTACGGAACGCATGTACGATTATATGGAGCAAATGTTTAATCGGAATAGTATTGATGATAAGGGAGTTACTTTAAAGAGTTATGTGCATCTAGATGTTGATTTGTTTAATGCTTTTTGGGATGGAGGAAGAATGGCAGCTGCCTATGGTGATGGCAGTGCAACAACAAATCCTTTAACCACAATAGATATTGTAGGACATGAAATCGCCCATGGGCTAACTGACTTTACTTCTGATCTTATTTATGCGAATGAATCTGGAGCTTTAAACGAATCATTTAGCGATATTTTTGGGACTACCCTGGAATTTTATGCACGTCCTAGCAAATCAAATTGGGAAATTGGTGAGGATGTTGGTGGTGCAATTAGAAGTATGATCAACCCTAAACAATATGGCGATCCCGATACCTATGGAGGCCAAAATTGGATTGATCAAAATTGTGTTCCTACAGCTGGTAATGATCGATGTGGTGTACACACCAATAGTGGGGTGCAAAACCATTGGTTTTACTTGTTATCTCAAGGAGGGACAGGTGTAAACGATTTAGCAGACACTTTCAATGTGACAGGAATCGGAATGGCTAAAGCCGAGCAAATTGCATATCGCATGCAAGCAGCTTATTTAACTCCTTCTTCTAACCATTCAGACGCTCAATTTTATGGAATAATTTCAGCGATTGATTTATATGGATCATGCTCTCCAGAAGTGGAATCTACTACTAATGCTTGGTATGCAGTAGGTTTGGGAACGGAATATGTGCCTGGAGTTAGGGCAGATTTTACAAGTTTAGGAGATACGGCTTATTGTACAGATAATGCAGTGATTCAATTTGAAAGTACAGGTTCAAATATTCGAAATTTTCGATGGGATTTTGGCAATGGGGATACGAGCAATCTCAGAAATCCTTCTGTAGTTTATAATGGTTTAGGAAGCTATACAGTTACCTTGATTGCAGAAGGAGATACCTGCGGCTCAGATACAGTAGTGAAATCCAATTATATTAAATTAGATACAAATATTAGTTGCGCATATTTCTTAGGAGATTCGGTTCAAGAGATCAAAGATGTTTGCAGTGGTAGGATATACGATTCCGGCGGTTTCGGTGCTGATTATAAGACCAATGAAGATGGCGTAATTCACTTAAGTATAGATGGCGTTGACTTTATTGAATTGGTATTTGAATCAAACGATATTGAAGCAGGAGATGTTTTTAGTTGTAATCGGGATTATATTGAGATTTTTGATGGTGCAACTACCGATGCTAAAAGTCTGGGTAGGTATTGCAAAAATTTCTTACCTCTAGGAAATGTAATTCATTCGACTTCTAATAACTTAACAATCCGTTTTCATTCTGATAACTCTGTTCCAGCAGAAGGCTTTTTAATTAGTTGGAATTGTATGATGGCAAATTCCTTGGCTTTGGCTGACTTTAGAGTGGATCGAGATACATCTTGCAATGGCATTGTGAAATTTGAAAACCTTTCATCCAATAAGGTGTCAAATATTCAATGGGATTTTGGAGATGGCGGATTTAGTAACGAATTAAATCCGACACACATTTACAATGTGAATGGTTCTTTCGATGTTAGGATGGTAGTAGAAAATTCACATGGAAAAAATGCCATTACAAAGTTTGGAGTAGTACATGTTAATCGTCCTGATTTGCCCGAAATTTCTACAGATACCATATGTTATGGTCAGACAGATGGATTAAAAATCAATTCCTTAGATAATATACAATGGTATAGAGATACCAATTCTGCTCCGTTTTTTAATGGAGACTCTTTAACCTTGGTAAACCTCAGGCAAGATACATCATTCTTTATCCGATCTATAGATGATAACCGTGCCTTTAACTTGGGACCACTCAGAGGAACCGGAGAATATTCTTCGTCGAATGACTATATCGAGTTCGATGTATTGAATCCTGTTAGAATTGAATCTATTGTTTTCTTCTCTGAACGAGCTGGTATTCGAACTTTAGATATTAGAAATAGATTTGGAGCAATTGTTGAATCCAAGGAAATTTTTATCCCAAATGGCGCCCTTCAAGTTACTATTGATATTGCTCTACAACCAGATTCAAACTATAGAATTTCGATAAGCGATCGAGATAATGCGCTCTTTAGAAATACTTCAGGAGCAACATTTCCTTATGAAATAAGCGATTTGATAAAGTTGAAGGGAAGTAATATGACTTCAGGTGGATATCCTTATTTTTTTAGATGGAAAGTCTCACATCTTGCCTGCGAAAGCGTATTTGAAAGAGTAAGTGCCAAAGTGGATTCGAGCAATTTTTCCTTGTCAAAAGATACGGTTTGTGATCAAATCAATTGGAATGGTAATTTAATAACATCTTCAGGTAGATACAGATACAATGAAGTAGACAGTACTCAATGTGATCGGGTTGAAGTTTTAGAAGTAGAGGTTTTAAGCTCTTCTATCTCTAATGTAAGAGATACAGTTTGTGACCAATATACTTGGTCTCAGAATGGACAAACTTATAATGCAAGTGGGATTTATACCGACGTTTTAATGAATGCCATCGGATGTGATTCTGTAATACGGTTAATTCTTGAGGTAGATAGTTCAACGACTTCCGTTCAAAAGGAGACCTCCTGTTTTACCTATGAGTGGACAAGAAAAGGTATAACATATACAGAAAGTGGAAGTTATTTTGATACCATTCCGAATGGTATTGGTTGTGATTCCATTCTTGAATTGGACCTGACAATATATAATTTGGATTTATCCATAACTAAAAGAGGATTTGATTTGATTTCAAATCAGGAAGATGCGAAATACCAATGGTTAGACTGTGAGGATAATTATGCTCCCTTAATCAATGATACGAACTTCAATTTTAGGGCTAGTGAGAATGGTTTATATGCGGTTGAGATAGAACAAAATGGTTGTATAGACACTACCAATTGTGTTCGAATAGCTGGTGTTGGAATTAATGAAAATGAAATCTTTCAAGGGGTCATGATAATGCCCAATCCTGTTAATGACAAACTATATATAAATTTTGGTGCACAAGTAAATAGTATTCAAAATGTAAGGTTAATTAACGGAGTGGGACAAGAGTTGCGAATTTGGAATAATTCCGAATTTAGCCAAGCTAATCGCCTTGAGATTGAATTTAGTAATTATTCCAAAGGAATATATTTTGTTCAATTAATAGGTGATCAAGGGCAAAGGACGCAACGAATTATAAAACTCGAATAAAGATGAAATCTTTTTGTTCCATTATTGCATTTTTTATTGTTTTTAATGGAACAATTACTGCCCAAGATAGCCTTTCGGTAGAATTCAAACAATCGTCTAAGCGATATGTTGGGTATTCATCTGTACTTTATGGACTTTCATTAATTGGATTAAACCAATTGTGGTATCAGGATTTTGAAAGGTCTTCTTTTCATCACTTTGATGACAATGACCAGTGGTTACAAATGGATAAAATTGGCCACACTTACTCAGCATATGCGCTAAGCAATATAAGTTATAGTATACTGAAAGCATCTGTTCAAAACGAGAAGGATAGAAAGCGTGCTCTTGTTTTGAGTAGCGGCTCTTCATTTATATTCCTTACTACCGTGGAAGTTTTTGATGGATTTAGCAAACAGTGGGGTTTTTCATGGGGGGATGTACTAGCCAATAGCTCAGGAATTGCATTGTTTGGCGCTCAGGAGTTGCTATTTGATCAACAATATGTTAGAATGAAGTACTCTTTTCATGAGTCTGAATATAGAAAACTTAGACCAGAGACTTTGGGACATAATATATTAGAAGCAAGCATTAAAGATTATAATGGACAAACCTATTGGTTGTCTGCAAATATTAATGACTTTGTTGGTTCATTTGAGCCTAATTGGTTGAATATAGCCATTGGTTATGGTGGAAGCAGGATGATTCATGCTAATGGATTAAATGTAAATGAATTGCAATTAAATCCGTTTCGCCAATATTATATTGGATTCGATTTGGATTTAGAAAAGATAAGAACCAATAAAAAATGGATAAGGACTACCTTAAAAGTTTTAAATCACATTAAGTTTCCAGCTCCTACATTGGAAATTAATCAGAACAATGAAACCAAATTTCATTGGTTGTATTTTTAATTTAAAAGTATTGAGGTAAGATTTCTTTGACCTTAAAGAGACCTGCTATACTTAAACTGTCGGTAATTTTTCCATCCAATACCATCTGAAAAATTTCTTTAATAGGCAGTTTTCTCAATTCCAACTCTTCATTTTCATCGGGCATTGCAATACCTACTGTTAACTCCTGTGCCAAGTATATCAAACCGTATTCATCACTTACCGAATTGCTGGTATGAATCTCCTGAATCATCTCCCACTGATTTGCCATTATGCCTGTCTCTTCTTGCAATTCTCTTTTGGCAGAATCTAAGGGAGGTATACCGATTTTGCCTCCTCCTTCTGGAATTTCCCATGAATAAGCATTTAGTGGATATCTATATTGACCAACTATCCAACTGTTTCCATCATTGTCAATTGGGATTATACCAATCGCAATATTTTTAAAATGAACTTTCCCATATATGCCTTCCTTTTGGGAAGGATTTATCACTTCATGATGTTCTACACGAATCCAATCGTTTTCGTATTTACTTTCAATCGACTTCGTAACCCAGGGGTTTTCGAATTTTTCCATGCATACTATTAATAATTTTGCAAATTAAGTGAATTCACCATGAGATTAGAATTAGGAGATAGGGTTTCTGTTATTGATGAAAGTTTGGAGGGAGTTGTTGTAGAAATAAATGATAATGAAATTTCGTTGGAATGTATTGATGGTTTTAGATATATATACAAGAAGTCGCAGTTGCTCAAGATCTCTGAAAATGGAGTAGAGTTTGAAATAGATGAAAGACAAGACTTAGAAAACCTTTTGTTGGAAAAGTCAGAACGTAAGCAGTTACCAATAAGTCATAGGGATAATAAGATTTACATTGATTTACATATTGAAGAGCTTGCACCTCAAATGTGTTTTAAGAATCAACATGAAACATTGTTATTTCAGTTAAATGCGGTAAATGAAACCATTGAATACGCAATAAAGAAGCGAAACAGAAGAATCATTTTTATCCATGGAGTAGGAAAGGGGAGATTAAGACAAGAAATTAGAAACTATCTATCTGAAAAACATACAAGTATAGAGTTTTTTGATGGAAATTATCAAGAATTCGGGAATGGAGCCACCGAAGTCATTATCCATGACTTCTCTCCCCAAGTTTAGTCTTAACTTTGTTCATGTAAATCGTTCTATCGCCATATGTATTTATGGAGGAAAGTCCGGGCAGCATAGAGTACCATACCTTATGAAAGTAAGGGAATTGCATTCGATGCAGTTACAGAAAGTGCTACAGAAACAAACCGTCATGTATTAACATGATAAGGGTGAAAAGGTGAGGTAAGAGCTCACCGCTCAAGGGGTAACCCAAGAGGCAGGGAAAACCTTATGGGCTGCAAGGTCAAGTAAACCGGAATTGGAGTTGCTCGCTTCTCCGGAGGGTAGACTGCTTAGATAAATGATAGAAATTACCTTGTGTAATTACAGAACCCGGCTTATAGATTTATTAATAGCTCCCTAGGGAGCTATTTTATTTAAGAAGTATTCCATCAGACATTCTAAGAGAACGATCACACATTTTAGAAAGCTCTGCATTATGTGTAACGATGACAAATGTTTGATTGTATGTCTTCCTTAAATCAAAAAAAAGTTGATGCAGTTCTTGAGCATTTGCACTGTCTAAGTTTCCAGAAGGTTCGTCCGCAAAAACCACATCGGGATTATTCATTAATGCCCTGGCTGTTGCTACTCTTTGTTGTTCACCTCCAGACAGCTCTGAAGGTTTGTGCTGCAGTCTCGAAGCTAATCCCATGTTTTCTAATAGCTCTTTTGCTCTCTTTTTAGCATTGTTTTGCGTTTCGCCTGCGATTAAGGCTGGTAAGCAGACGTTTTCTAAGGCATCAAATTCTGGCAATAAATGATGAAATTGAAATATGAATCCAATATTCTTATTCCTAAACTGAGATAGTTGCTTGGAATTAAGGTTAGAGATATTGGTTTGGTCATAATATACCTCTCCTTGATCTGCCTTTGTTAGACTTCCCAATACTTGTAACAATGTAGTTTTGCCTGCTCCTGAACTTCCAATAATAGAAACTATCTCTCCCTTTTTGATGTCGATGTCAACACCCTTAAGGACTTCTAAATCACTAAAACTCTTGTGGATATTTTTTGCAGAAATCAAGGAGATCAATTTGATAACGAAAGTAAAGATTAATGAATAATTAAATGCGCATTATTCTCTTTTAAATTGGAATCAAAAGGGCTACTTTTGACCTTCAATTATCAAAAAAATATCGAATGAATATACATGAATATCAAGCTAAAGAAACCCTAAAATCCTTTGGTGTATCTATACAAGAAGGTATAGTGGCGCAGAATTCTGATGAAGCGGTAGAAGCAGCTAAAAAGTTAAGCGAGCAAACTGGTACAGAATGGTGGGTAATTAAAGCACAGATTCATGCTGGTGGAAGAGGAAAAGGTGGTGGAGTCAAATTGGCAAAATCATTAGAAGATGTAAAGCGAATTTCTGAAGAGATAATTGGAATGCAATTGGTTACGCCTCAAACATCTGCTGAAGGAAAGAAGGTTCATCAGGTATTGATAGCGCAAGATGTATATTACCCAGGGGAGAATGAACCGGAAGAATACTACATGAGTGTTTTATTAAACCGAGCAAATGGTAGAAATATGATCATGTATTCTACTGAGGGTGGTATGGATATAGAAGCAGTAGCTGAAAATACACCACATTTAATTTTTCATGAAGAAATAGATCCAGCTGTTGGTTTACAAGGATTTCAAGCACGCAAAATAGCTTTTAATTTAGGATTATCCGGCAACGCATTCAAAGAGATGGTGAAGTTTGTATTTGCTCTATATAAAGCATACGAGCAAACCGATTCTAGTTTGTTTGAAATTAACCCAGTGCTAAAAACTTCTGATGATAAAGTAATTGCCGTTGATTCTAAGGTTACTCTTGATAATAACGCATTATTTAGACATGCTGAATTAGCTGCTTTAAGGGATGTAAGAGAAGAGGATCCTACAGAAGTTGAAGCAGGAGAAGCAGGCTTAAGTTATGTGAATTTAGATGGTAACGTAGGTTGTATGGTAAATGGTGCGGGTTTAGCAATGGCAACTATGGATATAATCAAGTTGAGTGGAGGTAATCCAGCAAATTTCTTGGATGTTGGTGGAACTGCAGATGCTGAGCGTGTAGAAAAAGCATTTAGAATAATATTGAAAGATCCAAATGTTGAAGCCATCTTGGTGAATATATTCGGTGGAATTGTAAGATGTGATAGAGTAGCACAAGGTGTTGTAGATGCTTATAAAAATATTGGTGATATTCCAGTGCCGATTATTGTGAGATTACAAGGAACTAATGCGGAAGAAGCCAAAAAAATTATTGATGATTCAGGATTAAAAGTACATTCTGCTATTCTTCTACAAGAAGCGGCAGATAAGGTTTCTGAGGTCTTGGCTTAATAGATTAGCCTCATGCCAGCATGAGGTTTTTTTATTTTAATTAGGTTTATAAAATAAACTAATTTATATTTGCAGTAAATTTATAATAGTAAAAAATGGAAACAGCAGAAAAAAGAATTGAGTTTATAGAAGAAATGATCAATTCTGCAAAAGGGAATATAAGTGAAGGAAGTATCTTTTACCTGATTTGGGGATGGAGTGTTTTGACCGCAGCCCTAAGTAACTACATCCTACTTAATCATATTGAATACGAATTTAATTGGATAGGATGGCCGATACTGATGACATTAGCAGCAATTTTATCATTAATTGTAGGATATAAAAAGGGAAACTCTAAGAATACCAGTTCTTACCTAGAAAAACTAATGGGATACTTATGGTTGTCCTTTGTAATTACCTTATTTGTATTCTTATTTGGGATGTCTGTACTGGGTCATGAGGCAATTTATCCTATAATTATGGCATTGTATGGTTTAGGAACCTTTGCTAGTGGCGGCATGTTACAGTTCAAACCCTTGATGATAGGAGGAATTTCTTCCTGGGTTTGCGCCATAATTGCTTTTCAAGTAGGATTCAGTGATCAGCTGATATTAATATCTGTTGCAATTGTAACCTCTTATATTATTCCAGGTCATTTGTTAGCTGCCAAAAACAGAAGAAATGTTTAAGGAACTTGATCCTTTATTACATGGACAATTGAGGCTAGCCATAATATCGATTTTGGTGGGAACAAAATCTGCGGACTTTAATTTTATTAAAGAGAAAACCAATGCGACTTCTGGTAACATTAGTGTGCAATTAGATAAGTTGGAAAAGGCAGGTTATATAAAAATTAAAAAGAGTTTCAAAGGCAAAAGACCACTAACAACGGCAAGTATAACCAAAAAAGGACTGAATGCATTTGAAGTTTATGTGGAGCATTTAAAATCATATATCCAAAAAAAGTAAAACATGAAAAAGGCATTATTTATCAGTTTTTTATTGTGTCAATTGTTGTCATATAGTCAAGAAGAAAACAAGACTAAAAAGCAAATGCAGCTTGGGTTCCAATTGGCTCAATATCAAAATAACTTCGGTTTAGGATTGAACCTTTCGACACCCTTTAAAGAAAATTCTATCTGGGCTTTTAGGATCAGAGGAAATGTGATATTCAATGAGTACGTAAAAAATTTTGAGACAGAATGGACTCCATATTCCAATGTATCATTTGGTGTCATAAGCGGAAGAACAAGCTTGGGTCAATATTTGAAAATTTATGGAGAAGGAGGCGCAATAGCATTATTCCCTTCAAATGAATTTAGTAGCGAAAACCTGGTTCTTGGTGGCTATGGATTATTCGGCTTTGAATTTATGATAAGTAAAGAATTCAATTATTTTATAGAATTGGGAGGTGTTGGTACTAGCGCAACGGCAGATAAAGTAGTTAATCAACCTATATATTCTAATGGATTCTTAATACTAGTAGGCTTTAGAATTAATTTTATAGATTAGACAAAACAATAAGATGGAAAATTTAGACGAAAAGATATACAAAGAAGCAGAAGAACGCATTCAGTTTAAGCAACATGCAAGGACTTATGTAGTTATCAATATTTTAATTTGGGTATTCTGGTTTATAACCAGAGGTAGACATGGACATTATGACGGATTGTGGCCTGTTTACCCAACACTTGGATGGGGTTTTGGATTATTGATGCATTATCTAAATGTATATAAGTACAATCAAAATGCTGTTGAAAAAGAGGTTGAGAAAATAAAAAGGGAAAGAGGATTGAAATAAATTAATCCTCTTTCCGAACTAAATAATAAACACAAGTAGTAAGGTAATTTCTCAGATAAGGAATTGCCGCTATTGCAGGGTTTTGAATCTTAGCATTAAGATTAAACTTGTATTTATAGATTGGATTAATTAGATAGAATTCTTTTTCTTGAACGCTATATTGATTCTTTTTCAGTATCCTTTCAAAGCGTTCAATACTAATCCCAGTTTGTTTGATTTCCTCTAGATCATCTACAATTCTTGTGCTTTCGCCAAAAGATCGCAGTACAGCTTTGTATAATCGCATGGGAAGTAAATGGTAATAAGGCAGTCTGCTTAATATTTTACTTTTAGCAATTTGTTGATGCCCACCAAATGGCATTTGCCATGGAGGAAATCCGAAAAAAATATGACCGTTAGGTTTCAGGAATTCTCTTAGTTTACTTAAAACCTTGTTTTGATCATGTATGTGTTCGATCACATCTTTTAGAACGATTAAATCGAATCTTTCTGGAAATTCGGTTTCAATATCAACATCGTAAATATTTTTATTAATCAATTCAGCCTTGCCTTGATCGATTTCAGGTTTAAGGAGTTTTTTAGCATTTTCATAACGACTCTCCATCAATTCTACACCCGTACCATGACAACCTGATTCGATGAATGCTTTCAATACGCCCCCTTCAGCACAACCAATCTCCATTACCCGAATTCCATCTTTTACCTCCAATTTTCGTCCTATAAATGGAATTACATAATTCAAAGCGTTTTCCCGCTGATATTTAATGTAAGTTTCTTTGTCTTTATGGAATTCGAAAGCCATTTTTAAAAAATGAGGTTCAAAAGTATTGAATAAATTAAAGCGGTATTCTTTCTAAGAGAAGTCAAATAAAGCTTGTTTCTCTTCGTATTTTTACTTTTGCCAGCTGTGACATGCTTGCTATTAACCTTTAGATGAAAAAGATTAGGTATATATTTTTATTGTTAGGATTTATTCTTAGCAATTATGCTTTTTGTCAGTTATATGAAGCGGGCTTTCATTTTGGTTATAATATTTCAAATATTACTGTCAAAGAGAATAGTCTTACTAATCAGATCTTTGTAAGAAATGGAAGGAGTTTTAGTGGTGCCAATTTTGGTATTCAGTTGAAAAAGAGTCCACCAAAAGAACAAAATGTAAACTTTTTTAAGATTATCCCCTCCGTTCAATTGGAGGCAACAATTTGCAGATGTGGTGGCAGCATACAAGTCACAAATTCAACAACATTTTTAGATTCATCGGCAAGATTAGATACAGCAAGAACCTTGAATATTTATAAATATGTTTTTTATCAATCCATGTTAAGTCCAAAATTTGTGGCCAATATGAAAAATTTAAGATTCTTGATTGGCCCAACTGTAAGTGTTAGACACTATGCTGGTTTAAAAAGAAGTGACATGGAAAATGTTATTAATGCCGAAAATCAATTTTCATCTGTAGTAGTTGGATATGAATTAGGAGCTGGATATAAATTTGGAAACATAGAGGTTTCGATACGATACCACAATAATATAACCGACTTTGGATTGGAGACAAGTACAGTGCCAACTAAAATAAATAACAACCAATTAAAATTCATGATGCATTATTTCTTCTTGAGAAAGCATCAGGGTAAATATTGGGACAGTATCTATTGGGATTAAATATTAATCTTTTTGGCAATTATCCATTTTTTCGAATTGTCCATCAAACTACAAGCATAAATAAATATCTCACCACCGCTCTTAATCTTATACTTTTTGTAGATTTCTTCTGGTGTATAAGGGTAGTTTCTGCTAATTATATTGGCTTGTTTGATTACTCCTTTAGAAGCCTTATTGGTAGATAGGATCTCAAAAACTTTCCCAGGAAAATTGATAATAGGATTATCAGAGGTATAAAGGTGTGTATTAGGAGCAATCTTAAAGAGATCAAATCTGGAAGCAATGGTATTAAAAGCTCCAGCCTTCAAAATGGATGCATTTGGTTCATAAAGAAATTTTAAGGGTACACTGTAATTAACCTTATGATTTGACTCATTTGACCTTAGGAATTCAAATGCCTGTGAATGTTTGTTAGCAATATTTATACACTTAATCACTGCTTCACTTGTATATTCTTTGTCCAATAAATAGAGCAACTCTTTGCATTCATTATTTATGGATAATACATGAACCTCTTTGATGTGTCTTAACTGACTTATACCACTAAATATATCAAGCATTGGAGAGAACTTAATTAATAACTTATTGGAACGCTTGAACAAATCTTCTAATATCTCTAATACATTGGGTTCGCAATCTTCTACTTTAAATGCTTTATTCTTTTTGCTCCTACGATCTGGATCAATGTAAATAAGATCATATATATTCTTGGTTTTTTTAAGGAAATCTATCCCATCTTCATAATGGGTATAGACATTAGATTTATTCAACACAGCAAAATTATGCCTGCTAATGTGGAACAATTCTTCATTGTGTTCTACAAAATCAACTTCTTGAAAATGATTAGCAAAAAAACAACTATCCATACCCATTCCGCCTCCTAAGTCTAAAATTTTATCCCCTTTTTGGATCTTTGATTTATAGTCAGCGGCTATTTCAGAGGAAGCCTGTGAGAAGGATGTTGGACTTGGAAAAATGAAGCCTTCTATATCTGACAAAAAAGGAAACTTCTGTTTAAATTTTCTTTTGCCATTAATTTGGTTAAGAACAAAAGACTTGGGTAAATCTTTTCTCTTATCCAGTTTAAGGGCGACCTCAGCAAGGTTAAGGTGGAGGTGTTGCTCTATAAACTCTTCGGTTTGTTTATCATTCTCCGGTAAAAGCATATGAAATGATATTCGCACCCATTTGTAATGCTTTTAATCTAGTTGGTTCTGAGTCATTGTGAATTTCTGGATCTTCCCATCCATCTCCTAAATCACTCTCGAAAGAATAAAAAACAACAATTCTACCCTCGACTATAATGCCAAACCCTTGGGAGGCCTTTCCATCGTGTTCGTGAATTTTTGGCAAACCATTATTGAAGTCAAATTTCTGATGATAAATGGGATGATCGAATGGAATTTCAATTAGTTCTTCATTTGGAAAAACTTTTTTTAGTTCATTCCGAATAAATGGATCCATGCCATAATTATCATCTATATGTAAAAAGCCACCAGCCAACAAATATTTTCTCAGGTTGTCGGCTTCATTATTGCTAAAAACTACATTTCCATGCCCAGTCATGTGAATAAAAGGATAATCGAATAATTCATTACTGCTTGCCTCAACTATTGCCTGATCTTTTTCGATGTTAGTATTTATTTGTTCATTGCAAAAAGCAATTAGATTTGGAAGAGAAGTTTCTAGGTTGGAGTACCAATCTCCACCACCGTTGTACTTTAAAACTGCCAATTGATAACTTTCATTCTGGGCAATTCCTGTTACTGAAAAGATAAAGAGAATAGTATATAAAAGAGTTCTACGCATTAATGTTTTGAATGATATTACATGCAACAATAGCTGCTGTTTCTGTTCGGAGGCGACTTTGACTCAATGACACAGATTTAAACCCATTATCCATCGCAATTTTTATTTCATGCTCACTGAAATCACCTTCCGGCCCAATCAAAATTAAGGCTTTCTTTCCTTTAGAATGAAGATTCTGAAGGTTGCTTCTATCTACTTGTTTCAAACAATGGGCAATGTATTTTTCTCCTTCGAAAGATTGATTAATCCATTGATTAAATGGAATTATTTCATCCAGAATTGGAAATTGTAATTTTTGGGATTGCTTAACTGCACTCTTTAAAATTCTCAATTGTCTTTCTCTTTTTAAAACTTTCCGTTCAGACCGTTCGGAAATGATTGGCGAAATATGATCTATTCCAATTTCTGTGGCTTTCTCTAAAAAGAACTCCCAACGATTTAAATTTTTAGTAGGTGCGATAGCAAGATGTAAGTTGTAATTATTTGGTTCAATTTTCAACTTTTCCAAAACTTGAAGAACTGATTCCTTTGGGTTCGAATCCATGAGCTCCGCAATAAATAAATTACCACTTCCATCAAATAATTCAACTTGTTCTGAATTTTTTAATCGCAAAACTTTATTCAAGTGTCTGGATTCTTCTGGATCAAGAAGAACCATTTCTCCATTCATATTTTCTGCAAAAAATCTGTGCATATTTAAGCTTGCAATTTATCTTGATATTGAGCAAGGATAGCGTTCAACTCTTCTCTTTTTTGCGTACCAATCAAGAGCTTCTTCCCATTCTTAAAGTAGATTTTTAATCCAATATTGCCTTTAACATTTAGTGCTTTTCCTTTACCCATCAAATTTATTCGATACCCCCAACCACCGTAGTCTGCAATTGGGGAATATTTTATTACTTCTACCTTTTGGATTTCATTCCAAGCAAACAGCTTTGTTTTCAAGTAAAATGGCCAATAATTGATGTGAATACCAATTTCATCAACTCTGCTTTTCAACTTTAACCTCCATATAAACAAGATGGCCACTAGCAGGAAAAGATAACTAATAGAGATAGCCAAGATGAATTCTCTTGTATTTTCAAAATTTATGACAAAGCTAAAAGTCATGATGCCAAAAACTGCAATCAATAAGAGCCATAACCACCATTGGTCAAATCTTTGCTCTTCTTCAAAAATGGTATTCCCCATCTTTCAAATGTAATAAATCCCACATCTCGACTTTCACTTTCTCATCTGCCTACAACTCCTTAATTTAGCCATTACCAAAAATTTGATATGAAGAAAATTCTTGTTGCCAATAGAGGAGAGATTGCATTGCGTATCATGCGCACAGCCAAAGAAATGAATATTCAAACTGTTGCTGTTTATTCTGATGCAGATAGAGATGCATTATTCGTTAGATATGCAGATGAAGCGGTACGAATTGGCACGGCTGCTTCTTCAGAATCTTATTTACGGATGGACAAGATTGTTGAGGTGGCGAAATCATTAAATGTGGATGGTATTCATCCTGGTTATGGGTTTTTGTCTGAAAATGCCGAATTCGCCAGATTGTTAAAGAAAGAAGGAATTACACTTATAGGACCTTCTGCTGAGGCCATGGAAGTAATGGGAAGTAAATTGGCTGCAAAAGCAGCGGTAAAAAAATATGATATTCCTTTAGTTCCTGGTACAGATGAGGCAGTAACAGATGTAGAAGAAGCAGAGAAAATTGCCCAGGAGGTAGGTTTTCCAATTTTGGTTAAAGCTTCTGCTGGTGGAGGTGGAAAAGGCATGAGGATTGTCGAAAGGGTAGAAGATTTCAGAGAACAAATGGATCGGGCAGTATCTGAAGCAATTTCATCTTTTGGTGATGGCGCAGTATTTATTGAAAGATTTGTTGGATCACCAAGACATATTGAAATTCAAATTTTAGCAGACACCCATGGCAATGTGGTTTATTTGTTTGAACGCGAGTGTTCCATACAAAGGAGACATCAAAAGGTAATTGAAGAAGCCCCATCTTCAGTTCTTACACCAGAATTGCGCAAGCAGATGGGAGAAGCGGCAGTAGATGTTGCTAAATCTTGCGATTATGTTGGCGCTGGTACAGTTGAGTTTTTACTGGACGAGAAATTGAATTTCTACTTTCTGGAAATGAATACTCGACTTCAAGTAGAGCATCCAGTAACAGAACAAATAACAGGAGTTGATTTAGTTAAGGAACAAATTCAAATTGCGAGAGGTGAAAAACTATCATTTTCACAAGAAGATTTAAAAATTCAGGGTCATTCTTTTGAAGTGCGTGTATATGCGGAAGACCCAATGAATAACTTTTTGCCAGATATTGGAACACTTCAGACTTATGTTAGGCCACAAGGACTTGGCGTTAGAGTAGATGATGGATTTGAAGAAGGCATGGCAATACCAATCCATTACGATCCAATGATAGCCAAACTGGTAACTTTTGGTAAGGACAGAGAAGATGCGAGATTGAGGATGATCCGTGCCATTGATGAGTATGAAATTACGGGAGTAGAAACAACACTCTCTTTTTGTAAATTCACCTTAAATCATGAAAATTTTATCTCTGGTGATTTCGATACCAATTTTGTAAAACATCATTTTAAGCCAGAGTATTTGGAAGATAATCGTCAAGAGGAAGAGGAAATAGCAACAATTATTGCTGGAGAAATATCGGCTTCACTTAGTTCACATAAATTATCGACAAATAACCAAAGCAGATTGTCCAAGTGGAAAAGCAATCGTTAGTTTATTTCCTTTTATTTTTTATAGTAATCCAATCTTATCTTAAATCTCAGAGTTGTTAATTACTCATCAATCCTATAAATTATCCTCTTTTCACATTAAAATAATTTAGATCGGTAGCCGTTTTTCTATTTAAACGGGTCTTCTATGTAGCAATGTCTACTTCTTCTTAGAATTCATTTAGTATTAACTTAAAAATCTATGTTATGAAGAAGTATGCAATAATAATATTCCTAACTCTAGGGGTAATATCAACAATTCAAGCACAAAAAGCACAAATAAGAGGTGTGATCTCAGAATATGGCACAGGTTTAGATTTAGCTTTTGTTAATGTTGAACTATATAAAGATAGTTTGAAGGTACTATCAACGACTTCAAATTTTGAAGGGTATTACATTTTTAAGGAAGTCATACCAGATACATATAAGTTGGTTTTTAGTTCTATTGGTTACCAAAGGAAAGTATTACAAGACATTTTAGTTCTTGATTCTAAGGTAAATATATTCAATGTTCAAATTGTTCAAGGTGCATCTTTAAAGGCAGTTGAAATAATTACATATAAAAAACCTTTAATTGAGCTAGATAAAATGGCTTCAGAAACAACTGTTAGTAGGGAAGAGATAAATAAAATGGCGGTTCGCTCTGCATCAGATATTTACAACACGGCAGGCAATGGTGTTTATTCTAGAGATAATGGAACTATTAATATTCGTGGCCATAGATCAGGAAGTAATGTCACCTTCATTGATGGGGTGAAAGTTATAGGAAGTACTAACCTTCCAAATAGCAGTATACAGGAAGTGACAGTATCTCAAGGAGGCGTGCCAGCTCGGTATAATGAGATTGACGTCATAAATAAAGAAGGTGTAAAAGGTATTTCCTTGGAACTACAAGAAGAGGTTGTAAGTGAAAGTCGGATTCAAACTAGGGAAAGAAAAAAACTAAAAAAGGAGCCTGAAATTTACAGAGAGTCATATCAAGAGATAGCTGACAATCCATTTGAATCACCTATAAATGCCCCACTTTCAACCTTTAGTATTGATGTAGACAAAGCTTCATATGCAAATACACGTCGTTTTCTAAACGATGGCTATTTACCACCAATATCTGCAGTTCGAATAGAAGAAATGATAAATTATTTTGACTATGATTATCCTCAACCAAAAGATGATCATCCATTTTCAATAACAAGCGAATTATCAGATTGTCCATGGAATAGCGAAAGAAAATTGGCTTTAATTGGATTACAAGGAAAAGAAATTCAATTTGAGGAAGGAATAAAAAACAATTTGGTTTTTTTAATTGATGTTTCTGGTTCAATGAGTTCGCCTGATAAATTGGGTTTACTTAAACAGGGTTTAGATTTATTGGTAAATGAGTTAAGGGAAGAAGATCGTTTGGCTATAGTAGTTTATGCCGGTGCAGCAGGATTGGTTTTGCCAAGTACCAATGGACTTAAAAAAGAAAAGATAAGGGAAGTCTTGGATAATTTATCTGCTGGAGGATCAACTGCAGGAGGTGCAGGAATTGAATTAGCATATAAAGTAGCTGAAGATCAATTTATCAAAAATGGAAATAACAGGGTAATACTTGCTACTGATGGAGATTTTAATGTTGGAGTCTCTGATACCAAAAGTTTAATAGAAATAATTGAAAAGAAAAGAGAAACTGGTGTATTTCTTTCCGTCTTGGGTTTCGGTACTGGGAATTTACAAGATCATCGAATGGAGCAGTTGGCAAATAAAGGCAATGGAAATTACAATTACATAGATAACTTATTGGAAGCTAAAAAGGTGTTGATTACAGAAATGAGCGGAACTCTTTATACTATCGCAAAAGATGTTAAGATCCAAGCAGAATTTAATCCGAATAAAGTTAAAGCATATAGATTAATTGGATATGTCAATCGAAAGTTGAAGGATGAAGACTTTAATAATGATCTCAAAGATGCTGGAGAGTTAGGTGCTGGACATTCAATTACAGCATTGTATGAGATTATACCTCAAGATTCAGAAGAAAGTTTAATGGACATAGATCCATTGAAATATCAGAAAAACATAGAAATTGCAGAGGAGTTTCAAGACGAAATATTAACGGTTAAGTTTAGATACAAACTGCCAAATGGAAAAGAGTCTATATTGATGACTAAGGTGCTTAAGAATAATTCTAATTCACTTGAGTTTGCTTCCTTAAACATGCGTTTCTCTGCGGCTGTTGCATCATTTGGAATGAAACTTAGGGGCTCTGAAAGTGTTGAATCTTTAAATTACAAAGAGATTGTAAGTTTGGCCAGACAATCTAGAGGAGAAGACATTTATGGGTATCGTTCAGAGTTCGTTAAATTGGTTGAAACAGCACAACTATTAGACAGATAAATTCAATTGCACAAGCCAGTAAATGGCTTGTGCTATAAACTATATTATGAAGAAATACTTCCTTTATTTTTTAATATTAATTGGTCAAACAATTAATGCTCAAAGTGAATTTAATTCATTGAATATAGTTGTAAAAGATGCTGAGGATTCGGCCTTAATTCCTTTCGCTTCAGTTCAACTTTATATGGAGGATACACTTGTAGATGCAGCTTCGACAGATTTTAATGGTAAGATTGAATTTGATTCATTAAAATTGGGTACTTATGATGTTCAAATCCAATTAGTAGGATACCAAACAAAAAGAGTTGCTGGGGTAAAATTGGGCATAATTGATTCGGATGAAATGGAAGTCAATATCAATAAAGGGTTACCTTATTGTCCTATTACCATATGCATATTTGAGCCAGATCTTATTAAAATTTATGATAATACAACAGAAACTACCTTTGATCGGGAAACAATAAGAAGAATGCCATATTAGTTGCTCATAAATGTTTGAACCTTACCTAATACTTCATCTGAAATATTATTGTTACATGCCAACATCTCTTTCCCAAACAGCCAATTATCACTACCTTGGAAGTCTGTTACAATACCACCTGCTTCTTGAACGATAAATGCTCCTGCAGCAACATCCCAAGCATGTAGACTATATTCAAAAAAAGCATCAAATCTGCCACATGCCACATAAACCAAATCTACTGCAGCAGATCCGATTCGGCGAATACTTCTGGAGTTATGCGCCAAATGTTTTAGTAAATCAAAATAGGCATCTGAACGTTCATAATCATAATAGGGAAAACCAGTAGCAATCAAACTTTCTTTAATAGTCGATGATTGACTTACTTGAATACGTTCACCATTTAAGAAAGCATTTCCACCTTTCCAGGCATAAAAACATTCGTCCCTATTGATTTCATAGACTACCCCAATTACAATTTCATCATTTTGTTTAAGCGCAACACTAACAGAATAAGTAGGTATGCCATGTAGGAAATTTGTGGTGCCGTCCAATGGATCTATGATCCAATTGTATTCTTTACCTATTTTCTCAGAGGTGCCTTCTTCTGCAATGAATCCAGAACTGGGAAGCATAGTACCCAATCCATCAACTAGTTTTTGCTCTGCAGTTTTGTCTACATAACTTACCAGAGAATTCAAGGATTTTACTTCAATCTGTGATTGTTGAACCTTGTTTTCCTCCATCTTGATAAATATGCCTACCTCTCTGCACAGCTCTACCACATCATGGCACAAAAGTTCAATATCCATTACTCTTCTTTTTTCAATCTGGGTAAGAATTTATAACCGTTCTTATTGAAATAGAACAGCCCAGCAATACCAATGGTAAACATCAATAATGCAATTATTTCAGCTTGAGTCGCCTGAATTCCTAAGAAATGGTAATCGGGATTTATCCTAATCTTTTCAATAAAAAATCGCTCTATGCCATTTAAAATCAGGTACAAGCTGAATATCATTCCCGGACCTCCTAATTTTTTTCGCAAGGACCACAATACAAGAAAAATAATACTGGCCATGATGGTTTCATAGAATGGTGTAGGCCAAGCCAATCCATTAATGCTTTCAAAGCCATCTCTAGCGAATTGTTCTTTTAAATCTACTCCCAATACATTGTTTGGATAGTCGTATGCCCACATCCAATCTGGCAACCAACTCATCCAATCTGGTTTTGGAGCATCATTTGGCATACCCCAATCGCCATCTCCTGAAACCTGACAACCAACTCTACCAACCGCATAAGCAGCCATTAAGCCTGGGGCACATGCATCAGCAACATGAATCCACTTCATTCCTTTCTTGCTTGCATAATAAAGCACTGAAGCTCCACCAACAATTAATCCTCCATATATGCTCAAACCACTAAAGGAGATCAGAGATCCTATAGGATCATTCATGAATTGATCAATATTCTCTAAATTGTGAAAAACCTTAGCACCTAATATTCCAGCAATCGCAGCAATCATGGTCATATTGCCAACTTGTTCATGCGGATAAATGCTTTGCTCAATCCATTTGGGTTGATCTAGTTTTTGTTTTTCTTTCTCTCTATACTTCAGCCAAATAAATCCTATAGCACCTAGAACACCTCCAATGAAATTACCCCGCAAAGAGAAAATAAATGCCTGTGGGTCATCAACCAAATCGCCATAATTGGTAAATATTTCCAATAGTTTGAAACCAATCACAAAACCCAATAATCCATTTGTCAATAATTCTGTGGTACTTGCTTTCTCGCCAATTTTTATTTTGATGTTTTCTGGCCTCAACCAATGCAATTTTTCTTTTCGCTTTAACTCTTTGGTAAAAAAGTAAGCTGCAGCCAGAAATGCTAATGCAACAAAAAAACCAAACATTGGGAAAGGTAGAGGGATATCTAATCCAAATAGATCTTTAATGGCGTCAGATAGGGTAGGATACATCTATTTCTTTTGAGTCCCAAAAATAAGCATTGATTCAAGTGGGAATTCTACTAGTGTATTTCTTTTCCAAGGAATAAAATTACAATTGATCGTACTTTAGCTTCGATGGGAAAAATAATGGCGATTGATTATGGTGCTAAACGATGTGGCATTGCAATTACAGACCCACTGCAAATTATCGCGAGTGGATTAGATACCATTTCAACCAAGGAATTGAAACCATTTCTAAAAAGTTTTTTATCAAAAGAAGAAGTGGATTGTATAGTGTTGGGTGAACCCAGACGATTGAATAATGAAATTTCTGAAATAGAAAAGGAAATAATCCCACTTATAAACTTTCTCCAGAATCAATTTCCAAATCTAAAAATTGATCGTCAGGATGAACGTTTTACTTCTAAGATTGCCTTACAAAGCATGATAGAGGGAGGACTCAAGAAGAAGAAAAGAGGTGACAAGGCTTTAGTAGATAAAGTAAGCGCCACCTTGATTTTGCAAGCTTATTTAGAAAGAAAACAATAAAAAAAGCCTCACAATTGTGAGGCTTTCTAATTTGATAAATTGATTTCTTATCCTGCCGTAGGAGTCATTTCTGAAGCTTTCTTCACAGGTGAAGTCTCTTTCTTAACGACATTTCCTTTAATTCTCAAGACAGTAGTTGGTTCTTTGGCATTGGTAGTAACAGTAACAGATTTATTAATCGGTCCTAATCTATCTGTAGCATATTTTACTTTAATCTCACCAGCTTCTCCTGGATTAATAGGTTTTTTTGGCCAAGTAGGAACAGTACATCCACAAGAACCTTTAGCTCTTGAAATAATTAATGGAGCACTACCAGTATTGGTAAACTTAAAAGTTCTCACTCCGTTATCGTGTTGATTGATGGTTCCATAATCAATAACTTCAGCTTCGAAAGTCATTTCAGGTCCACCAGCAGTTTCTATTGCAGCAGCTTCTTGAGCGAAAGAAGTAGCAACAAACAAAAGAAATAGTCCAAATGTTGCGGTTAATTTTTTCATAATTCTAGTTTTAGATTTTAATTCCTTACAAACATAAGCAGCTTAAATGCTAAAAAAGATACGTTAACACTTCATTAACAAAATCCTTTTTTACTATTCGAGCTCCTACTTGCATTGGTCTAGCTATTTTTGCACTCTTAATTTTACTTCATGGAGCTTAGCAAGAATTATGAGCATCTGACCAAAGATGATGAGCGATATCAAGAATGGCAAGAGAAGGGTTATTTTAAATCTAGCCCAGATGAAAGGGAAGCCTATACCATAGTGATACCTCCACCAAATGTCACAGGTGTATTGCACATGGGACATATGCTAAATAATACTATACAAGATGTATTAATTCGCAGAGCAAGATTGATGGGTAAAAATGCCTGTTGGGTGCCTGGTACAGATCACGCTTCTATAGCCACAGAAGCCAAAGTTGTAAAAAGATTAGAGTCGCAAGGGATTCACAAAAGTGACTTGAGCAGAGAGGAGTTTATGAAGCATGCCTGGGAATGGACTGAAGAATTTGGAGGCACCATCCTTAAACAGTTGAAGAAATTAGGGGCTTCATGTGATTGGGATCGTACGCGCTTTACATTAGAAGAAGATTTATCAGAAGCAGTAATAGAAGTATTTATAGACCTATTCCAAAAAGGATTAATATATCGAGGTGCAAGAATGATCAATTGGGATCCGAAAGCCAAAACTGCTTTATCGGATGAAGAAGTAATCCATAAGGAAGTAGATTCTAAATTATATTATATCAATTATCAAATTGAAGATAGTGAATCACATTTGACCATTGCCACAACAAGGCCTGAAACTATTCTAGGCGATACGGCTATTTGCATCCATCCAGAAGATGAAAGATTTACAAAATTAAAAGGTAAGAGAGCGATTATTCCTCTTATCCATAGAAGTATACCTATTATTGAAGATGATTATGTAGATCCAGAATTTGGTACCGGATGTTTAAAAGTTACACCAGCTCATGATTTGAATGATTATGAAATTGGTATACGTCACAATTTAGAAAGCATTGATATTCTAAATGATGATGGAACACTAAATGATAATGCTCAATTATATATTGGTGAAGATCGATTTGAAGTTAGGGAAAAGATAGCCAATACCTTGAAAGAGAATGGACAATTAAGTAAGATTGAACAAATCAAAAATAAGATTGGCTTTTCAGAAAGAACTAATGCAGTAATCGAACCCAAACTTTCATTGCAGTGGTTTTTAAACATGAAAGAGATGGCTAAACCTGCTCTTGAACATGTTTTGAATGATACGATCAAATTTTACCCAAAGAATTCTGTGAATACCTATAAACATTGGATGGAGAACATCAAAGATTGGTGTATTTCTAGGCAATTGTGGTGGGGGCATCAGATTCCAGCATATTATTATGGCGAAGGACCTAAAGATTTTGTGATCGCAAACTCTAAAGATGAAGCCTTATCCATGGCTCGTGAAAAAACTGGAAATGATCAATTGGGGATAGATCAATTAAGACAGGATGAAGATGTATTGGATACTTGGTTCTCCTCTTGGTTATGGCCAATATCAGTTTTTGATGGATTTAAGGATCCGAACAATACAGACATTAGTTACTACTATCCTACCAATGATTTAGTTACTGCTCCGGACATTATGTTCTTTTGGGTGGCCAGAATGATTATGGCTGGTTATGAATACAAAGATTTGCCTCCTTTTAAGAATGTGTATTACACTGGAATGGTAAGGGACGATTTGGGAAGGAAAATGAGTAAACAATTAGGTAATTCTCCGGATCCAATTGAATTGATGGAGAAACATAGTGCGGATGGAGTTAGAGTAGGTATGCTTTTGAGTGCTCCTGCTGGCAATGATTTATTGTTTAAGGAAAATCTTTGTGAACAAGGGAGAAATTTCTCGAATAAAATGTGGAATGCCCTTCGATTAGTAAAGAGTTGGGAAATCAGTGAATCGGAAAATGTTACAGAAACCGCTGAACTTGCTGATCAATGGTTTGAATCTACCTTTTATTCTACGTTAGAAAGTTTAAATCAATCCTTTGATGAGTTTAGAATGTCGGAGGCATTGATGAAAACTTATCGTTTATGTTGGGATGAATTCTGCTCTTGGTATTTAGAGATGGTAAAACCAGCATACGGTAGACCAATGGCCAAAGTGACTTATCAGAAGACAATACAACATTTTGAAAATGTGTTACGACTATTACATCCTTTCATGCCTTTTGTCACTGAAGAAATCTGGCAAAAAATAGAAGATAGAAGTGAAGATGCTCATTTGATGGTAGATCATTGGCCGCAACCAAAAGAGTATAATGCACTTCATAAGTCGTTTGAAAATATTAAATCTATTATTGCCGAAATAAGAACGATTAGAAAAGAGAAAAATATTGCATTCAAAAATGCGATAGAACTCAAAGTAAAAGGAGTATCTAAGTCAACTCAAGAATTCTTTCCTGTTTTAAGTAGAATGCTTAATCTTTCTGCTATTGATTTGGTAGAAGAAAAAGTTGAAAACAGTATTTCTTTTGTAATAAAGAACGAAGAGTTTTTTGTTCCAATTGGAGATCAAATAGATGTTGAAGCAGAAAAGGCTAAAATCGAAGAAGAAATTTCCTATTTAAAGGGATTCTTAAAAAGTGTAGAGGGTAAACTTTCCAATGAGCGTTTTGTATCTAATGCACCACAAGCTGTGGTAGATAATGAAAGAAAGAAACAAAAAGACGCAATAGATAAGATTAGTATCCTCAGCAAACAGATGGAAAATTTATAGAATTAACATACATTTAATTTCTAAGTCCATCAGATGGCCTAAGTTTACGAATTATGAGTAAAAACACTCATCCATTCCACAATAGAGAAATTAGTTGGCTTTCTTTTAACGCTAGAGTGCTTCAAGAAGCGGAAGACCCTACCGTTCCTTTAATAGAAAGGTTGAAGTTTTTAGGTATTTACTCAAATAATTTAGATGAATTCTTTAGAGTAAGAGTTCCTACTGTTCAAAAAATGAAAACCTATGGAAAACAGGCGATTGCAATGTTGGGTTTCAATCCTGAAGATACATTAAGTGAAATTTCTGAGGTAAACATTAAGCTACAAAAGCGATTTGAGGATACATACCAAAAGTTGCAGGAAGAATTAAAACAAGAAGATATATACTTTTTGGATGAAACAGAATTAAATGAGGAGCAGCATGAATTGGTAAGGAATTATTTTTTCCAAGCAGTACAACCCACTTTGGTGCCTATGATGTTGGACCATGATCGCGATTTACCTGAACTAAATGGTAAGGCAATTTATCATGCCATTAAGTTGTACAACAATGATGAAAATGGAAAAGAAATCAAGAAAAGATATGCTTTAATCGAAATACCTTCTGCGATTATTTCACGATTTTATGTGATGGTAGGAGAAGACGGAAGAAAAAATATAATCCTTCTAGATGATGTTATTCGCAGTTGTTTGCATGAGATTTTTGCAATTTTTGATTATCAACATATAGAAGCATATACCATTAAAATTACAAGGGACGCCGAATTAGACATTGAAGATGATATCACTTCTGGTTTGATGGAAAAATTGGCTGTCAGTTTGAGGAACAGAAAAAAAGGAGATCCAGTACGTTTTGTTCATGACAAAATGATACCTAAAGATTTGCTCAAATTCTTGGTCAAGAAGGTCGGAATGGAAGAGAATGATGTAATTGTAGCTGGAGGTAGATACCACAATTTCAAAGATTATATTGGTTTTCCAAAGATTGGAAAACCAGAATTGAGATATCCACCAATGCCTGCGTTCAAACATAAATTGCTGGAGGGTCAAAGAAGTTTATTTGAAGTGATCAAAAGGCAAGATGTATTGTTGAGTTATCCTTATCAATCCTATGGGTATTTTATCTCTTTGCTTCGAGAAGCTGCTATCGACCCATTGGTAGAATCCATCAAAATAACTGTTTATAGACTGGCAAATAAGAACTCAAAGGTTATCCATACCTTGATAAATGCTGCTAGAAATGGAAAACAGGTAACAGTTGTTGTTGAACTAAAGGCCAGATTTGATGAAGAATCAAATATGAATTACGCCAATAAGTTACAGGATGAAGGTGTGAAGGTAATTTTTGGGGCCTCGGGTTTGAAAGTACATTCCAAGTTGTTGCTGATTAAAAGAAAAGAAGGAAATTCTTATTTAAGATTTGCCCATGTTGGTACAGGTAATTTCCATGAAGGTACAGCAGACTTATACTGTGACCATTCTTTGCTTACAGCACAAAAGTCAATTGGTAATGAGGTAAATAAGATATTTAAATTTTTCAAAGACAATTATAAGCGGTATACCTTCCGCAATTTATTAGTTGCACCTTTCAATCTTAAGCCTCAATTATTAAAAATGATCAATAGAGAGATCAAAAATAAAAAGGCTGGTAAGGAAGCATATATGATTATCAAGGCCAATAATATACAAGATCAGGATCTTGCTGATAAATTATATGAGGCGAGTCAGGCAGGGGTTAAGATCAAACTAATCGTCAGAAGCATTAACTGTTTAATTAATGGGATTGAAGGCTTAAGTGAGAATATTGAGGCCATATCGATTGTAGATCGATTTTTAGAACATGCGAGAATATTACTTTTTGCCAATGGGGGTGATGAAAAAATATATATCGGATCTGCGGACTGGATGAATAGAAATATGAAAGGTAGGGTAGAAGTGATGACTCCGATTTATGATGAAAAGGTGAAAGAGATTCTTAAAAAAGAATTGGATCTTCAATGGACAGATAACACCAAGTCCAGAGTTTGGGACAAAGAGTTGAATAACGATTATCGAAATACCATTGGAGAAAAGATACGGTCACAATATGCATTTTATGACTACCTTCATCAACTTAATGAAGTAGATCAATCGGAACTAAGTTTAATATAATTTCCTCATAACACTTGGAAAATAGTTTACAATTTGCAGCTGTTGATATTGGATCAAACGCCATTAGGTTATTTTTTGGCTATGTATTTGAGACCAAAAAAGGGCCAGTCTTTAAAAAGGCTTCTCTAATAAGATTACCAATTCGATTGGGTGAAGATTCTTTTCATAAGCAACCGATTCAGGAGTCGAAAATTGAAGAGTTAATTGATGCGATGCATGCTTTCAATCATCTTAAAAAGGCTTATAAAGTAATTGATTATCGCGTTTGTGCTACTTCTGCTATGCGGGATGCTATGAACAGCAAACAAGTCATAGCTAGGGTGAAAAAAGAGACTGGAATTGACATTGAATTGATTGATGGAGATACAGAGGCAGCTTTAATCTATGACAACCATATTGCGGAAGAATTGGATTCTGATGAAGCCTGTATTTATATGGATGTAGGCGGTGGGAGTACAGAATTTTCTTTGTACAAAGCGGGCTCAAAAGTTGCTTCAAAATCATTCAACATTGGAACCATTAGATTAAAGGATGATTTGGTTTCGGAAGAATATTGGTTAAAACTCAAATCTTGGTTAAATAATCTAAAGGTAAAATACAAACCGAAGTATATTATTGGATCAGGTGGAAATATCAATACCATCTTTAAATTATCTGGTCAGGTTGAAATGAAACCACTCTCTATGGAAAGAATAAAGAAATGGCACCGCAAGTTAAAAGTGCTTTCCTACGATGAGAAAATTGCCAAGTTAAACTTGCGTCCAGATCGTGCAGATGTAATTGTTCCTGCAACCGAATTATTTCTTTTTGCCATGAGTAAAAGTGGATGCAAAGAAGTAATTGTACCAAAAGTGGGCCTTGTCGATGGTATTGTTCATCAACTTTATGAAAAATATAAGCAGAACTAGATCTTACTGATCTGAATGAATTTATTAAAGAGTTCGCTAGCTGCCTCTCTGGGTGAAATTAATTGATCAATGATTTTACTTTCCAATTGATCCAACATTGGTTTGAGTTCTTTATTGCTGAAAATGCTTTCTAATAAAATGGAATTAATGCTTCTTTTAAACCAGCTAATCCTTTGTTCATTTCTTTGATTTTCAAAGAACCCATTCTCTTTAAGTTGTTTCACATATGCGGAGATCATTTCCCATACAGCGTCAATATTAGTTTGTTGGAGGGCAGAACACAATTCCACTTTAACATTCCACTGATTCTCTTTTGGTGGGAATAAATGCATGGCATTCTGATAGGTGCGCTTTGCCTTCTTTGCTTTATCCAAATCTTTACCTTCTGCTTTATTGATTAAAATGCCGTCTGCCATTTCCATTATACCTCTCTTTATGCCTTGCAGTTCGTCACCAGCACTTGACAACATCAACAATAAAAAGAAATCAGTCATTTCCTTCACTTCTGTTTCAGATTGACCTACCCCAACTGTTTCAACTAGGATAATATCATATCCTGCCGCTTCACAAAGTATAATGCTTTCCCGACTCGAGGCCGCTACTCCTCCCAAAGTACCAGAAGATGGAGTAGGACGTATAAAAGCACTTGGGTTCTTACTGAGTAATTCCATTCGTGTTTTATCTCCCAAAATGCTTCCTTTGGTTTGCTTGCTGCTTGGGTCTACAGCCAAAACCGCAACCTTCTTTTGAAGGTGTTGGATGAGGTATTGGCCGAAACTCTCAATAAATGTGCTTTTACCAACTCCTGGAACACCTGTAATGCCAATTCTTATAGAATTACCAGAATGAGGTAATGCCTCTTTAATCAATTTAGAGGCAATTAACTGATCCTCTTGTTTTTTGCTTTCGCAAAGTGTAATGGCTTTACTAAGGGAGCGATTATCTCCAGCAAGCAGAGATTTACCCAATTCTTCGACATCGACTAAAGCAGCTTTTTTGCGGATATATTTCTTTGGTTGCATTATTTGACTCGAGCAATTTGTAATCCATCTCGTATGGAGAAAAGTACATTATCTACCCTAACATCGGCTTGTATCATCTTACTGTAATCTACCAAAGCCTTAGTTTCCTCATCCATAAATTCAGCATTTTGAACTACCTTTCCACTCCAGAGCACATTATCTGCAATGATATATGCATTCGAAGGTAACTTATCTATGATCAAATTATAATAGTTGGAATAGTTCTCTTTATCCGCATCGATAAAAATCAAATCCCAACTTTCATTCAATTCCGGAATTATCTCTAAAGCATTACCAATGTGTAAATGAATCTGATTTGAAAATTCTGATTTAGTAAAGTAATCCCTTATCATACTTTCTAATTCCTCATTAATATCTATGGTATGCAATTGTCCTCCATCTGCCAAGCCTTCAGCCAAACATAGTGCGGAATAACCAGTATATGTCCCTATTTCAAGGATTCTTTTTGGTCGAATCATATTTGATAACATGCTGAGAACCCTTCCTTGGATATGTCCACTTAGCATTCTTGGTTGTAATACCTTTGCCCAAGTCTCTCGGTTCAGCTTTTGCAATAAATCATTCTCTTCGGAACTGTATTTTGCGATATACTCTTCTAATTTCTCATCTAAAAATTCCATGTATTAGTTTTTAATCGTTTCTTCAATAATCGAGGTGAAAAAATTGGGAAGACTAATTTTTGCCGCTTCAACTTGTTGAGGGATTAAACTCTCTTTGGATAAACCTGGAACAGCATTCACTTCAATGATATGTGGAACTTGATCTATTAAGATAAAGTCAACACGAATTACTCCCCTTAGATTAAGTTTTTGATATATTTCTTTGGAAACGTTCTGCACAAGTTTATAACTTTTTTCATCAATTCGTGCTGGTGTAATTTCCATGGAGTCACCTTGATATTTGGCTGCATAATCGAAGAATTCGCCTTTGGGAATGATTTGAGTAATAGGTAACGCTTCTACCTTGCCATTATTTTGGTATACTCCACAGGTAACTTCTATACCAGTCATCATGGATTCGATCATTATTTCATGGTCATACTCAAAAGCTTTGCTAATTGCTGATGACAATTGTTCAATTTTTTTAACCTTAGTTATACCATAACTACTTCCAGCAGAACATGGTTTAACGAAACATGGTAAACCAAGATGGTCAACGATCTTGTTTTCATCAACCTTATCAAATTCTCTCAAATAAACATTTTGCGACAAATTATAACCCAATTGACTTAAAAGTGTGCTACAATACCATTTGTTGAAAGTGAGTGTAGATCCAACATGATCTGGCGAAGAATATGGGATTTTAAGCAAATCAAAATAGGCTTGCAGTTTGCCATCTTCACCCGGAGTACCATGAATAGCTATAAAGACATAATCAAATCGAATGGTATTTTCATCGAATCTAAAACTGAAATCGTTTTTGTTGATTTCATATTTCTCTTCTCCCAAGACCGCATGCCATCCATCTTGTTTTATTTCTACAATAATTGGTTCATATCTGCTTCTATCCAGATTATCAAAAACCGTTTTTGCAGATTGAAAAGAAATTTCGTCTTCGGCAGAATATCCACCTGCAACTATGGCTATGGTTAATTTCATGGCATTTATATCTCTTAATCAAAGAAAGAAAAACTTTAGTTTGGAATGCGAGCTTCTAAAAGATATTAATCAACAAGGCTCTACTAATATTATTACCTTTGAACATTCGAAAGGAATTTCCAAAATATGCTTCACTTTTTTCGCTTCTTGTTTAGTAAAGCGTTTATAATTAACCTGCTGATTGCGATAGTTCTAGTGTCTGGAGCCCTATTCCTTACACTTAAATATTTGGAAGAATTTACACTCCATGGTAAAACCATTGCAGTTCCCAATTTAGTAGGACAGAATTATCAACACATTGATAGTTTGCTTACAGAAAATGGTTTTAGTGTGCATGTCAATGATTCCATTTACCTCAGAGGCAAAGAATATGGAGAAATTTTAGAACAAGACCCGATTGAGAATACTACCGTAAAACAAGGTCGAAAAATATACATCAGCATTTCTGCGAAAGAACCAGCAAAAATCATAGTGCCCAATTTAGTTGACATGTCCCTTAGGCAAGCAATCTCATTATTGGAGATTTATGGCTTAGAAATTGGGGAATTGATTTCAAAACCAGACTTGTGTAAAAATTGTATTTTGGAAATGCAGATTGATGGAAAGGAACTAATAGCAGAAAGCAAGATTGATAGAGGGAGTACTATTGACTTGGTAATTGGACAAGGATTAAGCAATGAGTTAACAGCTGTGCCTTACATTAAGTCCTTGACAGCCAAGGAGGCAGAAGAAGTTCTAAAATTAAAATCTCTAAATATTGGAAGTTTAAACTTTGACGAAACAATAAATACTGCAGAAGACAGCTTAAACGCAATTGTTTATAAACAAAGTCCTCCATATAGCGAAGAACCTATTGTAAACTTAGGGAGTCCTATAGATCTTTTTTTGACATTAGATACGAATCGCATAACACATTCCGTTAACCCATCTGATTCATTATAGTTGATTGCATGAAGCTTCTTGGAATTATTAGCTCAGTTTTCTTATTAATTGCCTCAAGTAATTTGATGGCACAAGACTTTATGGGAACTCCTGAATCTAATCCTACCTTATTCCATTTCAAGAAAAAGATCAAAAAGAACAATGAAAAATTGTTGAACCAAGAGGATACCATGATATATCAATACGATACATTAGAATTGCCCTTTATCGACGACTTTTCTAGAGACCATTTTCCAGAAAAAATATTTGATATCAATAATAGTAGGATTAATCAAAGTATTAAAGTCTATAGTATATTAATTAATGGATTTAAGTATTTGGGCACGGAAGGCTTTCGTTCAGATACCACTTTCCAAATTGTCCAAGATCCGGAAGGAAATGAATTATTTAGGAATGTGAATGTACCTCTCGCAATAGAATTTAATGATATCTCAAAATATCCGATAAGCACGAGTAATATTTTAGCCTTTCCACCTTACAATATCATCTTAGATACTACAGGAAACCCTCTTGATACCATTCCACTGGAGCCAAATTTGGTGCAAGATTCCATTGTTTATCACCTTATTGACCCAGATCCCAATGATTTTTACATTGATCGCCTAGCATATTTGAACAATACCTTTGCTTTAGACCCACCATCAATAGGTGTGGTTACATTCGATGGATTAGATGAATTTGGTGAAGCTTACGATATTGATAATGATTTTAGCATACAGGGCGATCGCTTGACTTCAGTGCCTATTAATTTATCCGGATTACCTGATACCAATGTATTCTTTAGTTTCTATTATGAACCCCAAGGTTTATCAACAGATAAAGTAGATCCAGAGGATTCTTTGACTTTAGATTTTTATAATTCTCAGACAAAAACATGGGTCAATGTTTGGCGTCAAAGGGGATATGAGAGGAATAATACTTTCCGACAAAAAATTATAAAAGTGCCGAATAAGTTTCATCAAAATGCATTTCAGTTTAGATTCAGATCATACGCAAGTACAGCAGGCGCCTTTGATCAATGGCATATTGATTATCTTTATTTGAACCACGGTAGAAATGAAGGGGATACCATTTATAACGACATTGCATATCAATTTGATGCGCCTTCACATATTCTAACATATACTGCGATGCCCTGGTTTCACTTCAATTCAGCGCCATCGCAATACATGAAAAGTTCTGTAGAAAGTTTTGTGATCAATAGCTCATTACAAGATCAAGAAGTACGGAATAAAATTGTAATGTTAAATGAGAATGATCCGATAAATGATTATTACCAATACCCTACTAACTTAGGCAATGTTGTTAGTCTGCCAGCAAATATTCGATTCAAATTCGACTACCCAATTAACTTTAGTTACCCTGCAGCCGATATCAAAGGTGAAACTGTTTTCGAGTCGGTTTATGATATTCGATTCAACCAACAAGGAGGGAATCGAGATTTTATTCGGACTAACGATACCATAATTGGTAAAACTGTGCTCAAGGATTATTATGCTTATGATGATGGAACTGCTGAAACTGGATATGGAATAGAACCGCAATTGGGCTCGGAGGGTTTCGTGTCTTACTTGGCAGTAGAATACAATATTCCATTTAAAGATGATTCAGTAGGAGGAGTTCAGATGTATTTTATTCCAAAAGGGATTAATAGCTATAATCAGCAGTTTCAAATTATGATTTGGAATTCAATAAACCCAACACAAATACATTATTCTACCCCTTTTTCATTCAATCCGATGCAAACGGATGATAATGGGTTTCTAACGTATTACTTCGATAGCTTGGTACAGGTTAACCAGACCTTTTATATTGGTATTCGGCAAGTTGGGAGAAGAGCCATGACCTTTGGATATGATAGAAATACGAATAGTAGAAGCAAAATATTTTGGAGTCAAAATGGCTTTAATTGGAATAGTCCAAGTCCTGATATTAAAAACGGAAGTGTGATGATTAGACCGGTATTTAATAGAACTGCCAGAGGAGTTGGTATTTATGAGAGTGATTTGGAAGAATCCGCATTTGTATATCCAAATCCCGCTGTTAGCCAAATTCATATTGAACTCAATAATTCCAAACCGATTCGCAATCTAATTATCTTAGATATTTCGGGAAGAGAAATATATCATGGTAATTATCAAAATTCCATTGATGTTTCTAGTTTTAAAGAGGGAATCTATTTTATGAAGCTAATCAATGAATCTGGATCGGTTATTTCAAAAAAATTCTTGATATCTCGTTGAATTTAGAAACTGAAAATGAAGAAAGGGAGAATGAGGAATTCTTCGAACATTTTAATATCGTTGCAGATAAAGGCCAATCTCTTCTTCGATTAGATAAATTTTTAAGCGATCGCTTAGCTAACTTCTCAAGAAATCGAATTCAGAATGCTGCCAAATCAGGTAACATTTTGGTCAATGGTAAGGAAGTTAAAACCAATTATAAGGTTAAACCACATGATGAAATATCAGTGGTTATGCCTTACCCACCAAGAGATACGGAAATAATTGGCGAGAACATACCCTTGGATATTATCTATGAAGATGATGATTTGTTGGTATTGAATAAGGCATCCAATATGGTTGTTCATCCTGGCTATGGAAATTTTAGTGGGACTTTGGTAAATGCTTTAGTATACCATTTTCAGGAATTGCCAGAAATGGAAGGAAACGAAGGCAGGCCAGGATTGGTTCATCGCTTGGATAAAAATACCACTGGCTTAATGGTTATAGCTAAGTCAGAGCATGCACTTAGTCATTTGGCCAAACAATTTTTTGATCGTCAAATTGACCGAAAGTATCAAGCATTGGTTTGGGGTGATATGGAGAATGACTCAGACAGAATAGAGGGGAATATTTGGAGATCTAAAAAAGACAGAAGGGTAATGGATGTTTTCCCAGATGGTGATATTGGCAAAACAGCAATCACCAATTATACTGTATTGGAAAGATTTGGATATGTTACCTTGGTAGAATATAAATTGGAAACAGGTAGAACACATCAGATTCGTGTACACAGCAAGTGGATTGGCCATCCATTATTTAACGACAGAGAGTATGGTGGCGATCGAATTATTAAAGGAACTACTTTCAGCAAATACAAACAGTTTATTGAGAATTGTTTTCAAATCTTGCCTAGACAAGCATTGCATGCCAAGACTTTAGCATTTGTTCACCCTAGAAGTGGTGAAAGATTAGAATTTGAATCGGAATTGCCTGAAGATATGAAGACTGTGATTGATAAATGGGCAATTTATACTGCTAGTCAGCGTTAGGAAACTTAGCTAACTAATCTAAGTCCTGATGAAAAACTCAAATTCCATTAAACTCCTTATTCTATTATTTTTTTCAATCTCCATTGTAGCTTTTACAGGTAAAAATGGTGAAGCAAACAGCCATAAATTATTAAAGACTGACAATAACTTCCTTGAGTACGACATAAGGTATGAAAATAAGGAAGGAGAGTTAATTCAGATCAATGAGGAAGAGTTAATCAATTATTTCATTAATGCAATAGATGATTTGAATTCTAATTCCAGAATAATTTCTCTAAATGTGAATTTGGAAGAAAATTTCTTAATGTTAGTTGCCAAAGAAAAGTGCTCCTATTATAAGATAGTCCAATCCTTAACTCCAATAGAAGAATTGGGATCAGAAGCAGCTCAATTGGGAAATCGATTTTGCTATTGTGCATCTTGCAACCAAAGTAAATTTAAAGTGGTAAAAAATACCGATGGCAATTGCTCATGCAAAGCTAAAAAAGGGCAAACATGCACGAAGTCAAATACAGTTAGATCAAATGCTGTTTATTCTTCTACATTATTTAGCGGTGGATAGTTTGGAGATATAAACTTCGCCAATGGTGCTCGCTTTCCAATCATTAAATGCATCTCCAAGTACTCATTTGATTTAGATTCCTCAAGAATGATGTAAGAATCTGCTTGACTAAATGCATCATTCAATTGCTGATCATAATTTTCAAAATCGCAGGCCATCTCTGTCATGGCAATCTTTGAAAATTTGAGAAGGTTTTTACTTGAGATTTCTATTTTACCAAACATCTGATTGCAACCACCACTAGCAGAAAACTCCCCATTTGACTTTAGCAACAGAAAAACATCTTTTTTATTGGATTCTTCAGCCATTTCCGATTCTTCTGAATTTAAACTTATGCCCATTACCTCAGTCGCTTGCCAATAACGTCCTTCTAGGTAAGGAATACCTTTTTTTAAGACATATTGCTTAGCAATATCTTCTTCCAAATTTTCATATCCATCAACCAAATAAGTGATTTGTTGGTCTTCTAATCGAATTCTTATCAATTGGTCGTTTTGATCATTAAAGCTGATAATATTCTGAACTTGGTCCCAATTGAATTTAGCAGAAGTAGCTTTGGTAGTCTTAGCCTTATTTAAATAAAGGGAAGTAACTTCTATAAATAAGCCTTCCTTGATATTGACAGTAGTTTGAATACCACGACAATCATCACAAGGCAATAATCCACTGTATGTCCCTACCCAATCAATTATGTTTTTATTAATATGTGGTTCAACTACTTCTTCCTCAGCTTCAGCTTTAGTAACAGATTTGGTTTTGCATTGAATAATGAATAAACTCAACAATAATAATGTCAATATTCTCATAAGGTCTTCTCTTTAGATTTAAATCAAAAATATATAGTTCTTACTAGATTAAATTAATAATTGTTGTAAAGCACAACAATAGTTATTTTAGCCCTAACCAGAAATAGAAACTCAATGAAAAAAACTGCTTTAATTATTGTCATCGGATTAATGATTTCCTGTGCTGACACTAGCAAACAAGATACCAATGTACAGAACGATAGAAATCCAGCTGATAGTTTGCAAGAAAATCCTACAGAGATCCAAAAAAAATTAGAAAAATATGTCTCTGTAAAACTTACTACAGATATCAATAAATTATCTGAGAATCAGAAAAAGATGATTCCAATTCTAATTGAGGTAGCAGATATAATGGATGGAATATTCTGGCAACAAGCTTATGGAGATCGACAAAAAGTTTCTCTTTTTAGTGATACCAAAAGAGCCGAGTTCTTTAACATTAATTACGGCCCTTGGGATAGATTAGATGGCAACAAGTCATTTGTACATGGTGTAGGTGAGAAACCACTAGGAGCAAACTTTTATCCGACAGACATGACCAAAGAAGAATTTGAGCAATTCGATGATTCTACGAAAACTTCTTTATACACACTTATTCGCAGAGATAATGAAGGCAATTTAACCACGGTGCCCTATCATTTGGCATTTGCGGAAGAGGTCAAAAGAGCATCGGATTTGTTAGTTGAAGCTTCAAATTATGCAGATAATGATGCCTTGAAATCTTATTTATTGGCCAGATCTGAAGCATTATTGACTGATGATTATTATCAAAGTGATATGCTTTGGATGGACATGGTAGATAATCAAATTGATATTATTTGTGGACCAATTGAAAACTATGAAGACCAATTGTTTGGCTTTAAAGCTGCGCATGAGGCTTATGTTTTGGTCAAGGATATGGAATGGAGCGAGCGTTTAGCGAAGTATGCAAGCATGTTACCAGAGTTACAAAAGAATTTACCAGTAGATCCAAAGTATAAATCAGAAAAACCTGGGACAGATTCACAATTGGCTGCTTTTGATGTTATTTATTATGCAGGTGATTGCAATTCTGGAAGTAAAACCATAGCAGTCAATTTGCCAAACGACGAACAAATTCAATTGCAGAAGGGTACCAGAAGATCTCAACTGAAAAATGCGATGAAGGCAAAGTTTGATAAGATTCTCGTTCCAATAGCGGCTGAATTGATAGACGAACAACAGCAACAATACATTGATTTTGATGCTTTTTTTGCCAATACCATGTTTCATGAAGTTGCCCACGGTTTGGGTATCAAGAATACAATTAATGGTACTAGTACTGTAAGAGAGTCTTTAAAAGAACATGCCTCAGCATTGGAAGAAGGCAAGGCAGATATATTAGGTCTTTACATGATAAGACAATTGCATGAGAAGGGAGAAGTTGAAGGGGATTTAAATACCTATTACACCACATTCATGGCAAGTATATTTCGTTCTATTCGCTTTGGAACATCTTCTGCACATGGAAAAGCCAATATGATTCGATTTAATTTCTTCAAAGATCAAGGAGTATTTAATCGATCAGCAGAGGGAAAGTATACCATCGACTTTGAAAAGATGACAGATGCTATGAATGCTTTATCCGCTAAAATATTGCAATTGCAAGGCGATGGAGATTATGTGGGAGTTGCACAATTGGTAGAATCTGAAACCAAAATCAAAGCGGATCTACAATCTGATTTAGATCGATTGGCTGAAAAGGGTATCCCTGTAGATGTAGTTTTTGAGCAAGGTGTAGAGGTATTGGGCTTATAATTAGAATTTCACCTGTAACCTCAGATTAAGTTGCCTGGAAGTCAAGAAATTTGGAACGGCATACTGTCTGTTTGTAACATCTGTAACCCATAAATAAGAAAGGGTATTATTTCTTTGCAATAGGTTAAAGACCTCCAAGCTGATCCAGATCGATTTAAAATATCGCCACTTGCTATTTGCTTTTAATTGGGTTTGCTCACCTAACAATTGTTTCGAAAATCCTAAATCCACACGTATATAAGCCGGTATTCTTAAAGTGTCTTTAAACCGCTCTCTAGAAGGTGGGCCAAAGGGCAATCCGCTACCATAGTGGAAAGTCATGTGCATTTTATAACTGGGGTTCTTTGGTAAATAATCTTGAAAGAATAGGCTAAAATTAAATCGTTGGTCTGTTGGACGCGGAATATATCCCGGTTCTTTTCTTATACTATCTACTGGGGTGTCATTTCTCGTAAATCCAGGTACAATTCTCACTCCTTCATCATTGATATATTCGTAATAAAAGTCATTCTTGATGTCTTCTCTTATTTGCATCAATCCAACATTAACCCAAGAATCTACTCCCTTTACAAATTCTCCATTTACTTTTAAATCTGTTCCTATTGCATATGCTTCTGCAGAATTTTCAGCAAAATATCTTAGCCTTACGTTGTCAATTTCATAAGGAATAATGTTGTCCATCAATTTATAATACGCTTCACCAACAAATTTGAATGGGCGGTTCCAAGCTTGAAAATTATAGTCTGCTCCCAATACAAAATGAATGGATTGTTGTGCTTTTATCTCTTTATTGAGATTGCCCTCAAAATCCCTTAACTCTCTATAGAATGCAGGTTGATAATAAAAGCCAGAACTAAGTCGGAATAAGAAATCGCGATTCCATTTGGGTTTATATGCAATAGATGCTCTAGGACTAATTACTGTTTCTTCGTTGAGGTCCCAATAATTAGATCTAATTCCTGCGGTTGCGATAAATTCGTCTTCTTTTTCATTTTTCCATCTAATCTTTCTTTGGGCATAAGCCATAATTCGATTAGAACTTAATGTATTTTCTGCACGAAAGGAATTGAACAGATTTAACTCGATAGGGCGATTTGGAAATTGCCCTGGTTTTAATGGAGGTTGAGGGATTGAGAAACCTGCTGAATCTATCATGTCCCATTCGCTTAACTCGTCGATTATTTCTTCATGTTG